>Ga0208100_100895_pt1 | contig 9928 bp, 8 predicted proteins | sample SubbioR11_8A_Aug_FD_184817 | JGI IMG/M metagenome (GOLD analysis project Ga0208100, IMG submission 184817) | Serpentinite rock and fluid subsurface biosphere microbial communities from McLaughlin Reserve, California, USA - CR11_8A_Aug (SPAdes) | ecosystem: Environmental > Terrestrial > Deep... | reverse complement strand
AATAAAGTCAAACCAAGTTATATTAGCACAACTGGATTATATTTTTGCTAGGGGAAAGCTGTCTGTATCTATGAAAGCCGTTGAGCCTGAGATTAACGAAACTAAAACCATAAGAATAAAGAATGGCAGACATCCATTGATAAATGAACTTTCAGTTGTTCCAACCAGCATATGGCTAGGAGAAACCTTCCATACATTGGTTATAACAGGACCGAATACAGGAGGAAAAACTGTTACTTTAAAAACGGTAGGTTTGTTAAATATTATGGCTCAAGCAGGTCTTCATGTGCCTGCAGACTATGGGACTAAGTTGTCGGTCTTTGAAAATATTTTTGCAGATATCGGAGATGAACAAAGCATCGAGCAGAGCTTAAGTACATTTTCTTCTCATATGACAAACATCGTCAATATATTGGAAAATGTGACTGGAAATTCGTTGGTGCTTTTAGATGAACTAGGTGCTGGAACAGATCCTACTGAAGGAGCAGCCTTAGCCATAGCCATACTTGAACACTTATATGCAATAGGAGTTAGGACTTTGGCAACAACACATTATACTGAAATAAAACAATACGCATTGACAGCAGAAGGGGTACAAAACGCTTCAGTTGAATTTGATATTGAAACATTAAGTCCAACATATAGATTGTTGATTGGAGTGCCTGGCAAATCCAATGCTTTTGAAATTTCAAAGAGGCTTGGGTTAAAAGAAAAAATTGTAGATAAGGCTCGGAATCTTATTTCAAAAGAAGATATAGAGTTTGAAAATTTATTATCTAATATAGAAAAGGATAAGCGAGTAGCTGAACAAGAAAAAGATGAGGCTCTAAAACTTAAATTATTAGTAATGCAACAAAAAGAAGAATATGAAAAAAAGAATATCCGATTAATGGAACAAAAGGAGAAGATCATAAAGGAAGCTCGGGAAGAAGCAAGAAAATTACTTAAAAACGCCAAGGAAGAATCAGAACAGATTATTAAAGAGCTTAGAGGCCTTTCTGATGAAGCGGAAGAAAAAGAAAAGAATAGAAAAATAGAAGAATCTAGAACCAAACTAAGAAATAGGCTAGACGATGTGGCTGGAAATTTAACATTTCAAAATCTGCAAGGGGGAGGTATTATTTCACCTAAACATTTAAGAATAGGAGATTCTGTAATAATTCTTTCTCTGAATCAAAAGGGCAATGTGGGATCTCTGCCGGATCAAAATGGAAATTTGCTGGTGCAAGCAGGAATAATGAAGATTAATGTTAATGTCAATAATTTGCGAATGGACAAGGAAAATAAAGAAAAGGAAAGAAGGACAGATGCTGAAAGAATTGTTGGAACGAAAGTTCAAAGCATAAAAACTTCAATCGACTTAAGAGGGCAAATGCTCGAAGAAGCCTTGTTGAACACAGATAAGTATTTGGATGATGCATATATCTCAGGATTAAAAGAAATTACTGTTATTCATGGGAAAGGAACAGGAGTCCTTCGTGATGGAATTAAGCAGTTTTTAAAAGGGCATAATCATGTTAGGAATTTTAGAGATGGTGCCTATGGAGAGGGTGGCATAGGGGTAACTGTTGTGGAGCTAAGATAGAAAGGGGAGTACAATGTTAGGAATAATAAGCGGGCTTATCATTTTATTTTTTTCATTTTATATTATGTATATTGGTGTAGTTGCAGACAATAATTGGATTATATTTTTTGCACTTGTCTTAGGAATTGGCTCGGGTGTTCTTATTGCCTTATCTAGACTAAAGCAAAACATAAAAACCTTAGATAACTACAAAGCTTCACTTAAAAGGCTACAGGAGCATCCAAATGATGAGACGCTTAAAGAAATAGCCTATAATGCAGGTGTGTATTTCTATAAGAATAAGAGAGACAACAAAATAATACTACCGATGGATATTAATGCGATAAACAGGGATATTGACCAGGCGATTGGAAATAAAACAAAATAGTTTGGAGGATATACCATGATAATGATCAGTGCATGCTTGGCTGGAGTAAACTGTAAATATAATGGTGGGAACAATGCAACGGAACATTTTATTAAACTTGTCAAAAATGGGAATGCCATATTGGTTTGTCCAGAACAATTAGGTGGGCTTAGTACGCCGCGAAGCCCTAGTGAAATAATCGGTGGCAATGGAGTAGAAGTTCTTAAAGGTAAGGCACGAGTAGTTACAAAGGAAGGTAAGGATGTAACCGATGAATTTGTTAAGGGAGCTCATGAGACTATAAAAATTGCTAAATTATATGGTATAAATAAAGCTATTTTAAAAGCAAGAAGCCCTTCCTGTGGGGTGAATGCAATTTATGATGGAAGCTTTACTTCAAAACAAATAGAGGGCGACGGAGTAACTGCAGCCTTGCTGATTCAAAATGGAATTGAAGTACTTAGCGAAGAAAGCATATAGATATAGAAAAGCAATCCTCTGCTTAATCAAAGGCGGCAGGATTGCTTTTCTACTCATTCACTGATCGGAGTCAACTGTGATAAAAATCTTTGAGCCATAAGATCTTCAGGGTTAATACGCAAGGCTTCATTTAAGTATTGTATAGCTAAATTGGTGTTTCCCTCAAAATAATAGATATATGCCAGATAAAAGTAAAATTCTGATATGTTTTCGTTTTTTCCAAGCCCCAGCAGAAATTCAGACTTAGCACTTTTGAAATCTTCCTGCTGGAGGGATTTTATTCCGTTATACAGGTCATATTTCCAACTGTTTTTATGAATCTGAATTCCAACAAATAACAATCCTGAAATAATAATTCCAATAGATATTATTTTGATTATTCTTTTGAGAGTAAATATATTTTCTTTTCTTAGTCCGAGTACCCAACTAGCAAATAGGCCACCTAGAAGCCCGCCAAAATGAGCGAAGTTATCAATGCTTTTGTTAGTTAATCCAAATATTATATTAATAATTAAAAGGGCTATTAAATTCATGCCATACCTTGCTGAAAAAATTGCAGGCTTTCTAATGCCGAAATAGATATATGAGCCTATTAATCCAAAGATTGCCCCAGAAGCACCAGCAGAGACAGCGTCGCTAAATAAGAAGCTTCCTAAGCTTCCAAATACACCAGATATAAGATAAATGGCGATGAATTTATAAGGACCATATATGGATTCTGCATCTTTCCCCAACATGTTTATGGCATAGGAATTAAAAAGAAGATGGGCTATACCTATATGAATAAAAATATTTGACACTAAACGAAAGTATTCTCCGTCAGCTATCAGCGGATTATACTTTGCACCGAAATTTATTAGATTATATATTTCCGTGCTACCACCACTTAAAGTCATGAGAGTAAATACTAGAATATTAATTAAAATAATTAACTTTGTGATCACAGATTTATTGTTTATTATATAATATCCTTTTTCGATTCTTGTTTTTCTCTCTGACTCAACAAGGTCTATTTTTTCAAAATCCTGATCAAAATTATTAATTGTGTTGTTGATATTATTTATTATTTCTTCCTGATCAATAAAATTTTCAAAGATTCTTATTATCTTCCTAGTAGATAAGCAGACAAGGGATATATTGGTGTTTAGTTTCTGCTTATTTAGCCATTGAACTAATATTTTCAAAGCATTGAGAGTCTCCTTAGTAGGCTCGTCTTTAAATATGATTATGTGATACAGATTAATCTTTTTGAATTTATTTTTAAACTTTATTACTGAGTATTCGTTAAACATTATGCTTTGTTGATTTTCTTGAGAACTATTCAAAAAAGTATCACCATTAATAAATTTAATATAATAACCAGTAAGCCAAATTTGTTTATGCAAAACTACATCATAGAATTCATTTATTTGTTTGTTAGGATATATGAAAAATTCCTTAATTTCTATTAGGTTTTTAATTATTTTTGTAGTAGCTTCAAGTTCCACGTTTATACCCCCGAATTTTTGAACTAATATAAGTGTACCATAAAATTGTGATTGAGCAGAAAATAAATAAAAATACTTGATTTGAAAGAGAATATATGATAGATTAAAATACAAATTCATAACTATTTATTCAATAAACAATAAAGCAGAGACTAAACGGAACCCACCGTTATCAGGGGCTTGAGAGGATACAAATTTGTATCAATAAAAGTTGTAACACGAGATTGCACTCTCGTCTCTTAGCCAATAAGGGATGAGGGTTTTATTTTTTGTAATAAGAGATGGAGGGAAATATGATGGACTTTAAGAAAGAGATAGCAGAGCTTTTAAAGACGAACTTAGCTCAATTAGAATATGAAGAGTTATTGGAAATGATTGAAGTTCCCCCAAATTCAAGAATGGGAGATTTTGCTTTTCCATGCTTTAAGTTGGCTAAGATTTTAAGAAAATCACCAGTTGTGATTGCTCAGGATTTAGCGGAGGCTATTAAGGACACCAAGTTATTAGAGAGGGTTGAAGGTGTTACTGGGTATGTTAACTTTTTTATTGATAAGGAACTGTTTGCAAGATCTGTTATAAATGAAGTAATGATCAGGAAAGGACAATACGGTTCGTCTGACATAGGGAAAAATAAAAAAGTGTTGGTGGAATTTTCGTCTCCTAACATAGCAAAACCATTTCATATTGGACATATAAGAACTACTGTTATAGGCAATTCAATCAATAAGATATATGATTTTTTGGGTTATGATACAGTTACGATCAATCATTTAGGAGATTACGGCACCCAATTTGGCAAGCTGATAGTTGCTTTTAAGAACTGGGGAAATGAAAAAGAGGTTGAAGCAGATCCTATACCATCTCTGCTAAAATTATACATTAAGTTTCATGAGGAAGTAGAGAATAATTCTTCGTTAGATGATGAGGCGAGGATGTGGTTTAAAAGGCTTGAAGATGAAGATGAAGAAGCTTTAAGACTTTGGAAATGGATTAGAGATGTAAGCCTTAATGAATTCAACAGGGTATATGTTATGCTGGAGATATCATTTGATTCCTATGCTGGGGAGAGTTTCTATTCAGATAAAATGCCCTTAGTTATAAGGGCAATGGAAGAAAAACGATTATTGAAGGAATCAATGGGGGCTGACATAGTGGATCTTGAACCCTATGGACTTCCTCCGGCACTCATAAGAAAGAGTGATGGCTCCACTTTATATATTACCCGTGATATAGCGGCAGCCATTTATAGAAAAGACCATTATGATTTCTGCAAGAATATATATGTTGTTGGATCTCAGCAAAATCTTCATTTTCAACAATGGATAAAGATCGTTGAGTTAATGGGGAATGAATGGGCTAAAGATTGCATTCATGTACCGTTTGGGATGGTCAGTCTTGAGGACGGTACTATGTCGACTAGAAAAGGCAGGGTTGTATTTTTGGAAGATGTTCTTAAAAAGGCTGTAGAAACTACAAAGGAGATTATAATTCAAAAAAATAATAATTTAGATAACATTGATGAGGTGGCACAGCAGGTGGGGATTGGCGCTGTGGTGTTTCAGGAACTATCTAATAGTAGAATTAAAGATTATGTTTTCTCATGGGATAGAACTTTAAACTTTGATGGAGAAACAGGACCTTATGTACAATATACTCATGCCAGAGCTTGTAGCATTTTAAGAAAAGCGGAAGTTGCTCTTGAAGGAGAAATTGATTATAGTCTCCTTGCAAATGAGGACGCTATGGATTTGATTAGGTTGATCTACCAGTTTCCAATGGTAGTGGAAGAAGCGGGAAGGAAATATGAACCTTCTGTAATAACTAGATATATTGTGGATGTGGCACAAGCATTCAATAAATTTTATCATGATTCTCCGATAATTGTAAAAGATGGAAAATTGCAAAAATCCAGGTTATCCCTTGTATATGCAGCGAAGCAAACTATAAATAATGGTTTAAGATTGCTTGGGGTGGCTGCTCCTGAAAGAATGTAAGAAAATTAAGAATAAAATAAAGTCAGTAGGATTTCTACTGACTTTATTTTTCCAGATATTCAAGAAATTCATCTTCGGTGCTTTCTGCCAGTGCACAAAGTTGTTTAAGCAGACTGTTTTTGAGACTAAAAAACGCTGGGATACGGGCATTTTCACCTGTATATTCAAGTGCTTTAAGAATCATGAGCATGTCTTTTTTTGATACTTCTTCAATGGATATGCGATCAAAGACTTCCATTATTACCACCTCTTCTAATAAGTCTGTATGTAATTATTCGATAAAAAAATACTAAAACCTTCAAAAAAAGATAATTTCCGCAAGGTTTTAATATATCTTGATTTTGTTGTTTTTATTTCTGTTTTTCGAACTATTTTTTCATTATAGCATAATCTAGTAAAAAAAGAGTTGATTCTTATGAACAATCCAATAGTAGGATTAATTGCCTATGATAGAGAAAATGCTGTTGCTTATGCGAATAAATGGGCTTTGCTTCGCAATCCTAGATATGCAGATTTTCAAGAAATGGGTGGAGATTGTACAAATTATGCTTCGCAGGTTATTCATGCAGGCGGATGTCCTATGAATTATCAAAAATATGGATGGTATTACAATAACTTAAATGATAGAGCCCCAGCTTGGACGAGTGTCAAATATTTATATGAATTTTTAGTCAATAATAAGTCGAAGGGTCCTGTGGCTGTTGAAACAGATATCAATGGAATTCAATCGGGAGATATTATTCAATTAAATTTTGGATGGGATGATCGGTTTGATCATTCGCCAGTGGTTATCGATATTCTGCCAGGGGAAAGAACACTAGATAAGATTTTAATAGCTGCTCACACAATAGATAGGTTGAGATATCCAGTATCTAACTATAATTTTAAAAGAATACGTTTTTTGAAAATCAAAGGATATAGGGAGTAGAGCTTGCTCTACCTCAATTTATTTAGGAAGGACATTATGTTATAATATAGAAGATTAAAAACTTGTATTTGAAAAAACACAAGTTAATAGCTGACAAAGAAGGGATAACTCATGAAAATTTTATTGACCACATTGAATTCAAAATATATTCATACGGCACTTTCTCTAGAATATCTATATTATTATTGCAGAGAAGAATTCGATGATATAAGGGTTGAAGAATACACCATAAATCATGATGAAGATTTTATTTTAGGGGAAATATATAAAGGAAAATATGATGTTGTTTGTTTTTCTTGTTATATTTGGAATGTTACCAGTACTATTAACATAATAAACAATCTAAAAAAGGTGTGTCCTCAACAAATAAATATTCTTGGAGGGCCCGAGGTGAGTTTTGATTCAAAAGAGTTGATGGAAAAATATTCTTTTGTAGATTATATAGTTGTCGGAGAAGGTGAAATAACTTTAAGGGAGCTTCTCAGAGGGCTTGTTAATGACAAAGGAGATATTTCGAAGATCCCTGGAATAGTGCATAGGTTCGGAGGGCAGGTTGTTAAAAACCAAGAAAGAGAACTGATAAACCAAATGAATTTAATTCCGACACCATATCAAGGGAATTTAGAGAAATTTAATAATAAAATAATATATTATGAAAGCTCTAGAGGGTGTCCATTTAACTGTACATATTGTCTCTCATCAACTATAAAAGGTGTAAGATATTTTAGTCTAGATCGAGTTAGAATCGATATTGAAAGATTTCTACATCATGGAGTTTCGCAGGTAAAATTTGTAGATAGAACATTTAATTCTAAAAAAGATCATGGTTTTGAGATTATGAGATATATAAAAGAGAAAGATAACGGTACAACTAATTTTCATTTTGAAATCACAGCAGAATTGTTGGATGATGAAATAATGAATTTTCTCTCTGGTGTACGAGAAGGACTATTTCAATTTGAGATAGGGGTGCAAACGACCTATGAACAAACTCTGAAAAGCATTGAGAGACCAATGAATTTTAACATTATTGAGAATGTTGTGAGAAAAATTTCCTCTTTTAAAAATATACATCTTCATTTAGATTTGATCGCAGGGTTACCTTATGAAACTTACGATAGATTTAAAACTTCTTTTGACGATGTGTATGATCTAAAACCAGAAAAATTACAACTTGGATTTTTGAAACTATTAAAGGGGTCGGCCATACGAAGAGAGAAAGATATTCATCAATATATTTTCAAGGAGGAAGCATCATATGAAGTAATGCAGAATAAATATATAAGTTATGGGCAATTGCTTAAGCTGAAAATGATGGCGGAAATAGTTGAAAAACTCTACAATTCAAAGGGATTTCAATATTCAACTCTATATGCTATTGAAAATTATTTCAAGAAGCCATCAGAGTTTTATGAAGCATTGGCTGATTTTTGGGATCACAATGAATACCAATATGCTTCGCATGGGAAAAATGGATTGTATAAGATTATCCTAGATTTTTATGGAAGCTTCACTGGAGAAGATAGTGCTATATTTCACGATTTGTTGAAATTGGATTATCTTACCCAAGGAAAAGGCACTTTGCCTGATTTTTTCAGGACCTTTACCATTGAAGATTTTCAAAACAAGATTCATCAATTTCTAAAGAATGATAAAATGCTAGATGAATATCTTCCCTCTTTTAAGGATTTACCAACTAAAAATATTCTTAAAAAGGTTCATTTTGAATGTTTCAATTTTAATGTTCTAGAAATAATGAAAAATCCAAGGAATATCAAATTTAAAAAAAAAGAGAATGTAATTCTTTTTGATTATAATGTATCGAAAAATGCATTTTACAAGTCAAAGTATTATTCAATACAATTATAACTAAATTAAATGTCCCCCACTGAAATCGTTGAATGACGGGCAAAGCCCTTATTGAAGGAGGAGATGAAATATAATGATAAAGCTAGTTGAAGATTATTTAAAGAATCAATCAGATTTGATTATATTTATAGAACTTAAAGAAGATGCAAATATTGATCAGAGATTTGAGTGCTTAAAAAAAATCCCTGTACCAATACTGGTTAGTGAGTTGATTGAGCCTATTAAAAATAGAAAAGAGCCTAATGAAATATCTTTGGCGAGTATGGCTAGAGGAATGATATATGCTTTAGGTATCGACAGCGATTTTAAATATAGGGAGGAATACATAAACTTTCTTGAAGACTTTAATAAACAGATAGAAGATTACATTTGTTATCTTGGAATGACTCTTGCTGAGGAAAAAAAGCTGACAGAAGCTTTGATCACTTTTAAGGCACTAATCACCATAAATGAAAACAATATCAATGGTATTTATAATTATGCTAAATGTTGTCAGGACATTGCAAGGGATGCAACCGATAGTGAAACAGCAGAGGCTTTTGAAAGTCAGTCCTTGGAAGCTTTTGAAATATTAATTGAAAAACACCCAAGCTTTGGACCCGGGTATTATTATTTAGGATTTCATTACGCAAATATGAAATTGTTTAAAAAAGCTCAGTTAATATGGGAGAAAGCATTAGAACAAGAGATAGATGATATCAAGAAGAAAGAAATAGAACATCAATTGAATAGAATAATAGATCAGGTTCAATATGAGGAAGGCTATATCTTTATTTTAAATAATAAACCTCAAAAGGGTCTAGACAAGTTAATACCTTTAACAGAGAAATACACCGACTGGTGGAATTTGCTTTTTTTCATTGGATTAGCCTATCGACAACTTCAGGATTATGAAAAGGCAATTAGTTATTTCCAAAAAATTATACTGATAAAGCCTACCCAGACAGATACTCTAAACGAACTGGGATTGTGCTATACGTCACTAGAAAGATTTGAAAATGCAGAAAAACATTTCATAAAAGCATTAAAATTTAAAGGTGAAGATAGCGAACTATTATCTAATCTAGCCCTTGTGTATATGGAGACAGGAAAGTATAATGAAGCAAAGAGAATGTTTGAAAAATCCCTAGATATGAATCCAGATGATGAAATCACTCAAAAATGCATTGCCAAACTCAATAGTATGATTGTTTGATATTATAACTAATTTTAAATGTCCCCCGCCTCTATAGGCGGCGG
>Ga0208100_100892_pt1 | contig 9939 bp, 11 predicted proteins | sample SubbioR11_8A_Aug_FD_184817 | JGI IMG/M metagenome (GOLD analysis project Ga0208100, IMG submission 184817) | Serpentinite rock and fluid subsurface biosphere microbial communities from McLaughlin Reserve, California, USA - CR11_8A_Aug (SPAdes) | ecosystem: Environmental > Terrestrial > Deep... | reverse complement strand
CCCGACTCGCCTTGGTGGCAGGCCGGCAGCCAGTGGCTCGGGCGCTGTGCGGCCACGGCTTTGCCCTTGCCGCAACCCGTGGTCGAGGGCGTCGAGGCCTTGGAGTTTGCCCGCCTGACGGCGGCGCCGCGCCGCTATGGCTGGCACGCCACGCTCAAGGCCCCGTTTGGTCTCGCCAGTGGCCACGATCTGGAAGCTTTGCAGGCGGCGCTGCAGCGCTTGGCGGGCCGGCATCGGGCTTTTGAGCTCGGGCCGCTGCAGGTCTGCGAGCTCGACGGTTTTCTGGCTTTGCGCCCACTGCACACGCCGCCCGAGCTGCTGCGGTTGGAGGCCGACTGCGTGCAGTCGCTGCAGCCCCTGGCCGCCGGTCTGAGCGCGGCCGAACTGGCGCGCCGCCGCCGCGCCGGGCTCAATGCCGAGCAGGAGGCGCTGTTGCAAGCCAGGGGCTATCCGTGGGTGCTGCAACAATTTCGTTTTCACCTCTCGCTCAGCGGGCCGCTCGAGCGGTTGCTGCCGCAGCAGCGGCAGGCCCTGCGCGCCGCCGCCATGCGGCAGTTCCACGCCCTGGAGCCGTGCCGCATCGACCGCCTGTCGGTGTTCGTGGAGCCGGCGCCGGATGCCGATTTCAAGTTGCTGCACCAACTGCAGCTGCAGCCATGAGTGCGACCGGTCGCTTTGGGGCGAGCGACGCACGGCGCGTGGCGCACGACGATGCGCCCCCGGCGGGCCGTCTGGTCTATGTGGTCGGCCCTTCGGGGGCGGGCAAGGATTCGGTGCTGGGCGCGCTGCGCGCCAGTTGGCCCGACTGCCTCGCAGCGCATTGGGCGCGGCGCACCATCACCCGGCCCGAGTCGGCCGGCGGCGAGCGGCACGAGGCGGTGGATGCAGCAGAATTCGAGCGCTTGCTGGCCCACGGGGCCTTTGCGCAGCACTGGTTTGCCAATGGCTTGAGCTACGGCGTGCGCCAAAGCGAGCTCCAGCCCCTGGCCTGCGGGCAGTGGGTGTTTGTGAACGGTTCGCGCGGCTATCTGCCGCAACTCCTGCGCCGCTGGAGCACCGCCACGGTGGTGCACATCGGTGCCGCGCCCGAGGTGCTGCAGCAGCGGCTGCAGGCGCGCGGGCGCGAAACGGCGGCGGCGCAAGCGGCGCGCTTGCAGCGCGATCCCCACTTGCCACTGCCGGCGGGCAGCATCTGCATCCAGAACGACGGCGCGCTGCAGGCTGCGGCAGACGAGTTGCGCGCACGCTTGCTGGGTGGCTACCCGACTGTGGGGTGCTGAGGCTGGGAGCTGCGAAACTGGAGTTCGCCCCCAGCCGTGTAGCTTTGCACGCGCGCTATGCACTCGAGCATGTGGGCGAGGTACACCCGATCCGATTCAGGGCTGGGCTTCATGCTAGGCGCACAGCCTCTTGCAAAATGCGCTCGAGCAGCATGGGGTGGAGCGCGTTGCGTGTCACCAAGCCCACCTTGCGCCCCAAAATATCTTGCGCATCCATTTGCAAGGCCCCTAGCTGGAACCCAGAAAGCCCGCAGGCATCGTCAATCAGCAGGTCCACATCGCTGTGCGGGCCGGCGTCGCCACGGGCCATGGAGCCAAAAACGGACAAGCCGCCGATGCCGTAGCGGCGCACCAGTGCGAGCAGTTCTGGGCGGTGGGCTTGCAGGAGCGCGTCCATGGCTGGGAGAAAAATAGGTGAGGAAGCGCCGGATCGTCCTCGTGGGGCTGGCGCAGCGGACTCCATGTCCCGCTGCTAGGGCCTTGCGACCCCGGTGGGTAAATGTCCCCACCAACCTTCGGTGTCCGGCGCACCTTCAGCATCTGCCAGGAGATTTTGCCGCCAGCCCTTGGCTTCAGTATAGCCACAGCCAGATTGAGGCTCATCGGTGTGGTTCCCACAACGCCTCAAAATCAAACGACAACTGGCGCTGGTGGCGAATCGAGAGCAGGTAAACCGTGTCTTTGATGCGCGCATACAGCAGCAGATGGTGTGTCAGCACGTACTCGCGCAACTCGCCGTCGGTGGCCAGCGAACCCAGTTGCTCTGCCAGCCGAGCCATGCCGTTGGCCACCTCTACAGACCGGACTGGGCGCTGCAAAAATAAACGCCCAAGGCCCGGAAAGCGCTCTAGGTTGGGGATGACCGTGTCGGTCAACTCGTCTAGCAAGGCATCAAAGGCGTGAGGCGCTTGCGCTTGCAGCAAAAAATCTTGCAGCTCCAGCAGATTGCGTTCAAAGTTGGCACTCAGTTTGACGCGGGCAAGTGGGCTCACGGGTCGCTTGGCCGTTCAGTTGGCAACGGTGGCTGCACGCCCATGCTTGATCGCGGCCAGGGTGCTGCGGGCGTCTGTAACTTGGCCTGCGGCCACATCGGCCAAGCCACGGCTGGCTTGGTCGATGAGCAGCAGATGGATGCGTTCACGTTCCAACTGGTGGTAGTGATCCAAGCGCCGGGAGTCGATGAGGGCGACGTAGCTTTCACCGTTCTTGGTGATGATCTTTTCGGCGCCGGCTTTGACTTGATCCGCCAGCTCGGACAGCGTGGCCCGGGCTTGCGACAGTGTGATGACGTCGCGTGCAGTAATCGCCATGGGGGGCTCCTGTTGCGTTGATGTACGTCATTCTAGTCATGAAGCTGTACATTGGGGCGGGTGTTCTGGCACAGTGTACAAAAACATCCACAATTCGAATACAATCGAATCATGGAAGACTCGCACGCAGCATCCTGCTTTGCCGCGCTGGCGCACCCGGCGCGTTTGCGCGTTTTCCGCGCCTTGGTGGTGGCGGGGGCTGATGGCCTGACGCCCGGTGTGTTGGCCCAGTCGCTGGCGCTGCCGGCGGCCACGCTCTCCTTTCATTTGAAGGAGCTGATGCACACCGGCTTGGTGTGCGCGCAGCGCAGCGGGCGCCACATCCATTACCGGGCCGAGCTCGAGCGCATGAACGCGCTGCTGAGCTACTTGAGTGAAAACTGCTGTCAGGGGCAGGGCTGTCTGGCCCCGTCGAATCTTTTGTGCACGCTGCCAGAGCCGCAACATGACTAAACCAAACCCCATTTTGCTCCCCGTGCGGGTGCTTTTTTTGTGCACCCACAACTCGGCACGCAGCATCTTGGCCGAAGCCTGCCTGAACCACTGGGGGCGCGGGCGCTGGCAGGCTTTTTCGGCCGGCAGCAGCCCGCGGCCGGGGCAGCAGCCCCATGCGCTGGCGCTGGCGGCCTTGCAGGAGGCTGGCATCGACACGGCGGGCTTGCGCAGCAAAAACTGGGACGCATTTGCCGGCCCAAAGGCGCAGCCGATGGACCTGATCATCACCGTGTGCGACAACGCCGCTGGCGAGGTCTGCCCGATCTGGCCCGGGCATCCGGCCACGGCGCATTGGGCTTATGCCGATCCGTCCGAGGGCGAGGGCAGCCCGGAGCAGCGCCTGCAGCGATTTCGCAGCACCTTGCAGGCCATCAGCGGCCGCATTCAGGCCCTGCTCGCTGCGCCACCCGCCGATCTCGAGGGCGAGCGGCTGGCGCAAACCGCGCGCCGCTTGGCGCAAGCATGAATCTGCAACCTTGACCCAGTTACCCTGAGAGCGCCGTTTATGTCTGAGCCTGTGCCACCGCCTTTGACGCCACCACTGCCGCAGCGCCTGCTGGCGGAGTTCGTGGGCACGCTGCTGCTGGTGTGCGCGGTGGTGGGTTCGGGCATCATGGCGCAGCACTTGGCGGCAGGCAATGTGGCGCTGATGCTGCTGGCCAACACCGTGGCCACGGTGTGCATTCTGTATGTGCTGATTCAAACCCTAGGGCCGATCAGCGGCGCGCATTTCAACCCGGTGGTGACGGCCGTTTTTGGTGCCGCCAACGGCTTGTCTTGGGGCCTGCGTCTGGCCTATGTGGGGGCGCAACTGAGCGGGGCCTTGGCCGGGGTGGTGCTGGCCAATCTGATGTTTGGGCACGCGCCGCTGGAGCTGGCGCAGCAGGTGCGCGGCGGGCCACCGATGTGGCTGGCCGAGCTGCTGGCCACGGCCGGTCTGGTGTTTGTGATCGGGCGCAGCTGCGCGCGCACGGCGCCGGCGCTGGTGGCGGCCTATATCGGCGCAGCGATGTGGTTCACGGCCTCGACGTCGCTGGCGAATCCGGCGGCAACTTTCGGGCGCATGTTCAGCGACAGCTTCGCCGGGGTGGCGCCGGCCTCGTTCCCGGCGCTGGTGCTGGCGCAGGTGGTCGGCGGGTTGCTGGGGGCGCTGTTGCTCAGGGCGCTGCGCGCACCGGCTCTCAGCCGACAATCTAGCCCGTAGCCGCATACAAGCGTTCAAACTCCGGATGGAGCAGGGCGGCTGTCTGCGCTCACTTGAGGTGAGCAGCCATGCGCGCCAGCAGCGCGCGCAAGCAGCCAAAGCCGATGCGCTCTTGCTCCAGCCGCAGCCGGGGCTGGAGCTGGTCGAAGCGCAGCGCGTCATAGACGGCGGCTTCGGCGGGGGTGAGGCGCGGCAGGTCGTGGCGCGCGGGTTCGGGCTCTGCGCCCCAGTGCGCGCGGTGGGCCAGCAGGGTGTCCATGTCCATGAGCATGGACGCGGCGTGCGGGAACTGACCGCGCAGTTGGTCTAGGATGGCAAAGCCGTGGGTGTCGATGTCGCCCCAGTAATGCAGCTGGCAGCCCTGCAGCCACGCGGCGCGGGCCAGCGCCTCCCAGCCATAGCCGGCGCCAAAGACGACGAGGGCGCGTGGCAGCGCCGGGAAGGCGAGGAAGTTGGTCTCGTTCTCGGTGATGAAAACGCGCTCGACGGGCAAGGCCAAGGCCGCAAAGCTGGCGGCATCGAGGGTGATGTCGGGCAGGGCGGCGGGCAAGGTCTGGCAACCCGGCAGGCTGGGCAGCGCCGGATCGAGCAGACGAAAGCGGATGCGCACGGGTTTGTCCAGAAAGCCGAAGCGGCGCGTGAACTGGGCCACGCCGCTGGCTTGGCTGTCGATGGCCTCGGGCGGCAGCGCCGCATCCAGCAGCTCGGTCAACACGCCCCGATGGGCTTCGATGAACTTGCTGTCCACGCCGGGAACGTCGAGTTGGCGCAGGTACACGCCGGGGCGCGGGTGCGCTTGCAGCCAGGCCACCACGGCCAAGAGGCGCGGCCAGCGCTCGGCCAGCTCCAGCGCTTGGATGGGCCGGCGGCTCAGGTAGGCCAGCAGCGCCGGCTGCGCGCTGGCGGTCTGCTGCCACAGGGCCCTGAAGCCTTGGGCCTGACGCAGCTTGCCGATGAAGGCCAAGGCCGCGTGCAGGGAGTCGAGCCAGATGGCAGATGGCAGACGCTGCGTGCCTTGGACGCGGTGGTTCCAGTCGCGCCATTCGATGCGCAGCGGCGCGGTGTCGGCCAGCGCGCGCACCCAGTCGCGCACGGCCTCGAAGCGCTCGGACAGGTCGGCTGCGCTGGGGGCCTTCAGGTTTAGGCGCAGGGGCGCCCAGCCGGATTCGGACACCGCCGCCCGCAGCAGCTCGCCGCGCTCCCACAGGCGTTGCACTTGGGCGCGCAGGTCGGCCGGTGTAGTCCAGCTCATGCCGCCGTGCTGCCTGTTGCAGCACTGCCTGCACCAGCACCGCCCGCCGCTTCACCGTTGGCACCGTCAGCACCAGCGCCGCCAGCCGCCGCTCGGGGTTCGGCCGCTGCCAGCGCCTTCTGCGCTTGGTAGTCCTCGATCGACAGGCAGCGCAGGCGCGAGTCGCGCCCGCCTTCGTTGTGCACGAAGCCCACGCTGGAGACGAAGGGTTCGATGATGTGGATTTTTTGCAGCGGCGTGACGATCAGCAGTTGCAGGTTGAGCTGCTGGAACAGGCGCAACCCGTACTGCGCCGACTCGTCCGAGCCGCGCCCAAAAGCCTCGTCGATGACGACGAAGCGAAACGAGCGCGAACGCACCGCGCCCCACTCGAGCCCGAACTGGTAGGCCAAGCTCGCGGCCAGCACGGTGTAGGCCAGCTTCTCTTTCTGGCCGCCCGATTTGCCGCCCGAATCGGAGTAGTGCTCGTGCTCGGCGCCGTCGGCGCGCCAGCGCTCGCTGGCCGCAAACAAAAAGGCGTTGCGCACGTCGGTGACCTTGGCCGTCCAGCGCCGGTCGGCGTCGGCCAGCCCTTCGCGGCCGCGGAAGCGGTCGATGATGGCCTTGACCTGCAAGAACTTGGCTTCGGAATACTGCTCGTCGCCCGAGCCGGTGAGCGTGCCCTCGGTGCAGGCGCGCAGGTCGCGCTGGAAGTCGCGGATTTCGGCGTCTGGGCTGGGCTGGGCCAGCAACAGGATGAAGCGCCCGGGGTTGTAGTCGATCGCCTCGAGCGACTGGTTGATGCGTGCCACGCGCTCTTTGATGGTCTCGCGCTGGCTGGCGAGGTGGGCGTTGAAGCTGGCGATCTGGTTGATGGTGTTGACGTTGAGCAGCTCTTTGAAGCGCGATTCGAAGCGCGGCAGGTCGTCGCTTTTGAGGCCGGTGAGCAGGCGCGCGTAGTCGGGCAGCGCCGCCAAGGCCACGTCCACCTCGGCGGTTTCGGCCTTGAAGGCTTCTTTGAAGCCGCGCATGGCGTTGACGATGCGCTCGGTGAGCCGCGCCAAGCGCTTGTCCTCGGCGTCGATGCGGTCTTGCAGCCACTTGCGCAGCTCCTGTTCGCGGTGGTCGCAGGATTCAACCGAGAGCTGGTGCTCGCCCAAAGCGGCCGCGCGCCAGCCATGCAGGCGCTCGATCTGGGCTTCGGTCAGCGGCGCCTCGTGGCTGATGCGCTGCACTTGCTGGCGCAGCTCCAGCGCCGCCTCGTGCTTGCTCTTGAGCTCGCCTTGTTTGCCCAAGGTGTCGCGCCACTGGCGCTCGAGTTCGGCCAGCCGCTCGCGCACGGTTTTGAGCTGGCGCTCGAGCTCTTGCAAGGCGTTGGATGCGGCTTGCAGCCGGGCGCGCTCTTCGGCCAAGGCGGCCATCTGGCGCGCGGGGGCCATCCAGTCGATGTCGGCGTAGCGCGTGCAGTCTTCGAGCTTGAGCAGTGCATCCAGCCGGCCGCGCAGTTCGTCGCGCGCCTGTTTGATCGCGCCCAACTCGTGCCCGAGTGCGGCCAGTTGCTGTTCCAGCCGCTGGCGCTGATCGCGCAAGGCGCGCAGCTTGTCGGCGTTGCTCCAGCCCAGCACGTAGCGGCTGCGGTCGTCGATGCGGCTGCGGTCGTCTTTCTCGTGGCGCCCGCTCGGGTCTTTGATCTGGCCGGCGCGGGTGATGGCGCGCGCTTCGCGGCGAAACTGCTCGCCGCTGTCGCAGCAAGCGACGTCGAAACGCTGGCGCAGTTCGTGCTCCAGCCATTCGTAGTGCGGCGAATCGGGCTTGAGCACGAGCTTGCGCACCAGCGACTGCGGCTGCAGCGCCGCACCCGGCACCGGCTTGCGCGCGCGCACATGAAAATAGACCAGCCGCGCACCCAGATGCTGGCGCTCCACCCAGTCGGACACGGCCTTGTAGTGCGCGTCGGGCACCAGCAGCGCCAAGCCAAAGCCGCGCAGCAGCCGCTCGGCAGCACCCTCCCAATCGCGCTCGTCGTCGCGCACTTGGATGAGCTCGCCGGCAAAGGGCAGTTCGCCTTCGTCGATGGCCAGCGCCGCACACAGCGCGTCGCGGATGCGCACTTGGGCGGCGTCGATGTTGCTCTTGCGCCGCTGCAGGCTGTCGATCTCGCTCGACAAGTCGGTGTGCGCTTCGCGGCCCTTGCGGAACTCGTAGTCGCGCTCGCTCTCACGGTTTTTGAGCTCGGCGTCGGCATCGCGCAAGCCCTCGGCGCGCTGGGCAATGCGCTGCTGCAGGGCCATGAAGGCGGCTTCGTCGGCCGGCGCGGCCTCGTCGATGCGCGCCAGCAGGGCGTGGAAGCGGTCGGCCTTGGTTTGGCGCAGCGCTTTGTCGGCCTCCAGGCGCCGGATCTCGGCCGCCAGTTCCTCGAGGCGGTCGCCGCCGTTGTCGCGCAGCGCGCGCTCCAGCCGGGCCACATCCACGCGCTCGGCCTCGCGCTGGGCCTCGAGGCGCTCGATCTGGGCGTCGATGCGGGCGGCGTCCTGCCCCAGCAGCTCGAGGCGGCGCTGCAGCAGCTCGCCCTTGAGCCGGGCAAAATAGGGCCGCAGTTGATCGCGGCCATCGCGCCAGCCCGCAATCTCGGCCAGCAGCGCTTGGTGGCGCTCGCCGTCTGCAACCAAGGGCGTGAGCAGCTCCACCTGCCGCTTGGCTTTGAGCACGGCTTGGTGCGCCTGATCGAGGTCGTCGAAATGGCGGATCAGCTCCTCGATGCGCTGCCCGGAGTCGAAGGGCTCGAGCATGTGGCTGCGCACGAAGTCGGTCAGGTTGCCCACCGACTTCATCGACACGGTCTGGTGAAACAGCTCCAGCGCCTGCTCGTGCTCGATGCCGAAGCGGCGCCTGAACCAAGCGCCGTAGGGTGGAAAGCTGTCGTGCAGCTCGCAGCCGCTGGCGCGCAGGCGCTTGCGCAGGGCGCCGATGTCGCTGCCAAAGCCGCTGAAATCGGCCGCTATGGCCAGCGCGCGTTCGGCGGCCACGTACAGGCGCGCGGGCTGGCCTTGGGGGTCTTTGAGCCAGAACACTTGGGCCAGCGTCACGGCTTGGTCGTAGCCCTCGTTGCGAAACACGCCCAGCACCACGGAAAAGCTCGAGGCGTCGCGCAGCGCCACCGGGCGCGCGCTGCCGGTGAGCTCGTTGCGCTCGCTCTTGTAGTGGCCCAGCACGTAGGAGCGCAAGGAGCGCTCGCGCGCATCGGCCCCGGCGGCCTTGTTGTAGGCCACGCGCTGCCCCGGCACCAGCAAGGTGGTGATGGCATCGACCAGGGTGGATTTACCGGAACCGATGTCGCCCGTGAGCAAGCCGTTGCGCCCGCCCAGTTCGTAGCGCCAGACGCGCTGGTCGAAGGTGCCCCAGTTGAGCACCTCGAGCCGCTGCAGCCTGAAGCCCACCCGGCTGTCGTCGGCGACAAAGTCCAGCCCCGGTGTGGCGGTATCAAGCATCGCTGCCCCCCGGTTGGGCGGCCTTGCCAGCCGCAGCCGCCGACGGCGTGGCCAGCGCGGTGCGATAACCCTCGAGGCGGGCGTCGAACTCGGCCAGCCACTGCGCATCGACAAAGGCTTTGAGGATGCGCCGCACCTCGTAGTGGCCGCGGTCGGGTGCGCTGGCGGCGGCGGGCTTGAGCCGGCGCACAAAACCCAGATCGAGCACCTTGGTGAGGGTCGAGTCCACCTGATCGATCAGCCGGGCTTCGTTGCTGCCGTCGGGCAGGAACACGCGCATCAGCTCGGCGATCTCGTCGCGCGTGAGCACCAGCCGGGTGTCGCCGGCGCTGGCGTCGAACTCGGCCATGCGCTTGCGCAGCAGCGCCAGCATCAGGCTGACCGGATACGAAAGCGGGCGGCGCGCCACCAGCCGGGGCAGGCGCGGCGCGTCTTCAGACTCGTCCGGGTCGGCGCGCCCTTTGAGGAAGGCATAGCCCTCGGCCTCGTCGAGCAGCAGATCGAGCAGCAGCACGGCGGCCTGCTCGCGCACCCGGGCTTGCAAGCGCAGCAGGCTGGCCCAGAGGCGCTCGTCGTCGTCGCGGTAGAGCACGCCCTTGAGCAGGTGCACCATGAGCTGCGACAGCTCGGGCGCAGTGGGCGGCGCGTTGCTTGCTGCTTCAGGGCTTGCTGCGGTGTCGGGCGGCTCGGTGTGCATGGGCGGCAAGGTGCGGCGGTCGTGGGCTTGCGGTGGAGGGGTCATCGGTAGGGGGGGCTTGCGGGCGCGCAGCTTTTTAGCGCGTAAAGATCACGCGCGGCAAGCGCGCTGCGCGGGTGACGCTTTGGCCAGCGGCGTTGTGGGCCTGCCAAGCGATGGGTTCGGTCACGCTTTCATCGACGAGGGCCCGCAGCCCATCGAGCGCGCTGCCGTCGGGCGGCGCATGCACCAGCT
>Ga0208100_100885_pt1 | contig 9985 bp, 7 predicted proteins | sample SubbioR11_8A_Aug_FD_184817 | JGI IMG/M metagenome (GOLD analysis project Ga0208100, IMG submission 184817) | Serpentinite rock and fluid subsurface biosphere microbial communities from McLaughlin Reserve, California, USA - CR11_8A_Aug (SPAdes) | ecosystem: Environmental > Terrestrial > Deep... | reverse complement strand
ACGCTGGTGCGCGTCGAGTCGGGTGACGTCGCCGGCCACCGGATCGAGGTTGGCGGTCCAGCTCGCGCCCTCGCGCAGCGGCAGCGGCGGCGGCAGCGCCTCGAGCTCGGCGGCGTCGATCCACGGCGCGATCTCGCGCAGCACCAGCGCGACGCGCGCGCGCAAGGCCGGATCGGCGATGCGCCCGCGCTGGCCCCAGGCGACGATCAGGTCGGCTCCGGTCAGGCCGGGGCGAAACTTGTTGGTCATCGCCACATCGCGGCGGGCGCCAGCGTGCCGCTGCATCATGAACTCCTCGAACAGCATCGCCAAGTCTTCGCGCGGGCTGGCGCCGCTGCCCGGCGGCACCGCGTAGCCGTACTCGTCGTTGGCGCGGTCGGCGCGGAAGAAATCGGCCACCTGGCGCGCGCTGAAGGTCTTCTGCACGTCGCTCGCCTGCGCGCCGAAGAACTTGACCCGCGCCAGCGCGAACATCTCCTGCGAGGCGAGCGGCCAGTCGAGCGCCAGCCGGTCCGACGGCTGCTGCGCGGCGACCGCCTGGAACACCGGCCGATCGCGGGCGGCGCCGACCCGCAGCGCGCTCGGGAAGGCGTCGTTGGCGTGCGCCAACTCGTGCCACAGCAGGCTGCCCAGTTCGTGGTCGAGGTAGGCGAGGCCGCGCGTCAGGCGCTGCGCCGGATCGAAGTACAGCAGCGCCGGCCGGTTGCCGATCACGTAGCGCCACAGGCCGCTGTAGTCGAGTTCGCGGTCGAAGCCGACGCGAAAGTCGGGCACTTCGCTCACCACGTCGCGTTCGGCCGCGGTCAGCCAGAGGTTGTCGGCGTCGAGATAGATGGCGCCGGTGGCCGACCAGTAAAACGACGGCCGCACGTGCGCGCCGAGCACGATCGCGGTCACGCTGCCGAGCAGCCGGCGCACATCGTCGTTCGCCTGCGCGTTGACAAAGGCCTCGAAGCGCTCGCCCATCCAGTCGTGCGACACCAGCACCCGGTCCATGATCTGCGCCACCGACGGCACCGCGCCCGCGGTCTGCTGCGCCAGCAGCGGCAGCGTGCCGAGCGTGCACAGGTTGGTGGCGCCACTGCTGAAGTACAGCGCCGGGTCGTAGACGCAGGTCACCAGGCGGTCGGCGTAGGCACCGGCGGCGCGGTACGGATGAACGCGCGAGGCCGGCACCTGCGCGAACAACTGCCCGGCCGGCGGCGGCGGCAGCGCCTCGACCACCACCAGCACGTCGTCGCTGTCGCGCGCACCGGCGGCGGTGCGCAGGGTCGCGCGCAATCGCAGCACGGTGTCGCGCGCCACGCTCGGCGCGGTGAAGATCGCGCGCGCCGGATCCGAGGTGTCGAGTTCGACCGGCGGGCCTTCGATCTGCGCCCAGGTGATCGCGGCCACGGCGTCGCCTGCGGCCACCGTCGGCCAGGCGCGCAGCGAGGCGCGCTGGCCGGCGCGCACCGCCTGGTCGACGCGCACGACGATCCGAGTCGCCGCCGCGGCGCCGGCGGCGACGATCTCGATCCGCTCGCTGCGCAGCGCGCCGGCGGCGTCGCGCAGGCTGACCTCGAAGGCGTAGGTACCGGCCACCTGCGGCTCGACGGCGATCGCCTGCGAGCGCGCCGACAGCAGCGACTGCGCCGGCAAGGCCGGTCCGCCCACCGCCCGCCAGTGCAGGTCCGTCAGCGCGCCGCTGCAGCCGACCACCGCCGCGCCGGCGGCCTTGCCGACTTCGACCGTGGCTTCGCCAACGACCTCGAATCCGGCGCCCGGCGTCGTACAGACCGCGCTCGGCGCCGGCAGCGCGAACACCGTGAGCAGCGCCGGCGGGCTCTCGACGCTGCCGCCGGCGTTGCCGACCGTGACGCCGATCCGGGCGCCGTCGTCGCCGGCGCCGACGCCGGCAAGCGTGAGGCTGGCGCCGCTGGCGCCGGGGATCGGCTGGCCGTTGCGGTGCCACTGGTAGGACAACGGCGCCGACCCGACCGCCGCCACCTCGAAGCGCACCGTGGCGCCGACCGCCACCGCGCGGCTGGCCGGCGCCTGCGACACCCAGGGGGCCAGCGGCGCCGGCGCCAGGCTGTCGTCGTCACCGCCGCAGGCGGCCAGCGAGCCGGCCAGGGCGGCGATCAGTACCGCGCGAGCAAGTGGGGGCATCATCGTCCGCCATCGGTCCTCGACGGCCGCGAGATTAACCAAGCCGGCGCGCGGCGGCGATCGGTTGCAGCGGAAAATCAGGCTCGGCGTTTCCAGACCGCCGGATCGCGCCGTCCGTGAAATGCGGCAACGACCACCCACATGTCGCCGCGGACGCGGAAGCACACCGCGATGGGAAAGCGCCGAGACACGGTACGCCGCACATCACCAAAAGCCACCGGGTACCGCCGCGGGCGGAGTCCAAGATAGGGCGCAGACAGTGACGGGATATATTGACAGTGTCAGCGTCAAGCGCGCGACCCAAGGCGCATCCAACCGATGCTGCCGCCAGACTAGGGCGCAAAGTGGCGGGCTGCTATACGGACGCCGGCGCCCGACATTACGTTGGGCAGCTACCGTGTCCTGCTGTTTCAAAAAGCAAACGCGTAGAGAATAGGAGAAAACCATGGCAGAGAAGAAACTAGTCTTTGTGGCGTTTGCCATCGAAGATGAGAGGCAGAGAGACTTCCTCAAAGGCCAATCACTAAATACCAACTCACCGTTTGAGTACGTCGATATGTCAGTGAAGGAGCCATACGATTCCGGCTGGAAGGAGCGGGTGCGTACTCGAATCAGGCGATCAGATGGCGTTATCGCGCTTGTGAGTAAAAATTCTCTGACTTCAAGCGGTCAGAAATGGGAGATTGCCTGCGCGCGAGAAGAGAAGAAGAAAGTTCTAGGCATTTGGGCATACACGTACGACCGCACCGACCTACCGGGCGTCAATACCGTGGTGTGGACGTGGCCTGCGATCGCGAAGTTCATTGACAGTCTCTAGCAGCCGGAGGCAGCAACCATGCGCATCGCACTGCTTGTTGGCATCAACTACTACGAGCATGGCAGCCCGCTGTTCGGTTGCGTCGACGATGCCCATGCTGTTAAGGCGGTTTTGGAGCGTCACGATGGCGGCGCGGTGAACTTTGATTGCCTCCTATTTGCCGGCACTGGTCCTAGCGATCGCGTTGTTCGTAGCAATCTCAAGGACAATATTGAGAAGCTGTTTACAGCCGAAGCGGATATCGCACTGTTCTATTTTGCGGGGCACGGCCATATTGAAGCTACTGGCGGCTACCTTCTCGCCTCGGACTCAAGTCGCGGTGATGAAGGAGTTTCTCTATCTGAAATCCTGACTCTGGCAAATGCCTCGCCAGCTAGAAACAAGGTCATCGTTTTGGACAGCTGCCATTCTGGAATTGCGGGAACACCACCAACAGGCAGCAACCTAGCGACTCTAGCTGAGGGTCTAACGGTTCTTACAGCGTCTACGAAAGATCAGTACGCGACAGAACAGAACGGCAGGGGCGTTTTCACTAATCTATTCGTCGATGCGCTCAACGGCGGCGCAGCTAACCTTACAGGCGATATCACCCCCGGCAGCGTTTACGCCCACGTAGACCAATCGCTTGGCGCTTGGGAACAAAGGCCAGTCTTTAAGACCAACGTGAAGCAATTCGTATCCTTGCGGAAGGTGTCGCCTCCAATCCCAACTTCGGACTTGCGCCGGCTTACCGAGTTCTTCCCGTCGCCCGGCTTCGAGTTTCCGCTTGACCCAACGTTCGAGCCAGAAATGAAGGGTCGTGATCCTGGAATGCCTGGGCCAATTCCAGAGAACACGAGGACGTTCGCAGTGCTCCAGAAATACAACCGACTAAATCTGCTCGTCCCCGTGAACGCAGATCACATGTGGAACGCTGCGATGGAGAGCAAGGCATGCAGACTAACCGCTCTAGGAGAGCATTATCGAAGGCTTGTGGAAAAGAGCCGCATTTAGGCTAATGCAATCTAACCGCGCGATCGACAGCGACGCCAGAAAGCGCTGCGCGCTTCCGGGCGCGCGTCATCGCGGACGTTAGGCGTCGTGAAGTGGCGTCGAGAGCAAGGAGTGTTGCGATGCGAACTCTAATAGTGCTCGCAGTTTGCTTATCAGTTGCAACGCTGGCGAGTGCTGCTGACAACACCGGTCCAGGCCGCGAGGCTATCGCCGAGATCCTAACGAGCGCGAAAGCCTGGCACGTCTTTATTGAACACGGCGGCGGCGAACAGCCCAGTAGTCGTGCGGGAGTCCAACGGTGGGAGTTCTTCCGACGCGGGAATGAGGTAGTCGGCCGTACCACTCAAATGGCTCCTGGATTCAATGGAGAGTTCGAAGTGACCGTGCGCGACAACGGTTTCGACTTTGCGAGGTGCTGCCTCTATCCGCCGGGCACTCCCAAGTCTTCGGTTGACTACGATCCCAAAGACGCAAAGTATCCATTCAAGCGAACTACTACACCCCAGAAGTGGTGGCTGTCGCCAGAGCTGTAGCTCTTTGGACCACAGGCGAGTCGAGGTATTGCAGGCTGTCGCCGCTACGTGCACGCGGGACTACGCGCCTAACCATTCGTTGGGCGACACAGGAGGAGGCGTCATGATGGCTGACGAGCGTTCCGTTCAAGCGCACTACCGTACCGTGGGGTTGCTCGATCGCATCGTCGCTGGGTTGCGCGAAGCGGGCAAGGACCCAGGCGCGCCGACAGTGGACGACCTGGCCCCGGCCGATGAGTTTCACTCGGTCGGGCGCGTCGCCACGAAAGACCTCGCCGCGCTCGCCGCCCTCAAGCCAGGAACACGGGTGCTTGATGTCGGCAGCGGTCTGGGCGGCCCCGCGCGGTTCCTTGCCGCGACCTACGGCTGTGACGTCACCGGTATCGACCTTATGCCTGAGTTCTGCACCGTGGCCACTGAGCTCTCCCGTCTCACGCGCCTCACGGAGCGGACTCGATTTCAGCAAGGCAACGCATTGGCGCTACCGTTCGATGAGGGCGCGTTCGACTGCGTGTGGACAATTCAGACGCAAATGAACATCGCCGAGAAGCGCCAGCTTTACGGTGAAATTGCGCGCGTCCTGCGAGCCGGGGGTCAGTTCGTTTTTCAAGACATCTGTGCCGGCAACGGACGGCCGCTGGAGTTTCCCGTACCTTGGGCCAGCGAAGCGGGCCAGAGCCACCTGATTCCCCCGGAGGATCTGCGAATGCTGCTGGGTAAGTTAGGCCTGAAGGAGCTCATATTCCGGGATGTCTCTGCGACTGTCCTTGCCTGGCAGGACGCCAACCGACCGTCGGCGGGCACACCGCCTCCGCTTGGCATGCACCTGGTGCTTGGCGAGCGACATGCCGAGAAGCGTGGCAACTCCAGCCGTGCCTTGCGCGACGGGCGTATTGTGTACGTTCAAGGCGTGTTCCTTAAGCCCGCGTGAGCAACAGTGACGAGCACTCACGCTCTTCGCAGCCAGCGACCCCGGCGGGTACCGTCACGGCGGCGCAATCGTCATTGAAGTCGCCCAACAACCCGTTCAACGCCGACGCGCCGCAAGCGGCGCGCGGGTTAACGGAACGTGTGTGCCGGGCATGGCACGTTACTTAATCGGTGAAAGTCCGATTGCCAGGTTTTCGCAGAGCCGAAGGCAAGGAGAAGGGCAAGGGCGTCGCCGCGAGGCGGGGTCTGGAGGAAGCCGAACCCGAAGCTGCGGGGCGATGGACAAAAACCGGATATGAGGCGTGGCACATCTGGGGCGAGCGGGCACGTGACCGCGAAGCCCTCCATCTGCGGCAGTTGGGATGTGCTTTGTAAATCCGGCGCTCGCGCAGTGACAGTGACGTGTCTTACCCCGGGAGATCTGCAGGGTGCTTCGGGGCATCGAAGCTGGGCGCCGAGCGATCGGCGTTGACCACCGTGCAGAAGTCAGCAGAAGGCGTAGTAGGCGTGGTGGCGCGCGCCGAAGGCCCGAACGATGGAAGACGAAGGACGCGCGTGAAGAGCAACGGGAACGCATCTGCGAACCGGTCAGTGCCGGCCGCGACGCTGTCGCGGGATGAACCTGAGGCTGGAAAACGGAGCGAACCGGAGTCGATTCCGAACGCCACGCTGCTTGCGCGCGTGCTTGCGCGAGAGAATCTTCAGCGTGCCCTGAAGCAAGTACGCCAGAACCGAGGCGCGCCGGCCATCGACGGCTTGACGGTCGATGAACTGACGGGCTACCTCCGACATCATTGGCCGGACATCCGCGCGCAACTGGAGGCGGGGACGTACTGCCCGCAACCGGTCAAGCGGGTGGAGATTCCGAAGCCCGACGGGCGCAAACGCCTGCTCGGGATACCGACGGTGTTGGACCGGTTCATCCAGCAAGCCATTGCCCAGGTGGTACAGGAGCAATGGGAACCCCACTTCCATCCGCGCAGTTACGGCTTCCGCCCGCAACGCTCGGCTCACCAGGCCGTGCGTCAACTACAGGCGGACATTCGCGACGGCAAGCGCCGGGTGGTTGATCTCGACCTCGAAGCGTTTTTCGACCGCGTCAATCAGGACCGGTTGATGAGCAGGCTGCGGCGACATCTACCCGATGTCGTACTGCTGCGCCTGATCAACCGCTTTCTGAAGGCCGGGGTCCACGTGGGAAACGCCACCGAAGCCACGACGATGGGCGTGCCGCAAGGCGGCCCGCTGTCACCGGTACTGGCCAACGTGGTGCTGGATGAATTGGACTGGGAGCTGGACCGGCGCGGCCACCGCTTTGCCCGTTACGCCGACGACTGCAACATCGTGGTCGGCAGCCAACGCGCGGGCGAGCGGGTGATGGCCAGCGTGACACGCTTTATCGCCAGCACGCTACGGCTCAGCGTGAACGCGAACAAGAGCGCGATCGATCGGCCGTGGAACCGCAAGTTCCTCGGCTTCACGATCGCCAGCCGCGGCACCCGCCTGAAGGTGGCCGACTCGGCCATCGACAAGCTGAAACATCGGGTTCGCGAGCTGACCCGTCGCACACGAGGCCACCGTTTGACCGACATCGTTGCAGAGTTGAGAGAAACCCTGCTTGGTTGGAAAGCGTACTTCGGCATTGCCGAAGTGCAGAGCCCTCTGCGCGAAATCGACAAATGGCTGCGACGCAAGTTACGCTGCTACACATGGAAGCAATGGGGAAGAGCGGGTTACCGGGAGTTGCGACGACGCGGGGTGAGCGTGCGCGAAGCATGGAACACCAGCAAGTCGGCGCATGGCCCGTGGCGCCTGAGCAAGACCCCGGCGCTTGCGCTGGCCCTGTCGGCGCGGTACTTCAGCGGACTGGGGCTGCCGACGTTGGCAGCGCGGTGACGAATTCAATCCATCGAACCGCCGTGTACGTGACCCGTACGCACGGTGGTGTGGGAGGGAGGGGCCGCGAGGTTCCTTCCTATCCCGATTAGGCCACGCAAGAGTTGCACTTTTGCGACGGAAAATCGTGAACGAGTTTCTCTCTGCCGATTTCCTGAAGTTCTTCATCCCACTCGCAGGCGGAGTAGTCGCCTGGATCATCAATGAATACCGGAAAAGGCAGGCTGAGGAATATGCGCGGAAGGAAGAGCGTTATCGTGGACTTATCCTGAGCCTTCGGGGCTTCTACGTCGGCTCCGAGGACCTTGCGCTGAAGCAGGAGTTCGTCAACCAACTCTCGCTGTGCTGGCTCTACTGCTCGGACAATGTGATAGCCAAGGCGAACAAATTTGTCGTAACGCTGAAGCCGGAAAGTACGGCGTCCGCTGCGGAGAAAGAGCAGGCGCTGTCCGCTCTGATAGGCGCAATTCGCTCAGACCTGCTGTCGCGGAAAGTCGTACCGAAAACAAAACTAACTGGTGCCGAGTTTGAGCGCCTCAGCATCGTCCCGCCTAACATTTCGGTGAACGCGGACGCCCGCGAGCGTGCATCCGTTCAAGGGCTTCAGGAATCAACAACACCGTGCAGTAGCGAGCACCTCGCCACTCGCGGCCGTCGGTTACCTTAACGTTAGGCGTCGCAATCCACACCCTATGTCACTGCCGCCCTACGACAAACACGCGACGGACTCATTCCGGCGCTTCTATCTGCTACTTCCACGGGATGGGGACACCACGCTGCTGATCTTGAAGCTTCACCTCCTGGTCGAGGAACAAGTTCGGGCCTACGTAGATGAGCGCCTCGCAAGTCCATCCGCGCTGGAAGCGGCGAAGCTCGAGTGCCATCAAGCCATTTGCCTAGCCGAGGCGCTTTGCAGCGACGACATCCATGAGAACGTTTGGGAAGCGGCTCGAAAGCTGAACAGTCTTCGCAACCACATCGCACACCGGCTGGAGCCAAAGGGTGTGGTCGACAGGATGGACCACATCAGTACGCTAATCGGTCTTCCTCTCGCAACTCTCAAAGATCAAGAGAAAACACAGGAGCAGAATGCCGCTGACAATCTTAGCTTTGCGGTCAGTATGCTTTACAACGAAGTCGCGCTCTATGTTCGACGTAGGCCAGCACAGGTAGTCAGCCTTGTTCCACCGAGCGGCGACGCCTAACCCCTCGGTCAAGCTGACCTGCTACGGCAGGCGCTGTAAGCCCGGCGTGAGCCAGCGCTACCATCGTCTCAGTCCGGGCTTACAGCACCTGCCTCCGCGGGCAGGTTACCTCGAACTACAAGGGCTTCCCCATTTGTCAAGCGAGTGAACTCCTCGAGCCGCGCAGCGGCTCGATTCACGTCTGGCTTTGCTTTTGATACCTACAGCGTCACCGCCCTCATGCGCATCGTGTCGAGTCTTCGAGCCAAGGTGCGGACGGACAAACTACAACCGGTCATTGATGCAGCGCTGCTCGTTGCCGAGCCTGGCTGCGGACCCTGATGAAAGACGCGCGCGGGGGCCTCATTCGTTAGCCGCGGTCAGCCGATGCTGCCGCCTCGAGCTGATCAGGCACACCCCGCGCAGGTCCAACCTTGCTCATCAACGCTGTTCGCATCACGCGGTGGGAGTCTTGGACATCGATCACGGCCCGGATGCCGTTGCGGCACCCTTGCCGGGACCGGCAAGGGCGGGGGGATGGGTCGAGCGTGCGTCTGACATCGCCGGCCTCACGCCGGCAGCTTGAACTGCTCGCCGCGTGCCAGCATCGGCCAGCACATGCGCGCGTTCTTCGCCGCGATGGCCACCACCGCCTTGCAGTAGCCGCGCCGCTGTTCGAGCGCCATCGCCCATCGGCTCACCGCGTCGGTCTTGTTCTTGGCCGCTACGAGCACCGCGCGCGCGCCCAGGATCAGCATCGTGCGCAGGTAGGCGTCGCCGGCCTTGGTGATGCGACCCAGGCGCGTCTTGCCGCCCGAGCTGTACTGGCCCGGCGTCAGACCGAGCCAGGCCGCAAACTGGCGGCCGCACTTGAACTCGTGGCCGTTGCCGATCAGGGCCAGGATCGCCGTGGCCGTGGTTGGGCCCACGCCCGGCAGGCGCATCAGTTGCCTGGCCCGTCCGTCCTCGCGCGCGATGGCCGCAATGTGCCGGTCGTACTGCTCGATGCGTTCATCGAGCCGGTGCAACTCGCTGAGCAGGTCGCCGACGACGGTGTTGGCCCAGCCGGGCAGGTCCCCCAGACAAGCGCCGGCCGCGCGGCGCACCGTGGTGGCCTTCAACGGCAGCACGATGCCGAACTCGCTGAGCAGGCCGCGCACGCGGTCGATGGTGGCGGTGCGTGCCTCGACAAACCCTTGGCGCGCGCGGTGCACCATCAGCCGCGCCTGCGGGTCGATGGATTTGACGGGTACGAAGCGCATGCTGGGTCGCTGCACTGCCTCGCAGATGGCCGCGGCGTCGGCCGCATCGTTCTTGCCGCGCGCGCCGCTCATGCGGTAAGGGGCGACGAACTTCGGGGCAATGAGCCGAACGCTGTGGCCGCAAGCAGCGAACAGGCGCGCCCAGTGGTGACCTCCCGAGCAGGCTCCCATCGCCACCGTGCACGGCGGCAGCGAAGCGACAAGCTCGTGCAGCCTGGC
>Ga0208100_100884_pt1 | contig 9999 bp, 6 predicted proteins | sample SubbioR11_8A_Aug_FD_184817 | JGI IMG/M metagenome (GOLD analysis project Ga0208100, IMG submission 184817) | Serpentinite rock and fluid subsurface biosphere microbial communities from McLaughlin Reserve, California, USA - CR11_8A_Aug (SPAdes) | ecosystem: Environmental > Terrestrial > Deep... | reverse complement strand
CTAGTTATAGGAAAAACTAGTATAAAACCCAAACTATCAGTGAGTATTCCCGGAGTTAGCAACAAAACACCGCCTACAAGTACACATAACCCATTTAATAATTCATCTCCAGGCATTCTTCCTTCCTGCATTTCTAATCTGATTCGGGACAAAATAGCTCTGCCTTGCGATTTTGCCATATATGCCCCTACTAAACCTGTTAGCAATACAATGGCTATAGTATAGCCAAGTCCAATGTATTCATTAATCTTAAACAATATAGCCAATTCCACCACTGGAGTCATCGTAAACAATAAAATTAATTTCATAAACATGGCTAAAACACCTCAGCAGTACATTTATTTAAAATAATCCATAACGCTGGATTTGTTTTTTTAAAGTTTACAGGCTTCATATTTTTATCTGCGAAAGCATGTATTGTTTTGCCTGTAGCTAGTAAAGCATTATCTTCCTTATGTAATATTTGGTAGTTAAACTCTAATCTAGCACCCTTTATTGAATTTATTCTGGTTCTAATTAGTATTTCTTGATCATATTTTGCAGGTATTTTATATTCGCAGTAGCTACTTATTATCGGCATAATAATCCCTTCTTTCTCTAACAACACATAGGAGTATCCCAATGAACGAAAAAAGTCAGACCTGCCAACTTCAAACCATGTATAGTAATTACCATGATAAACAACACCCATCTGATCAGTCTCTTGATATCTTACCCTTAAATAAGTATCATTCCACTGCATTTTGAAAGCCTCCTCCGTTGATAAGAAAAGCCGAACTGTTTCAATTCGGCTTTTCTTCATGTATTCAATAAGGGCTTTGCCCGTCATTCAACGATTTCAGTGGGAGATTTAACTCCCGCTGAAAAAATTAAATGTAACCCGCCGCCTAAAAAGGCTGGGGACATCTTAATTTAGTTATAAAACCTTAGCTTTTCCTTTGTATACTAAGCCACGAGTACAATCAACAGTAATCGCCATTCCATTTTTCAATATCTTAGTGGCTTTTTCCGCCCCCACAATAACCGGTTTTCCCATATGCAGTCCCACAATAGCGGCATGGGAGGTCAATCCACCATCCTCTGTAATAATTGCAGATGCTTTTTGAATATATTCAACCATATCCTTATCCGTAGAAATGGCTACAAGAACATCGCCTTCATTAAATCTCTCTGCAGCCTCTTCAGCGTTTAAGGCAATGCAAACATTTCCGGTAGCTGACTTTGAACCTATACCTACTCCCTTAATAAGAATTTCACCCGCTATATGAACCTTTATGGTGTTGGTTGTTCCTGCCACGCCAACCGGAACTCCGGCAGTTATTACAACCAGATCCCCGGCGTTTATGTATCCACTCTCCAGTGCCTTTTCTATAGAAATATCAAAAATTTCATCTGTGGATAATGCCTCTCTAACCAAAACAGGATAGGTATTCCAAGTCAACGCCATTTTTCTTAGAACCTTTTCTTTAGTAGTAGTCACTAAGATCGGTGCCTTGGGTCTGAATTTAGAAACCATTCTGGCTGTGTAGCCCGATGACGTGGCAGTGATAATGGCAGATGCTCCTAAGTCATGAGCACTAGTACAAGTAGCATGGCTTATGGCATCAGTAACGTTTTTCTCCTTACCTACACCCTTTACTTTTAATATTTCTGCATAATTTAAGGAATCCTCTGTTATTTTAGCTATGTTTGCCATAGTTTTCACTGCTTCTAGGGGATATTTACCAGCCGCCGTTTCTCCGGATAACATGATTGCATCTGTTCCGTCAAAGATAGCATTGGCAACATCTGTAACCTCAGCTCTAGTAGGTCTTGGGTTTCTAATCATGGAGTCAAGCATTTGAGTGGCTGTTATTACCGGCTTTCCGGCACTATTGCATAGCTTTATCAGCATTTTTTGTGTCAAAGGAACCTCTTCAGCAGGTATTTCTACACCCAAGTCTCCTCTGGCAACCATAATACCATCAGATACTTCCATGATCTCCGCAATATTGTCTACACCTTCTCTGTTCTCAATTTTAGATATGATCTGGATATCGGAGGCATCATTTTCCTCCAATATTTTTCGTATCTCCAAAACATCGCTGGCTTTTCTTACAAAAGAAGCCGCTATGAAGTCTATTTCATTTTTAATTCCAAATTTAATATCCGCTATATCCTTTTGTGTGATTGCAGGAAGATTTATTTTAACCCCAGGCACATTCACTCCCTTATGATTTTTAATTACTCCAGAATTTTTTACTATGCACTTAATTTCAGTCTGATCACTAATTTCAACCACTTCTAACTCTACAAGCCCATCATCCATCAATATTTTGTCCCCAGGCTTTACATCCATAGGAAGAAATTTATAGGTTATATTGCCAATATCACCATTGCCTATGATATCTCTGGTGGTCAGTGTGAAAAACTCGCCCTCCTGAAGAAAAATTTCACCTTTTTCAAAAGATCCGGTTCTAATCTCAGGTCCTTTAGTATCTAAAAGCAAAGCAATAGGTAGTCCCATCTCTTCTCTTACTTCTTTTATTACATCTATCCTTTTTTGGTGTTCCTCATGGGAACCATGGGAAAAGTTCAATCTCGCCACATTCATGCCATATGTAAACAACTGTTGAAGCAATTCCTTAGTCTCACTCGCCGGTCCCACAGTACAAACAATCTTTGTTTTTCTCATAATAAATCCTCCTTAGTTTATGTAGATAAAATTCTAGCCAATTCATAAATTTCATTATTCAATTCTTTTTTCATAGCTATTGCTTCAGAAATATCCATATCTATTATTTTATTTCCTTTTATACCAAGTGCTCTGCCTGATTTTTTCTGCATAAGTAATTCTATTGCCTTTCCTCCCATCCTACTTGCCAATAGTCTGTCAAAGGCAGTAGGACTTCCGCCTCTTTGGATATGCCCTAGTATGGTTAGCTTTGTCTCAATTCCAGTCTTTTCTTCAATTTCCTTTTCTAAACTTCTAGCGTTTTCCACAACTCCTTCAGCCAATATGATGATGCTTTGGAGCTTTCCTCTGCTTTTTCCTTGCAATATCTTCTTGCATACTTCATCTATTGAAAAATTTAGCTCTGGAATAATGATACTCTCTGCCCCTCCGGCTAGTCCAGCATACAAGGCGATATCTCCACAACGTCTTCCCATTACTTCAATAATGTTAGCCCTATCATGGGATGACGAAGTATCTCTGATATTGCCGATAGCATATAACACAGTATTAACTGCTGTATTAAATCCAATAGTATAATCGGTATAAGCCAAATCGTTATCTATAGTTCCAGGCAGTCCCATGGTGGCAATTCCAGCTTTACTCAACTTTTCTGCTCCATTAAAAGAACCGTCTCCTCCAATGACAACTATTCCCTCAATTCCAAATATTTTAATTACATTTAACGCCTTCTTAAATCCCTCTTCTGTTTTGAACTCCTCACATCTTGCAGTCTTGAGTATGGTACCACCCCTTTGTATGATGTCAGCCACAGACCGGGAATTCATCACTTCAATATCTCCTTTTATTAATCCTTGAAATCCATTTTTAATACCTACTACCTCAAGCCCAAAGTACAATCCGGAACGAACCACTGCTCTTATAGCAGCATTCATACCTGGAGAATCTCCTCCACTGGTTAGTACTCCTATTTTCTGCATTGTTATCCTCCTTGCTTATGTAAGATTAAGTTTAAATATTGGGAAAGTACCACAAATAAGGTACTTTCCCAATATTTAATATGCTTTGTTCATAAGTTGCCCAACACTTCATTGGCTTCTTCAGCTTCACCGTTCGGTACTAAAATCTCATATACTCTATCTTCCTCTTTACCTATCGGCCTAATTTTAACTAAGAATCCTTCTTCGACTAAAACCTGCTTTATTTTTTGGACATCTGCTTTATTGTGTGCCATATATACAACTGTCCACATGAATAGGCCCTCCCTTGGGATAGTTTATATTGTTAATAGTTTAATCTAAATAATAACAAATTTCAACATTAACCTTGCATTAATTTTTCTATCCATAATTCATATCTTTTAAAATTCAATAGCTTTCAATATTGCTCGCATTTTTTGATTCCTTGGCAAGCAAACTCCTTAGCATTAACCTAGCAAACTTTAATACATTCTTTTCCTAATAAATCCTCAAGTTCAACTATCAAACCCTCATGAAGGTTTACCCACAGATCTGCATTGGCCTGCATTTTTCTGTTTTTTTCTTCCAAAAATAATACTACTGGAGTGTCACCCCTCCAGTTTTTTAGAGTGATCTTCAACCTATCGATAATATTGTCAAAATCCTTTTCTTTAGCAATTTTTATATAAAGCTTTTGTTGCAAAAGCTTTTCCTGATTAGCTGTTGTAGCATATTCTGACCGCTTTGCCAGATTTGCTATTTTATCTGCGATTATTTTTGGTTCTTCTTCTTCCTTTACATTCAAACGTCCTTCCACAACAATTACTTGATCTTCGTGAAGCAATTCCATATACCTATCAAAAATTTTTGGGAAAACTACCACTTCTACTGCTCCATACAGGTCTTCTATAGTTAAAAATGACATCATGTTGTTGTTTCTGGTTGCTTTGTTTTGCTTGCGAGTTATGATTCCAGCTATTCTTATAAAGGCTCCATCAAAAATAGTGCTTGCGTCTTGTCCCTCTACATCCTCTAGCAAATCACTGGTATTCATGGTTGAAACCCTCTTAATTTCCTGTTCATACTCTGCAAGTGGATGTCCGCTGATATACAGACCGATTACCTCTTTTTCCATGGTCAGCCTGATTTTTTGAGAAAAATCCGCTATTTTAGGCAAAACATCTCCTTTAATACTATTTGACAGATTTTCACCATAATCATGAAACATTGAAACCTGACCGTCAATATTTCTTTTTCTATCCTGCTGAATTCCATCTATTACCCTTTCATAAATCGCTAACAATTGGGCTCTGTTTGCACCAAGTTGGTCAAATGCCCCCCCTTTGATAAGACTTTCAATAGCTCGCTTATTGATTTCAGTTGTTTCAACCTTTTCACAAAAATCCAGAAAACTAATGAACCTGCCCTTTTCATTCCTTGCTTTAATTATGGCATTAATAACGCTGATTCCAACATTTTTTATTGCTAAAAGCCCGAAACGAATCTTTCCGTCTTCCACAGCAAACTTCACATTACTATTATTGACGTCGGGAGACAATATACTGATATTTTTCTTTTTGCAGTCTTGTATATATTGTGCTACCTTAGTGGCATTACTCATAACACTTGTGACAAGAGCAGCCATAAATTCAACAGGGTAGTAGTGTTTTAAAAATGCAGTTTCATATCCTAAAACTGCATAAGCGGCGGCATGGGATTTATTAAATGCATATTTCGCAAAATCTATCATTTCATCAAATATCTTATTTGCTACTTCCTCCGAAACACCATTTCTGGCACATCCGGGTATTTCTAAGTTGCCCTGTCCGTCATATTTCCCAAATATAAAATGTTGCCGTTCCTTTTCCATTACATCCATTTTCTTCTTACTCATGGCTCTACGCACCAGATCACTTTGCCCATAGGTATAGCCACCTAACTCTCTTACAACCTGCATTACTTGTTCTTGATACACAAGACAGCCATAAGTTACTTTTAAAATAGGCTCAAGCAGTGGATGCAGATACTTTGCTTTTTCCGGATTATTTTTGTTTTCAATATATTTGGGAATCGAGTCCATTGGACCGGGTCTGAATAGAGAGATACCCGCAATAATATCCTCAAAGCAGTCAGGTTTGAGCTCCTTCATAAACTGACGCATACCGTTGCTTTCCAATTGAAAAACCCCTAGGGTATCACCTTTGCTAATTAATTCATACACTACTTTGTCATTATACTCCATTTTTGAGAAGTCCATCTTGATTCCATGATTTGTTTCAATTAATTCCAATGCATCTCTAATTACAGTCAAATTCCTTAGCCCCAGGAAATCCATTTTCAGAAGCCCTAGCTCTTCAAGGGTTCCCATGGCAAACTGAGTCGTGATACTATTGTCATGCATATACAAAGGCACATACTCAACTATAGCTTCCTTTGCAATAACCACCCCGGCAGCATGAGTAGAGGCATGTCTAGGCATACCTTCCACAGCTTTAGCTACATCAATTAAGTATTTTGCTTGATTATCCGAAGAATACATTTCTTTTAAGACTTTGTTCATCTCCAAAGCCTTTTCTATAGTTATTCCAATCTGAAATGGAATTTGCTTAGCAATGATATCAACCTGAGCATATGACATATTTATAGCTCTGCCCACATCCCTTATAGCTGCTCTTGCAGCCATGGTTCCAAAGGTAATTATTTGGGCAACTCTATCCTTGCCATATTTATTAACCACATAATCTATAACCTCCTGTCTTCTTTCAAAGCAGAAATCAATATCAATATCTGGCATACTTATTCTTTCAGGATTCAGAAATCTTTCAAAAATTAAGTTGTACTTTATAGGATCTATATCTGTAATTCCCAGAGTATAGGCAACAATACTTCCGGCTGCTGAACCTCTCCCCGGTCCAACCATTATTTTGTTTTCCTTTGCATATCTAATAAAATCCCACACAATCAAAAAATATTCACCATATCCCATATCTTCAATCGTTTTTAATTCATATTTCAATCTTTCCTTTAGTTCATCAGTAACAAGTCCATATCTATCGATAAGACCCTTTATGCAATTCTCCATTAAGTATCCCTTTACATCATAGCCCTCAGGAACACTGTAATTTGGTAAATGAATTTGGTTAAAATCAAAATCCACATGACACATATCTGCAATTTTACTGCTATTATCTAAAGCCTCCACAGCATATGGGAAAAGCATTTCCATTTCTTCCGCTGACTTAAGGTAGAATTCGTTTGTAGGAAATTTCATACGCTCTTTTTCATCAACTGTTTTACCTGTCTGAATACATAAGAGTATATCGTGGATCTCTGCATCTTCTTTTTTTAAATAATGAATGTCGTTTGTGGCCACCATAGGTATCCCTAATTCTTTGCTGAGCTTAAGCAGTCCTTCATTGACAATTCTCTGCTCATTTAATCCATGATCCTGCAATTCAAGGTAAAAATTGTCTTTTTTAAATATGCTTTCAAGCTTCAAAGCTTCTATCCTTGCACCCTCATAATCTTGGTTTAATAACAGCCTCTGAATAGATCCAGCCAAGCAACCGCTCAAAGCTATTATACCTTCACTGTATTTTTGGAGAACAGAAATATCTATTCTTGGTTTATAGTAAAACCCTTCCACATAGCCAATAGAAACTATTTTAGTTAAATTCTTGTAGCCTTTGCTGTTTTTAGCCAAAAGAACCAGATGTCCAGAATTTTTATCTTTAACAGGGTCCTTATCATACAGCGAGCGGCTGGCTGTATATACCTCACAACCAATTATGGCTTTAACGCCTTGTTTTTTTGCATATTTATAGAAGTCAACAACACCAAACATACCGCCATGGTCTGTTATTGCAATTGACTTCATTCCCATTTTTTTTGCTTCATCTATTAGTGAAGTGATTCTTGCGGAACCATCCAACAAACTATACTCTGTATGGACATGGAGATGCACGAAATTTCTCATTGGTACCTCCTGATTATCCCTATTTCTTTAGAAGCTTAGCAGACATCATGGCTTTAGATACAATATCATGATTGTGATATACGGCAATATCTACTTTAGAGAATTTTCTTCCCATGTTAATAATATTTGCATGAACTTCAATTTTACTTTCCAATTTTAATGGTCTAATATAATATATCATGAAGCTGTCGATAACACTATCGAGTTGTTTTTGCTTCTTTATGGCAATAGAGCCAATGGTTGACATAAGCATTACAATGACACCCGCACTGGCTAAGCCCAGTTCATTTAACATCATAGGTGTTATTTCGCCTGATAGTTTGACGCCTCTCTCAGTTTCCTCCAACTCGCATTGGTTAATTATCATATCTTGAAAAGGCTCACCTATATGAGGCTGATTTCTTATTTGCTCTAAGCCTTTTATGACATCCTGCCTGGTAATTACACCAATTAATTTTTTCCCTTTTACTATAGGGATCATCTCAACACCTTCCCATATCATAATATGTGATATGTAGGCCACAGGAGTGTTTATTTCTGAGGTGATGGGATTAGAAGTCATTAGTTCAACAACAGGTTCATTTTCCTGAGCTTCCGCTATATCTCTTTGTGTTATAATGCCAATCACATGTTGATTCTTATCTACAACAGGATATCTGCTATGCCCGGTGATAGCCATGTATTTTTTCATATCAGCTACCCTATGATTAAAATCGAGGTAATATAATTCAGAAGGAATGATATCCTCCACAAGGAGTATCTCTTTTTTTATAAGTTTTTCGCTTATGCTACGATTAATCATAGTAGCAATCGTAAAGGTATCATAGCTAGTAGATAATATAGGCAGTTTTTTTTCCTGTGCTAATTTTTTTATTTCCTCCTTACAAGAAAACCCTCCCGTCACCAATATAGCACAATTATTTTCCAAAGCCAAATATTGGACATCATCTCTATTTCCTACAATAAGCAAATCTCCTTCAGAGATATATTTTTCAATATCCCCTAATGCCATAGCACCTATGACAAATTTATTTACAGTTTTATATATACCTTCATGTCCTGCCACTATCTGTCCCTCTACTATATTGACTAACTCCGAGAAGGTAACCCTGTCCAAACGCTGTTTTTCAAACTTTTCAATCCTGATAGTTCCAACTCTGGGAATGGTGCTCACATACTCTTCCATCTGAGCATCTTTAATAGCCTTATAGGCTGTTCCCTCACTGACATCCATGTCCTGAGCCATTTGTCTTACGGAAATTTTTGTGCCTATCTTTAATTCTTTTATATAAGACAATAATTGTTCATTTTTTGTCATAACAAACTCTCCGTTCAACAATATTTTTGCGAAAAATAAAAGGCATGAAATAATTTCATACCAGTATTATAGCATATAAAGAAAATTTTTAAAAAATATGATTTAACTAATGTCCTCTAACACTTTAGTAATAGTAACCGAGGGGTGATATATCAATTCCAACTCTGCATTATACTTAATTTTATTACCACTTTGATCCATTATACATTTAACCTTAGGTCTACTTGGATAGTCATTATTCTTACCGCTTACGACACCTCTGATTCCTGAGTTTAAAAGCACCATTGTTCCAATAGGATAACTAGTCACATGTTTCAAGAATTTTTCCAAAATCTCATGATCAAAGTCATGATTCGACATAGACACTAGATGTTCTATGGCTTCGCTAGGACATATTCTTTTCTTATACACTCTGTCAGATGTTAAAGCATCATATACATCAGCTATGGCAACTATCCTTGAAAACTCATGAATTTCATTTCTCTTTTTGCCTGCCGGATATCCTGTACCATTGTATCTCTCATGATGTTCTAATATTACCATCATACTGCTAGTATCTAACTCAGTATGCCTAATAATTGTATGATATCCAAGTTCAGCATGTTTTTTTATTTCATCATACTCTTTTTTCTCAAGGGCTCCAGGTTTATTTAGTATTTCTTGCGAAACCAATATTTTGCCTATATCGTGCAGGATTGCTCCAACACCCAGTTTCAAAAGCTTCTCCTTGTCATAGCCTAAGGCTATTCCAGTAACTATGGATAGTACACAAACATTGACACAATGATCAAAGGTATAGTCGTCTACAGCCCTTATATCAGAAAGATTTAATATAATACCTTCATCATTCAACAAATCTTCTATAATCGTTGAAACAATTTCCGTTATTTTAGCAGTTGAAAATTCATCACCCATATTAATCTTTTCCATTGTTTGTTTTGTTAGTATTTTAGCAGTCTGTCGATTTTCCTCCTGTATTATATCAATAATCTTTACTTCTGATAATTCATCAATTCTCACACAAATCTCTGAAATACCTGATTCTATAAGCTTATCAATGTAATGTTCTTTA
>Ga0208100_100882_pt1 | contig 10026 bp, 8 predicted proteins | sample SubbioR11_8A_Aug_FD_184817 | JGI IMG/M metagenome (GOLD analysis project Ga0208100, IMG submission 184817) | Serpentinite rock and fluid subsurface biosphere microbial communities from McLaughlin Reserve, California, USA - CR11_8A_Aug (SPAdes) | ecosystem: Environmental > Terrestrial > Deep... | reverse complement strand
TCTACGACGCCGACGCCCGCCCGGTGGCCGACCGCGCGCTGGTCCAGGCCCAGTGGGGTCACCTCAACGACGACGAGTCGCCGCTGACGGCAGCCCAGGCGCTGTGGGTCGACGACCACCACACGCTGCAGATGGCGTTCCGCTCGGCCAGCATCGACTTCGTCAACTTCACCGGCACCGCCGGCGTCTGGCGGGCCAGCGCGATCGAAGCGGTCGGCGGCTGGCGCGCCGCCAGCCTGGTCGAGGACTGCGAGCTGAGCATCCGCGTCCTGCTGCGCGGCTGGCGCACGCGCTTCGTGCGCCAGCTCGCGGTGCCCGCCGAGCTGCCGCAGACGCTCGACGCCTACCGCCTGCAGCAGAAGCGCTGGACCCAGGGCTGGGTCCAGTTGCAGCGCCTGCACCTGCTGCCGCTGCTGCTGCAGTACCGCACCACGGCGCCGCGCAAGGCCCTGCTCGTCTACCTCGTGTGCATCGCCTGGCAATGGCCACTGTGGACGCTGTGGATCACGCTGCTGCCGCTGCTCATCGCCAGCGGCCTGTGGCTGGGCAGCCTCGGCCTGACCGCCGCGCTGCTGGCCTACGTCTTGCCGCCGCTGCTGTTTGCGCTGCTCGCGGGGATTCTGGCAACGGTGCAGACCCGCCACGGCCAGGGCTCGAACCAGGGCAGCGCGCTGCGCCGCTGCGGCCGCATCCTGCCCTACCTCGTGGTCCACACCGGCATGGTGCCGCACCACTTCTGCGCCTTCGTCGAGGGCCTGTTCGGACCGCTGCACTCCGAGTTCGAGCGCACGCCCAAGACTGCCAGCGTGACGGCGGCCGCAGCGGCAGCCCCGGCGGCGGCCGAACCCGCAGCCGCGGCGGCGCCGCCCGCACGCCCCAGGCCCGGCCGCCGCGCCTACCGGACCGCGGAAGCGGTATTCGTCACCGTCCAGGTGGCCTGGCTGGTCTACTTCACCGCCCAGGGCCTGTGGCTGGCGACGCTGGGCGCGGTCTGGGTGGTCGGCTGCGTCGGCGGGCTGCGCCTCGCACCGCGCTTGCAGGAATGGATCAGCGGCCTGCGCCGCCAGGGAGCCCCGGCATGAAGACCGCCGTCCAGGTTGAATCGTCCGTCCGGCGCCGGCTGCGCGCCGCGGCGCAACTGCTGATCGCGCTGGCGCTGGCCGCCGGCGGGCTGGCTGCGGCCGCGCCGGCCGACGCCGAGACCCTGCTGCGCGAAGCCCGCGAGGCCGCGCGCGCCGACCGCCATGCCGAGGCCATCGCGGCTTTCGAGCGGGCCCTGCAGGCCGCGCCGCAGCGCCGGCCCGAGTGGCTGCTGGAGTGGGCCGACCAGCTCACCTGGGCTGGCCGCCTCGACGAGGCCATCGCCCTGTACCGCGAAGCCACGGGTCTGCTCGCGCCGCCCGAGCGGGTGCGCGCGCATGTCGGCCTGGCGCGCGCGCTGTCCTGGGCCGAGCGCCACGCCGAGGCGGTGGCCGAGTACGAACGCGCGCTGGCGATCGACCCGCACGACGCGCAGGCGCAGATCGGCCGCGCCCGTGTGCAGAGCTGGCGCGGCCGCCACCGCGACGCCGTGGCGCAGTTGCAGCCCGTGCTGCAGGCCCGGCCGCACGAGCGCGAGGCGACCCTGGTGCTGGCCGAATCGCTGGCCTGGATGGGCCGGCCCGAGCGCGCGCTGGCGGTGCTGCGCGCCCAGCTTGCTGCCGACCCCGGCGACGAGCGCGCAGCGCGTCTGCTCGCCGAGCTCGAGCGGGACACGCGCGCGCAGACCTCGCTCGACTGGCGCGACTTCGAGCAGTCCGACGGCCTGCGCATCCGCCAGACCCAGCTCGCGACGCGGCTGCCGCTCGCCGACGGCCGCGGCCAGGTCGGGCTGCTGCTCGAGCGGACCGTCTACCGGCCGGCGGCCGGGCCGGTCGAGCACATCGAGGTGCGACGCCCCGGCGTCGAGGCCCGCTACCGCCTGAGCGACGCGCTGGAGTGGAGCGGCAGCCTGTTCCTCGACCTGATCGACACCCGCGGCGCCGCCGGCGACCACCGGCGCTGGACCCACTCGACCTACCTGACCTGGCGGCCGGTCGACGGCCTGCGGCTGGACCTGTCGTCGCAGCGCTGGACCTTCGACAGCGAGGCGGCGCTGCGCGCCGGGCTGACGGCGTCGCAGCGCCAGGTGTCGATCGACGCGACGCCCGACGACCGCCGCCGTTTCTCGCTGCGCGCCAACCACCGCGAGTACTCGGACGGCAACTCGCGGCGCGGCTGGCGCTTCGACGCCGAGCAGCGCCTCTGGCGGCCAGCGCAGCTCTGGTTGGGCTACCGCCACACCCGCTTCGACTACTCACTGCCGGGCCAGCCCGGCTACTACAACCCCGCGCGCTACCGCGCCGACGAGCTGCTGCTGCACGCGGCCGGCACACTCGGCCCCGGGCTCGGCTGGGGCCTGCGCTGGGCCGTCGGCCGTGAAGTGGAGCAGCCCGGCGGCGCACGGCCGATCCGCAGCGGTGGCGTGCAGCTGAACTGGACGGTCCAGCCGCGGCTCGTGCTCGAGGCGGCGTACGACCACTCCACCTCCCGCACCCTGGCCACCGGCGGCTTCGAGCGCGGCATCGTGCGCCTGTCGCTGCGCTACCGGCACTGAGCCTGGATCCGGCAGTTGACCGCTGTGCCGCGCATGCAAGCTCATGTCGGCGCATGCGAATCCGGCCACGACCACCCCCTCACCTCCTGGGTGAGGGCGTCAGCGCCGTCGCGGGTCCAGGTGGGTGGGCAGGGCGACGATGTCGCGGCGCGCTACGTCCACCCGGCGGTAGGTGTAGGTGTCGCCGTCCTGGTCGACCAGGCGGACGTCGAACATCGGGCTGCGGTAGCCGCGCAGGTGGACGCGAAAGGTCTGGCCGTGGGGCAGCACGCTGCTGCCGAGCAGGTCCGCCTCCCACGAGTCGGAGTCGACCGGGCTGACGTGGATGCGATGGATCACGTAGCCGGTGCGGTTGGTGATGTCGACGTAATTGTCGGCCTGCGCCTGCGCGGCACTGGCCAGCCAGAGCGCGGCCAACAGCAGCAGGACATTGCGGATCAACAGCGACTTCATGGCGACCTCCCTCGACCGCTGGTCGGACGTGATGACACCCGGGCATGCGCCGGCGGCAGGCCAGCGCCCGCGCCGACGCGAGGCCGCCGGGCGCCTGACTGGGCATGCCCGCGTCTACGCTACGCCAGAGCGCCCCGGCTGCCTAGCCCGGGCGCAGCCATGAACTAGGGGGCGAGCGCAGCACGGGCTCGGGCCTTCACTGCGGTATGCGCAGCGTGCCGTCGAGGCCGAAGTCGATCAGGGTGTTCGGGCCGGGCGCCTGCTCGATGCGCGGCACGTTGGCCGGCGTGATCGCGGCGGTGCGGCCCTCGACCACCGCGCGCGGCGTCGTGCGCACCAGCTGCGAGGGCGGCAGCGGTCGGCCGTGGCGCAGGTGGTCCCACATCAGGTTCAGCGCCTGCACGTAGTACACGTGCAGCGGCAGGAAGCGCGAGTCGAAGCCGGCGACGGCGTTGAGGGCGTCGAGGTGCTGGGCGTGGGTCACTTCCCAGTAGTGCACACGCGCAGCCGGGTCGACCGCGCGGTTGAAGGCGACGTAGGCGCGCGCCGCGTGGTTGGGCGGCAGCAGCGCATCGGCCCGGCCGTTGACGATCGCCGTCGGCTTGCCGCGCAGCTGGCCGCTCATGCGGGTCTGGGCGATGCCGGCGGCGACGCGGCGGTGCTGCGCCGCCAGCTCGCCTGTCAGCGGCTGGCCGCTGACCGGGTCGACCCCGGTGGCCAGCGCGCGCAGGCACAGCGCGCCGTCGAGGTTCATGTCGCGCGCGCCGCTCGACGCGGTGACTGAAGCGCGGTCCTCGCGCGCGCCGCCGCGCGAGAGGTTGTTGACGATGCTGACGCCCGCCGTCGGCGGGATCCCGCTCGAGGCCGCGAACGACAGTTCGAGCCCTGTCGCCGCGGTCGGGCGGCCGGCGTCTTCGCCCTGGGCGACGGTGGCGGCGTAGCTGAACCCGCACAGGTGGTCGGTGACCGCGAAGCGCCCGTAGCTCTTGGCGTAGAGCACGGCCACCGACTGGAAGACGTTGAGCGTGTAGTGCGCGGGCAGCAGCGGGCCGGCCTCGGGCAGGATTCCCGCGTCGTCGAGGATGCGCTGGGCATGCGTGGCCTGCGCCTCGAGGTCGGCGCCCTGCAGCAGGCCGCGCCGGGTCAGTTCGGCGCAGCGCGCCTCGCGCAGCGGCCGCGGCACGGTGTTGAGCGGTGCCTGGGCCTGGGCCGCGGCCAGCGAGGCGCAGGGCACGTAGAGGTTCTTCAGCGTGATGTAGTCGAGCAGCGAGCGGCCGTTGCCCTCGAAGCGGCGCGCGCCCTGCTGGATGGCCGGCACCGCGTGGCCGGCGAGCGAGACGTTGGGCATCGAGACCGCGACGCCGTCGATCAGGCCGCGCTCGTCCTGCTCGGCGGCCAGCAGCGACGCGTAGCCACCGTTGGAGACCCCGGCGGCGATGACCAGGGTGTTGTGCGGCGTGTACTGGCCGGCGCGGGCATCGCGCAGGCCGTTGAGCACGTGGAAGGCGAACTCGACCGCCGCCAGCGTGTGGCGGCCCCAGTCGCGCTCGGGGTTGCGCTGCGAATGCGCGTGCTTGACGGCGATGCGGTGCGGATACTGCTGCACGAAGCGCGCGCGCTCGGCCGCCGTCAAGGCCGCGGTGAAGTGCGAATCGCGGCCGGCGCGCTCGGCCGTGGCCCGCTCGCCGGTGACGAGGTTGACGGTGTCGGTGTCGAGGTCGTGCCAGCCGGTGCCGGTGCCCTTGTCGGTGTAGGCCACCGCGCAGCCGCGCTTGAGGCCCCATTCGCCGACCACGCTGATCGCGCCGTAGATGCCGCGCGAGCCCGACGAGGGTGCGGCGACGATGCAGGGCTGCGCCGGCGAGAAGGTCGCCGGCACCTGGACCATCAGCACGACGTTGTCGCGGCCGTCGCCGCCGTCGAGCACGGTCAGGAATTCGTCGCCGGCGATGCGGCCCTCGCCGAGGGTGTCGTTGCCGGCAAGGTCGATGTTGGGGCCGTAGAGCACGCCGAAGCCGCCCGCGGCCGTCATGTCGAAGAGCGCGCGGTAGTTGGCGTGGATCGCGCGGCGGCGCAGTTCGGCGCGGGTCGGGTTGCGCGGGTCGGCCACCGCCGGCGGCTGCGCGAGCGCCAGGCCCGAGCGGCCCAGGCCCGCGGTCAGCAGGTCGTCGCCGATGCCATCGTGGACGGTGTGCAGCACGCGGGTGCGGTCGAAGGCCAGCGGCGGCATCTGCGCGCAGCCGGCAGCGGCCAGTGCCGCGACCAGCGCGACGGCGGTGTAGGTGATCCTCATCGACTTGCTCCAGGTGATGTCGGCGGCGATCGTAGTGGATCGTCGTGCAAGCCGGAGCCCGGGATCACCCGCGCGCCCGCCGCCGGGCCGCGGCGGCGGCTCTGCCTCAGCCGCTGGCCTCGAGCTCCAGGCTGGCCTGGGCCAGCGCGCGCTGCAGCCCGCTCGCGCTCGGCTGCTCGAGGAAGACACAGAGCTTGCCGGTGCGCTTGCAGTGGTCCTTGACCCGCCAGTACGCGCCGTGGCTGATGCAGCCGGCCTGGCAGAGGACGAGGTCGGCGGCGGCCAGCGTGGCTTCGAGCCGGCGCGCGCCGTCCTCGTCGCCGCCGTCGTGGTGCAGGAAGCGTCCGCCGGCGTCCTCGACAAGCTGGCGGTACTGCGGCACGGCACGGGTGCGGCCGCCGACGCACAGCACCGCGCGGGCGTGCAGCGAGACCACGGGCGGCACGGCCGGCTCGCCGTCGGCCCCGGGCGCGGCCGGCGCCGCCTCGCCGCGCGGCAGGGGCAGCGGCACCACGGTCGCCGCCCCGCGCAGCCGGCGCAGCTCCTCCTGGGCCTGGGTCAGCAGGCGCTGCAGCTCGCTGCTGCGCTGCTGCTGGAGCTGCAGCTGCTGCGCCAGCGCCTGGCGCGCTGCCAGCTCGGGCACGCTGGCGCGCAGCTCTTCGAGCTGGGCCTGGAGGTCGGCGCTGCGCGCCTCGCGCGCCAGCACGACGCCGCGCAGCCGCATGAGCTGGACCTGGGCCTCCTCGCGCTGGCGCGCGGCCAGCCGCGCCGTCTCCTCGACGCGGGCGGCCAGCGCGGCGTTGTCGCGCGCGAGCCGGGCCTGCTCGGCCTGCGCCTGCTGCTCGCGCCGCGCCAGCTCGGCCAGGTGCTGGGCCAGCTCGTGCTGCTGCATGTGCACGTCACCGAGCACGCTGCGCTCGACCGCCGGCGTGCAGCGCGGGTGGGTCAGCAGCGCCCACAGTGCACCGGCCACCTGCGGGCCCTGGCGCTGCGTCGGCCACCAGGCCAGCAGCGCGTCGGGGCACTTGAGGCGCGCCGCGGCCTGCAGGGGCAGCGCGTGGCGCTGGTCGAGCTCGCGCTGCAGCGCCTGCGACAGCTCGCTGCGCTGCTTGGCCGCGGCGACGGCCTCGACATGCAGCGCGTAGTCGTCGCCGCTGAGGTCGGCGCCATGGCGCGCCATCAGCCGGCGCAGCACCGCCACCGGCAGGCACAGCCCGACCACCGGGCATTGCGCGTGGCCGTCGAGCTCCCACAGCCGCCGCCGGCGCGAACCCGGCGCCGCTGCGGCGGCCGGGGTCAGGCCGACGCAGCAGCGCGTGCCCCAGCGGGTGGCCGCCGGGCCGCCGGCGCCGGCATCGGGGCCAGCGCCGGTCTCGGGCGGGTCGAAGATCGTGGCTCGGGTCATGCGCAGGACGACAGGGTGAGGGCTGTCAGGCAAGGTTCGACATGCTAATGCGATTTATTCGCATTACTACTACATATCAGACCAAAACCTGGGGTTACCCTGGGCCCAGGAGCCGGACGGCCCGGTCCCGCCGGGCGGGGCTTACTGGTGCACCCTAAGGCCTGCGGCCCGGTCCCGCTTGGCAGGAATGAGCCCCTGCGGGCGGCCGGGCGGGGCTCATCGCCCGGCGGGCACGGCGGCGGGCGCGTCGAGCGCGTCGCACCAGCGCTCGATCGCGTCGCGCACCTCGTCGGGCCGCTCGGTCAGCGGCCAGTGCTGGCAGGCCACGGTCTGCAGCGTCAGCCGCGGCAGGCCCTGCAGCCACTCGCGCATCGGCTGCGCGTCGGCGTAGGTCGCGCCGTCGGACAGCAGGGCCAGCACCGGCATCGCGAGCGTGGCCGGCGCGGGCGGCGGGCGCACCATCTCGGCCACCGACTGCAGGTACGCCGAGCTGCGCACGTGGCGCAGGTTGTCGCGGCGCGAGCCGTAGCGGCGCACGAAGGCGGCCACGCCCGCGGGTGTGGCCAGCGCCACGCGGGCCTCGCGGTCGAGCGCGCGCAGGTCCTGGCTGGGCAGCCGCCGCCGGCGCAGGCCCAGCGCGTTGAGCCCGCGCACCGCCCAGGCCAGCCCGCGCAGCAGCGGCGCGGCGCGCGCGGCCAGCCGGGCCCCGCCCTTGAGCGCAGCGCGAAACACCGGGTCGATCAGCACCAGCCCGGCCACCCGGCGCGGGTGGCTGCGCGCCAGCCCCAGCGCGACCTGCGCGCCCAGGCTGTGGCCGACGACGACGGCGCCGGCGTGGCCCTCGCGGTCGAGCAGCGCGGCGAGGTCGTCGGCCCAGACCTCGAGCGTGATGCGCCCGCCGGTGCTCGACTCGCCGTAGCCGCGCAGGTCGGGGCGGATCAGCGCGCGCCGCCCGCGCAGCGTGCTGTGCTCGACAAACTCGGACCAGCGCGTGTGGTTGCTCGCCAGCCCGTGCAGCAGGAGCAGCGGCGCGGCCGCGCCGGCCGCCGGCACCACGCGGTAGGCCAGCAGCGCGCCGTCGCTGCGGCGCAGCGTGCGCGCGAGCTCCGGTGCGGCGAGGCAGAGCATGTGCGCGGCATTGTGCAGCGCGCTGCCCCGCGACCGCGCGAGCCCCCAGCCACGCGCTGTGGCTTCGGCGGCTACGTCGTGTGCGCGTGCTAACCTCGTCCCGTACCGCCGAAACCTGCGCTGCGCATGCCCACCCCTGCCCTGCCTGCAGACCCGCCGCCGATGCCGGCGCGCGCGGCACGCGCGCTCGCACTGCGCGCGCTGCCGCTGGCGCTGCTGTGGGCGCTGCTCAGCGGCGGCGCGGCCGCGTCGTGGGTGGTCGGCGTGCCGGCGGTGCTGGCCGCCGCGCTGCTGCTGCCGGCCGCGCCCGCCGGGCCGGGCTGGCGGCTGCGCCCGGCTGGCCTGCCGGGCTTCCTCGCCTTCTTCGTGCGCAAATCCTGGCGCGGCGGGGTCGACGTCGCTGCGCGCGTGCTCGCGCCGCGGCTGCGCGTGCACCCGGGCCTGCTCTGGCATCGCTGGCAACGGCTGCCCGCGGGGCCGGGGCGCACGCTGTTCGTGCTGTGCGCGAGCCTGCTGCCGGGCACGCTGGTGGCCGAGCAGCGCGAGCATGGCGCGCTGATCCACGCGCTCGACACCGAGGCCGCGGTGGCTGCCGAGCTCGACGCGCTCGAGGCCGCGATCGCCGGGCTCTTCGTCGCCGCGCCTGCACCGTCTGCACCGCCCGCGCCGTCCCCGCCGCCGGCCGATGGCTGAGCCCACGCACCCCGCGGCCTGGGCCGACGCCGGCCTGTGGCTCGCCGCGGCCCTGATCGCGGCGACGATCGTGCTGGGCCTGCTGCGCGTCGAGCGCGGGCCGGCGCCGGCCGACCGCATGCTCGCCGCGCAACTGCTGGGCACCGGCGCGGCCGCAGTGCTGCTGCTGCTCGCGCGCGCGACCGCGCAGCCGGCGCTGCTCGACGTCGCGCTGGTCATCGCGCTGATGGCCGCCGTCGCGACCGCAGTCTTCGTGCGCCGCATCGGCGTGCAGGCCGGCGCGCGCGGGCCCGGCGCTGACGCCCAGCCCGACTCCCCACCACCACCGCCGCCGCCGCGGCCGCCCGTGCCGTGAGCGGCGTGGTCTGGCTCGATGCGCTGTCGCTCGCGCTGATCGGCGCGGGCGTGCTGTTCTTCCTCGCCGGCAGCATCGGCCTGCTGCGCCTGCCCGACCTGCTGTCGCGGCTGCACGCGCTGACCAAGGCCGACAACGTCGGCCTGGGCTGCGTCGTGCTCGGCCTGATGCTGCAGGCCGGCGACGCCTACGAGCTGCTGCGGCTGGTGCTGGTCTGGCTGCTGGTGATGTTCGCCGGGTCGCTGGCCTGCTACCTGGTCGCGCACTCGGCGGTCACCGCCGAGGCCACCGCCGACGCCGCGTCGCCGGCCGCCACCGCCACGGCTGCGCCGGCCGCGAGCCGTGATGAGCGTTGAGGCGACCCTGCTCGACGCCGTGCTCGCCGCGCTGCTGCTGTGGCTGGGCTGGCGCGCGCTGGCCAGCGCCGACCTGTACAAGGCGGTCGTGCAGTTCATGGTCTTCGGGCTGCTGCTGGCGCTGGCCTGGGTGCGCCTGGGCGCGCCCGACATCGCACTGGCCGAGGCGGCGATCGGCGCCGGGCTGACCGGTGCGCTGCTGCTCGACACCCTGGCCCGGCTGGGTGCGGCCGGCGCCGCCGACGAGCCCCACCCGCTGCGGCTGACGCCCGCGCGCGCCGGCGTCGCCCTGGCCTGCCTGCTGCTGGTGGCGCTGCTGGCGGCCACCGTGCTGGCCCTGCCCGCAGACCTGCCCGGGCTCGCGCCGCAGGCGCTGGCCGCGCTGCCGGCCAGCGGCGTCAGCAACCCGGTGACGGCCACGCTGCTCAACTACCGGGCCTGGGACACGCTGCTCGAGATCGGCGTGGTGCTGCTGGCCGTGCTCGGCGTCTGGATCCTCGACGCCGAGCCGGCGCTGCCGCGCCCGGCGCCCGACCCGATGCTGGGCCTGCTGCTGCGCGTCGTGCTGCCGCTGAGCGTGGTCACCGGCGGCTACCTGCTGTGGGTCGGCTCGCACGCCCCGGGCGGCGCCTTCCAGGGCGCGGCGCTGCTGGCCGCCGGCGGCGTGCTCTGGCACCTCGCGCAGCCGCTGCGGCTGAGCGCGAGCCT
>Ga0208100_100881_pt1 | contig 10044 bp, 8 predicted proteins | sample SubbioR11_8A_Aug_FD_184817 | JGI IMG/M metagenome (GOLD analysis project Ga0208100, IMG submission 184817) | Serpentinite rock and fluid subsurface biosphere microbial communities from McLaughlin Reserve, California, USA - CR11_8A_Aug (SPAdes) | ecosystem: Environmental > Terrestrial > Deep... | reverse complement strand
GCATGTCAACTATGCCAACGGCCGCATGCACGACATGTCGGCGCTGACGAAGGCCGCGCACGACGCCGGCGCGCTGGCGCTGTGGGACCTGGCGCACTCGGCCGGCGCGGTGCCGGTGGACCTCACCGGCAGCGGCGCGGACTTCGCCATCGGCTGCGGCTACAAGTACCTCAACGGCGGCCCCGGCGCGCCGGCCTTCGTCTGGGTGGCGCCACGCCATGCCGAGCGCTTCTGGCAGCCGCTGGCCGGCTGGATGGGCCATGCGGCGCCCTTCGAGTTCACGCCCGGCTACCGGCCCGCGCCCGGCATCCGCCGCTACCTGTGCGGCACGCCGGCGGTGATCTCGCTGGCCGCGCTGGAATGCGGCGTCGACACCGTGCTTGCCGCCGAGGCCCACGGCGGCATCGGCGCGTTGCGCAGCAAGTCGCTGGCGCTGACACGCGCCTTCGCCGAGCTGGTCGAAAGCCGCTGTGGCGGCCACGGCCTGACGCGGGTGTCGCCGCGCGACGATGCGCAGCGCGGCAGCCAGGTGTGTCTGGCGCACCCGACGCAGGGCTACGCGATGGTGCAGGCGCTGATCGCCCGCGGCGTGGTCGGCGACTTCCGCGCGCCGCAGGTGCTGCGCTTCGGCTTCACGCCGCTGTACCTGCGCTTCGTCGACGTCTGGGACGCGGTCGAGCACCTGCGCCTGATGCTGCGCCACGAAGAATGGCGCGCGGCGCGCTTCAACCAGAAGGCGGCCGTGACATGAACCGACCCACCGACACCGCAGGCCTCGTGCGCGACGATGGCGCCAAGCTCGACTTCGCGCGCGACATGAGCTACGGCGACTACCTGCACCTGGACGCAGTGCTGAACGCCCAGCATCCGCTGTCGCCCGACCACAACGAGATGCTGTTCATCGTGCAGCACCAGACCAGCGAGCTGTGGATGAAGCTGATGCTGCACGAGCTGCGTGCTGCCATCGGCCATGTCGCGCGCGACGAGCTGGCGCCGGCCTTCAAGATGCTGGCGCGCGTCAGCAAGATCATGGAACAGCTGGTGCACGCCTGGGACGTGCTGGCGACGATGACGCCACCCGAGTACAGCGCCATCCGCCCCTACCTGTCGAGCAGCAGCGGCTTCCAGAGCTGGCAGTACCGCTGCATCGAGTTCAGCCTGGGCAACAAGGACGCCGCGATGCTGAAGCCGCACGCGCACCGTGCCGAGCGGCTGGCGCAGGTGGAAGCCGCCTGGCGCGCGCCCAGCCTGTACGACGAGGCGCTGCGCCTGCTGGCGCGGCGCGGCATCGCCATGCCGGCCACCCACCTGGAGCGCGACTGGACGCGGCCTTACGCCGCCAGCGCAGAAGTCGAGGCCGCCTGGCTGCAGGTCTACCGCCAGCCCGAAGCCCACTGGGACCTGTACCAGCTCGGCGAGGAGCTCACCGACCTGGAGGACGCCTTCCGCCTGTGGCGCTTCCGCCACGTGACGACGGTGGAGCGCGTGATCGGCTTCAAGCGCGGCACCGGCGGCACCAGCGGCGTCGGCTATCTGCGCAAGATGCTCGAGGTGGTGCTGTTCCCGGAGATCTGGACGCTGCGCACCGATCTCTGATCGCGAGGCCGTGTCGCCACCGGCGATTACTTCGCGACGCCGGCCGGCAGCGCGCCGGTGCGCTGGCGCACGCGCACGGCCGGCAGGACGATGCGAAAGCGCGAGCCCTTGCCCGGCTCGCTAGCGATGTCGAGCTCGCCGCCGTGGCGCTGCACGACATGCTTGACGATCGACAGCCCGAGCCCGGTGCCACCGGTGTCGCGCGCGCGGCTGCTGTCGACGCGGTAGAAGCGCTCGGTCAACCGCGGCAGATGCTCGCGCGCGATGCCCACGCCGGTGTCGACGACGTCGAGCTCGCCGCCGCCGTCGCCACGCAGCCGCCAGTGCACGTCGATCTGCCCGCCCTCGGGCGTGTAGCGCACGGCGTTGCCGACCAGGTTGCCGACCGCGCTGAGCAGCTCGCCGTGGCTGCCCGCGACCTCGCTGCCCGCCGCCACGTGGAAGGCCAGGCGGTGGCGCCCGCCCGAGAGCGCCTCGCCGTCGGCGCGGACCTGGGCCAGCAAGGCGTCGACCGGCACCCAGCGGTCGGTCGGCGGGCGCGGGCTGCCCTCGAGCTGGGCCAGCGTCAGCAGGTCGGTCAGCAGCGACTGCATGCGCGTGGCCTGCTGCTCCATCAGGCGCAGCACGCGCTGGCGCTCGCCCTCGGTCAGCGGCAGCGTGGTCATGGTCTCGATGAATCCGGTCAGCACGGTCAGCGGCGTGCGCATCTCGTGCGAGACGTTGGCGACGAAATCCCGCCGCATCGCATCGTGGCGCTCGCGCTCGGTGATGTCCTGCGAGACCACCAGCTTCAGGCCGTCGCCGTAGGGCCGCACCAGCACCTGCAGGGTCAAGCGGTTGAGCATGGCCGGCAGGAGCAGCGCCGTGTCGAAGCGCCGTTGGTTCAGGTAGGCGACGAAGCCGGGGCTGCGGATCAGGTTGGTCACGCGCTGGCCGCGGTCGCGCACCGGGTCCAGCCCGAAGTGGTCGGCGGCGACCGCGTTGCACCAGTCGATATGGTCACCGGCGTCGAGCAGCAGCACCCCGTTGGGCGAGGCCTCGATGGCCTCGATGAACTGCTGCAGCCGCAACTGCTCGGCCTCGATCTGGCGCTCGCGGCTGCGCACCGCGCGCTCGACCCGGTGGCCCAGCTCGCCCCAGAAGCCGGTCTCCGGCGGGGCCGCGGCAGTCGCCGCCCCACGCAGCCAGCGCAGCAGGCGCTGCGCGCGCAGCGTGTCGACGACCGTCAGCAGCACGACGCCGGTGGCGCCGCCCAGCGCGACGCCCAGCGTCTGCGCGCCGACCCAGCCGCCGATGCCCCCACCGAGCACCATGCCAGCAGCCAGGGCCAGCGCCACGGCGAGCAGACGCGGCCACAGCCACGGCATCGTACGACCCAGCCGCAACCGCTTCAGGCGGCGACGCGCCCGGCCTGCTGCGTGAAGCGGTAGCCGGCGCCGCGCACGGTCTCGATCAGCTGCGCGCACTGCACCGCCTGCAGGGCCTCGCGCAGGCGCTTGACGTGGACGTCGACCGTGCGCTCCTCGATGAACACATGGTCGCCCCAGACGCGGTCGAGCAACTGGGCGCGGCTGTGCACGCGCTCGGGATGGGTCATGAAGAAGTGCAGCAGCCGGAACTCGGTCGGCCCGAGCTTGACCTCGCGCGTCTCGCCGCCCAGCGGGCGGGTCACGCGGCGGGTGGCCGGGTCCAGGCGCAGGCCTTCGATCTCGACCGCAGCGTCGAGCGCCTCGGGGGCCTTGCGCCGCAGCACCGCGCGGATGCGCGCGAGCAGCTCCTTGGTCGAGAACGGCTTGGTCAGGTAGTCGTCGGCGCCGGCGTCGAGGCCGCTGATCTTGTCGCCCTCCTCGCTGCGCGCGGTCAGCATGATGATCGGCAGCTCGCGGGTGCGGGCCTGGCCGCGCCACTGCTTGGCCAGCGCCAGCCCGGTCTGGCCCGGCAGCATCCAGTCGAGCAGCACGAGGTCGGGCAGCACCGCGTCGACCGCGGCCTGGGCCTGCTCGAAGCTGGCAGCGACCGTCACCTCGTAGCCGGCATGGCGCAGATTGATGGAGATCAGCTCGGCGATCGCCGACTCGTCCTCGACCACCAGGATACGGCTCATCGATGCTTCCTTTCGCTCAGCGCACCGCACTCTCGACGTCGGCCAGCGCGACGTGGCGCACGTCGGTGCCCTTGACGACGTAGATCACCGCCTCGGCCAGGTTCTTGGCATGGTCGCCCACGCGCTCGATGGCCTTGGCGACGAAGACCAGGTCGATGCTCGACGAGATCATGCGCGGGTCTTCCATCATGTACGTGATCAGCTTGCGCAGCAGGCCGTCGAACTCCTGGTCGATCTGGTCGTCGTGCTTGAGGACGTCGAGCGCGGCGCCGGCGTCGAGCCGGGCAAACGCATCGAGCGCCTTGCGCAACTGGGCGCAGGCCAGGTCGGCCGCGTACTGCAGGTCGGCCACCGGCAGCCGCAGCCGGCTCGACACGCCGGTGTTGATCAGCCGCTGCACGGTGCGCGCGACCCGCGCGGCCTCGTCGCCGACGCGCTCGAGGTTGGCCGAGGCCTTGGAGATCGCGATCAGCAGGCGCAGGTCGCTGGCCGCCGGCTGGCGCGTCGCGATGATGCGCTGCATCTGGGCGTCGATCTCGACTTCCATGTGGTTGAGCCGGTCTTCCTGCTGCAGCACCTGGGTCGCCGTCTCGCCGCTGAAGTGCGCCAGCGCGTAGATGGCCTGCGCGACCTGCGACTCGGCCAGGCCGCCCATCTCGAGCACGCGCGTCGAGACGTCGCGCAGTTCGGCGTCGAACTGGCTGGATATGTGCTTGTCGGACATCGTCGTCTCCTCGGGCAGGGTGCAGGGGGCTGGCGCTTGCGCCGCTCAGCCGTAGCGGCCGGTGAACGACAGGACCGCCGCGGCGGCCGCAGCGAGGGCAGGAAGACGCAGATTCATCGCAGACCCCTCCAGGAAGGTTGACCAGTCCAGCAAAACCGCAGCCGCGCTCCGGTTCGCTCACGCAGACCGCGGCACGGGCGCCATCAAACGCCTGCGCAGTGTCACGTGACACCATATCAGTTTCATGACACTGCGCAGTGGAGTTCGCGACGGTGCCGTCGCGCGAGCCGCCACGCCCCTGTGCACCGGCCGCCTGCGGCGCAATCGGCACCGGTGCGTCGTGGATGCGCGCCCCGAGGCTGGGCATTTCGCCGAGCACGCTGTCCTTTCATCTGAAGGAGCTCACGCATGCCGGCCTCGTCGAGCCGACGCGCGCGGGCCGGCATCTGATCTACCGCCCGTCGATCGAGCGGATGAACGCGCTGCTGGCCTACCTCAGCGCGCATTGCTGCCAGGGCGGCGGCTGCGGGGTCGGCGCAACGTCAGCCGCAGTCGTTTGCGGCACCCCCAGCGACACCCAGACACCATGACCACCCGTTTCCTGATCGTCTGCACCCACAACTCGGCACGCAGCGTGCTTGCCGAGGGCATGCTCAACCACTGGGCGGCGCGGCTCGGCCGTGACGTGCGCGGCCACAGCGCCGGCAGCACACCCAGCGGGCGCGTCAACCCGCTGGCGCTGGCTGCGCTGCAGGTCGCCGGCGTCGACACCGAGGGCCTGCACAGCAAGGGCTGGGACCGGTTCACGCGACCCGATGCACCGCGGCTGGCCGCAGTGATCACGGTCTGCGACCAGGCCGCCGGCGAAGCCTGCCCCCTGTTCCCGGCCGACGGCGGCGAGTTGCCGGCGCGTGCCCACTGGGGTTACCCCGACCCGTCGCGGGCCCCCGAGGCCGAGCGCGCCCAGGCCTTCGAGCTCTGACCCGGCAGGCGCCGGGCTACCGCATGCTGCAACTGCTCGCGCTGCCGCTGGCCGCAATGCCGCGCACCGCGCTGCAGGCGGCGACGGTGGTCGGCTCGGGCCTGATGGCCGAGCGGCTGGCCGGCGGCAACCTGGCGCTGGCCCTGCTGGCCAACACGCTGGCCACCGTATTCGTGCTCTACGTGCTGATCGAGGTCTTCGGGCCGGTCAGCGGCGCGCACTTCAACCCGGCGGTCTCGCTGGTCATGGCCTGCCGGCGCGACCTGCCGCGGCGCTGGCTGGCGCCGTATGTCGCCGTGCAGCTCGGCGGCGCCGTGGCCGGGGTCGCGCTTGCCCATGCGATGTTTGCCGAGCCCCTGCTGCAGACCGGCTCGCAGCCGCGCAGCGGCGCCGGTCTGTGGCTGGCCGAGGCGGTCGCCGCCGCCGGGCTGCTGCTGGTCATCCTGCGCGCCCCCGCGGGCAAGGTCGCAGCGCTGGTTGCCGCCTACATCGGTGCGGCCTACTGGTTCACCGCGTCGACCTCGTTCGCCAACCCGGCGCTGACGGCCGGGCGCATGCTCAGCCACAGCTTCGCCGGCATCGCCCCGGCCGCGGTGCCGGCGTTCGTCGCCGCCCAGTTCGCCGGCGCACTGCTGGGCCTCCGGGCCTGCACCGGGCGCTGGGGCCCGCTGCCGGGGCCGGGGCGCCAGCCCGGGTGCCGACGACAGCCGAGCGCGACCCGCGCCCACGCTGAAGGCGCGGCTCAGGCCAGCGCCGGGAGGTCGCAGGCGCGGGCCGCCTCGGCGAGCTGCTCGGCGGCGCGCCGGGCCAGTTCGGCGTCGCGCGCCTCGACCATGATGCGCAGCACCGGCTCGGTACCCGAAGCCCGGATCAGCACCCGCCCGCCGTCGCCGAGGGCCTGCTCGACCGCGCGCTGCTCGGCGGCCAGCCGGCGGTTGGCGCGCCAGTCGCTGCCTGCGGGCAGCCGCACGTTGACCAGGGTCTGCGGACAGAGGCTGACACCGGCGAGCAGACCGGCCAGGTCATGGCCGTTGCGGCAGACGGCCTGCAGCACCTGCAAGGCGCTGACGATGCCGTCGCCGGTGGTGTGACGGTCCAGCGCGATCAGGTGGCCCGAGCCCTCGCCACCCAGCTGCCAGCCGCGCGCGACCAGCTCCTCGAGGACGTGGCGATCACCGACCCTGGCCCGCACCAGCGGCACGCCGCGCTCGCGCAGCGCCAGCTCGACGCCCAGGTTGGTCATCAGCGTGCCGACCACCCCGGGCACGGCCTCGCCCTTGGCCAGGCGGTCGGTGGCCAGCACGTAGAGCAGCTCGTCGCCGTTGTACAGGCGGCCGCTGCGGTCGACCATCTGCAGGCGGTCGGCGTCGCCGTCGAGCGCGATGCCGTAGTCGGCCCCGTGCTCGGTCACCGCCTGGACCAGGGCCTGCGGCGAGGTCGCTCCGCACCCGGCGTTGATATTCAGGCCGTCGGGGTTGCAGCCGATGGCCACCACCGTCGCGCCGAGTTCGTGCAGCACGTCGGGTGCGACATGGTAGGCCGCGCCGTGCGCGGCGTCGACGACGAGCTTGATGCCGCGCAGCGACAGGCTGTGCGGCACCGTGCTCTTGCAGAATTCGATGTAGCGCCCGCGCGCATCCTCGAGGCGGCGCGCGCGGCCCAGCCCGGCCGAGTCGACCCACTGCGGCGCCTGCGCCAGCGCCGCCTCGACCTGCGCCTCCCAGTCGTCGGGCAGCTTCTCGCCGCGCGCCGAGAAGAACTTGACGCCGTTGTCCGGGTACGGGTTGTGGCTGGCGCTGATGACCACGCCCAGGTCCAGCCGCAGCGCGCGCGTCAGGTAGGCCACGCCTGGCGTCGGCAGCGGGCCCGACAGCAGCACGTCGACGCCGGCGGCGGCAAAGCCGGCCTCGAGCGCCGACTCGATCATGTAGCCCGAGATGCGGGTGTCCTTGCCGATCAGCACGGTCGGCCGCCGGGCTGAAGTGCGCAGCACGCGGCCGACCGCATGGCCGAGCGCGAGCATGAAATCGGGGGTGATCGGCGCGTTGCCGACGGTGCCGCGGATGCCGTCGGTGCCGAAATAGCGTCTGCTCATCGCGGAGGACGCGGCGGGCGGCGAAGCGGCGCCGCGGCGGCTCAGGAGTGGATCGGAGGGTCGATTCTGCCGTGTCCGCCGGCCGTCACCGCGCACCACAGGCGAAGTGCGTCGGCGGTGGCTGCGACATCGTGCACGCGCACCACCGCCGCGCCGCGCTCGACCGCCATCAGCGCGGCGGCGACGCTGGCGGCGAGCCGCTCGGCCACCCCGCGCCCGGTCACCACGCCCAGCGTCGACTTGCGCGACCAGCCCACCAGCAGCGGCCGGCCGAGGGCGAGCAGCTCGCGCTGCCGCGCCAGCAGGGCGAGGTTGTGCGCGGGCGTCTTCGCGAACCCGATGCCGGGGTCGAGGGCCACCCGCTCGGCAGCGATGCCCGCGGCCTGCGCGGCCTGCACGCGCCCGGCCAGGTACTGCCCGACCTCGGCGACGACATCGTCGTAGCTGGCGAGCTGCTGCATCGTCGCCGGCTCGCCGCGCATGTGCATCAGGCAGACGCCGGCCTGCGGGTGGGCGGCGAGGGCAGCCAGCGCGCCCGGGCGGGTGAGCGCGCGCACGTCGTTGACGATGTCGGCGCCGGCTTCGAGCACCGCGCGCATCACCGCGGGTGCGCTGGTGTCGACCGAGACCGGGATACCCAGCGTGAGCGCATGGCGCACGACCGGCAGCACGCGGGCGAGCTCCTCGGCCGGGTCCGGCGCGACCGCACCGGGGCGGGTCGACTCGCCGCCGATGTCGAGCAGGTCGGCGCCCTCGGCGACCAGGCGCTCGCAGTGCGCGCAGGCTGCCGCGAGGTCGACGCGCCCGCCGCCGTCGGCGAACGAGTCGGGGGTCACGTTGACGATGCCCATCACGCGCGGGCGCGACAGGTCGAGGTCGAATCTCGCGGTCCGCCAGCGGCTCATCGGGTGGACTCCAAAGCGGCGATGGGGCCCGGGGCCCCATCGCTTGCTCAGGCCGGTCGGGCTGCGCTAGACCGTGGCCGGCGCGCTGCCGGGGCTGTCGACCGCGGGCGTGCCGCCGCCGGGGCTGCGCGCCGAGGGCGGCGTCCAGTCCTTGGGCGGACGCGGCGGCTTGCCGGCCATGATGTCGTCGATCTGGTCGCTGTCGATGGTCTCCCATTCGAGCAGCGCCTTGGCCATCGCGTGGATCTTGTCCTGGTTCTCCTCGATGAGCTGACGGGCCCTGGCGTACTGCTCGTCGATGATGCGCCGCACTTCCTTGTCGACCTTGACCATCGTCGCCTCGGACATGTTGACGGTCTTGGTGATGCTGCGGCCGAGGAAGACCTCGCCCTCGTTCTCGGCGTAGACCATCGGGCCGAGTTCGTCACTCATGCCGTAGCGCATGACCATGTCGCGCGCGAGCGCGGTCGCCCGCTCGAAGTCGTTGCTGGCGCCGGTGGTCATCTGGTTCATGAAGACCTCCTCGGCGATGCGGCCACCGAACAGCACCGCGATGGTCGACAGCATGCGCTCCTTGTCCATGCTGTAGCGGTCGCCCTCGGGCAATTGCATCGTGACGCCCAGCGCGCGGCCGCGCGGGATCACGGTGACCTTGTGCACCGGGTCGGTCTTGGGCATCAGGCGTGCGACCAGCGCGTGACCGGACTCGTGGTAGGCGGTATTGCGGCGCTCTTCCTCGGGCATGACCATGCTCTTGCGCTCGGGGCCCATCATGATCTTGTCCTTGGCCTTCTCGAAGTCGCCCATCTCGACGACGCGGCCGCTGCGCCGCGCGGCGAACAGCGCCGCTTCGTTGACCAGGTTGGCCAGGTCGGCGCCCGAAAAACCTGGCGTGCCGCGGGCCAGGATGTCGGGCTTGACGTCCTGACCGACCGGCACCTTGCGCATGTGCACATTGAGGATCTGCTCGCGCCCGCGCACGTCGGGCAGCGTGACGTAGACCTGGCGGTCGAAGCGGCCCGGGCGCAGCAGCGCCGGGTCGAGGATGTCGGGCCGGTTGGTCGCCGCCATCACGATGACGCCCAGGTTCGTCTCGAAGCCGTCCATCTCGACGAGCATCTGGTTGAGCGTCTGCTCGCGCTCGTCGTTGCCGCCGCCCAGGCCCGCGCCGCGATGGCGGCCGACGGCGTCGATCTCGTCGACGAAGATGATGCACGGCGCGCTCTTCTTGGCCTGCTCGAACATGTCGCGCACGCGCGCCGCGCCGACGCCGACGAACATCTCGACGAAGTCGGAGCCCGAGATGCTGAAGAACGGCACCTTGGCCTCGCCGGCGATGGCCTTGGCCAGCAGGGTCTTGCCGGTGCCTGGCGGGCCGACCAGCAGCACGCCGCGCGGGATGCGCCCGCCGAGCTTCTGGAACTTCTGCGGGTCCTTCAGGAAGTCGACCAGCTCCTTGACTTCCTCCTTGGCCTCGTCGCAGCCGGCGACGTCGGCGAAGGTCGTGCTGTTGTTGGCCTCGTCGAGCATGCGTGCCTTGCTCTTGCCGAAGCTGAACGCACCGCCCTTGCCGCCGCCTTGCATCTGGCGCATGAAGTAGATCCACACGCCGATCAGCAGCAGCATCGGGCCCCAGCT
>Ga0208100_100880_pt1 | contig 10047 bp, 8 predicted proteins | sample SubbioR11_8A_Aug_FD_184817 | JGI IMG/M metagenome (GOLD analysis project Ga0208100, IMG submission 184817) | Serpentinite rock and fluid subsurface biosphere microbial communities from McLaughlin Reserve, California, USA - CR11_8A_Aug (SPAdes) | ecosystem: Environmental > Terrestrial > Deep... | reverse complement strand
CCATCGCCTTCAAGGAGGGCGTGGTCAAGCACGTGTACTTCGTCGCCGAGACCAAGGGCTCAATGTCGTCGATGGAGCTGCGCAAGATCGAGGAGACCAAGATCGCCTGCGCCCGGAAGTTCTTCGACCAGCTGAATCTGAAGTACGCGCCGGAGAACGTGAAGTACGACGTCGTGAACAGCTTCGATAAGCTGATGGAGTTGGTGAAGTAGATGCCCGAGAAGCCCAATTTGCGAGTGCCCACATGTTGACCTCCTTCAGTCTTCGTGACTTCAAGAGCTTCAGAGAGGCCGGCCTGCCGCTGGGCCCACTGACGGTGCTGATTGGGGCCAATGCGGCGGGCAAGAGCAATGCGATCGAGGCACTGCGGCTGCTGTCATGGCTTGCCCAGGGACAGAAGCTCGCGTCCATTCAATACGCGGTCAACAGCGCGGACCGCGTGGTCAGAGGTCGCATTGACGATCTATGCCACCGGGGCGTGACGAAGTTCAGTCTGGGTTGCAGGACCGACGATCGACACTGGAACCGATTGGAGATGCAGCTGACCGTCCGCGATGGCGAGCTTCACATCACGGGCGAACAGGTCGATGAGATTGCCGAGAACCTGCCTCTCTACACGATGGACCGGCCGTCGCAGGGTCTGAGCACCGATGCAGGCGTGGCCTACAACAACTTCGCGCGTGGTGGAAACAAGCCCCACGTCACGGTCAGCGACCAGATGGCAGTGTTCGTCCAGTTCGAAAGTGCAGTGCGTTTCGAGGCGGGCCACAAGAAGGCGCAAGAGACGATTCCGGCAGTGGCCAAGCGGCTGCAGACCACGCTGTCGAACATCCTCTTTCTCGACCCCGCGCCGGCGCGGATGCGCGAGTACAGCTTCACCAACGACAAGCGCCTGCTGGGCGACGGGACCAACCTGTCAAGCGTCCTGCACCGACTTTGGGGTCCTGACGGTGGGTCGGACAAGGAGCCCTTCGCCGGCCAGCGCCAGGCCATCCTCGACTTCATTCAAAGCCTGCCAGAACAGGACATCTCGGGCCTGAGCTTCCTCGATGGCCCGCGCGGCGAGGTGATGGTCCAGTTGCAGGAGACTTTCGGCGGTACCCCTCGCGTTTATGACGCGTCGCTGCTCTCCGACGGCACGTTGCGCGTTCTGGCCATCGCAGCCGCCATGCTCTCTGCGCCCGAAGGGAGCCTCGTCGTCATTGAAGAGATCGACAACGGCGTGCATCCAAGCCGCGCCAGGCACCTTCTCGACAGCATTCGCACCGTCGCCGAGGGACGCAAGCTGCGCGTGCTGCTGTCCACGCACAACCCCGCCATGCTGGATGCCCTGCCCGACGCTGCGGTGCCTGACGTCGTGTTCTGCTATCGCGATCCGGCAAGCGGCTCCAGCAGGCTGGTGCGCATGTGTGAGATTCCTGACGTTCCGGAACTGCTGGTTCAGGGGCCGCTGGGCCATCTGATGACGTCCGGCGCCCTTGAGCGATTCGTCAAGACCCACAAGGGATCAGAGGCGCGCAAGCAGGAGGCAAAGGACTGGCTGGAGTCACTGCGCGCATCCAAGCCCGGAGTCGAGGGATGAGTTCAATCGTCGTTGTCGACACCTCCGTGTTGTTGAACATCCTGGATGTGCCGGGTCGCAATCAAGCCAGGGAAGCTGTCCTGGCGAGGCTCGGCGAGTTGATCGAGGCAGGTGATCATCTGTTTATCCCGATGGCAGCCATCGTCGAGGTTGGCAACCACATCGCACAGGTTGGCAATGGTGCGCATCGCCGAGCAGCTGCCGAGCGGTTCGTCGTCGAGGTTCGGCGAGCCTTGTCCAATGAGGCTCCGTGGAAGCCCATCAACTTTCCTTCCAACGACGAGGTGCTCGGCTGGCTAGACGCGTTCCCTGACTCTGCGACGCACGGTGTCGGCATGGGCGACCTGTCGATCAAGAAGGAGTGGGAGGAGCTTTGTCGGCGACACAGCCTGAGCCATGTGTGGGTTTGGGCACTCGATGGCGATCTTGCGGGACTTGATCGAAGAGCGCCGCCGCGACGGCGACCGGCCTAAGGGGCAAGCTGTAGGATCCGCGCAACGCCCGCCCCAGCCCCCATTTCCTGTGTACCCACACGTGTACCCGCCCAAGGCCCCGATCCTGGAAACCCAGCATCCATGCGGCTTCCCGGCCGATCTCTCTGAGCAGGTGCAGAGCATCGAGCGAGCCGTCATGCGGGACCGGAGGACGTTCGGGTCGCACCCTGGGGCGGAGACCGGATCCTGAACGTGTTCGCGCACTGGCGGTCACAGCCGCCATGACACCTGGCAGTGGCCGGCCAACATGCAGCGCACCCTGATCGCGATCGGACTGATCATCGTCGCCGTCGGCGTGCTGTGGCCGTGGCTGAGCCGGCTGCCGCTGGGCCGGCTGCCGGGTGACTTCCACATCCAGCGCGACGGCGTCGACTTCTATTTCCCGCTCACCACCGGCCTCCTGGTGTCGCTGGCGATCACGCTGCTGCTGTGGTGGCTGCGCCGCTAGGCGCTGCCGCGACGGACGCTTGCCATACAGTCGCGGCGGGAAAACTGCCATGTCAATCCGCCTGACCCGAGGCGGCGCGGCTGCCGCACGCGGTCGCCCTCGGGGTCGATACTCGCCCAGCAAGCGCGAGCTGGCCGAACTGACGGTGGCCAGCGGCGAGACCTGGATCGGGCAACTGCCGCCGCAGGAGTCGAAGGCGCTGTTTGCGCTGGGTCGAGCGGCTGGCGACGCGGGCGGGCGCAGCCGAGCCGCCGGCGAGCTCAAGCCGCCGCCTGCAGCGCCTTGCGGCCCCAGACGACGACGTAGTGCAGGCCCGAGGCGACGATGGTGGCCAGCGTCAGGTACAGCAGCAGCAGGCGCCAGGAGCCGTCGGGCAGCAGGCCCGCGCCGATCGCCAGCACGCCCAGCAGCAGCGTGAACTCGAGGCCGGTGTTGGCCTTGGACAGCAGGGTGGGCGCCATCTCGACGCGGCCGAAGCGCAGGTGGTAGGCCAGCGCACCGGCGACGATCAGCAGGTCGCGACCGACCACGGCGGCGACGAACCACCAGGGCAGCGCACCCTGCCAGGCCAGCAGCACGCCGACGGTGAGCATGGTGAGCTTGTCGGCCAGCGGGTCGGCCACCGCGCCGAAGCGCGTGCGCTGGTTCCAGCGCCGCGCGAGGTGGCCGTCGATGGCGTCGGACAGCGCCGACAGCGCAAACAGCAGCAGCGCCAGCAGGGGGTCGCCGCGCAGCAGCGCCAGCGCGATCGCCGGCACCAGCGCAAAGCGCAGCAGCGTCAGCGCATTGGGGACGTTGAGCACGAAGGCCGCCATGCGGCGAGCCTACTACGACCGCCACCGCCGCCGGGCCCCGCGGGCGCCGCGCTACGATCGCGGCCACGCTGGATGCATGGTCGGACGGGCTGCGGCTGCTGGTGTTGCCGGGTGTGGCCGACGTCGCGCCGATCGCCGCCAAGCATCTGCTGGGCGCGCGCTGGCAGGCCCCGCTCGACGGCGGCTGGCGCTTCGTCGACGGCCGCCCGCTGCTCGGGCCGTCGAAGACCTGGCGCGGGCTGCTCGCGGCGGCCACGGCGCTGGCAGCGCGCTGCTGCCGGGCTGGCCGGCGCTGCTGGGCGCGCTGCTGGGCGCCGGCGCGATGACCGGCGACGCGCTGTCGAGCTTCGTCAAGCGGCGCCTGGGCATCGCATCGAGCGGGCAGGCCACCGGGCCCGGCGGTCACGGTCGGCTGCGGATAATGCGGCGTCGGCCGAACGCTGCGCGAACGCGGCGGCGCCGCACCCCACCGACCCAGCCCATGCCCGTCCACGCCCGCCACCTGCTGCGCATCTTCATCACCGGGCTGCTCGCCGCGCTGCCGCTGGCCGCGACGGTGCTGATCTTCGCCTGGGTCGGCAGCCTGCTGGTCGGCTGGCTGGGCCCGGGCAGCGCCTTCGGCGGCTTCCTCACGGCGCTGGGCTTCGGCGTCGGCGGCTCGGAGCTGATCGGCTACCTGGTGGGCGCCGTGATCATGGTGATCGCGGTCTTCGTGCTGGGCGTGCTGGTCGAGAACGGCGTGCAGCGCGGCCTGGCGCGGCTGCTCGACCGCGTGCTGGCGCGCATCCCGCTGGTCAAGTCGGTCTACGGCCTGGCGCGGCGCATGGTCGACCTGCTGCGCCAGCGCGGCGACGACGACGGCACGTTGCGCTCGATGCGCCCGGTCTGGTGCCACTTCGGCGGCCCCGGCGGCGCGGCAGCACTCGCACTGCTGTCGAATGCCGAGCCGGTGCTGATCGACGACCGGCGCTGCCTCGCGGTGCTGGTGCCGACGGCGCCGGTGCCCATCGGTGGCGGCCTGCTGTGGGTGCCCGAGCACTGGGTCACGCCGGCCGAAGTCGGCATCGAGGCGGTGACCAGCATCTACGTCTCGATGGGCGTGACCTCGTCGCAGTTCCTGCCGCGCGCGCCGCGGGTGGCGGGCGAGGGCTCACCCGAGGGCTGAGCGCGACGCCCGCAAGGCCCGCCCGACTGCCGGATCGAGGTTCAAGGCGGGCCCTGGAAGCCGCCGGCGCGGCAGGTCAGCACCAGCGTGTCGCGCCAGCCCGGGCAGCCGGCGGCCAGCGGCTGGATCGGCGTGGTCTCGTGGATCACGCGGGCATCGTCGAGCCACAGCACGCTCCACGGCGCGGCGAGCGTGAAGCGCTCGCCGCGCGGGCCATCGGCTTCGAAGACGCGCGTCTCGCCGCCCTTGACACCGTGGCGGCGAACCAGCACGACCGCGACCAGGTCGACGCCGTCGCGGTGCGCGCCCTCGGGCGTGGGCCGGCCGATGCCCTCGGCGGTGTCGATGCGGAACTGGTGCGCCTCGACGGACCAGGGCTGCGCGCCGCGCAGTGCGCTGGCACGCGCGGCCGTCACCTGCAGCAGCCGCGCCCACAGCGGGTCGCTGCACAGCGGCGGCTCGAGCGGCTCGAACCAGCGCTCGAAACCGCCGTGCAGCGCGTTGTACTCGAGCGGCTGCCAGTGCGCGCGGTGCGGCACCGGCTGCACGGCGGCGCCGTCGACGACGAAGCACGAGTGCCTGCGGTGGCGGTAGCGGCCGCCGTCGCGCAGGTGGCCGTCGGGCGGCAGCCGCTGCCACAGCGGCAGCCAGGCGTCGAGCCCTCGCGCGCCGGCGCCGAGCAGTTCGGCCAGCGCCGCTGCGTCGGTCACGGCGTAGCCGCGCTCGCGCAGCTCGGCGTCGAGCCGCGGCGCGGCGATGGTGCGCGGGGCCAGCAGGGCAGGGCCGGCTTCGGGGCCAGCGTCTGGGCCGGCTGCGGGGGTCGTGGCGGGCATGGTCCGGGGTCGGTGGGCGCGGCGTCGGGCGGCCGGGGCTGCAGCATACCGTCGGCGCGCGCCACGCCCCGGGCAAACCTGTGCATCGGCGCCCCCTGCAGCACGGCTAGACTGCAGCGCAAGCACCGCGACGACAACCGCGAGCCGCCCCGGACCCCGCGCAAGATGACCGACGCTGCTGCCGACGACCACTGGCGCAATGCCCTGCAGGCCTGGCTGCTGCTGCCCGATTGCGCGCTGGCCGTGGTCGACGCGCAGGCCCGCGTGCACTGGCTCAGCCCGGCGGCAGCAGCGCTGGCCGGGGTGGATGCCGAGGCCGCCGCGGCCGCGCTCGGGCGGCGCCTGCCCGAGCTCTGCGGCTGGGCCGACGCGCAGCCGCTGATCGCCGCGCTGGCCGGCGCGGGCCACCTCGACGACGCCCGCTTCGACAGCCCCGGCCGCGATGCCGGCGAGCGGCGGGTGCACCGCGTCGCGCTGCGCCCGCTGCCCGCGGCGGCGGCGCCGCCGCGCTGGGTGGTGGCGCTGGCCGACGTCTCGCGCGAGCACCAGCTCGCCGACGAACTCGACCGCGTCCAGGCCTTCGGCCGCATCGGGCGCTGGCAGCGCGAGGCGGACACCCTCGAAGGCCGCTGGGACCGCCATATGTTCGAGCTGTGGGGGCTGCCCCCCACCGACCGGGCCCCCGAGTACTTCGGGACCCGCGTGCGGGTGGTCGACGACGACCAGCTCGACGAGCGGTTTCGCCAGTCGCTGGCCCAGCCCGGCACCTACAGCGCGCGCTTTCGGCTGCGGCACCCGGCCGGCCTGCGGCAGATGCACTCGCAGTGGCAGGTCGTCGCCGGCGCCGACGGCCGCCCGACACATGTGCGGGGCCTGATGTGCGACGTCACCGAGGCCTACCAGCTCGCGCGTGAGGTCGAGGCCGCGCAGGCGCAGTTGCGCATCGCGCTCGATGCCGCGCGGGTCGGGCTGTGGCGGCACGACCTGCGCACCGACCGCATGCACTTCGACGCCCGGGCGATGGCCATCCTCGGCCGGCCCGAGCGGGCCGAGGGCCTGCAGATCGACGAAGTCCGCACCTGGATCCACCCCGACGACCTGCCACTGGTGCTGGCTTCGGCGCAGCAGACGCTGGCCAGCGGCGAGCCCAGCGAAGTCCAGGTCCGCTACCGCCACGCCGGCGGCCACTGGCTGTATCTGTTGACGCGCCGCGCCCTCGAGCGCGACGCCGCCGGCGAGCCGGTGGCCTTCATCGGCGTCGGTCTCGACATGACCGAGCAGGTCGAGCGCACCGCGCAGGCGCTGGAACTCGCCGCGCGGCTGGAGTCGGCCGCGCGCGCGGCCGGGCTCGGCCTGTGGAGCGGATCGCTCGACGGCGAGGCGACCGTCTGGAACGCGCAGATGTACGCGCTGTTCGACCTGGTCGACCAGGCCCGGCCGCCGAGCCTGCGCGACTGGCTCGCCCGCTGCGTGCACCCGACCGACCGCGACCGCGTGCGCGCGCAGGCCAAGGCCTTCCTGGCCGCCGGCGGCGCGCCGTTCGAGATCGAGCTGCGCGCGCTGCACCGCGACGGCAGCGTGCGCTGGATCGTGATCCGCGCTGACCACGACCGCCAGCAGGGCGAGGGCCTGCGCCGCGTCGGCGGCATCGCGCTCGACGTGACCGCCGCACGCCAGGCGCAGCAGGCGCTGCGCGAAGCCCACGAGCGCGTCGCGCTGATCACCCGCAGCCTGGGCATCGGCACCTGGGAGGTCGACCTCGACACCGGCCACACGACCTGGGACGCGGCGATGTGCGCGCTGCACGACCTGCCGCTGTCGGCGCAGCCGGTCGACGATGCGCAGCGCCTGGCGCTGGTCCACCCCGACGACCGCAGGCAACTGCTGGCACTGTTCGAGCGGACCGACGGGCTGTCGACCCCGGCCGAGTTCCGCGTGCGGCTGCCCGACGGCCGCTGGCGCTGGCTGGCCTCGCGCTCGACGCTGCTGCCCGCGGGCGACGGCCGCGGCGCGCGGCGCATCGGCATCAACTGGGACATCAGCGAGGCGCGCGCGGCCGAAGCCGCGCTGCGCGACAAGCTGCTCGCGCAGCGCGAGAGCGCGGCCAAGAGCCGCTTCCTCGCGCGCATGAGCCACGAGCTGCGCACCCCGCTCAACGCGGTGATCGGCTTCGCGCAACTGCTGCTGCACGACAACGGCCGCAGCGACGCGGCCACCCGCACGACCCGGCTGCGCCACATCGACGCGGCCGGGCGCCACCTGCTCGCGCTGATCGACGAGGTGCTCGACCTCGCGCGCGTGAGCAGCGGCGAGTTGCGGCTCGAACTGGGTGTACTGCCGCTCGAGCGCGTCGTCGTCGAGACCCTGCCACTGGTCGAGGCCGAAGCCCGCGCGCTTGACGTGCGCGTCGAGCTCGGCGCGCTGGCCGCGCGCGTGCGCGCCGACCCGACTCGGCTGCGCCAGATCCTGCTCAACCTGCTGAGCAACGCGATCAAGTACAACCGCCGCGGCGGCTGGGTGCGGGTCGACGCGCAGGCGATCACGGGCGAGGGCGCGCCGCGCGTGCGCCTGAGCGTCGCCGACAGCGGCCGCGGCCTCGACGACGAGCAGCTGCGCCACCTGTACGAGCCTTTCAACCGGCTCGGCGCCGAGCGCAACGGCGTCGCCGGCACCGGCATCGGGCTGACCATCGTCAAGGCCCTGGTCGAGCACATGGGCGGCACGCTCGAGGTCAGCAGCACCGCCGGCGTCGGCAGCCGCTTCGAAGTCGAGCTGCCGGCGGCGGCCGACGACGAACCCGACACCCTGCCGACGCCGCTGCCCGACGCGCCGGCCCTCGCGGCGGCTGCGCCGCGCCGCCACCGCCTGCTGTATATCGAGGACAACGCGGTCAACCGCACGATCGTCGAGCAGTTGATCGAGCGCCGCGGCGGCATCGTGCTTGACTGCGCGGCCGACGGCCAGAGCGGGGTGCGTGCGGCGCAGGCCGACCCGCCCGAGCTGGCGCTGATCGACATGCAGTTGCCCGACTTCGACGGCCTCGAGGTGCTGCGCCGGCTGCGCGCCGACGCGCGCACCGCCGCGCTGCCGTGCATCGCGGTCTCGGCCAACGCGATGCCGCAGGACGTCGAGCGCGCGCTGGCCGCCGGCTTTGCCGAGTACTGGACCAAGCCGCTGGACCTGCGCGCCTTCCTGCGGGCCCTGGACCGCCTGCTCGGGCCGGCGGCCGAGCCCGCGCCCTGACCGCGGCGCGGCGACAATCGCGGCCTTCGCTCCACCCGCGGCGCGCGCGCCGCGCCCACTTTCCGCCCCCCGCCTCGCATCGCCCATGGCCAAGATCCTGCAAAGCCTGCCCGTCGGCCAGAAGGTCGGCATCGCCTTCTCCGGCGGCCTCGACACCAGCGCCGCGCTGCTGTGGATGCGCCAGCAGGGCGCCGTGCCCTACGCCTACACCGCGCACCTGGGCCAGCCCGACGAGCCCGACTACGACGACATCCCGCGCCGCGCGCTGGCCTACGGCGCCGAGCGCGCGCGGCTGATCGACTGCCGCGCGCAGCTCGTCGCCGAGGGCATCGCCGCGCTGCAATGCGGCGCCTTCCACATCAGCACCGCCGGCGCGACCTACTTCAACACCACGCCGCTGGGCCGCGCGGTCACCGGCACGATGCTGGTCGCCGCGATGCAGGACGACGCCGTCCACATCTGGGGCGACGGCAGCACCTTCAAGGGCAACGACATCGAGCGCTTCTACCGCTACGGCCTGCTCGCCAACCCGGCGCTGCAGGTCTACAAGCCCTGGCTCGACCAGCGCTTCATCGACGCGCTCGGCGGCCGCAAGGAGATGAGCGAGTTCCTGATCGCGCATGGCTTCGACTACAAGATGAGCGTCGAGCGGGCCTACTCGACCGACTCGAACCTGCTGGGCGCGACGCACGAGGCCAAGGACCTCGAGCGCCTCGACCGCGGCCTCGGCATCGTGCAGCCGATCATGGGCGTGGCCTTCTGGCGCGACGAGGTCGAGGTGCGGCGCGAGACGGTCAGCGTGCGCTACGACGAGGGCCGGCCGGTGGCCCTCAACGGCGTCGACTACGCCGACCCGGTCGCGCTGATGATGGAGGCCAACCGCATCGGCGGCCGCCATGGCCTGGGCATGAGCGACCAGATCGAGAACCGCATCATCGAGGCCAAGAGCCGCGGCATCTACGAGGCCCCGGGCATGGCCCTGCTGTTCGTCGCCTACGAGCGGCTGCTCAGCGGCATCCACAACGAGGACACGATCGAGCAGTACCGCGACCACGGCCGCAAGCTCGGCCGCCTGCTCTACCAGGGCCGCTGGTTCGACCCGCAGGCGATCATGCTGCGCGAGGCCGCGCAGCGCTGGGTCGCGCGCGCGATCACGGGCGAGGTCACGCTCGAGCTGCGCCGCGGCAACGACTACTCGATCCTCGACACCCGCGGCCCCCACCTGAGCTACGCGCCCGAGCGGCTGAGCATGGAGAAGGTCGAGGACGCGCCGTTCAGCCCGGCCGACCGCATCGGCCAGCTGACGATGCGCAACCTCGACATCGCCGACACCCGCGCCAAGCTCGGCATCTACGCGCGCGCCGGGCTGCTGGCGCTGGGCGGCGCGGCGGCGCTGCCGCAGCTCGGCCGCCGCGACGACGACGCGGCGCACTGATCGACGCTTCGCTACAGCAGCACCGGCTCGGG
>Ga0208100_100879_pt1 | contig 10108 bp, 8 predicted proteins | sample SubbioR11_8A_Aug_FD_184817 | JGI IMG/M metagenome (GOLD analysis project Ga0208100, IMG submission 184817) | Serpentinite rock and fluid subsurface biosphere microbial communities from McLaughlin Reserve, California, USA - CR11_8A_Aug (SPAdes) | ecosystem: Environmental > Terrestrial > Deep... | reverse complement strand
GGCGCGCTTGCGCTCGCCGCCCGAGGCGCTGGCCGGATCGTGGCCGCCGTCGACGCCGAAGCGCTGCAGGTACTCGTCCAGGCGCGCCTCGAGTCGCCAGCGCTCGCGCTCGTCGGCGATCGCCGGGATGTGGCCGCGCCGCAGCAGGCTCTCGCGCAGGTGCGCGGCCGCGGGCAGTTGCGGCTCCTGCTCGACGAGCGCGATGCGCAGGCCGTCGCGCCGCCGGCACTCGCCGCCGTCCAGGTGGGCGCGGCCGGCGATCACCGCCAGCGCCGAACTCTTGCCGCTGCCGTTGCGGCCGATCAGGCCGATGCGCTCGCCGGCGGCGACGCTGAGCGCGGCGCGGTCGAGCAGCGGCAGATCGCCGTAGGCGAGTTCGGCGTCGAGCAGCGCCAGCAGGGTCATCGACTCGAAGATACGCGAACCCGGTGCGCGGCCCGCGCGCTCCTAGAATCGGCCGGCGCGCGGCTGCGCCATGAGGGTTGGCAGGATGTCGGCATCCGGTGTTTGTTCGATCAGCGCGATCGCGCGCCGCGCGCCGCCGCGGCTCGCCGTGGCGTTCGCCGCGGCGCTGCTGCTTCTGGCCGCGTGCGAGCGCGCAGCGCCGCCGCAGCCGCGAGCGCCCGCCACGCAGCTCGGCGAGCCGGTGGCGCCGCGCCTGGAGGGTGTCGGCCGCAGCGGCTTTGCCGTGACCACCGGGTCGCAGGCGGCGCGCGCTTTTTTTAACCAGGGCCTGTCGCTGGCGTTCGCCTTCGACCACGGCGAGGCGCGGCGCGCTTTCGCCGAGGCACTGCGTCTCGATCCGCGCTGCGCGATCTGCGCCTGGGGCCTGTCGTACGTAACCGGTCCCTACGTGAACCGGCCCGAGCGCGACGATCTCGTCGCCCCCCGCGCGCACATCGAGCGCGCGCTGCAACTGGCCGCCGGCGCCAGCGAGCGCGAGCGTGCGCTGATCCGCGCGCAGGCGATCCGCGTCGGCGTCGACCCGGATCGCGTGGCGGCTGCGAATCGCCGGCTCGGCGAGGTGCCGCTGCCGCCGGCGGCGCTGTGCGCGAGCCCGGCGCCGCGTGACGCCGATCCGGCCGACCTCGCCTACGCGCGGGCGCTGGCGCGCCTGGCCTTCGACTTCCCCGACGATGCCGACCTCGGCGTGCTGCACGCCGAGGCGCTGATGATGCTGTCCGCCTGGGCCTGGTGGACGCGCGCCGGCGAGCCGGCGCCGGGCACGCGCGAGGCGATCGCCGAGCTCGAGCGGGTGCTGGCGCGTGCGCCCGACCACGCCGGCGCGCTGCACTATCTGATCCACGCCTACGAGCAGTCGCCGGTGCCCGAGCGGGCGGCGGCGGCGGCCGAACGGCTGCCGGCGCTGGCGCCGGCCGCCGGGCACCTGGTGCACATGCCCTCGCACATCTGGGTGCGCCTCGGGCGCTACCGCGAGGCGGTGGCCGTCAATCAGGCGGCGGTGGCCGCCGATGCCGCGCTCGAGGCGCAGGTGCGCGCGCAGGGCTTCGAGCCGGTGACGCTGCCGTCGCACCATCTGCACTACCTGTGGTGGGCGGCGGTGCTCGCCGGCCAGGGCGCGGTGGCGATCGACGCCGCCGACCAGCTCGGCCAACTGGTGGCGCGCGGCACGCTCACCTACGGCGGCGGCGATGACTACTTCGCGGCGCTGCCGCTGTTTGCGCGCGTGCGCTTCGCGCGCTGGGAGGAGATCGCCGCCGCCCCGGCGCCGGCCGGCGCCAGCGTCTATCCGCGCGCAGTCTGGCATTGGGCGCGCGGCATGGCGCACGCGCGCCGTGGCGACGCCGGCGCCGCCGAACGCGAGCTGCAAGGGCTGGCGGCGCTCGCCGCCGATGCCAGCCTCGACGGGCGCAGCTTCAAGGGCATCGACGAGCTGCGCGCGCTGCTGGCGATCGCCGCCGCCGCCCTCGAAGGCGAAGTGCACCTGGCGCGCCGGCAGTGGCCGCAGGCGATCGCCTCGCTCGCGCGCGCGGTCGAGCTGGAGCAGGCGCTCGAAAGCGAAGAGCCGCCGCCGTGGGCGATGTCGACCCGGGTCGAGTTGGCCGGCGCGCTGCTGCTCGCCGGCCGCGCCGCCGAGGCCGAGCGCGTCGCGCGCGCCGATCTCGACAGGCAGCCGGCCAACGGCTGGGCGCTGCATGCGCTGGCCGAGAGCCTGAGCCGGCAGGGCCGCACGGCCGAGGCGGCGCGGACACGCGCCGAATTCGTCTCGGCCTGGCGCGGTGCCGATCGGGAGAAACCCGAGGTTCGCTACTGACTGAAAGTGATGCGAATCACAGAGCGCGTCGGCGGCGGCGCGTCTTGCGCGGCGTCATGGACGCCGCTTGCGGCCGGCAGCGGCTGCCGCGGCGCTTGACGGCACGCAAACCAGGACTACCTCGATCGAGGGAGAGTGCGGCGTCAGTTCTTCTCTGATCGCCCATGTCCTCTGTCCGTCAGCCCACTGCGCCGCAGCCCTCGCGCCGGCGCTTCCTGAAGATCTCCGGCGCCACCTTTGCCGCCGGCGCCGCCGCCAGCGCCCTGCCGGGACAGGTCGCCGCGTTCGCGCGGGCGCCGGTGGCCGAAGTCGGCATCCGCCGCGTGCCGACCTTCTGCGGCATGTGCTTCTGGCGCTGCGGGGCGATCGCCACCGTGCGCGACGGCAAGCTGTGGAAGATCGAAGGCAATCCGCTCGATCCGGCGGCGCGCGGCCTCCTGTGCACGCGCGGCACCGCCGGCGTCGGCGCCCACTACGCGACCGATCGCCTGCAGCGACCGCTGATCCGTACCGGCCAGCGCGGCGAAGAGAAGTGGAAGGTGGCGAGCTGGGACGAGGCGCTCGACTTCGTCGCCGAGCGCCTCAAGCAGGCGGCGAGCCGCCACGGCCCGGAGACGGTCGCCATGGTCAAGCACGGCATCGGCGCCGACTTCGTCGATCACACGCTGCGCGCCTTCGGCACGCCGAACATCGCCGCGCCGAGCTTCGCGCAATGCCGCGGCCCGCGCGACGTCGGCTTCAACCTGACCTACGGCACCAACCCCGGCACGCCGGAGAACGTCGACATCGCCAACTGCCGCTGCCTGGTGCTGATCGGCACGCACCTGGGCGAGAACCTGCACAACACCCAGGTCCAGGACTTCGGCATCGCGATCCGCAACGGCGCGACGATCATCGCCGTCGATCCGCGCTTCTCGCCGGCGGCGAGCAAGGCCAAGTACTGGCTGCCGGTCAAGCCGGGCACCGACATGGCGCTGCTGCTGGCGTGGATGAACGTGATCGTGCGCGAGGGGCTGCACGACCGCGCCTTCGTCGCCGAGCACGGCACCGGCTTCGAGCGCTTCGCACAGGCCATCGCCGCGAACACGCCCGAGTGGGCGGCGGCCGAGTGCGGCGTGCCGGCGGAACTGATCCGCACCACGGCACGCGAGATGGCGCGCGCACGGCCGGCGACGATCATTCATCCGGGGCGGCGCACCAACTGGTACGGCGACGACGCCCAGCGCGGCCGCGCCGTGGCGCTGCTCAATGCGCTGATGGGCAACTGGGGCCGCAAGGGCGGCTTCGTGATTCCGGACTTCGTCTGGCTCGACAAGTATCCGGGCCTGCCCGAGTACCCGAAGTCGGCGCGCGGCAAGGCCGACAACCCGGCGGCCGACGGCCGCAAGCGCTGGCCGTTCGCGCACCTGACGGTCACCACCGGGCTGCGCGAGGCGACGATCACCGGCCACCCGTACCCGGTCAAGGCCTGGGTCGTGCACGCCACCAACCTGCTGCAGGCGCTTCCGGATCGCGCACGCACGATCGCCGCGATCGACGCCCTCGACCTGCTGGTGGTGGTCGACACGGTGCCGAGCGAGATCGCCTGCTATGCCGACGTCGTGCTGCCGCAGGCGACCTACCTGGAGCGCTGGGACAGCATCAACGACAGCTATCAGCGCGTGCCCTTCATCTCGCTGCGCCAGCCGGTGGTGGCGCCGCCGCACGAGCAGAAGGAAGGCTGGTGGATCGGGCGCGAACTGGCGCGGCGGCTCGGGCTGGCGGCCTATTACCCGTGGACCTCGATCGAGGACTATCTGCGCAAGATCGTCGAGGCGCGCGGGCTGTCGTGGCAGCAGTTGCGCCGCGACGGCGTGGTCACGATCGACCGGCCGAAGATGACCGTCGAGGAGGGCGCCAAGCTCGAGTTCTGGACGCCGAGCGGCAAGGTCGAGTTCTGGTCGCAGCAGTTGGCCGACGCCGGCTTCGATCCGGTGCCGCGCTACACGCGCCCGGACGAGGCGCCGCCCGGCGCCTACCGGCTGATCACCGGTCGCGCCGCCCAGCACACGTTCAGCCAGACCGTCGGCAGCCCGCACCTGGCCGAGCTGATGCCGGTCAACGCGCTGTGGGTCAACGCCGACGAGGCGGGCAGGCTCGGGCTGATCAGCGGCCGCAAGGTGCGGCTGCGCAACCAGGACGGCGTCGTCAGCGACCCGGTCGAGGTGTTCGCGACCGAGCGCATCCGGCCCGAGTGCGTCTATATGGTGCACGGTTTCGGTTCGACCTCGAAGGCATGGCGGTCCGCGTACCGCAAGGGAGCCAGCACCGCGCAACTGAGCACGCGCGTGAAGATCGACCCACTGATGGGCGCCACCAGCATCCACACCAACTTCGTGACGATCCACCCGGTCGTCCGCAACTGGATCTAGGGGGCGTCGATGAGCCGATTCGGCATGGTGATCGACACCCGCCAGTGCATTGGCTGCGAGGGCTGCGTCGTCGCCTGCAACATCGAAAACGACGTGCCCCCCGGCGAGCGCCGCTGCCGGGTGAGCAGCGAGACCAGCGGCCGATTTCCGCGCCTGGCGCTGACGTTTTTCTCGCAGCGCTGCAATCACTGCGACGAACCGCCGTGCGTGCCGGTGTGCCCGACCGGCGCCAGCCACGTCAGCCAGTTGCCGCACCTGGGCAGGACCGTGCAAATCAACGCCGCGCGCTGCATCCGCTGCAAGCTGTGCGTCGAGGCCTGCCCCTACGACGCGCGCTTCATGAACCCGCGCCGGCGCGGGGTGGCCGACAAGTGCGACTTCTGCTCGCACCGGCTGGCGCAGGGTTTGACGCCGGCCTGCGCCGCGGTGTGCCCGACCAAGGCGATCGTCTTCGGTGACCTCGACGACCCGGCCAGCGCGGTCAGCACCCTGCTCAAGCAACGCAAGGCGGCGCCGCTCGGCGCCGGTTTCGGCACCAAGCCGCGCATCTACTACCTGACTTAGCACTGGCGGGCATCGGGTCCGCGATCAACCTCTGAAGGAGCAACGACGATGAAACCGAACTGGATCAGCCTGGCCGGCGGACTGCTGGCCCTGGCGGCCGCCGCTGCCGCCGGTGCGCAGGCGCCGGCGCCGGCAGCGCAACCGGCGGCGCGTCCGTCGCAGCCGGCGTTCTGCAGCAACTGCCACAAGCCGCAGGCCGGCCGCATCGGTGGCTTCTTCGACAGCGTGGCGTTCCGGTCGATGGCGATGCAGATCGACGTCGGCGCCGGCCCGGAGCTGCTTCGCTTCGATCCGAAGACGGTCAAGGTGATCGAGGCCGGCGAGACCAAGCCGGCCGAGGCGCTGCGAGCGATCAAACGCCGGCATGAAGTGATGGTCGCGTTCGTCGAGCGCGACGGCGTCCGCCACGCCACCGAGGTGACGGTCAAGGGTCCGGTCAAGCTGCCGCCCGAGCAGGTCGCGACCTTCGACATGGTCGCGCAGCTCGTGGCGCAGGGTCCGGAGAAGGGGCGCTACACGCTGATCGACTCGCGGCCGCTGACCCGCTTCCAGGAAGGTCACATCCCGACTGCGATCCACCTGCCGTTCATCGGCTTCGACAAGTTCATCGACCGGCTGCCGAAGGACAAGTCGCAACTGGTGGTCTTCTATTGCGGCGGCGTCACCTGCACGCTCAGTCCGAATTCGCTGCGCCGCGCGCAGGCGCTCGGCTACACCAACCTGCGCGTCTACCGCGAAGGGTTGCCCGAGTGGCAGACGCGCAGCTTCGCGGTCACCACGCCGCAGTTCCTCAGGGAAGCCTACCTCGACCGCGACATCCCGCACGTGCTGGTCGACGCCCGCTCGGCCGACGACGCGCGCGCTGGCCACATCAAGGGCGCGGTGTCGCTGCCGGCCGCCGCGGTGCGCACCGCGGTGCGGCCCGAGGCACTGCCGGCGCCGCGGCTGCGCGCGCCGATCATCGTCTATGACGGTCGCGGCGGCGAGGAGGCGATCACGGTGGCGCGGGCGCTGGTGGCGGCCGGCCAGACCAACGTGCTGGTCCTCGATCGCGGCCTGAGCGGCTGGCAGGCGGCCGGCCTGCCGATCGAATCCGGCGCCTCGGCGACAACCCAGATCACGTTCGTGCCGAAGCCGCGTCCGGGTTCGATTCCGGTCGAGGAGTTCAGCAGGCTGGCGCTGAACACGCCGGCCGATGTCTTGATACTCGATGTGCGCGACCGCGACGAAGCCAACGCCGGCATGATCAAGGGGGCGGTGCTGATCCCCGAGGACGAGCTGGCCACGCGCATGAACGAACTGCCGAGGAACAAGCGCATCGTCACCCACTGCGTGAGCGGCGTGCGCTGCGAGATGGCCTTCCACCGGCTGCGCGCCGCCGGCTTCGACAACGTGAGCTGGCTGAACGCCGTCATCGAGATCGCCAGGGACGGAACCTTCAAGCTGACGCCGAACTGACACCCGAGCGGCGGCCCGGCGCTGTGCACCGGACGAGGCGGCGCCGCGTTGGACGGGCGTTGCGCTCAGGACGCGCAGAGCGTTGTACGCTGCGCGCCCTGGCTGCGATCGGATGCCGGCGCAGTCGGCGTGACGACCCTAACCCCCTGGGAGTGATCCGATGATGAAGCTTCTTGCCGCTGCCGCCGCCGCCGCCGTCGGCGTGCTGTTGGCCGTTTCCGGTCCCGCCTTCGCCTCCTACGCGAAGAAGGAAGAGAAGAAAGAGGAGAAGAAGGAAGAGAAGAAGGCTGAAGCCAAGAAGGACGAGAAGAAGAAGGCCAAGGGCGGCTGCTAGTCGCAGGCAGTCCGGACGGGCCAGGATCCCTCCGGGGTTCTGGCCCGTTTCTCTTCCGGCGTCGCCTTGGCCCTGCCGTCGATGCCCGGGGAGAAGGACATGAGTGAACACGCCGCCAACCCGGTCGCAGCTTCGTGCGCGACGGCGGCTGCGCGCAGGCCGATGAACCCCTATCTGGCCGGCCTGGGCATCGGCCTGATGCTGCTGCTGGCGTTCCTGATCATGGGCCGCGGGCTCGGCGCCACGGCCGCGGTCGGCACCGTGGTGGCCTGGGTGGGCGGCCAGGTGTCGGCCGACTGGACCGCCGCCAACCCGGTGCTGCAGGGCTACTACGCCGATCCGCCGGCCACGAACTGGACGCTGTACCTGATCGCCGGCGCCTTCGCCGGTGCGCTGGTGTCGGCACGGCTGGCCGGCCGCGTGCACTGGCGCGTCGAGCGCGGTCCGCGATTGTCGGTTGGCGCCCGGCTGGCACTGGCCTTCGGCGGCGGCGCACTCGCCGGTGTCGGCGCCAAGCTGGCGCAGGGCTGCACCAGCGGCCAGGCGCTGACCGGCGGCGCCCAACTGAATGCAGGAAGCTGGGTGTTCATGCTGGCGGTGTTCGCCAGCGCCTACCTGCTCGCCTACTTCGTGCGCCAGGCGTGGCGATGATCGACGCGACCTTGCCGCTGTACGTCTACGGCTTCGTGAGCGACGCCCAGGGCCTGCTGGTGGCGCTGGCGCTGGGCTTCGGCTTCGGCTGGTTTCTCGAGCGTGCCGGTTTCGGCAGCTCGTGCCGGCTGTGCGCGCAGTTTTACCTGTACGACATGACCGTGCTGAAGGTGATGTTCACGGCGATCGTCACCGCGGCCGTCGGCCTGTGGCTGCTGTCGGCGGTCGGGCTGCTCGACCTCGGAGCCGTCTACCTGACGCCGACGGCCTACGGTGCGCAGCTTGTCGGTGGCCTGCTGCTCGGCGCCGGCTTCATCGTCGGCGGCTACTGCCCGGGCACTTCGGTGGCCGCCAGCGCGACCGGCAGCGGCGACGGCCTGGTCTACCTGCTCGGCTTCGGCTCCGGGCTGGCGCTGTTCGCGCTCGCCTTTCCCGGACTGGAGCTGTGGGCCGATGCGAACAGCCGCGGCGCGCTGACGCTGCCGCAGGCGTGGGACCTGCCCTACGGCGCCGTGGTGCTGGGGCTGGTGGCGATCGCCGGCGCCGCCTTCGTCGCTGCCGAGTGGAGCGAGCGCCGCTTCGCGCACCTGCGGCCGCCGCAGACGATGCGCTGAGGAACGGTTGCGGCCCGCTCGGCCGCGGCGCGCGGCCGCAGCCGACCGCGACTCAGAAGCGCCAGCCGACGGCGACCCCGAGCGACTGCATCTTCAGGTTCAGGTTGGCGTTGCCGCCGCCGAACATCGGCGGAATCGAGTTGACGCCGGCGACGGTGACCGTCGGCGCGTACATGTAGGCGAAGCTCAATTCGACGTTGCCGCCGACGTGGAAGGTGCCGCCGACCGTGTAGTGCTCCTCGACTACGCCCGGCGCCAGGACGTTGAACAGGGTCTCGCTGGCCGGAATCGGCTGTTCGCCGTAGTTGAAGCCGGCGCGCAGCGCGATGTCGGGCCTGACCTGCCACTGCACGCCGAGCTTGTAGGCGGTGACATCGCGCCAGCCGAAGCCGGCGCCGCCGTCGGCTCCGAGCGGCGCCTGGAACAGGTTCGGCAGCAAGGGATTGGCGACCGAGCGCACGCCCGAGTATTCGATGCGCACGACGTCGAACGCGACCGTCACCGGCTGCATCCGGCAGGCGATGCCGGCGCCGTAGTTGGCCGGGATGTCGAACCCGCCCTGCTCGGCGAACAGACCCTTGTACTGGTCGAATTCGCTCATCGAGGTCTTGGTCTGGTAGGTGGCGCCGACGTCGCAGGCCGGCAGCAGTTGGCCGATCCAGCCCACGCGCACGCTCCAGCCGTAGGAGGAGTCGTGGCCCTTGTTCGTGACGTGGTCGGGGAAGGCCGAGAACTGCTGCGGCGATCCCACCGGAGCCGTGAAGTTCTCCAGACCGGTGGCCTTGAAACGCTGGTAGGCGAGGTTCAGCGAGGCGCCGAGCACGTGGCCGGGCGCCGGCTGCCAGGCGACGGTCGGGGCGACGAACGCCTGCTCGAGGTTGACGCCGGCGCGACTGCTGCCGAACAGCGGGAAGGCGGTCGTGTAGTCGGTGTTCATTCCGCCGTTGCCGTAGATCGAGACGCCCAGCGACAGGGTCGGACTGAGCAGGCGGTTGTAGCCGAACTCGGGAATCAGGAAATCGCTGGTGGCGTTGCCGTCATAGCTGCGATTGATCGGAGCGGCGCTGCCGACGACTTCGGCGCCGCGCGTCGGGTTGAACCAGTCGACGCCGAAGTCGGCGCGATTGCCGACGCGCAGCATGCCGGCAGGGTTGGAGGCGGCGGCGATCGCGTCCTGCGGCATCGCGATCGCGGCCCCGGCCATGCCCTTGGCTTTGATGCCGTAGCCGTGCGAGAAGTAGCCGTTGGTGGCCAGCGCGGCCGGAGCGAAAGCCGCGGCGACCGCGGCGGCGATGGCGATTGTGCAAGTGCGCGAACTCATCGTTGTCCCCCTCGTTGGCGTACCAGTGCATGACTGCGGTGCGCGACGGTCCATGATGTGGCAGGGCGGCTGCCGCTTGGTGTGCTCGAAGCAACGGCAAAATGGGCGCCGCGATCGCGCCTTCGCGCCGCAGCATGAGCACTGCTACGTTGTCCGGTCCGGCCTCTGAAATCAGGTGTCTGGCGTCGATGGTTCGGCATGCGGCGAGTCGGCCGCTCGTCGGTCGTTTGCGCGCTGCGTTGCGACATGCTTTTAACTCGGTGATGAAGATCACAGGCGAATCGGCTGCCGCGGCGGAGCGGCGGCGAGACGCGAATCAGACCGGTGCGCGTTCGTCGCCGCGAGCCGCCGGGCAGGAGCCGGCGATGCGGTCGCTGCGACTCGGTGCCGTGGCGTTGCTGTGCGTCGCGCTGCCGGCCACGACGGCGGCGCACGACGCGCTCGGGCGCTGCGCGCCGGCGTCGTGCGCCGAGCGCGAGC
>Ga0208100_100873_pt1 | contig 10134 bp, 16 predicted proteins | sample SubbioR11_8A_Aug_FD_184817 | JGI IMG/M metagenome (GOLD analysis project Ga0208100, IMG submission 184817) | Serpentinite rock and fluid subsurface biosphere microbial communities from McLaughlin Reserve, California, USA - CR11_8A_Aug (SPAdes) | ecosystem: Environmental > Terrestrial > Deep... | reverse complement strand
ACCTGATGCGCACGGTGCTGGCGCCGCGCGCGGTGGCCGCGCCTGAGGCGCGCGCCGCCGGCCTGGCAGCGCAGGGGGCCGCGTCGTGAGCCGCTACGGACTGCGCTTCTACGCGCTGGCCGCCGGTTTCGGCTGCATCACGCTGGCGATGTTCGTGCAGGGTCTGCTGCCGATGCTGGAGCCGCAGTCGCGCACCGACCGGGTGACCAAGGTCGTTCGCACCGATCTGGGCGAGCTGAAGTGGATGGAGCACACCGCCAGCGACTACACGCCGCTGGAGGCGCGCGGCCGCGCCGTGTACATCCGCGAGGGCTGCTGGTACTGCCACTCGCAGTACGTGCGGCCGGTGACCGGCGAGACGCGGCGGTGGGGACCGGTCACGCAGGCGGGTGAGTACGCGTTCGACGTGCCGCACCTGTTCTCGACGCGGCGCATCGGCCCCGACCTGTCGCGGGTCGGACTGAAGTACAGCGACGCCTGGCACTACGCGCACTTCTGGGACCCGCGGATGCTGACGCCCGATTCGATCATGCCGCGCTTCACGGCGCTGTTCGAGGGCCCGCACGCGGCGAAGATCGTCGACGACGGCCGCGGCGGGCGCACGCTCGAGAAGACGCCGGCGACCGCGGCGTGGTTCGACTACACGAGCGAGAGGCGCATCATCCTGACGCCGAACGCGCAGGGGCTGCTGTTCGTACCCGAGCGCGGCCGCAACCCGGTGATCCTGACCCCGAACCGGGAGTTCACCGGCGATACCGTGCAGTTGCTCGCGGCAAGCGAAGACCTGCGTGCGCTGGTCGCCTACCTGCAAAAACTCGGCACCAACCGCGGCAAATGGCGCGACCGCTTCGAGCCGCAGGCGGTCCAGATGACGCAGGTCAGCATTCCGCGCTCGGTGGAGTGGATCGAACACGGTGCGGAGGTGTATCAGCGGCGCTGCCTCGGCTGCCACGGCAAGGAAGGCGACGGCAACGGACCGGCGGCGGCGTTCTTCCAGATCGACCGGCCGCGCGACTTCACGCTCGGCGTGTTCAAGTTCCGCATGACGCCGACCGGTTCGCTGCCGACCGACGGCGACCTGCTGCGGACGATCACGCGCGGTGTGCGCGGCACCTCGATGCCGACCTGGCACGAGCTGCCCGACAAGGATCGCCAGGCCGTGGTCCAGTACCTCAAGTACGTGCTCGCGGCCGATCGCACCGACCCGAAGAAGCCGATCTTCTACTTCGTCGAAGAGCCGGTGAAGCCGCCGATTCACATCGGCGAGCCGCCGGCGCCGTCCGCCGACATCGTCAGGCGCGGCGCCGAAGTGTGGAAGGCCGCCAAGTGCTGGGAGTGCCACGGCGACCAGGGCAAGGGCGACGGTCCGAAGGCCGATGCACTGGAGGACGATGTCGGCTTTCCGATCCCGCCGGCGAACCTGACGACCGGGCAGTTCAAGTCGGGCCCGAGCGTCAAGGACATCTTCCGCACGATGAGCACCGGCCTGTCGGGCACGCCGATGCCTTCGTACAGCGACACCTTGTCGGAGGAGGATCGCTGGGCGCTGTCCTACTACGTGGTGTCGCTGTCGGCGTTCAAGGATCCGCTGACCGGCGAGCCGATGAAGATTTCCGAGGCCGATCGCATGGCGCTGAACGATCCGCAGATGAAAGCGACCGAGTCGCGCTACGCCTATCGCCCGAGCGCCGGCGAAGAACCGCCGGGCTACGCGGGGGCGGCATGGGCCAGGCGGCGCGGCTTCGATTTCGGCGTGCACGCGCAGGAGCCGCGCAAGGAGACGCCATGGCGGAACTGACGCTGCTGCAGTTTCTGGTGGCGCTGCTGATGGGACTGGGCGCGCTGTGCGTGTTCATCTGGGCGGTGCTGTCGGGGATGTTCAACGACGTCGAGGCGCCCAAGTTCGCGGCGTACCGGGCCGAAGTGCCGCAGGATCCGGACGCGGAGGGCGAACGGCATGACTGATCGCGAGCAGGACACGGCGGCAGCGCCGGACGGCGTCGACCACGACACGCAGGACTACGGCGGCGGCCACATCAAGGCGCGGCACGGCCGCATCAACGGCTGGCTGCTCGTCGTCTACCTCGTGATGCTGGTGTGGGCGCTGTACTACGGTTACGTCTACTGGGGCGGTCTCGGGCCGGGACTCGACCTGGGCAAGTGACCGGGGAGAGGGCGATGCGAACGATGGCGACGGCGGCGAAGCTCGTGCTGGTGCTGGCGCTGCTGAATCTGGCGTTTCAGTTCGGCCAGCTCGCGTTCAACGTGCTGGGTGTGGGGCTGCTGTAGACGGGTCGATGCGATGACCACCGCCGAAGCGATCGCGTTCTGGATCTTCGTGATCATGACCGTCGGCTTCTTCGTCTGGGTCGCCTATCTGGCGAGCCGCAAGTAGCCGCGCGGGCCAGGCGCGCCCGCGCCGGCGCCGGCGCATGAGCGAAGTCTCGCTCCTCTTCCTCGCCGGGCTGGCGGGCAGCGTGCACTGCATCGGCATGTGCGGCGGCTTCGCCTGTGTGATCGGCGCCGATGCGCGTGGTCGCGCGGCCACGCTGCTGCGGCAGCTCGCCTACAACGCCGGCCGCGTGACGACGTACTGCTTCCTCGGCGCGCTGGCCGGCTATCTCGGCCTGCTGCTCGTCGCGCAATGCGGCGACGATTCGATCGTCGCGTGGATCCAGCGCGGCTTCGCCGTGCTGTCCGGTGCGCTGCTGGTCTACGTCGGCCTGCAGTTCTTCGGCGGGCACGCGCGCGGCGCGCTCGGCGCCGGCGGCGCGCTGCTGGCCGATGCGATGCGCACTCTCGTTCGTGCGCCGGGGCTGGCGGGGCCGCTCGCCTTCGGCGTTCTGAACGGCTTTCTGCCGTGTCCGCTCGTGTACGCGGTCGCGGCGCAGGCGGCGGCCAGCGGCGGCCCCGGCTCCGGCATGCTGACGATGGCGGCGTTCGGTCTCGGGACGTTTCCGGCGCTGCTTGCAGCCGGCGCTGTCGGCGCCTGGTGGCAACGCGGCGGCGTGCCTGCGGGCGTGGCGACGGTGAGCCTCGTGTCGCGCGCCTCCGGCGGGCGCGCTGCGCACGCGGGCAGCGGCCGGGTGTTGGCCTTGCGCTGCGCCGGGGCGTTCATCGTCGTGCTGGGACTGGTCACGGTGGCGCGCGGGCTGCTGCCGCTGTCGGGCCACATTCATCCGATGCCATGAACGCCGTTCCGGCGGCCGTCGATGCGAGCGCGGCGCAGATGCTCGAATGCGCGCATTGCGCGCTGCCGATCGGCCGGCTCGGGCAGCGCCGCGAGGTCGGCGGCGAGGCGCGCTGGTTCTGCTGCTACGGCTGCTGCCTCGCCTACCAGGTGCATCACGGCGAGCGCGACGAGCCGCAGGCGGCGGCAGCGCTGATCCGCCTCGGCGTCGGCGCGTTCCTGACGATGAACATCATGGCGTTCAGCCTGCTGCTGTATTCGGGCGCGTTCGACGGCGACGAGGCGTGGCTGCGCCAGCCGGTGCACTGGCTGCTGGCGCTGCTGGCCACGCCGCTGGTCGCGCTGCTCGGCGCGCCGTTCTTCGCCGGCGCGGCGCAGGCGCTCGCGCAAGGGCGGCTGACGACCGACGTGCTGGTCGGCATCGGTGTGCTCGCCGCCTACGGCTACTCGCTGATCGAACTGCTGCGCGGCTCGGATCGGGTCTATTTCGACACCGCGGCGATGGTGCTCGTGCTGTTCACGCTCGGCCGCTATCTGGAGGCGCAGGCGCGCGTGCGCGCGGCGCGCTCGCTGGCGCCGCTGCTGGCGGCCGAACGCGCCGAGGCGCGCGTGCTCCTGCGCGACGCAAACGGAGCGCAACGCGAGGTGATCATGCGCGTGCGCGACATCGCGCCGGGAGTGTGCGTGCGCGTCCTTCCGGGCGAGCGCGTCGCGGTCGACGGCGTTGTCGTCGACGGCGCCTCCGAATGCAACGAGGAGGCCGTGACCGGTCAGCCGCAGTTCATCGCCAAGTCGGCCGGCATGCCGGTGCACGCCGGCAGCATCAACGGTTCCGGCCCGCTCGAGATTCGCGCCGCCGTCGCCGGCGCGCACTCGCGCTGGCAGCAGGTCGCCCGCATGGTGCGCGAAGCGCTGGCGCGCAAGTCGATGATCGGTGTCACCGTCGATCGCATCGTCGCGGTCTTCATTCCCGGCGTGCTGCTGCTCGCGCTGGCGACGGCCGGCTACTGGAACGAGCGCGCGGGCATCGAAGCCGCGCTGATGACGGGGCTGGCGGTGCTGGTGGTCGCCTGTCCGTGCTCGCTCGGCCTGGCGGCGCCGCTGGCCAATGCGCTGGCGATCGCCGCGGCGGCGAGCCGCGGCATCGTCGTGCGCGGCGGCGGCGTGCTGGAGAAGCTCGCGCGGCTTGATGCGATCGCGTTCGACAAGACCGGAACCGTGACCGACGGCGAACTGCGGCCGCACTCGATACGCGTCGACGGCGCGTCCACCGAGGAGGTGATGCACTACGCGCGCGCACTGGCCTGCGCCTCGGATCATCCGGTCGCGCGCGCGATCGCGCAGATCGCAGCGGACCGGGCCGGCACGCGCGCCCGCCGTGTCGAGGTGCGTGCCGGCGCCGGCATGCGCGGCGACGTCGACGGCACGCGCTGCGCGCTCGGCACCGCGGCGTGGATGGCGGCGCAGGGCTGGACGATGCCGCGCGCGCTCGCCGGGCATACCGAGGACGGCGGCACGCGCGCTTTCGTCGGCTGGGACGGGTGCGTGCGCGGCTGCGTCCTGTTCGCCGATACGACGCGCGCCGACGCGCCGCACGCGATCCGCGCGCTGCAGCGGCGCGGGCTGCACACGCTGCTGGCGAGCGGCGACGCGGCGCCGGCGGTGGCGCGGCTCGCCGCGGCGCTCGGCGTCGAGCGCTGGCACGCCGAGTTGATGCCGGAAGACAAGGTGCGCGTGTTGCGCGAGGCGATCCGATCGCACGGTGCGGTCGCGATGGTCGGCGACGGCATCAACGACGGCCCGGTGCTGGCGGCGGCCACGGTGGGTATCGCCGTCGGCGGCGCGAGCGATCTCGCCAAGGAAAGCGCCGACGTGATCCTGCCGCGCGGCGCTAACGGCATGCTGGCGCTGCCCTGGCTGCTCGAACTGGCGGCGAACGCGCGCCACTCGCTGCAGATGAATCTCGTCTGGGCGTTCGGCTACAACGCGATCGCGCTTGCGCTCGCGGCCGCGGGGCTGCTGCAGCCGGTGCTGGCGGCGGCGCTGATGGCGGCCTCGAGCGTGATCGTCGTGCTGCGCTCGTGGCGCGCGGGCGCCGCCGCCGACCGCAGCGTATGACGACCGTGGTGGCGACGATGGAGCGAAGGCTGAGGCGGGCGCTGCCGCTGCTGCGCTGCTGCGCGCTCGGCGCGGCGGTCTGCGTCGCGCTCGTCGCCGAGGCCGGACACGGGGAGCACGATGGCCGGCCGGCGCCGATCCAGCGTGAAAGCCGCGCGGCGGCGGGCTGGCCGCTCGGCTCGTTCACGCTGATCGATCACCGCGGTCGCGAGTTCAGCGACCGCGCCCTGCAAGGCAGGTGGACGTTCGTGCTGTTCGGCGACACGCGTTGCGAGCCGTGCGGTGAGGCGCTTGCAGCGTTGGCGGGGCTGCAGCAGCGCATCGCCGGCACCGCGGCCGTCAAGACGACGCAGGTGCTGTTCGTGTCGCTCGATCCGGACGGCGACACACAGCCGCGTCTGCGCGAATTCGTCGCGCGTTTCGATCCCGCCTTTATCGCCGCGACCGGGGCGCGCGCGACGCTGCTCGAACTGGTCGAGGAAACCGGCGTCACCGTACAGCCGCGGCCGTCGGGGTCCCTCGTGCTGATCGGGCCCGACCGCGTACTGCGGGTCGAGTATCTGCCGCCGTTCGACGTCAAGCGGCTGACCGCGCAGTTCCTGAAGACGCGCGCCCGCGGCTGAGCGCGGCAGCGGACTACGTGCGCCAGCGCGGGTCGCCGCGCTCGCCGGGATGCGAAGCCCACGCGATTACCGGCGCACCGGACGTGCGGCGGCAGATCGAGCAATGGCAATAGCCCGCGTCGAACACGTCTTCGAAGTGATAGCGGATCGCGCCGCAGAAGCAGCCGCCTTCGTAGGTGCCGCGATAGAGCATGCGCGCCTCAGCGGTGTCGTGCCAGCCGCAGCTCGAGATGCCGTTTCACGTCGGGCCATTCGCCGGCGAGGATGCTGTACATCACGGTGTCGCGCACCGTGCCGTCGCGGCGGGCCTGGTGATGGCGGATCACGCCGTCCCTTTTCGCGCCGAGCGCTTCGATCGCCGATTGCGAAGCGAAGTTGAAGTTGTCGGTGCGAAAGCCGACGACCTTGCAGCCGAGCGTCTCGAACGCGTGCGTCATCGCCAGCAGCTTGCAAGCGGTGTTGGCGTGCGTCTTCTGGCAGCGACGCGCGTACCACGTGTAGCCGATCTCGACGCGGTCGATCGCCGGCGCGATGTCGTGATAGCGCGTCGAGCCGACGATCGCGTCCGTCGTCAGATCGCGCACGGCCCACGGCAGCATGTGGCCGGCGTCCTGTCCGGCCAGCGCAGCGCAGATGTACGCGTGCACTTCTTCCGGCTTCGGCACCGAGGTAAACCAGAGCGTCCACAGCTCGCCGTCGGACGCCGCGGCGACCAGTCCATCGTGATGTTCGCGCGCGAGCGGCTCCAGCCGCACGCCGAAACCTTCGAGGGTTACCGGACGCGAGGCGATCATCGCGCCGGCGAGCGTTGACCGGCCGCGCCAGCGCAGCGAAGCAGCGTCGGCGTCGAACGCGAGCACGGGTTGCGGCGGCCGCGATGCAGCGTCATGGCGCGTCCGTCGCACCGCGTCGGCAACCTAGTACTGCGGCCCATAAGTTTCGAAGCAACAGTGGCGGGCCACTTCGTGGGTCATTCTGTTTCGAAACCTATGGGCCGCAGTACTAGCGGTTGTGCCGCGCCATGAACACCAGCCGCTCGAACAGGTGCAGGTCCTGCTCGTTTTTCAGCAGCGCGCCGGCCAGCGGCGGCACGAACAGCTTGTCGTCCTTCGAGCGCAGCGCCTCGGCCGGGATCTGCTCGGCGACCAGCAGCTTCAGCCAGTCGAGCAGCTCCGAGGTCGACGGCTTCTTCTTCAGTCCCGGCAACTCGCGGATCTGGAAGAACGCCGCCATCGCGTTGGCCAGCAGCTCGCGTCGCAGCCGCGGGAAGTGCACATCGACGATCGCCTGCATCGTCTGCTTGTCCGGAAACCGGATGTAGTGGAAGAAGCAGCGGCGCAGGAAGGCGTCGGGCAGCTCCTTCTCGTTGTTGCTGGTGATCACCACCAGCGGCCGGTGCCGGGCGCGGATCGTCTGCCGCGTCTCGTAGACGTGGAACTCCATGCGGTCGAGTTCGCGCAGCAGGTCGTTGGGGAACTCGAGGTCGGCCTTGTCGATCTCGTCGATCAGCAGCACCGCGCGCTGCTCGGCGACGAAGGCCTGCCAGAGCACGCCCTGGACGATGTAGTTGTGGATGTCCTTGACGCGCGCATCGCCCAGTTGCGAGTCGCGCAGGCGGCTCACCGCGTCGTACTCGTACAGGCCGTGTTGCGCCTTGGTCGTGCTCTTGATGTGCCAGGCGAGCAGCGGCATGTCGAGCGCGCGCGCCACTTCTTCGGCGAGCATCGTCTTGCCGGTGCCCGGTTCGCCCTTGACCAACAGCGGCCGTTGCAGGGTGAGGGCGGCGTTGACCGCGAGCTTCAGGTCGTCGGTGGCGACGTAGGCCGAGGATCCGTCGAATCTCATGGGTCTTGTCCGCGCAGGGGTGCCGGCGCCGGCGCGGCCCGTGCGCGCAACCGGCGGCGTGGCGGCGCAGCCGCTGGAGCAAATCAGTATACGCAGCGCAATCGGTGCGGTTGCTGGGCTAGAATCCGCGCCGCATTTGCGCCCGGTCAATACGCGACGCGCGCCGGTGCAATCAGCAGTTCCCAGCCACCGACTCCTGGATCGCTGCCCGATGAAACCGCGCCTGTTCTGGACCGCGCTCGCCGCGACGCTGCTGCCGGCCCTCGCCGCCGCCCAGTCGCCGGCCAAGGCACCGGTCGCGCCGAAGGAAGTCAACGTCTCGATGTGCAGCGGCTGCCACGCGATTGCCGGTTACCAGACCGCGTTTCCGCGCGTCCATCGGGTGCCGATGATCTCCGGCCAGTCGGCGCGCTATCTCGTCCTGGCGCTGCAGGCGTATCGCCGGGGCGACCGCAATCATCCGACCATGCGCGCGATCGCCTCGGCGCTCGACGACGCCGAGATCGAGGCGCTCGCCGCCTACTACTCGGTGCGCGGCGCCGACCCGCAGGATTGAGGGCCACGACGATGAACCGATTCGCCCGTTTCGTTGCCGCCGGCACCCTGGCGCTGGTCGCGGCTTGCGCCCACGCCGGCGACCGCGCCGCCGGCCAGAGGATCGCCGACGCCCAGTGCGCCGCCTGCCACGGCCGCGACGGCCGCACGCCGACCGATCCGGCCTATCCGATCCTCGCCGGCCAGTATGCCGACTATCTGGCGGTGGCCCTGCGCACCTACCAGACCGGCGAACGCCGCAACGCGATCATGCAGGCGATCGCCAAGCCGCTGTCGCGGCGCGACATCGCCGACCTCGCCGAGTTCTACGCCTCGCTGCCCGGGCCACTGACGCACCGGCGCTAGAGGCACGGTCTCAGCCGCCTGCGCGCCGTCGCAGGCACTCCAGGTAGGCGTCGTTGATCGACGCCGGATCGGCCGGCAGGGCGCCGCGCTGGCTCTGCCACAGGACTTGGCCGAGGCACTCCATGACTTCGTGCGCGGCGTCGTGCTCGCTCGCGGCACGGGCCGCAAGCCGTGCGAACAGCGCGCGCAGGCCGGGCGGCTGGTCGATCGACAACTGCTCGTCGATCGCCAGGTGCAGCGACAGGTGCAGGAAGGGATTGCTGTCGCCCTGAGCGATCGAGAAATCGCGGTCGAGCGCGGCCTGTGCATCGGCGAGCAGCGCGTGCGTTTCCGGGTGGCGGTCGATCCATTTGAGCGCCATCGCCTGCAGCGGTGTCAGCGGCTCGCCGGAGTGGCCGCGGCGCCAGACCTCGCAGAAGAAGCGCCGCACCTCGTCGCGGCTCGGATTGAACATCGCCGATCCCGTCAGACGGCCGGCGCCTTGGCCTTGGGCCGGTACTCGCACCAGGCGGCGATCGCGCAGCGCCAGCACTGCGGCGTGCGCGCCTGGCAGACGTAGCGGCCGTGCAGGATCAGCCAGTGGTGCGCGTGCTGAAGGAACTCTTTCGGCACGCAGGCGAGCAGCTTGCGTTCGACCTCGGCCGGATTCTTGCCCGGCGCCAGACCGGTGCGGTTGGCGACGCGGAAGATGTGCGTGTCGACCGCGATCGTCGGCTCGCCGAAGGCGACGTTGAGCACCACGTTGGCGGTCTTGCGGCCGACCCCCGGCAGCGCCTCGAGCGCGGCGCGGCTGCGCGGCACTTCGCCGCCGTGCTGTTCGACCAGCAGGCGCGCAAGCTGCGCCAGGTTGCGTGCCTTGGTCCGGTACAGGCCGATGCTGCGGATGAACGGGATCAGTCCCGCTTCGCCGAGCGCGGCGATCGCCGCCGGCGTGTCGGCCACCGCGAACAGCCGGCGCGTGGCCAGGTTGACGCTCTTGTCGGTGGCCTGCGCCGAGAGCACCACCGCCGCCAGCAGCTCGAACGCGGACCGGTACTCGAGCTCGCTCGCCGGCTGCGGTCGCGCGGCGCGCAGGGTCTCGAAGATCGCGCGCCGCGCTGCCGCTTTCATCGTTGCGGCGCCTGCGGCGGCCAGGCGAGCGGCGCCGGCGCCGCGCGCCGGGCGCGGGCGCGTTCGAGCGCGGCCGCCATCTGGCGGTTGACCGCCTGCTGCACGGCGGCGGCGGAGTTGCCGGTGGCCTGCGCGCGCAGCGTGGCGCGGAGTTCGTCGGCGCGCACCGTGCGCTCGGCCGATTCGGAGAGGCGCAGCAGCGTCTCCTGGGCCTGGGCGGGGGTCGCCAGCGCCAGCGCGGCGACGAGCAGAAGGACGGGACGCATCGTGCTCTCCTCTGTGGGGGCGGCCGGCCCGGCGGCGCCTGGGATGGGCCATGTGCTCGGGGGCGTGCCCTGCCGGCTGATG
>Ga0208100_100872_pt1 | contig 10137 bp, 8 predicted proteins | sample SubbioR11_8A_Aug_FD_184817 | JGI IMG/M metagenome (GOLD analysis project Ga0208100, IMG submission 184817) | Serpentinite rock and fluid subsurface biosphere microbial communities from McLaughlin Reserve, California, USA - CR11_8A_Aug (SPAdes) | ecosystem: Environmental > Terrestrial > Deep... | reverse complement strand
TTGGCCTCGACCTTCTCGGTGGTGTCGTTGACGCGCGCGGCGGTGTCCTGCACCTGCGCGACCAGGCTGCGCAGTTCCTCGACGGTGTAGTTGACCGAGTCGGCGATCGCGCCGGTGATGTCCTCGGTGACCGTGGCCTGCTGCGTCAGGTCGCCCTCGGCGACCGCCTGCAGCTCGTTCATCAGCCGCAGGATGGCGGCCTGGTTGGCGTCGTTGACGCGCTTGGCCTCCTGCTCCTGGCGCTCGGCCTCCAGGCGCAGCGTGTCGGCCTGCGCGGCGCGCTCGGTGAGGTCGCCGCCGGAGAGCCGCCACAAGGCGATGCCGGCACCGGCCATCAGCACACCGCCGGTGGCCGCGACGACGAACTGCCAGCCGCCGAAGTCCGAGAACCACATTCCGGCGGCCATCGCCGCGAAGCCCAGCGCGCCGATGGCCAGCGTGCGCTCCTGGCGCTGCACCGCGGCGCTGGCTGCATCGGTCATCGACAGGCCGTCGGCGGGCCGCGCCGCGCCGGCCTCCTCGGCCAGCATCGAGGGCGTGGCCTCGGTGATCAGCGAGGCCTCGCCGGCGTAGCGCGCGGCCGCCGGCGAGCCGCGGCGCGGGTCATCGTCGAGGCGGTCGAAGGCGTCGATGCTGCCCGCACCGAGAGACTGCTGCGGGGTCGCCGTGGCGACTCGGTCCGACATGTTCATGAGGCTGCCTCCAAACGGGATTGCGCGGGTTGCGGCGCGGGGGTTGGCAAGTCGGGCGGTGGTCTGCACTGCGCCGCTCAGGCGGCCACGGCGAGAAAGCGCTCGTCGCCGGCGAGCGCGGCCAGACCGATCTCCTGCCAGCCGCGGCCGTCGCCGTCGCGCCAGTGGGCGCCGGCGAACGCCGGGCGCGCGCCTGCGGGCGCGGCCTCGGGCTGCAGTTGAGCGGCACTGCGCAGACCGGCCAGCCGGTCGACCAGCAAGGCCGCGTTGACCCCCAGCCGCGGCGCCAGCGCGACCAGCCGGGCCTGTTCGCGAGCCGCCGCGGCCGGCGTGGCGGCCGCCAGGCCGAGGAATGCGGCGAAGTCGACGACGCCGTGCAGCCCGCCGCGCAGGTTGGCCACGCCGAGAAACCAGGGCCGCGTGTGCGGCACGCGGCGCAGCGGCGGCGGCGCGAAGATCTCGCCGGCTTCGTCGAGCGGCAGCAGCAGGCCCTGGCCGCCGCACTCGACGGCCAGCCACCCGCGCTCGGGCGCCTGGGCCTGCGCCGCGCGCAGGCGCTCGGCCAGCCGGGTCTGCAGATCGCGCAGCGCTTGCTTGCGGGACATCGGGGCTCAACCGAAGGCGCGGATCTTGGTCAGCAGCTCGTTGGCGTCGACCGGCTTGACGACATAGTCGCGCGCGCCCTGGCGCATGCCCCAGAGCTTGTCGGTCTCCTGACCCTTGCTGGTGCACATGATGACCGGCACCTGCGCGTAGCGCGGGTCGCGGGTGATCGCGCGCGTGAGCTGGAAGCCGTTCTGGCCCGGCATCACGACGTCCATCAGGATCAGGTCGGGGGTCTCCTCGGCCAGCCGGCGCTGGGCCTCGTCACCGTTCTCGGCGGTGCGCACCACGTAGCCGGCGCGGCCGAGCAGCTCGCAGAGGTGGTGCAGCTCGGTCTTCGAGTCGTCGACCACCAGGATCTTGCGTATCGTCATCGCGGTTCACTCCTCGGCGTGGGCGGCGGCGGGCGGGCGCACGCGGCGGTGCTGCTCGACTGCGCGCAGCAACTGGTCCTTCGTGAAGGGCTTGGTCAGGTAGTCCTGCGAGCCGACCATGCGCCCGCGCGCCTTGTCGAACAGCCCGTCCTTGGACGACAGCATGATCACCGGCACGCCGGCAAAGCGCGGGTTGCGCTTGATGATCGCGCAGGTCTGGTAGCCGTCGAGGCGGGGCATCAGGATGTCGCAGAAGATCAGCTCGGGGTCGTGGTCGGTCACCTTGGCCAGCGCGTCGAAGCCGTCCTCGGCCAGCACGACCTCGTAGCCGCCCTGGCGCAGGAAGATCTCCGCGCTGCGCCGGATCGTGTTGCTGTCGTCGATGATCAGCACCTTGCCTGCGGCGGGCATGGCGGGCACAGCGGTGTCACTCAACGGGGGTTCTCCTCAACGACGACCCGACCCTCATCATCGGCCCGCAAACCCGGGGTCTTGATCTTCGGCCGGCCCGCCGCCGGGCAAAGCGCGCAATAGCGAGGAAAATGCCACGCATTCGCCGCGGTGCGCCGCGGCCCCGGTCGCTCAGATCGCGACCATCTCGAAGTCTTCCTTGCGCGCGCCGCACTCGGGACAGGTCCAGTTGATCGGCACGTCGGCCCAGCGCGTGCCCGGCGCAATGCCGTGGTCGGGGTCGCCGCTGGCCTCGTCATAGATCCAGCCACAGATCAGGCACATCCAGGTCTTCGCGTCGTTCACGTCGGGGCCAGTCACTACAATGGTCGGACGATTGTATGCAGCGCGGTCGGCTTGGCCGACCGGGTTGCGGGCGCTGCAAGCGCCGCTGCCGGACCGAGCCCATGAATACCGAACCCACCCTGTCTGGCACCACCCCCGAGGACGCTGGCGACCAGCCGCCGGCGTGCGTGCTGAGCTTCAACGTCGGCGACCCCAGCGGCGCCGGCGGCTCGGCCGGCGACGTCGCTACGATCACCGCGATGGGCGCCCACCCGCTGCCGGTCCTCACTGGCGTGCTGATGCGCGACACCGCCGAGGTCTTCGACCAGCATGTGCTCGAGGTCGACGCGGTCGTCGAGCAGGCCCGCGCGATCCTCGAGGACGTCAGCGCCGCGGCCTTCAAGGTCGGCTTCCTCGGCAGCGCCGAGGTCGTCGGCGCGGTCGCCGAGGTGCTGGCCGACTACCCCGACGTGCCGCTGGTGGCCTACCTGCCGGCGCTGCCCTGGGTCGCCGAGGACGAGCAGCAGGCCTACCTCGACGCCTTCCGCCAGCTGGTGCTGCCGGCCACCGAAGTGCTGGTGGGCAACCACAAGACGCTGACCGACTTCCTGCTGCCCGACTGGGACAGCGAGCGCCAGCCCTCGGCGCGCGAGCTGGCGGTGGCCGCCGCCGAGCATGGCGCGCGCCATGTGCTGGTCACCGGCATCATGCTCTCGACCAAGGGCGCGCAGCAGTCGATCGACAACGTGCTGGCCTCGCCGCAGGGCGCGCTGACGGGCGAGAAGTTCGAGCTGTTCGAGGCCTCGTTCGTCGGCGCCGGCGACACGCTGTCGGCCGCGCTGGCCGCGCTGCTGGCCGCGGGCAGCGAGCTGCACGACGCCGTCGGCGAGGCGCTGTCGTTCCTCGACCAGAGCCTGGACGCGGGCTTTCGCCCCGGCATGGGCAATGTCGTTCCCGACCGCTTCTTCTGGGCGCTGCCGCCGGTCGAGGGCGACGGCGACGGGCCCGAGGGCGACGCCGCCGCAGCCGCCGAGCCCAAGAACCACAGCCGCCGTGTCCATTGAGCGCCTGGCGCGCACAAACCGCCCGTTGACCGCAGCCGCAGCCCCCGCCCCGCCCCGCCCCGCCGGCATGAACAACGCCGAACTGTTTGCCCGCGCACAGCGCGTCATCCCGGGCGGGGTCAACTCGCCGGTGCGGGCTTTTCGCGCCGTCGGCGGCACGCCGCGCTTCATCACCCGCGCGCACGGGCCCTACCTGTGGGACGCCGAGGGCCGGCGCTACATCGACTACATCGGCTCCTGGGGGCCGATGATCCTGGGCCACGGCCACCCGGCGGTGATCGAGGCGGTGCAGCGCGCGGTCACCGATGGCCTGAGCTTCGGCGCCCCGACCGAGCGCGAGATCGAGCTGGCCGAGGCCCTGATCGCGCTCGTGCCCGGGCTCGAGCAGCTGCGGCTGGTGTCGAGCGGCACCGAAGCGGCGATGAGCGCGCTGCGGCTCGCCCGCGGCGCCACCGGCCGCGCGCTGATCGTCAAGTTCGAGGGCTGCTACCACGGCCATGCCGACGCGCTGCTGGTCAAGGCCGGCTCGGGGCTGGCGACCTTCGGCCACCCGACCAGCGCCGGCGTGCCGGCCGCGGTCGCGCAGCACACGCTGGTGCTCGAGTACAACCACCTCGAGCAGCTCGAGGCGGCGTTCGCCGCGCACGGTGAGCGCATCGCCTGCGTGATGATCGAGCCGATCGCCGGCAACATGAACTTCGTGCGCGCGACCGTGCCGTTCATGGCCCGGCTGCGCGAGCTGTGCACGCGCCACGGCGCGCTGCTGGTCTTCGACGAGGTCATGACCGGCTTTCGGGTCGCGCTCGGCGGCGCGCAGAGCCTGTACGCGCGGGCCATCCCCGGCTTCGCGCCCGACCTCAGCGTCTTCGGCAAGGTCATCGGCGGCGGCATGCCGCTGGCCGCCTTCGGCGGGCCGCGGCACCTGATGGAGCAGCTCGCGCCGCTGGGCCCGGTCTACCAGGCCGGCACGCTCAGCGGCAACCCGGTGGCCACCGCCTGCGGGCTGGCCACGCTGCGCGAGATCGCCCGCCCCGGCTTCTTCGACGCGCTGGCAGCGCGCACCCGCACGCTCGTCGAGGGCCTGCTGGCCGCCGCGCGCGAGGCCGGCGTGCCGATGTGCGGCGACAGCGAAGGCGGCATGTTCGGCTTCTTCTTCGCGCCCGAGCTGCCACAGCACTACGCCGCCGTGATGGCCACCGACCGGGCCCGCTTCAACCGCTGCTTCCACGCGATGCTCGAGCGTGGCGTGTACTTCGCGCCGGCGCTGTACGAGGCCGGCTTCGTCAGCGCGGCGCACAGCGAGGCCGACATCGCCGCGACGCTGGCCGCCGCCCGCGAGGCCCTGCGCGACTGAGCGGCGGCCGCAGCACGCGGGCGCGGCGGTCGCCCCGCCGCCACGACCTCGACAGTCGCCAGAGCCCCTCGGCCCCGAGCCCGGCAGTCGCCCCCGGCCCCTCAGCCCTCGCCCAGCGAGACCCCGATCTGGCGTGCGCAGGCCAGCAGCGGATGGTCCAGCGGTACGCGGCGCACCCGCCCGGCGACGCCGGCCAGCGGCACGCTGGTGAGCTCGCCGCCGGCCAGCGTGACCATGCGGCCGTAGTCGCCGCGCTGGACCAGGTGCGCGGCCTCGTTGCCGAAGCGCGTGGCCAGCACGCGGTCGAACGGCGTCGGGCTGCCGCCGCGCTGCACATGGCCGAGCACCGTCGAGCGCACCTCGCTGTGCAGGTGCGGCTGCAGTTGCGCGCGCAGCACATGCGCGACGCCGCCCAGGCGGACCGGGTCCGGGCTGGACTCGATGCGCTCGCCGACGGTCAGCTCGCCGCCGAGCGCCTTGGCGCCCTCGGCGATGCAGACCACGGTGTAGCGCTGGCGCTGCTCGCGCTCGCGGCAGAGCGCGGCGACGGCCTCGACGCGGTAGTCGAGCTCGGGCAGCAGGATCGCGTCGGCGGCGCCGGCGATGCCGGCCTCGAGCGCGATCCAGCCGGCGTAGCGGCCCATGGTCTCGACGATCATCACCCGGCCGTGGCTCTGGCCGGTGGTCTGCACGCGTTCGAGGGCCTCGGCGACGATGGCCACCGCGGTGTCGAAGCCGAAGCTGCGCTCGCAGCCCTCGATGTCGTTGTCGATGGTCTTGGGCACCCCGACCAGGCGCAGGCCGTGCCGGGCCAGGCCGCCGGCGATGGCCATGGTGCCGTCGCCGCCGATCGCAACCACGCCGTCGAGCCGCCACTCGCGGGCGTGGCGCAGCGTGGCCTGCAGCGCGGCTTCGCTGCCCAGCGGGTCGGCGCGGTTGCTGGTGCCCAGGATCGTGCCGCCGGCGGCGACGATGCCGCTGACCGCCCGCCAGTCGAGCGCGCGCGCGCGGCCCTCGATCAGGCCCTGGAAGCCATGCTCGATGCCGAGCACCTCGGCCCCGCACTGGCGGATCAGCGACTTCGTGACCGCGCGGATGACCGCGTTGAGCCCGGGGCAGTCGCCGCCGCCGGTGAGCACTCCGATGCGCATGCGCGCCCTCCCGTTGGACCTGAACGCCGCCGAACGGCGGACGCAGTCTACGCGCGCGGCATGACCGTGTTCAGCGCGCGGCGTGCACCCGGGGCGGCAGCTCGGCCCAGCGCCGTGACAGCGGCAGGCTGGCGCAGACGCCTTTTGTTGATCGGCCCCGGCCCGGGCCTCGACGCCCGCCGCGCCGGGCAGGGCACTCCTAGAATTCCGCGATGCATATCCACATCCTGGGCATCTGCGGCACCTTCATGGGCGGCCTCGCCGCGCTCGCGCGCGAGGCCGGGCACCGCGTCACCGGCTGCGACGCGCAGGTCTACCCGCCGATGAGCGAGCAGTTGCGCGCGCTCGACATCACGCTGATCGAAGGCTGGGGTGCCGACCAGCTCGCGCTCGCGCCCGAGGTCTTCGTCGTCGGCAACGTCGTCAGCCGCGGCAACCCGCTGCTCGAGGCCATCCTCGACGCCGGCGCGCGCTACACCAGCGGGCCGCAGTGGCTGGCCGAGCAGGTGCTGCCCGGCCGCCATGTGCTGGCCGTGGCCGGCACGCATGGCAAGACCACGACCTCGGCGATGCTGGCCTGGATCCTCGAGGCCAGCGGGCAGCAGCCGGGCTTCCTGATCGGCGGCGTGCCGGCCAACTTCGGCATCTCGGCGCGGCTGGGTGCCACCGCTGCGCCCTTCGTCATCGAGGCCGACGAATACGACACCGCGTTCTTCGACAAGCGCAGCAAGTTCGTGCACTACCGCCCGCGCACCGCGGTGCTCAACAACCTCGAGTACGACCACGCCGACATCTTCCCCGACCTCGCGGCGATCGAGACCCAGTTCCACCACCTCGTGCGCACCGTGCCGGCCAGCGGCCGGCTGGTCGTCAACGCGCGCGACGAGGCGCTGCAGCGCGTGCTCGGCCGCGGCTGCTGGAGCGGCGTCGAGCGCTTCGGCGCGGCGCGCGAGGAGCCCGGGGCCTGGCGCGCGCGCGGCGAGCCGCACGCCTTCGACGTGCTGCGCGGCAGCCTGCGCGCGGGCCGCGTCGAATGGGCGCTGCTGGGCGAGCACAACCAGCTCAACGCGCTGGCGGCGATCGCCGCCGCGGCCCAGCTCGGCGTCGCGCCCGAGACCGCCGCCGCCGCCCTGGGCAGCTTCGCCAGCGTGCGCCGCCGCCTCGAGCTGCGCGGCGAGGCCGGCGGCGTCAAGGTCTACGACGACTTCGCCCACCACCCGAGCGCGATGCGCACGACCCTCGACGGGCTGCGCCGCCGCGTCGGCGACGGCGCGCGCATCCTGGCCGTCTTCGAGCCGCGCTCGAACACGATGAAGCTCGGCACGATGAAGGCCCGGCTGCCCTGGGCCCTCGAGGCGGCCGACCTGGTCTACTGCCACGCCGGCGGCCTGGGCTGGGACCCGCGCGAGGCGCTCGCGCCGATCGAGCCGCCGGCGCTGGTCGCCGACAGCGTCGACGCGCTGGTCGCCGCCGTCGCGCGCGCCGCCCGCCCCGGCGACCAGGTGCTGGTCATGAGCAACGGCGGCTTCGGCGGCATCCACACCAAGCTGCTGGCTGCGCTGGCTTGAGGTCGCCGCGACCGCGGCCCTCGCCGCTCGCGTTCAGGGCTGACGCAGCAGCGTGGCGGCCAGCGCCGCGTCGAGCTGCGCGAGGCTGTCGGCCAGGTGCGCGCGGGCCTCGACCGAGCGGCCGGCGGGGCGGGCGGCGGCGCGCCTGAGCTCGCGCTGCAGCGCTACCGCCTGCAGCCGCAGCAGGCTCAGCGCGTCGGCGGGCAGGCCCACCGGGCGGGTCAGCACGGCCTGCACGCGGCGCAGGTGCTCGCGCTGCAGGTCGCGGCGCAGGCGCTCGATGTCGCCGCCGATACGCAGTTCGCGCCAGACCGCGCCCTGCAGCGTGCCGTAGAGCTCGTGCAGCGAGAACGCGCCGCGGCGCCCGGCGGCGTCGAGAAACAGCGGCAGCTCGAGCAGGCGCTGCGCGACGCCGGGGTCGAACAGGCGGTCGAGCACGCCAGTCTGCAGCCGCAGCACGGCCGCCGGCACGCTGACCGGGCCGCCGCGGCCGGGGCCGAACTCGGCGAAATCAGGCGGCAGGCTGGCCAGGAATTCGGGCCGGAAGCGAAAGCTGTCGACGTCGAACAGCGTGTCGGTCAGCAAGGCCAGGGCCTGGCGCTGGCGCGCCGGGTCGACCGGGCGGAACGCCGGCCGGCCCTCGCCGGGCAGGTCGCGCTCGGCGTAGAGGCCGCCGATCTGGCGCGCCGCCAGCAGCGGCAGATCGTGCAACTGGCCGAAGCCCGAGAGCAGGCTGCGACGCGGGCGCAGCGGGTCGTCGCCGGGGCGCGGCGCGCGCGCCTGGACACGCTGCCACAGCTCGCGCGAGAGCGCGAAGCGGCGCTCGAAGAAGGCCAGCGGGTCGTCGCCGAGGTCCCAGCGGTTGACGCGCGGGTCGGGGCCGGCGGCGTCGAAGTCGTCGGCGAAGGCCAGCGCGGCGTCGCTGGCCGAGCGCGCAGCGATCGCCGCCAGCGCCTGCGCCTGGCCCTCGGCGGGCAGCGGGCGGTAGGCGTACTCGATGGCCCAGTAGTCGTAAGGCCCGAGCCCGAGCTGCACCAGCTCGGCGCGCGGCTCGCCGTAGAGCGGCAGGTTGAACGGGTTGTACTCCATGATCGAGCCGGAGATGCCGTGCTCGCGGGTCCATTCGGGGTCACGCAGGCGCTGCTGGGCCACCGTCGTCGAGGCGCGGAAGTTGTGGGTCAGCCCCAGCACATGGCCGACTTCGTGCGCGACCGTCGCCCGCACGACGGCCTGGGCCAGCGCCTCGGCCTCGGGGCCGTCGGGCTCGATCTCGCCGCGCGCGCTCAGCAGTTCGACGGCGAAGGTCTTGTCGGCCGCCAGTTCGGCAGCGAAGGTGCAGGGCTGCGGCCGCGCGCCGCCGCGCCACTGCTGCGACAACAGCGCCAGGCGCTCCTCGCTGCCCGGCGGCGGGCCGACCTGCTCGACCAGCACGCGGCGCGCGCCGCGGCCGAAGGCGTCGCCGATGACGATGTCGGCGTCAAGGATCTCGCCGCTGCGCGGGTCGACATGGCTGGGCCCGCGCGCGAAGTGGGCGCCCACCCCAAGCATCCAGCGGATCGACGCATGCGCGGCGTCCATGGTGTCGAAGGCGGCGTCGTCGGGCTGCTGGCGCACGACCAGCGCGTTGCGAAAACCGATGCGCTCGAACGCGCGGTTCCATTCGAGCACGCCGGCTTCGACCGCCGCACGGTAGCGCTGCGGCACGTTGCGGTCGATCCAGAAGACGATCGGCTGCACCGGAAGCGAGACCGCCGCCTGCGGGTCCTGCTTCTCCAGCCGCCAGCGCTCGATCAACCGCACCCGCGGGTCGGCCGCAAAATCGGTCGAGTAGTCGGTGAACACCGTCTGGAAGTGGCCCACGCGCGGGTCGGCGCGGCGCGGCGGCTTGGGCTGCGCGGGCAGCGCGCGCAGGCTGACGACCGCGCCGATGAACAGGCTGCGCGGGTCGGGCGTGAACTGCGGCGGCGTCGGCACCGCCGCCCCAGGTGGCGGCGCCACCGCCGGCGGCGCCGGGATGCGCGGCGTCGTGAAGTGCAGCCGGGTGTGCAGCACGCTGATCTGGGCGTCGGCGCGCACCGACTCGAACGACGAGTTGGCGCGGTCGAGCGCGAAGGGCAGGCGAAACGCGCGTTCGAGCGCGGTCGAGTAGCCGGCGAGGTCGGCCAGCAGGAAGGCCGCGTCGACCAGCACCGAGCGGCGCTCGGGGTGCGGCGCGCTGAGCACCGCGGCGTGGGCGACCAGGCTGTCCGAGAAGCCCTGCTCGACGGCATGCCGCAGCGCCGGGTCGGCGTCGGCCCGGAAGCGGGTGTTGCGCGCGATGAACTGCAACTGGTTGCCGACCCGGCGCAGCTCGACCAGCCAGGCCGGCCCCATCTGGCTCGCGAACAGCCCGCGCTCGCCGACGGCATGGCTGATGTTGACCGTCAGCAGCAGCGGCTGGCCCAGCCGTTCGGGCGCGATCTCGAGCCAGACGCGTTCGTCCTTGCGCCACAGCGGCACGAAGCCGTCGATGCGCTGGGCGTCGCGCACGATGTCGGCGAAGGGGCGCAAGGCGCTGGGCGGGCTGGGCGCGGCGGCCGGGGTGGCGGGTGCGGCC
>Ga0208100_100863_pt1 | contig 10190 bp, 5 predicted proteins | sample SubbioR11_8A_Aug_FD_184817 | JGI IMG/M metagenome (GOLD analysis project Ga0208100, IMG submission 184817) | Serpentinite rock and fluid subsurface biosphere microbial communities from McLaughlin Reserve, California, USA - CR11_8A_Aug (SPAdes) | ecosystem: Environmental > Terrestrial > Deep... | reverse complement strand
GCTCGAGCGCGGCGCGCCGATCGACGACCTCGTCGTCTGGTGGCCGCTGCCGCAGCAGGCACCGCAGCCGTGGCTGCTGGCCGGCGCGCCGCTGGCGCACGGCGGCTACTGCGGCATCGCCCGCAACCTGGCGCCGTTCGCCGCCCTGCTGTCGGCCAACGGCTCGGCGGCGCAGGCCGAGGAGATCGCCCGCCTGCGCGCCGACGCCGCCGCGCGCAGCCGCGAGCACCAGCTTGTCACCCGCGAGCTGGAGAGCCTGGCGCACTCGGTGTCGCACGACCTGCGCGCGCCGCTGCGCGTGGTCGATGGCTTCGCGACCATCCTGATGGAGGACTACGCGCAGGCGGCGCGACCGATCGACGAGCTGGGCTGCGCGCACATCCGCCGGATCGTCGCCGCCGGCGCGCGCATGAATGCGATGATCGACACGCTGCTGGCGACCGCACGCATGACCAGCCGCGACCTGCAGCGCGAGCGCGTCGACCTGTCGCAACTGGCGCGCGAAGTGGCCGACGAGCTGCAGGCCTCCGACCGCTCGCGCAGCGTGACCTTCGCGATCGCGCCCGGGCTGGCCGCCGACGGCGACCGCACGCTGCTGCGGCTGGTGCTGCAGAACCTGATCGGCAACGCCTTCAAGTTCACCGGCCGCCTCGCCCAGGCGCAGATCGCCTTCGGCGCCGCCAGCGACGGCGACGGCGGCACCGTCTATCACGTGCGCGACAACGGCGCCGGCTTCGATCCGCGCTTCGCCGACTCGCTGTTCGGCCTGTTCCAGCGCCTGCACTCGGCCAACGAGTTCCCGGGCACCGGCGTCGGCCTGGCCACCGTGCAGCGGATCGTGCGCAAGCACGGCGGCCGCATCTGGGCCGAGTCGCAACCCGGCGCCGGAGCGACGTTCTTCTTCACGCTTTGGGAGTGAGGAGTCAAACCCCCGCTCCCCGCTCCCCGCTCCCCGCTTTCGCGGGGACAAGCTTCGCGGGGACAAGCTTCGCGGGGACAAGCTTCGCGGGGGCAGGCTCGCGCGGGCACAGCCGCTAGCCGATCCGCCAGTCCTGCCCGCACTTGCGGCAGCGCACGCGCAGCCAGTGCGGGCGGCCGGCCTCGACCGGCTCCTCGTCGTTCGCCGGCTCGGCGCCGATCACGTCGAACAGCCCCCAGGCCCGGCAGCGCGCGCACTCGGCGCTAGCGGCGAACAGCTCGGCACGCTGCAGCAGCGTGATGAAGCGGCGCCAGGCGACATACATCAGCATGCCGGCGGCGGCGGCGGCGACGATCAGCACGACGTAGAAGGCGGGCGAGCGGCGCAGGTGATCGAGCGCCTCGATCCCGGCCAGAAGCAGGATCAGCGCCAGAAATGCGGTCACCAGGTAGGCGTGCGCCTCGATCAGTTGGCGCTCGTACCAGCGACGGAAGCCGCGGCGACCGATCTCCTCGGCGACGTTCACGAGCGGCCCCGGCGCGACGGCGGTGCCACGGGCGCGGCCGCTTCAGCGCGGCACCGAGTTGAGCCGGTTGGCCGCCTCGACCATGCGCGCGGCCACTTCGTCGGCTGCGAGACCCTCGGCTCGCGCCTGCGCGCGCAGCGCCTCGAGCGCGCGCGCCTGATCGAGCCGCAGCCGCTCCATCAGGATGCCGACCGCGAGCCACTGCTCGCGCAGGATCGCGCCCGAGGGCAGCGTCGCCGGCGGCGCCGGCGCCGGCGCCGGCGCCGCCCGGCGGCGCAGGCGCGCCAGCGCCGCCTGCACCGCGGGCACGATCTGCTTGACCTCGAGCGGCTTGACCAGGTAGCCGAGCGCGCCCAGGCGCGTGGCTTCCTCGATGATCTCGTTGTCGCCGAAGGCCGACAGGAACATGAATCCGGTGGCGGTGTTGGCGGCCAGGTAGCGCGCCACGTCCATGCCGCTCTTGCCCTGCATGCGCATGTCGAGCAGGGCGAGCGCCGGCTTGTGCTTGCGTGCGAGCAGGATCGCGTCGTCGCCGTTGTCGGCCTCGATCAGGTCGAAGCCGGCCTGCCGCAGTCCGGCCACCACGGTGGCCAGCACCAGCCGGTCGTCGTCGACGACCAGGATCAGCGGCTTGGACTCGGACATGCGGGCAGTCTAAGGGCGCGCGGCGGCGGTTCGCAGGATCGAGGATCGCCGATCGAGGGGTCAGGTCTCTTCGCGGATCGCCGGCGCCGACAGTTCCAGGCGGGTGATCACCTGGGCGCCGTGCTGCTCGATCGCGAGTCGGGCGCCGCGGCGCGGCAGCAGGGCCTTGACCAGCCCCAGCCCGGAGACGCTGGAGGCGATCGCCGCCAGGTCGAAGCCGGCGCCGAGCTGGCCCGGCTGCTCGATGCGCAGCTCGACCCCGTCGGGCCGCGGCAGCACGCGCACCCGGATCGGCAGCTCGCGGCTGGCGCGGTACTTCAGCGCGTTGGTGCCCAGCTCGTTGATCACCAGCGCCAGCGGCACCGCCTCGCCCTCGGGCAGGCCCCACTTCCACAGCCCCGGCGCCGGCGGCTCGAAGTGGGCGTCGGCGCCGAACATCGCCGCCAGGTTCTGCACGATGCCCTGCGCCACGCCAAGCACCGGCAGGGTGCCGCCGGCGCGGATCTGCAGTCCGTGCACCTGCGCGATCGCCTGGATCTGGCCGGCGATCTCGTTCAACTGCGGCGCCACCTCGGGCTTGCTGGTCGCCATGTGCTGCAGCAGCCCGGCCACGCCCTGCAGGTTGTTCTTGATCCGGTGGTGCACCTCGCGCACCAGGACGTCGCGCTGCTTGATCGCCTCGGCCAGCCGCTCGCGCTCGGCGGCAGCGCGCTCGGTGATGTCGTCGGCGACGCCGAACACGCGCACGCTGCCGTCGAACATGCGCGCCGGGTTCAGGCGCAGGCTGAGGGTGCGCAGGCCGCGGCTCGGGTGATCGATGCGCAGCGTCAGCTCCGCCTTGCGCAGGCGGCGAAAACCGCCGATCAGGCGCGGCAGCCGGCGCTTCAGTTGCGGCACGTCGTCGAAGTGCACGTACTTGAGCGCGTTGCGGCCGTCTTCGAGCAGTTCGTCCGGCGGCCCGCCAACCAGCGCCGCGTAGCGCGGGTTGACGTAGAGCACGACCGCCAGGTCGGCGGTGGCGATGAACACCAACTGGTCGATGTTCTCGGCGAACTGGCGAAACCGGCTCTCGGTCTCGCGCAGCGCCGCCTCGGCGCGCACCGCCTCGGTCAGGTCGTCGACGATCGACATCAGGTAGCGCGCGCGCGGCGCGCCGTCGGCGCCCGGCTCGTACAGCGGCAGCACGCGCTGGTTGACGGTCAGCGTGCGGCCGTCGGCGCGCAGCATGATGTCGCGCGGGCGGTCGATCTGCTGGCCGCCGGCGAGCGCGCGCCGGTCGAGCTCGGCGTACAGGTCGGCGAACTGGCGGCCGTAGATCTCGTGCCAGGTGCGGCCGATGACGCGACCGCGCGCCAGCCCGGTGATCTGCTCGCCGGCGCGGTTCAGGCTGATGAAGCGGCCGCTGTCGACCTCGCGCACCGACACCAGCACCGGCAGGCTCTCGACCACCAGGTCGAGATAGTTGCGCACGCGCTTGACCTCGTCTTCCGAGCGGCGCCGCGAATCGACGTCCATCAGCGCCAGGATCAGGCCGCGCTCGGGCAACTGCGCATCGATCGGCCGCACGTTGCCGGCGCACCAGAAGGTGGCGCCGTCGGCGCGCCGCATCAGCCGCTCGAAGCCGGCCTCGCCGCCGGCGGCCTCGGCGCGCAGCGCCAGCCAGTCGCCGCGGTCGACGAACAGGCTGGCGATCTCGAGTTCGGCCAGGTCGCCCGGGTCGTAGGCGAACATGCGCGCGGTGGCGGCGTTGGCCTTGACCACCAGCTCGTCGGCGACGTAAACGATGCCGACCAGCGCGGTGTCGAAGATCAACTGCAGCTCGGACAGCGCCGAGCGCAGCTCGCGCTCGGAGCGCTTGCGCTCGTCGATGTCGACGAAGGCGAAGATGTAGCCGAGTTCCGGCCGCTCGGGATTGACCGCGCGCCCCTGGACCGCGACCCAGATCGGCTCGCCCCGGCGGCGGAACATGTGCAGCTCGAACTCGCAGGCGCCGTGGTTGCCGATCTCGGCGTAGTGCTCGGCCAGGCTCGCCGCCAGCAACTGGTCGGTCGGATGCGCGAACAACTGCCCCTGGGCGGTCAGAGCGCCCGGCTCGCAGGCGAGCAGATCCTCCATCGCCGCATTGGCGCGCAGCGCCCGGCCGTCGCGCACGAACAGCAGGCCGACCAGCGCGGTGTCGAACATCAGCCGGCTTTCGGCGAGCAGGGTCTGCAGTTGCTCCTCCTGCCGCTGCAGCTCCTGCAGCGAGCGGCCGAGCGCCTCGCGCTGGCGCTTCATCTCGGAGACGTCCTGGAACGTGTAGATCGCCTGCGCGTGGCGCTCCTGGGCGTTGGCGGTCGCCACCGGCCGCGCCTGCACCAGACACCAGACCGGCGCGCCGTCGCGGCGGAACAGCACCACCTCGGCGCTCGTGGTCTGGCCCTCGCGCACCGCCGGCAGGCCGGACAGCTCGTGCGGCGCGCGCGCCGCCTGGTCGCGGGTCAGCTCCCACAAGGACAGTCCGACCACCTCGTGGTCCTCGAAGCCGAACATGCGCGCGAACTCACGGTTGCTGAGCAGCACGCGTCCGGCAGAGGCATGGACCACGCCCACCGACATCGTCTCCAGCAGCGTCTGCTGATCGTTGAGCAGGACCTGCAGCTGTTCCTCCGACAGCTTGCGCTCGGTGGTGTCCTCCAGCACCAGCAGGTAGTGGCGTGCCGGCGGCTGGCGCGTCTCGCCGGTCTCGTGCGCGGTCCAGGCGCGCAGCGTCAGGCGGCCCCAGACGCGGCGGCCGCGCTTGTGGCGCAGCAGGCGGTCGGTGTCGGCCGCCGACGGCGCCCCGGCGGCGAGCCGGCGCTGCAGCCGCTGCATCGCATCGGCCGCCGACGGCTGCAGGATCTCGGCCGGTTCGCGGCCGACCAGTTCGCCGGGCGCGTAGCCGAGCAGCTTGCCGGCGGCGATGTTCGCCTGGGCGATGCGGAAGTCGGGCCCGAGCAGCAGCTTGGCGACCGGGCTTTCCTCGAAGATCGTGCGGAAGCGCCAGGCCGAGTCGGCCAGACGCTGCTCGATGCGCTTGCGCTCGGTGATGTCGCGCACCAGCAGGAAGATCGACTCGCGCCCGCCCTGCTCGACCCGCTGCAGGACGACATCGACCGGAAACTCGCTGCCGAGGCGGCTGCGGTAGCGCGTCTCGCCGTGCCAGGCGCCGCGGCCGCTGAGTTCCTCGAGGATCTCGGCGAAGCGCTCGGCGCTGAGCCGGGTGTCGATGCGCGCCAGCGTCAGCTCGCCGAGTTGCTCGCGCGTGTAGCCGAGCCAGGTGCGCGCGGTCTCGTTGGCGTCGACGATGCGGCCGCCGCGGTCGATCTCGATCACCATCTCGCCCGCCTGGTCGAGCGCCTGGCGCAGGGCCGCCAGCGAGAACTCGGCGAAGCGCTCGCGGTCGAGCCGCTCGGCGGTGGCGAACACGCCGCGGAAGCGGCGCCGCTCGACCACCGGCGTCAGGTGCAGTCGCAGCCACAGCGGCCGGCCGCCGCCGGCCAGCTCGAGCGCCACCGTCTGCGGCTGGCGCACGCGCGCCTCGCGCATCGCGCGCAGCCAGTCGAGCGCCTGCGCGTGCGCCGCCAGCGGCGCGATCTGCTCGGCCCGCCGGCCGAGCGCCTCGACGGCGGCGACGCCGCACAGCGCCGCCATCGCCTCGTTCCAGGCCTGCACGCGCAACTCGCGGTCGAACAGCGCAATGCCGATCGGGGTGGCGCTGAGCAGCGTCTGCACGAAGTCGTCGGCCGCGCGCGACACGCGCAGCGCCTCGCGCGGCACGGTGACGTCGCGCAGGACCGCGGTCACGTGACTGGCCGCCGCCGGCCGCGCGGCGCCGACCTCGACCGTCATGCGCACGTCGAACTGCTTGCGGCCGGTCGGATGCGGAAAGGCGAACTTGAACCAGCGCGAGTCGAGCGCCTCGAGCGCATCGGCCAGGTTCGCCTCCCACAGCGGCGCGAACTCGGCGAAGCCCTCGACCTCGGCCAGCCGCCGGCCGAGGAAGTGCGCGCGCGGCAGCGCCGTGGCGCGCTCCAGCGCCGCGTTGGCATAGACCACGCGGCGCGCGGCGTCGAATCTCAGGATCGCGTCCGGCGTGGCGTCGAAGAACTCGACCGGCGGCGGCTGCACCTCGAAGCGCGGCCCGTCGTCGGCCGGTGCCCGCCGGCGCCGTGCCTCGGCACCGGCGGGCGCCAGCGGGCGCAGGTCGGACACGACCTCGGGCGCAGCGGATCGGCGCGAGGAACGCGCGGGACGGGGGTCGGAGTCGGCCACGGGCGACGCAACGGCAGTTGCGCGAGGATAGCGCCGGTGGCCGCGCGCCGTAGCGCCGAAGGCGAACGCCGCTACAGGAAGTCGAACAGCGACAGGCGCGAGACCATCGAGTAGCTCTTCAACGCCGCCTCGAACGTCAGTTGCCGGCGCGACAGCTCGGCGGCGGCGGCGGCGATGTCGAGATCCTCGACCCGCGACAGGCGCGTCTGCGCCTCGAGCGTGCGGTCCTCGTTGAGCTGGCCGTAGGCCTCGAGCTCCTGCAGGCCGGTGCCGAGGTCGGCACGCTTGAGCAGCAGGTGGTCGAACGCGCCCGCCAGCGACGCCTGCGCGCCGGCCAGCGCCGTGCGCTGGCGGGCACCGGCGGCGGCATCGCCGGCAACCGGCTGGCGCAGCGCCGCGATCGCCTGCGCCAGCGACTCGAACAGCGGGCGAAAGCCGGCCGGCTCGATGGCGAAGCTGTCGCCGTCGGCCGGGCTGCCGTTGAGGTTGACCTGGATGCCGTCGAAGCGCAGCGCCAGCGGCGCGCCGTAGGCGCCGCTGGCGACCGTGGTCGGCGGCCCGCTCGCCTCGTGCCGGGTCACCGTGTACGTGGTGACCCCGGCGGCGACGCTGAAGCTCAGCGTGTACGGCCGGCCAGTGAGCGCCGCCGGATCGCTGACCGCGCCGGCGTCGATCCAGCCCGTGCCGCTGTTGCCGGCGGCCGCGGCGGTGGTGAAGCTGCCGTTGCCCGGCCGAATCTTGTTGAACAGCGCATCGCCCGAGAACCTGACCTGCAGCAGCCGGTCCTGCGCGACCTCGAGCCGCTGCGCGATCTCGTCGCCGAGATAGACGACGTCAGCGCCGCTCTGTGCGAAGGGCGCGGCGCCGCTGCGCGCGCCGCCGAAAAGGAAGCCGCCGGCGCCGTCGCCGGCGTTGGCCAGGCCGACCAGGCGCGCCAGCACGCCGTCGAGTTCGCCGGCGATCATGCGTCGCTCGTTGTCGCCGAGCGCGCCGTTGCCGGCCGCCACCAGCTTCTCCTGCACGTCCTGGATGCCGCCGATCACGCCCGCGAGCGCCGACTCGCCGAGGTTGAGCAGGTACTGGGCATGGTCCTGGTTGCGCCGGAACTGGTCGAACTGCGCCACCGCCGAGCGGATGCCGGCGCCGTCGGCGGCGGCCAGCGGATCGTCGGCCGGACTGAGCAGGCGCTTGCCGGAGGCGATCTGCTGCTGCACCGCGAGCAGTTCGCGCTGGCGCGCGACCAGGCTGTCCTCGCCAGTGCGAAACTGGTGCATCGTCGAGACGCGAAGCATGCGGTCCTCCGTCAGCGGCCGAGCGCCAGGATCTCGTCGAAGATCGTGCGGCCGATCGCGATCAGCTTGGCCGCCGCCTGGTACTGCTGCTGGAACTGGATCAGGCGCGTGGCCTCCTCGTCGAGGTTGACGCCGGCGCTGGCGCTCTCGGCGGCCAGTGCGCTGCTGCGGATCGCCACCTGCGCCTGCGCCATCGCGTCGGCGCCCTGGGCGGCGCCGCCGACGCCGGCCACCAGGCTGGCGTAGCCGGCGTGCACGCTGCCGCCGTCGACCAAGCGCCGGTCGGCGACCGAGGCCAGGTGCAGCGCGTTGCGGTTGTCGCCGCCGGCGCCGACACTGGCGCTGACTGCGATCGAGTCGCCGGCGGCCGGGCTGCCGCGCAGGGCGAGGCTCCAGCCGTTGAAGGCGATCGGCGTGCCGGCGCTGTAGGCGCCGGTCGCAAGCACGGTGGCGCCGCTGCGGATCTCGTAGGCGCTGGCCGAGGTGAACAGCACGCTCACCGCCTGCGTGAGGTTCGGGTCGCGCGCCTGCACGGCGATGCCCTCGACCGCCAGCGAGCCGAGGTTGGAGGCCGGCACCATGGTCTGCACCGGGTTGGCGGCCGCCACCTGCGCGCCGTGCGTCAGGGCCACGGCGAGTTCGCGGCCGGCGGCGGCGAACGGCGAGATCAGGAAACGGTCGCCGGCGGCCGGCGGCAGGTTGCCGATCTCGATGCGCAGTCCGTCCTGCGTGAACACCGGCGCAGCCTGCGGCGCAAACCGCATGCCGTCGGCCAGGCGCGTGAGCGTGAACTGGGCACCGTCATAGTCGACCCGGTAGTCGGAGGCGCGCAATTGCGAGGCATCGACCAGCGTGGCGACGGCGTCGCTGGCCGGGTTGCCGTTGCTGCTGGCGGCGAAGGTCTGCATCGCCGGCAGCCGGAAGAAGTCTGCGCCGGCGGCACCGTTGGCGTCGTTGCCGAGCCGGTGCTGGGCGTTGAACTCGCTCGCCAGCGCCAGCGCCAGCCGGCCGAGTTCGTTTTCGGCCGCCGGCAGATCATGGGCGCGGAACTGCAGCAGACCGCCGACGCGGCCGCCGCCGATCGCCTCGGTCGTGACCGCGAGGAAGCCGCCGCCGGTGGGCGTTACACCGACCTGCACCTGGCGCGGATCGACCGGATCGACGCGCAGGCCGAAGCGGCCGGCGTCGGCGCCCACCACCAGCGGCTGGCCGTTGCCGAGGAACAGGTTGATGCTGCCGTCGTCCTGCGCGATCACGGTCACGCGGATCGACTCGTTGAGCCGGCGCAGTGCCGCGTCGCGGCGGTCGAGCAGATCGTTCGGCGCCGCGCCGCTGCCGCGCGCCAGCGCGATCTTGTCGTTCAACTGGGCGATCTCGCGCACGCTGCGGTTGATCAGGTCGGCTTCGAGCTGAAGCTGGCGGTCGGAACCGGCGCGCATCTCGTGCAGCCGCTCGCCGCTGTCGGCGAAGCGCTGCGCCAGCAGGCTGCCGGCGGCGAGCAGTTGCCGGCGCACGGCGCCGTCGCCCGGCCGCTGCGTCAGATCGTGCACGGCGCCGAAGAAGCGGTCGATGGCGGCGCCGACGCCGTTGTCGGCGCTGGCGAACATCGCCGCCACCTGGCCGAGCTGCGTCGCGCGCATGTCGGCCTGGGCGGCGACCGCGGTCGCGTGGTGCGCCTGGCCGGTCAGGAAATCGCTGTAGAGGCGGCGCACCTCGGCCACCGCCACCCCCTGGCCGACGAAGCTGCCGCCGAGGAAGCTGCCCTGGAGCGGCGTCATCACCACCGTCTGGCGCGTGTAGCCGGGCGTGTTGACGTTGGCGATGTTGTTGCCGGCCGTGCGCAGCGCCGTCGAGGCCGCCGACAGCGCGCTGTTGCCGATCGAGAAGATGCTGGTGCTCATGGCGAGTGCACTGCGCGAACTACGTCGGATTTCGGCAGCAGCGGACGGAACTTGATCGCCGAAGAAGCGCACGCCACGGCCAGGCCGTCATGTCCTGACCGCCGCGCCGACGCTGGCGATCACGCGCGCCAGCTTGTCGCCGTAGGCGGGGTCGGTGGCGTAGCCGGCGCGCTGCAGGCCGGAGGCGAAGCCCTGCGCATCGGCGCCGCGCGCGATGACCTCGGCGTAGCGCGGGTTGCCGGCCAGCAGTCGCGCCCAGTCGCGGAACGCCTCGCCGTAGTTGTTGTAGGCGCGGAAGCGCTCGACCATGCGCTGCGCGACGCCGTTGTCGTACTCGGTGGTGACCGCCTCGACCGTGCGCCCGCGCCAGCCGCCGGTGGCCTTGATCGCGAACAGGTTGAAGCTCGGCGCGCCGTCGGCGCCGCGGATCTCGGCCTGGCCCCAGCCGGACTCGAGCGCCGCCTGGGCGATCACGAAGCGCGCCGGGATGCCGGTGGCCTGCTCGGCCGCGACCGCCGCGTCCCAGTGGCGGGTGATGAAGTCGCGCCGCTGCGCCAGCGTCGCGCCGGTGGCCGGCGCCGGACTCGCCGTCTCATCGCTCGCGGCGCGCGCCG
>Ga0208100_100861_pt1 | contig 10209 bp, 9 predicted proteins | sample SubbioR11_8A_Aug_FD_184817 | JGI IMG/M metagenome (GOLD analysis project Ga0208100, IMG submission 184817) | Serpentinite rock and fluid subsurface biosphere microbial communities from McLaughlin Reserve, California, USA - CR11_8A_Aug (SPAdes) | ecosystem: Environmental > Terrestrial > Deep... | reverse complement strand
GGCCAGCTCGGCCATGGCCCGCCGAGTAGCCTGCGTCGCACTGGCAATGTGCGGGGTGAGCACCACGTTGGGCACGGCCAGCAGCCCAGGGTGGACCTTGGGTTCGCCCTCGAACACGTCCAGCCCGGCCGCTGCAATGCGGCGGTCCTGGAGGGCCTGGGCCAGGGCGGCGTCGTCGACGATGCCACCGCGGGCGATGTTGGTCAGCGTCGCCGTCGGCTTCATCTGTGCCAGTTCGGCGGCGCCGATCGCGTGGTGGCTGGCCGCGCTGTAAGGCAGCACCAGCACCAGGTGGTCGGCCTCGCGCAGCAGCGCAGCCTTGTCGACATAGCGTGCGGATACGGCTGCCTCCTGCTCGGGCGGCAACCGGCTTCGGTTGTGATAGACCACCTTCATGCCGAAGCCCAGGGCACCGCGCCTTGCGATCGCCTGCCCGATGCGACCCATGCCCAGGATGCCCAGTGTGGTGCCATGCACGTCGCTGCCGGCGAACATGTCATATCGCCAGCGCGTCCACTCGCCGCGGCGCAGGCACCGCTCGCTCTCGGTAACGCGGCGCGCAGCGGCCATCATCAGCGCGAAGCCAAAATCGGCGGTGGTTTCGGTCAGTACATCAGGGGTGTTGGTGGCCAGCACACCGGCAGCATTGAAGGCTGGAATGTCGAAATTGTTGAAGCCGACGGCCATGTTGGCCACCACGCGCAATTGCGGGTTGGCGGCCAGCACTTCGGCATCCACGCGCTCGCTACCGGTGGTGAAGGCGCCGACCTTGCCTTGCAGCCGGGCAATCAGCTCGGTCTTGCTGTAGCTGGTGTCGGCCTGGTTGGAATCGACGTCGAAGTGCACGGCTAGTTTGTCCAGAATCTCTGGAAATACCCTGCGGGCAACGAGGACGGCAGGTCTGTTCACTGCGGTTGTCTTCATCTCTTCCGGCTCCGGAGGGCTACGACTTGTGGCTGGACCCGGCTGCAGGCCACGGACTGATGACCGAAGTATCCACTGCCGGCGCTCAGCGTGGGCTGGGGTCGCAGCCGACCGCAATCAAGCGCGCGTCGACCCAGGAGGTATCGAGCGTCCCGGCTGCAATATCGGCCAGTGTTTTGCGCTCGGCCACCACCTTGCTGTGGGCAGCAGCCAGGATGGAATCCACGCTGTCGAAGGGCACACAGAGGAGGCCGTCGGCGTCGCCCAGGACGAGGTCGCCAGGCTCGATCACCATGCCGTCGATTGCGATCGGTACGTTGATCTCGCCCGGGCCATCCTTGTAGGGTCCGCGGTGGGTGATGCCAAGCGCGTAGACCGGGAAGGAGCCCCCGGCGATGAAGTCAATGTCACGCACAGCGCCATTGAGCACTATGCCGCCGAGTTTGCGGCTGATGGCATAGCTCACCATCAACTCGCCGAGCAAGGCGTTGGTGAGATCGCCGCCGGCGTCCACTACCACCACGTCGCCGGGCTGGGCCATGTCCAGTGCCTTGTGGATCATCAGGTTGTCACCGGGGCGCGATTTCACCGTGAGTGCGGGACCACACAGGCGCCCGGCCTTGTGCATCGGGCGCAGTCCTGGGCCGCCACTGGTCATGCGCATCATGCAGTCGCTGACATTGGCTACTGGAATATCGAGAAACGCCTTAACCTGATGATCGCTGACTTTGCGATGGCGCTTCAGAATCTGGAGTCCAATCATGATGCAGTCCTTGGCTGAGGTGCGCGACAAATGGCGCCCTGAAATGAAGCAGATCCCGAACGAATAGCGTCGAGATGTAGGCTGAAAACAATGGTATGGTCACATGCCCTGGTTGCTGATGAGGTAACTGGCATCCAGCTCTGTCAGAGTGCTCACCCCCAGCATCGCCATGTTGCGCAATACCTCCGCGTGCAACAGCGCGATGGCCTTGCGCACCCCGTCCTCGCCAGCAACGGCTGCTGCATAGCTGAACGGGCGGCCGATGAAGACGAATTTCGCGCCCAAGGCGAGCGCCGTCAGGACATCGGTACCGCGGCGGAAACCGCTGTCGATCATCAGCGGAACATCAGGGCAGGCCGCCACGATCTGCGGCAGCACGCGCAGCGGCGCCACCGCACCGTCAAGCTGGCGACCGCCGTGGTTCGACACGATGATCGCATCGACCCCGCAGTCAACGGCAATACGCGCATCGCGCCTGTCGAGGATGCCCTTGATGACCAGAGACCCGGGCCAGAGCTTGCGGACCATTCGGAAGTGATCCCAGTTCAGATGACCCCGGTCTGAAAAGTCTCGTTCCACGCTGGGTGAAAGGATCGGCGCGCCGCGGCGTGCGTAGTTGTTCTCGAAATGCGGCATGCCGTGCCGCAGGAAGGTTTTCAGAAATGTGCCGAACAGCCAGCGAGGGTGCGTAAGACCTTGCCAAGCAAGCGCCAGACTGGGCCGCAGGGGCGTGGAGAAACCGGCACGAATGTTGTTCTCCCGGTTCGATGCGATCGAAGCATCGACGGTGATCACCAGAGTCCGGTAGCCGGCCCGCAATACCCGCTCGATGAGTGCTACGATATTTGGCTGGTCGCCCGGCAGATAAGCCTGGAACCAGGCGTTATGGTTAGCCAGGACAACCTCCTCGAGACGGATCAGAGATGATCCGCTCATGATCATCGGCACATTCTCACGCGCGGCGGCCGAGGCCAGAACCAAGTCGCCGCGATAGGCCGCCAGTGCGGTGATACCCATCGGCGCAATTCCGAACGGCGCTGCGTAGGTATTCCCTAGAATCGTGGTAGCTGTCGTGCACTTGGAGTTGCCGACCAGAACACGCGGTAAAAACTCGTAACGCTCGAAAGAGGCCGCGTTAGCCAGCAGCGAACGATTTCTCTCGACGGCGCCGGAGATGTAGGCGAAAACTGGTGCTGGCAGGTGCTTTTTGGCGGCCCGCTCGAAGTCATCCAGGCACAGGATGTGGCCGAGTCGCCGGGGCAGCCGATACGCCTGCGCGCCGCTGGATGTATGGGTGTCATGCGCGGAAGGCGTGATCGAAAGATTGTCTGAAATACGTCGAATCTGCATACTCTATAATCTCAGAATGCACGAAAGAACACTGCTTTAGATTGGGTACGCACGGGTTGCATATCCACGCAAACATTGGTTTGCGGTGCAACCGTGAGCAAACCAGGCTGCAAGGTGCTATCTACGGAGTGATCCTGGGACTCGGGTTCGTTTACGCTCAGGCGTCGGTCGTCGCGATCTCAGCGCATGAACATATTCGGTAGAAACAAGACCAAGTCTGGAATATAGGTTATGGTCAGAAGAGTCAGGATCAATGCCAGAAGAAATGGCCAAATCTCTCGGGAAAATTCGGCAATTCTAACTTTCAATATGCTGCAGACGACGAACATCACCAAGCCAAATGGTGGGGTAACCAAGCCAATCATCAGATTCATAACGACCACTACGCCCATGTGCACTGGATCCAGGCCGAGCGCGAGAAATACCGGGATCAGGACCGGCACCACAATTATCATCAGTGCCGTCGCGTCAAGAAACATACCAAGAATCAGCAGCGTTATATTCAGCAGCAGAAGAAACAGTAATTCATTGTCCCCGATAAAGCTCAGAAGCGCGACGATTGATTCCCCTACCTGCTCCCGTGCCAGCAGCCAGCTGAACGGTGCTGCGGCAGCGATAACCAGCATGATCACACCGGTCTGGACGCCAGTCTCCAGCAGGATCTTTGGCACTGCTTGAGGCCTAACAGATCGGTAAAAGACCATGGTCAGCAATAAAGCATAGAGCACCGCAACTGCGCCGGCTTCGGTGGGTGTGAAGACCCCGGCCAGGATGCCACCAAGGATGATCACCAGCAGCATCAGGGGTGGTCCGGACGTGCGCAGCGCAGCGAGGATGCCGCGCAGCGTCGGGCGCGTGCCGCGAGGAAAGTTGCGGCGCCGCGCAATTATATTGACAGCAACCATCAGATAGATCCCCATCAGGATTCCGGGTATGGCGCCGGCAAGAAATAGCTGACCGATGGACACCCCGGCGATCGAGCCGTAGATAATGAATGGAATACTTGGCGGGATGAGCGGTGCGATCACCGAGGTGGCCCCGCTTAGCGCTGCAGAAAAACGTGCGCTGTAGCCGGATTTCACCATCACAGGAACCAGAATTCTGCAGTCCGACACCGCGTCAGCAATCGCTGACCCGGTCATGCCGCCCATCACCATGCTGTTGACGACGTTGACTTGCGCCAGTCCGCCGCGGAGATGACCGACAAGTACGGTTGCAAGTTTGCTAAGTTTCTCGGTCAGTCCGCCGGCAATCATCAGATTGCCGGCCAACAGAAAAAATGGTATTGCCATCAACGGGAAACTATCGGCACCTGTCACCATGCGCTGTGGAAGCACCATAAGTGGTACATTGCCGAGCGAGAAAAATGCCGCCGCTGCGCTGATCACCATCGCAAAGGCGACCGGCATGCCGATCGCGAACAGCAAAAGTGCGCTGCCGAGCAGAAGATAGGTCATCGTGTATCATCCATGGATTTGTGCGGTGCCGATGCGGCAGGCTTCCAGGTGACCCGACGCAGTGTCAGTTCAACTTGATACAGCAGCATGATTGCCGCGCTCACCGGCAGCGCTCCGTAAACCCATGACATCGGGATTTCCAGCATCGTGGACTCAACTCCTGACGTCACCTCCACGATGCCCAGTCCATATATCAGCAAGATAATCAAGGCGGCTACCAGCAGCACATCGACCACCCACGCGAGGATCAGCTGCAGGCGTTCTGGCAGCATGACGACGACCGTCTCGACTGCAATGTTGGCACCGTGGCGGTAGGCCACCGCAGCGCCAAGGAAGGTGATCCAGACAAACGTATAGCGTGCCAGCTCCTCACTCCAGGACAGTGGGTCGTTCAAGACAAATCGAAAGAACACCTGCAGGATGATGGTTCCTACCATCACCGCCATCAGAAAGACGACCACCGTCTCGGTGCCCCAAAGCCATACCAGCCGCGCTGCCCTCATGAGGTAGCCGCGGCGCGCGGTCACTCGGCCCGGCAGCGGCTGGGAGGTGGGCTCAACTTGCACGGCGTCGGTCTCGAGGGTGGTCGCTGGGTGGGCCCGAACGCAAGCATCGGGCGGACGGGAGCCCGCGCCCCGTCCGCCCGATTGGCCCGACGCAAGCTTTCGTGTCTCGGATCAGCCCGCGGTCGTCAGGATTTGATCCACAAGTCCAGGCTTCCATCTGTCTGCAAACCTGGGTGGCACTTCCCTGAGGACGGTTTCTGCGAAAGGCCGGATGTCCGGTCTGATGACGTTCATGCCCCTCTGCTGGAGTGTCGTGAGCAACTCGTCTTCCTGCCTGGCAATCTGCTGGTCGGCATGGGCTGCGGCATCGTTGACAGCCTGCTGCAGGAGTTGGCGGTCGGCTTCCGTCAACGACCGCCAGAATCGCTCACTGGCGATCATCCAGCCGTTGCCGCGCACATGTGAAGTAAGCACCAGGAATCTCTGCACTTCGTGAAAGCTGTTGCCGTGGATGGTGCCCAGAGGATTCTCCTGGCCATCGATGGTACCCTGTTGCAGCGCCGTGAATACTTCAGGAAATGCCATAGGCGTCGGACTCGCACCCAGCGCCCGCCATGCCGCGACGTACACCGGGATCTCCGGCACCCGCAGCTTCAAGCCAGCCAGGTCGGCTGGCGTGTTGACCGCACGGTTCCGCGTGGTGAGATGGCGGGGTCCGCGGTTGACGATACCCAGCACACGTACCCCCCGTCTGGCCAGTATCTCCTGGTGCATGGATTGCCCGATCGGACCCGCCAGAACGTTGCGCAGGTGCTGCTGGCTGCGAAACACGTACGGCATATCCAGCGCGGCGTACTGCGGAGCGGCCACGCTGATGATCAGTGAGCCGCTACGGCCCATCTCTATGGCGCCGATCTGCATCGAGTCGTACATGTCGCGCTCCGCGCCGAGTTGACCGGCGTGGAAGTTCTGGACCTGGATGCGCCCATTGCTGCGTTCCGCGAGCAACGCCCGCAGTCTTTCCGAGAAGTGGAAGCCGTCGCCAGCGGTTCCGTCGGTATGGTTGAAGCGGATGGTCAACTCCCGGGCGTGCGCCGGGCGGGAGATCATCGAGACACCGAGACCGGCGGCTGCGACCGTGCCGATGGTGGCGACGAACTGGCGCCGACTGGGACGCCCCCGATGGTTGTTTGGCTTCATCTGTCATGTCTCCTGTCTGATCGTCTTTGAGGTTGCGGGAAGTATGCGAAGGCATTCGCCACGGCTGCGGCGCTCCGGCGGCATAGAGGTCAGCGTGCCCAGCCTCTGCCTCGGCTGGCGTCACCGGGTGGTCGCCGCCTAGCCCTGCATGTATGCAGCCTTGAGATTGGTAAAAAACTCCTGGTTGCTGTGGCCAATCGAGTAGGCACCGAGGCCGGAGCTCTTGATACCACCGAACGGCATGTGGGCCTCGCTGTTGGTGCCATGGTTGACGTGCACCATGCCGCTTTCACTGTCGCGCACGAAGCGCAGTGCCTCATCGACGTCGCGAGTGAAGACCGATGCCGCCAAGCCGTATTGAACGGAGTTCGCCACAGCCATCGCTTCATTCACGTCGTTGACAGCGATTACGGACAGCACCGGACCGAACACTTCGTGACGGGCCAGTAGGTTGTCCGGCGCAACATTCTCAATCAGTGCGGGCTCCAGAAAGTTACCGCGAGCCAAGTCGCCGTCTTCCAGCACTCGACCTCCGAAGCGGATACGTGCACCTTGATCAAGGCCTGCGGCGAGATTGCGCAGGACAGATGCGCGATGCTGGTCGGTGATCAGTGGGCCCATCTTGCTGCCAGGGTCCCAAGCGGGGCCGACCTCGATCGCAGTAAGTTCGGCCACCAACGCCTCGGTCAGTTCGCTGGCGAGATTCTTTAGCACGATGACGCGACTAACTGCAGTGCAGCGTTGTCCACTCGTGGTGAAAGCAGCTTGTGAAATTTGCCTGGCGATGCTGGCGGCGTCCGTATAGCCGAGAACCACAGCAGGATTTTTTCCGCCCAGCTCCAACTGGGTTCTGACCAATCGGCGCGCTGCCTGTACGTTGATGTCAGTACCGGTTTTGGTGGATCCGGTGAAGCTTATACCGCGAACCAGAGGGTGCTTGATCAACGCTTCGCCGACGCTTTGTCCGTCACCGAGCACAAGATTCAGCACACCTTTTGGCACGCCGGCCTCCCGGAATACCTCAAACAGCCTGACGGTGGACCATGGCGTCAGGTTTGAGGGCTTGAACACCGTGGTACACCCGTAGGCCAGTGCTGGGCCAATCTTGCGCACCGGGGTCAGTACCGGGAAGTTCCAGGGCGCGATCGAGGCGATCACACCGACTGGCTCGCGAAAAGTCATCGCAAAGCCCTTGCGTTTTTCGCTGGGCAAAGTCTGACCTTCGCCCCGGCTTGCTTCACCAGCGGCGAAGCGCAATTCCTTGACAGCGCGACCAACTTCGCCGCGCGACTCGGTCAAGATCTTTCCCTGTTCGGCGGAGACGACGTAGGCGAAGTCGTCGGCGCGCTTTTCGATCAGCTCGGCGGCGCGAAACAAGATGGCTCCGCGCTCAGGGCCTGGTACCTCACGCCAGGATTTCCATGCGCGGTGGGCGGCCGTGACGGCGCGCTCGACCTCGTCGGCGGTGCTGTTGGCAAACCAGCCTAGCACTTGGTCGCGGCAGGCCGGGTTGACCACTGGTACGGGATTCGCGCCTGTCTGCAGCCATTCACCATCGATGTAGTTGCCATGGCGACCGCCGATGTTCTGGTCAAGCCAGCTTTGCATGTCCATAGGGTCATCTCTATTGTGAGTGGTGGTGCTGCCTGTCACATTTCGGCGCGCAGCAGCGCCTGCATGTCGTCGAGGGTTGGCTGGCGTGGGTTGACAGGCACGTTGCCAGACAGCATCGCTTCGGCAGCGATGTGGTTGATGTCAGCTTCGGTCATGCCGAAGTCACCCAGTTTGGCGGTGATGCCGACATCGGCCTTCAGTTGCTCGATCGAGATTACCGAGCGTTCGGCCGCTGCGCGCTCGCCAAGAACCTCGACCCGCTCTCCGAAGATCTGCGCGATGCGCATGAACTTCGACAGGTTGCCAGGCAGGTTGAAACGCATCACCGCTGGCAGCATGATCGCGTTGGCCAAGCCATGCGGGATGTGCAGGCGTGAGCCGAGCGGCATGGCGAAGGCGTGCACCAGACCCAGTCGGGTACTGTTGAACGCCATCGCAGCCATGGTGCTGGCGAGCAGCATGTCGGTGCGAGCCTGACGGTTGCCGGGCTGCGCGACGGCCACGCGCAGGCTGCGGGCGATCAGCATCATCGACTGTTCCGACATGGCTTCGGAGATCGGCTGGGTTGCCGTATTCACATACGACTCCAGCGCGTGCGTCAGGGCATCGATGCCGGTGGTGGCTGTGATGGCCGGCGGCAGGGAGACTGTCAACTCGGGATCGAGCAGGGCGATGCGGGCGCAGCTCAGGACGCTGCCGACTCCGAACTTCTGATTCTTCTGCTTGTCGGTCAGCACCGACCAGATCGTCAGCTCGCTGCCGGTCCCGGACGTGGTCGGGATCGCGATCACGGGTGCGCCGGGCTTGCCGATCTTGCCGACGCCGGCGTAGTCGCGAATGTTGCCGGGGTTGGTCAGCATCAGACCGATCGACTTGGCGACGTCCATCGCGCTGCCGCCGCCGATGCCGATGATCACGTCGCAACCCCGGGCCTTTGCCAGCTCCACCCCGGCATCGACCGAACGGGCGTCAGGGTCGCTCTCGACATCGGTGAAGACCACCACCGGCAGGGCCGCGCCGAGCACGGCGACGACGCGGTCGACCAGCCCCGCCTTGGCGACGCCGGGGTCACCGACCAGCAGCGCGCGCCTGCCGCCTAGGGTCTGCACGAGCTCGGGCAGGCGCGCGAGCGCACCCCAGCCGAACTCGATGGCGGTGGGGTTGTGGTAGCTGAAGGGGGAGGTCATGACGTCGATGGCGATCCGGGTCAGCTCGCTGCAGCGATGCCGGGGTTGCGATGGGTGACTGCGGGCCCAGTGTTGCGGCTGTCTGATCGACCGTCCAATACATAATCGATGCTCGATTGATACCGGTCTGGCATCAGATGATCGACTTGCGGCACCTCAGGTACTTCCAGGCCGTAGCCGAGGAGCTGCATTTCGGCCGGGCAGCGGCGCGCCTGCACATCGCGCAGCCGGCGTTGTCGCGCCAGGTCCAGCAACTCGAGGCGGAGATCGGCACCCCGCTCCTGCGACGCACGCAGAGGCGCGTGGAGCTGCTGCCCGCCGGCCAGGTGCTGCTGGAGCGCAGCTACGTGGTGCTGGAGGAAGTCGAGCGTGCCGTGCGCGACGCGCGGCGCACGGGAGCCGGCGAGCTCGGGCGCCTGTCCGTCGGCTTCATCCACTCGTCGACGTACGGTCTTCTGCCCTCCATCGTGGAGCGGTTCAGCCACCTCTACCCGGACATCGAGCTCGAGCTGCACGAGATGCCGATTGCCGATCAGCACGTGGCGCTGCTGCGGGAGGTGATCGATGTCGGGCTGCTGAGAATGCAGCCGGCGCCGGCCGAACTGGAAGTGCAACCGGTGATGGAGGATCCCTTCCTCGTGGCCGTTCCGCGTGCGCACAGGTTGCACAAGCGCAAAGCCGTGCGGCTGCAGGAGCTTGCGGGTGAGGCGCTGGTGATGTTCCCGCATCGTGGCAGCCCACTGTTCCACTCGCGGATCATGGCCATGTGCCACCGCGCCGGGTTCACGCCACGGGTGGTGCAGCAGGCTTCGCAGATCCATACCGTGGTGGGCTTGGTGCGCGCCGGCATCGGGCTGGCCATCGTCCCGGGCACCGCGCGCAACCTGCAGCCTCGGGGCGTGCACTTCCTGGAGATCCAGGACCGGCCGGAGCCGGTGCAGGTCGCTCTCGGCTGGCTCCGCACCCGGGGCGACGTGCCCGCCGTGCGCTCGTTCAGGCAGGTCACGATGCTGGTGGTGCAACAACTGAACGCTGGCCCGCCCCCGAAGCCAGCATCGGCGCAGGAAGACAGGTCGGAGGCGTGAACGGCGGCCAGGCGCTGTCGCCATGCGAGCGCGCCACGCCGACGCTGTTCGTGCGCGGCCAGCTCCACACCGGCTTCGACGCCGAGCGCGTGCTGCGCGCGCTGCAGCCGCCGGCGAGGTGAG
>Ga0208100_100857_pt1 | contig 10220 bp, 6 predicted proteins | sample SubbioR11_8A_Aug_FD_184817 | JGI IMG/M metagenome (GOLD analysis project Ga0208100, IMG submission 184817) | Serpentinite rock and fluid subsurface biosphere microbial communities from McLaughlin Reserve, California, USA - CR11_8A_Aug (SPAdes) | ecosystem: Environmental > Terrestrial > Deep... | reverse complement strand
GTGGCCACCGAGGCCAGCACCGGCTTCCAGACTTCGCCGATGCCATCGAGGCTGGCTTGCAGGGCTTGTTGCCCGCGCTCCATGCGGTAGTAGATCGATTCGGCCACCACCACCGCGTCATCGACCAACATGCCGAGCGCGATCACCACCCCCAGCAGCACCGAGATGTTGACCGTATAGCCCAGCGGCGCCAGCAGGGCAAAGGTGCCCATGAGCGAAAACGGAATGCCCAGCGCCACCAGCGCGCCGATGCGCGAGCCCAAAAACAGCCAGCACACCGCCAGCACCAGCAGCATGCCGTAGAGCGCGTTGGTCTGCATGATCGAGATGGCTTCGCGCGTGGGCACGGTCTGGTCGTCGCTCAGCTCCAGCCGCAGGCCGTAGAGCGCCAGCGTCGGGTTTTGCGCCGCGATGTAGGCGTTCACCCGGTCCACCAGCTCGAGGGTATTGGTGCCGGCGGTTTTGGTAAAGGGCATCGAAATCGCCGGCTGGCCGTTGACCGAGGCCAGTTGCGCGGCCAGGGCGCGGTCGCGTTCGATCCGCGCCACGTCGCCCAAGCGCACCGAGACACCGGGGCGGCCGGCAGCGGCCACCGGCAAGCTGGCGAGCTCGGAGGGGTCGAGCACCACCCCGCGCACGCTCACCGACCAGGCGCCGCCATCGGTCTTGAGGGTGCCGGCGGCGCTGTCGCGCCACCACAGGCGCAGCGCGTCGGCCACGTCGGTGGCCGTGAGCTGGTGCGCCGCCAGCGCCATCGGGTCGGGGCTGACGCGGATCACCGGGTCGCGCAGCCCCGAGGCAAAGACCTGGTCGATGCCGGTGATGCGCTCCATGTCGGACTGGATGCGGCGGGCGTTGAGGCGCAGCGTTTCGTCGTTGGCCAAGCCGATCAGTTGCACGGTGGCGGTCGGGAAGCCGCTCGAGGAGGTGATCTCCATCACGCGCGGGTCGTTGGCTTCGGGGGGCAGTTCGGCGGTGGCGGCGTTTTGAATCTCGCGCCGCAAATCGTTCATGCGCTGGCTGAACACGCGCGGGCTGATCTCGTGAAAACGCACCAAGATGCTGGAGACGGTTTCGCGCGAGGTCGAGGTGACGAAGCGCACATCCGAGACGCCGGCGATCGCGTCTTCGAGCGGGTTGGTGACCAGTTGCTCGATGTCTTCGGCGCTGGCGCCGGGCAGCGTGGTGGTGATGGTGACCCAGTTGAAGTTGATCTCTGGGTCTTGCTCGCGCGGCATGCTCAGGTAGCTGAGTAGGCCGATCAATATCACCACCACGAAGGCGATGTTGGCCAGCGGGTGGTTGGTGAGCAGGGAGCGCAGGAAATTCATAACGGGATGCCGCGCTTTAATTGATGGCTTGGCCGTGGCTCAGCGCGGCCTGCCCGCGCACCACCACCAGGGTTTCGGGGGGCAGATCGGTGGGGGCGGCACGCCCTTCTTGCACCCCGGGCAGGGCCACGAAGCGCACCTGCTGGCCCTGACGCACAAAGATGCCGAGCGCCTCGCCGCGGCGCACCAGCAGCGCCGCCGGGATGTGGGGCTGCGGGTCGCGCCAGCGCAACACCCCGCTGCTGCCGGGCGGGGCGCTGGCGGCGGCGGCATCGGCAACGGCCGGGGTCCAGCCCAAGCGCACGGCATGGGCGCGGTTGGCGGTCTGCACGGTGGGGCTGGCGCGCAGCAGGCGCAGGTCCAGCAGCGCTTGGCTGCCTTGGGGCTGAAACTGCCACGCCCCGGCGCGCCGCAGCCCCGACAGTTCGGCTGGGGGCACATGGGCTTGCAGCTCGGCGGCGGTGCTCTCAGACAGCACAAACAGCGGCGTGCCGGGGGCGACCGCTTCGCCCACTTGCGCCATGCGCTGCACCACGGTGCCGGCAAAGGGGGCCAGCACGCGGGTGCGCTCCAGTTGGCGCCTGGCGCTGCGCAACTGCGCTTCGGCACTGGCCAGGTCGGCCTGCTGCAGCACCACCTCGGTTTCGCGTTGTGTGAGCGCTTCTTTGGAGAAAAAGCCTTGCGCCACCAGGTCGCGGGCGCGCTGCAACTGCGCCAGGCCAAGCTGCAGCCGGGCCACGGCGGCGTCGCGCCCGGCTTGGGCGCGCTGCAGCGCCAGCTCATGGTCGGTCGGGTCGATTTGCAGCAGCAGCTCGCCCCGGCGCACCGTGGCGCCCACATCGGCGCCCCAGCGCAGCACCGTGCCGGCCACTTCGGCGCTCAGGCGCGACTCGTTGCGCGCCAGCACGGTGGCTGCGGCGCTGCGCTCGGGCTGCAGCCAGACGCTGTCCAGGCGTGCGGTTTGCACGCTGGCGGCGGCAGGGCTTGCACCGGGGGCTGTGGCCGTGCCGGGGGCAGCGGGGGCGGCGGGGGCGGCGGGGGCGGGCGGGGCATTGCTTGCCGCTTGGGTGGATTGGGCCCAGGCAGGGGTGGCGTGAAGCAGGCCCGCCAAGGCAGCCGCCGAGGCGAGAGCCAGGGCGAGCACGGCAAGCCGCCTTGGCCCAGCGGCCAGACTGGCGGGTGCGACAAGGTTGGTGCAAGCGTTGCAAACGTTGGAAGTGGCGGGTGCCATCAGATGTGGGGGGCGGATCATGGGGCGTTTTCCTGATGAGGCACAGAAGGAGAGGGCTGCGCAGCCGCAGGTGGCCAGAGCGACCGCCAGAGCAGCAGCGGGGCGTCGGTGGCGCGCAAACGCGGGCGCTGGCACCAGGTGCGACCGTTCAATGCCTCGATTTTGTCCAAAATACGCAAGCCCCCCTGCACCACCAGCCGCAATTCCCAGCCCACGCGGCCGGGCAAGCGCCAAGCCAGTGGGGCCCCCTGGAGCATCAGAGCGCGGGCGTGGGCGCACAGTTCCAGCAGCATGGCTTGGGCTGGCGGGTGGACGGTGGCATTGGGTTGCAGGCTGGCCAGTGCCACCCCGTGGCGCTGCAAGGCGGCAAGCGGCAGGTAGTGGCGCTGGCGCGGCAGGTCCAGGCTCAAATCTTGCCAGAAGTTGATCAGTTGCAGCGCGCTGCAAGTCGCGTCGCTCTGGCGCAGCGAGGCTTCATCGGCTACGCCGTAGAGGTGCAGCAGCAGGCGCCCGATCGGGTTGGCCGAGCGGCTGCAGTAGTCCAGCAGCTCGGGCAGGTCGGCATAAGGCTCGCCGCTGGCCGTGCGGCGCACGTCTTGCTCGAAGGCGTCGAGCAGGTGCAGCAGCGGCGCCAGCGGCAAATTCCAGACGTGCACCTGCTGTGCCAGCGGCTGCATCAGGTGCGGCCAGCGTGCTGGCGCCGCATCGGGCACGGCGGGGGCGGGGGGTGTGGTGCGCGCCAAGACACAGGTCGCCAGCAGCTCGGCGCGGTAGGCTTGCAGATCGAGCAGGCGCTGCGTCGGGCTGGCTGTGCCTTCGTCGGCGATGTCGTCGGCGCAGCGCGCGTAGGCGTAGATGGCCCGCACCGGCGCACGCAAGGCAGGCGGGCACAACCACGACGCAACCGGAAAGTTCTCGTAGTGCGCCACACCTTGAACGGGGTTTACCATTAGATGCATTATGCCGTGCAGCGGTGGCACTGACGGGGCTGAGACACGGGGCTGCTCAGGGCTGCCTTACAATCCCCGCTTTCCCGCGCCAAACCAAGGTCCGTCCTTGCTTGGGCGCGGTCAGGCGCGCGGGTGGCGAAATTGGTAGACGCACCAGGTTTAGGTCCTGACGCCCGTTGAGGGTGTGGGGGTTCGAGTCCCCCCCCGCGCACCACCTGAACGCATACCCTCATCCCGAACACCGGGGGCCAGCCTTGCAAGCGGGTTCCCATCCCCCACAGGAGTAAGCAGCATGGCAGTCACCGTCGAAACACTGGACAAGCTCGAGCGCAAGATCACGCTCGAGCTGTCGCTGGAGCAGATCAACCAAGAGGTGCAGACCCGCCTCAAGCGCATGCAGCGCCAGGTCAAGCTCGATGGCTTTCGGCCCGGCAAGGTGCCGCTGAGCGTGGTGCAAAAGCGCTACGGCGGCTCGGTGCACTACGAGGTCATGAACGACCAGCTCGGCCAGGCTTTTCAGTCCGCGGCCCAGGAGGCGCAGTTGCGCATCGCCGGCACCCCGAGCATCAACGAAAAAGAGGGGGCAGCCGTTGGTGCGCTGGCCTTTGAAGCGGTGTTCGAGGTCTATCCAGAAGTGAAAATCGGCGACCTGAGCACGGCCACGGTCGAAAAACTCAGCGCCACGGTGGACGAGGCGGCAGTCGAGCGCACGATCGAGATTTTGCGCAAGCAGCGCCGCACCTTTGTGGCCCGTGGCGCCGACGAGCTGGCGCAAGACGGCGACCAGGTGCGCATCGATTTTGAGGGCAAGATCGACGGCGAGCCTTTCGAGGGCGGCAAGGCCGAGGGCTTCCAGTTCGTGCTCGGCGAAGGCCAGATGCTCAAGGAATTTGAAGAAGCGGTGCGCGGCATGCGCACGGGCGACTCCAAGACCTTCCCGCTCAACTTTCCGGCCGACTACCACGGCAAGGATGTGGCCGGCAAGCAGGCCGATTTTCTGGTCACGCTGCAGCAGCTCGAGGCGGCGCAGCTGCCCGAAGTCAACGACGAATTGGCCAGCAGCCTGGGTGTGGCCGGTGGCAACGTGGAGGCGCTGCGCGCCGACATCCGCAAGAACCTGGAGCGCGAAGTCAAATTCCGGCTGCAGATGCGCAACAAAACGGCGGTGATGGACGCCCTGCTGGCGCTGTCCGAACTGGATGTGCCCAAGTCCAGCGTGGCCTCCGAGGTCGAGCGCCTGGTCGAAGGCGCGCGCGCCAACCTGAAAGAGCGCGGCATCCAGGGCGCCGACCAAGCCCCGATTCCGCCCGAGCTGTTCCAGGCCCAGGCCGAGCGCCGCGTGCGCCTAGGGCTGGTGGTGGCCGAGCTGGTCAACGCCAATCGCCTGCAAGCCACGCCAGAGCAGGTCGATGCCCACATCCAGGAGCTGGCCAGCTCCTACGAAAGCCCGGCCGATGTGGTGCGCTGGTACCAGAGCGACCGCCAGCGCCTGGCCGAAGTCGAGGCGCTGGTGCTGGAGAACAACGTCACCGAGTTTGTGCTGGGGCGCGCCCAGGTGAGCGAAAAACCGATTGCTTTTGACGAACTGATGGGGCAAGGCAAATCATGAGCGCACTGCACACCCAAGCCTTGGGCATGGTGCCCATGGTGATCGAGCAGTCGGGGCGCGGCGAGCGCGCCTACGACATTTATTCGCGCCTGCTCAAGGAGCGGGTAGTGTTTCTGGTCGGTGAAGTCAACGACCACACTGCCAACTTGGTGGTGGCGCAACTGCTGTTCTTGGAGAGCGAGAACCCGGACAAGGACATCTCGTTCTACATCAACTCGCCCGGCGGCAGCGTGAGCGCTGGCATGTCGATTTTCGACACCATGAACTTCATCAAGCCCGAGGTCTCGACGCTGTGTGTGGGCATGGCCGCCAGCATGGGGGCATTTTTGCTCGCCGCCGGGGCCAAGGGCAAGCGCTTTTCGCTGCCCAATTCGCGCGTCATGATCCACCAGCCGCTGGGCGGCGCGCGCGGCCAGGCGAGCGACATCGAAATCCATGCGCGCGAAATTTTGCGCCTGCGCGCCGACCTGAACCGAATTTTGAGCGAGCGCACCGGCCAGCCGCTGGAAAAGGTCGAGCGCGACACCGAGCGCGACTACTTCATGTCGGCCAACGAGGCCGCCGAATATGGTTTGATCGACAAAGTGATCGAGAAACGCAGCACCTGAGTCGGCACAGGGGGCTTGCGACTGGTCTATGATCGGATGCAGGCGGCCCTGTTTCGGCCGCCCCCAACGAGGCAAGCACTTTATGCCCGAGAAAAAAGGCCCTCCAGGCTCCAAAAATCTGTTCTGCTCTTTTTGCGGCAAAAGCCAGCACGAGGTCAGAAAGCTCATATCCGGCCCATCGGTATTCATCTGCGATGAATGCATTGCGCTGTGTTCGGACATCATGCGCGACGAGCTCCCTACTACCTTGCCGGGCAAGGGCGGTGCAGCAGAAGATGCGCTGCCGTCTCCGTTGCAGATCAAGCAGCACCTCGATCAGTACGTGATCGGCCAAGAGGCGGCCAAAAAGACCCTGTCGGTGGCGGTGTACAACCACTACAAGCGCTTGCGCCACCGCGAGCAATCGGGCAAAGACGAAGTCGAACTGAGCAAAAGCAACATCTTGCTCATCGGCCCCACGGGTTCGGGCAAAACGCTGCTGGCCGCCACCATGGCGCGCATGCTCAACGTCCCGTTCGTGATGGCCGATGCCACCACCCTCACCGAGGCCGGCTATGTGGGCGAGGACGTGGAAAACATCATCGCCAAGCTGCTGCAAACCTGCAATTACGACCCGGAAAAAGCGCAGCGCGGCATTGTTTTTATCGACGAAATCGACAAAATCACGCGCAAATCCGAGAATCCCTCCATCACCCGCGACGTCTCGGGCGAAGGCGTGCAGCAGGCCTTGCTCAAGCTGATCGAGGGCACCATCGCCTCGGTGCCGCCCCAAGGCGGGCGCAAGCACCCGAACCAGGACATGCTGCAGGTCGATACCTCCAACATTTTGTTCATCTGCGGCGGGGCTTTTTCGGGTCTGGAAAAGGTCATTGATGCGCGTGCCGAGGGCGGTGGCATCGGTTTTGGCGCAGCGGTCAAGAGCAAGCAGCAGCGCAGCCTGACCGAGGTTTTCTCCGAGGTCGAGCCCGACGACTTGGTGCGCTTTGGCCTGATCCCCGAACTGGTCGGGCGCCTGCCCGTGGTCACGGCGCTCGACGAACTGGGCGAAGACGCTTTGGTCGATATCCTGACCGAGCCCAAAAACGCGGTGGTCAAGCAATTTGCCCAACTGCTGCGCATGGAGGGCGTGGAGCTCGAAGTGCGCCCAGCGGCGCTCAGGGCCATTGCGCGCCATGCCATGAAGCGCAAAACCGGCGCCCGCGGCTTGCGCTCGATTCTCGAGCAGGCGCTGCTCGAGACCATGTTTGAACTCCCCAGCCTGAGCAATGTCGAAAAGGTGGTTGTCGATGAGGCCACCATCGAAGATGGCAAGCCGCCCTTGCTGGTGTACCGCGAGGCGGCCAGGCAGGCTTGAATCCCCCCCCCCACTATGGGTGGCTTTGGCGTGCAAGGTGACGGGATGCAGGCTGGATGGCGACTTGAAATCCCTGCTTGCGCCCTCACCTGACGTCCACACATCGAGGTAAGAAATGTCCGGACACCCCCCCCTACCCAGCCTGCCCCTGACCCTGCCCCTGTTGCCCTTGCGCGACGTGGTGGTGTTTCCGCACATGGTGATTCCCCTCTTCGTCGGGCGCCCCAAGAGCATCAAGGCCTTGGAAGCGGCGATGGAGACCGACCGGCGCATCGTGCTGGTGGCGCAAAAAACCGCCACCAAAGACGACCCGAGCCCGCAAGACCTGTTCGAGGTCGGCTGCGTGGCCAGCATTCTGCAAATGCTCAAGCTGCCCGACGGCACCGTCAAGGTGCTGGTTGAGGGCGTGCAGCGCGCGGCCGTGCAGCGCGTGCAAGAGGGCGAGTCGCACTTTGAGGCCGAGGTGTTGCCAGTCAGCGCCGACGACGAATTCGCACATGTCGAATCGACCGAGCTCGAGGCGCTGCGGCGTGCGGTGATGCAGCAGTTTGACCAGTACGTCAAGCTCAACAAAAAAATCCCGTCCGAAATCCTGACCTCCATCGCCAGCATCGACCACCCCGGTCGCTTGGCCGATACCATCGCCGCCCACCTGCCGCTCAAGCTCGAGGCCAAGCAAACCGTGCTCGACCTCAACCCGGTCGTGCAGCGGCTCGACAACCTGTTCGTGCAGCTCGAACGCGAGGTCGATATCCTCAACGTCGATAAGCGCATTCGAGGCCGCGTCAAGCGCCAGATGGAGAAAAACCAGCGCGATTTCTACCTCAACGAGCAGGTCAAGGCGATCCAGAAAGAGCTGGGCGAAGGCGAGGAGGGGGCTGACATCGAGGAAATCGCGCGCAAGATCAAGGCCGCCAAAATGCCGCTCGAGGCACGCAAAAAGGCCGAGGCCGAGCTCAAAAAGCTCAAACTCATGTCGCCCATGTCGGCCGAGGCCACGGTGGTGCGCAACTACATCGACGTGCTGAGCAACCTGCCGTGGAGCAAAAAAACCAAGATCAAGCACGATCTGGGCTTTGCCGACGAGGTGCTCAACGAAGACCACTACGGGCTCGACAAGGTCAAGGACCGCATCCTCGAATACCTTGCGGTGCAGCAGCGGGTGGACAAGGTCAAGGCGCCCATTTTGTGTCTGGTCGGGCCGCCGGGGGTGGGCAAGACCTCGCTCGGGCAGTCGGTGGCGCGCGCCACCGGGCGCAAGTTCGTGCGCATGGCGCTGGGCGGTATGCGCGACGAGGCCGAGATCCGCGGCCACCGCCGCACCTACATCGGCGCGCTGCCAGGCAAAGTGCTGCAAAACCTGAGCAAAATCGGCACCCGCAACCCGCTCTTTTTGCTCGACGAGATCGACAAGCTCGGCATGGATTTCCGCGGCGACCCGTCCTCGGCGCTGCTCGAAGTGCTCGACCCTGAGCAGAACCACACCTTCAGCGACCACTACGTCGAGATCGATTTCGACCTCTCTGACGTGATGTTCGTGGCCACCTCGAACACGCTCAACATCCCGCCGGCGCTGCTGGACCGCATGGAGGTGATCCGCCTCTCGGGCTACACCGAGGACGAAAAAGCCCACATTGCACTCAAGTACCTGCTGCCCAAGCAGCTCAAGAACAACGGCATCCGCGCTGGTGAGCTCGATTTGACCGAGGACGCGGTGCGCGACGTGGTGCGCTACTACACCCGCGAGGCCGGCGTGCGCGCCCTCGAGCGCGATCTGTCCAAAATCTGCCGCAAGGTGGTCAAGGGTCTGCTGCTGAAAAAATACAGCGCTCCGGTGCAGGTCACGCACGACAACTTGGGCGAATTCTTGGGGGTGCGCAAATACACCTTCGGCCGCGCCGAGCAGAACAACCAGGTCGGCCAGGTGGTGGGGCTGGCCTGGACCGAGGTGGGGGGCGACTTGCTCACCATCGAGGCCGCGCTCATGCCCGGCAAAGGCAATGTCACGCGCACCGGGCAGTTGGGCGAGGTGATGAAAGAGTCGGTCGAGGCCGCGCGCACCGTGGTGCGCAGCCGCGCGCGCGCGCTGGGCATCAAGACCGAGGCCTTCGAGAAGAACGACATCCACATCCACGTGCCCGACGGGGCCACGCCCAAAGACGGCCCCAGCGCCGGGGCCGCCATGACCACGGCCATCGTCTCGGCCCTGACCGGCATCCCGGTGCGCGCCGATGTGGCCATGACCGGCGAGATCACGCTGCGCGGCGAAGTGACCGAGATCGGTGGCCTGAAAGAAAAACTGCTGGCGGCGCTGCGCGGTGGCATCAAGACGGTGCTGATCCCGCAGGCCAACGTCAAAGACCTGGCCGAGATCCCCGACAACGTCAAAGAGGGGCTTGATATCGTGGCGGTGCAGTGGATCGACCGGGTGCTGGAGCTGGCGCTGGAGCGCTATCCGCTGCCTCTGGCGGCCGAGGATGAGGCGCCTGCGGCGGCGGCCGTGCCGGTGGCGGCCGAGGCGGCGAGCGCGACGCCCTTGAAGCACTGAGGGGGCACCGTCTGCCAGACGGGTTTTTTCAGTCTGTTGCTGCGCTTTGTGTAGTGGGCGCTGCGGGGCGGTGGATTTTCGGTATAGAATATCGGTTCTGTAATCAACGCGGTGCCAAAAGCGCTGTGGATGTTGCAAGATGCGGGAATAGCTCAGTTGGTAGAGCGCAACCTTGCCAAGGTTGAGGTCGCGAGTTCGAATCTCGTTTCCCGCTCCAGTGGATTCTTTAAGGCAAGCGCTGGCTTGCCTTTTTTCCAAACGAAGGCGCGGTAGCAAAGCGGTTATGCACCGGATTGCAAATCCGTGTAGGTCGGTTCGACTCCGGCCCGCGCCTCCAGCCTTACCAAGCGCTGGCCCTTGGGTCTCACGGCCCACAGCGGTTCAGTCGATGCGGGAATAGCTCAGTTGGTAGAGCGCAACCTTGCCAAGGTTGAGGTCGCGAGTTCGAATCTCGTTTCCCGCTCCATTCTTGCTTAACGCACAGCCACTTTGGATTGGTTGGTCTGCGCTTGCGCGCTGCGGACTGCAGTCGATGACGCCGCTGGGCGCTGCGCGGCTTGCTGCGCCGATCTGGGGGCGGCGGCGCGGT
>Ga0208100_100854_pt1 | contig 10261 bp, 11 predicted proteins | sample SubbioR11_8A_Aug_FD_184817 | JGI IMG/M metagenome (GOLD analysis project Ga0208100, IMG submission 184817) | Serpentinite rock and fluid subsurface biosphere microbial communities from McLaughlin Reserve, California, USA - CR11_8A_Aug (SPAdes) | ecosystem: Environmental > Terrestrial > Deep... | reverse complement strand
CCCGACCCGGGATCAGGGAGCGTCTGGCCTGGGAAAGCGGGCCTTGACCGCAGCCACGGCAGCCAGCCAATCGTCCCGCGTCGCCTCCTCGCGCTGCCAGCGGAAGAACAGCGGATCGGCCTCGGCCGCCAGCGCCGCCCGAACCGCCTGGTCACGGTCCGCAAGAGCCGCCTGATACGCCGCCTCGGTCGCCGCAGCCAGGTCTTCGACCGTCGGCTCCACCTGCACCGGGGCGGCCCGCGCCACCCACTTGCCCCGTGAGGTCCGGCGATGGGAGGCCAGGAAATCGACTGTCAGCCCGTCGAGCCGCTCGCTTCCCTCGCGCGGGGTGTCGCCGATCCACCCCGGAATCCCGTCTTCAGTGAACAGAACGTGCAGGGCCATCTCAGTAATCCGTCTCGATATAAAGGCTCATCGTGGCAAACCCGATGACCGAAGAAACGCCACCCACGCTCATGTAGCTGAACGGGTTGACCAGCGTCGTGGTCGAGGGCAGGTCCGTCGTCACCGTCCCGGTTGCCACCGCGCCCGAAACCAGGTTCGTCACCTCGTAGGTCAGCGATTGCGTCGTGCCTGGGCGCGCGAACATCGCGATCTCGTAAACCGAGGTCAGATCGGCGTTCGGTTTCGCAAAGCCTGCGCCAAGGTCGATCTTCGTCGCCGTGCCGGTTCCGTCGTTGTACATGAACTGGATGTTGGCATCGGCGCTGTCGTAGCCCATCCCGCAGATGTTGGTCAGAGTCGAGGGATTGACGTCCGTCGGCGCCGCGGCCGTGTTGCGCATGCCCACAAAGGCCCGGTGCGCGGCATTGCTGACCCCCGTTGCCGGACCCCAGCGCCAGACCAGATGAAAGCCGCCAAGCCCGGCCGAGGGTCCGCCAACGGTGAACTGCAACGCTCCGCCGCGGATGCCCGCGACCGCCGTGGTCGCGGCCGTGGTGATCCGCCAGGACCTCCGCCGCATGTAGTTGTGCAGGTTGCTGGTGCCCACGTTCTCGGTCGTCGCCGTCCCGGTGGCCGAGATCACCAACCCCATCTGCGTGTCCGCGCCGCCGTTCCCCGCCGGGACGAAAAGCCCCATCTTGTTGCGCCCGAAGAACGGCTGCAGCGAAGTGTCCAGCCCCGAAGGTCCCATGACCGCAGGCAGTATGCGCCCGGCCACATCCCGGCCGAACATCTTCACGCCGCCCGCTGCCGGGGCCGTCGGCGTCGCGATCGCCGGCAGGCGCAACTGCCCGTCCTCGATCTCGACATCCGCCGCACCGGCGAAGCTGCCCGCACTGTTGAACTGGATCTCGCCGCTGGCCCCGCCCGGAGACCCGCCACCCCCGCCCGCCGGAGCAGCCCAGGTCCCGTCCGCCCGCAGGAAGTTCGCCGTCCCCCCGCCCGAGGCCGGAGCCAACCCCTTCGCCACGCTGGAGAACGTGTCAAGCAGCGCCGTCGCCTGCGCCCCTGTCAGGTCCTCCGGTGCGCCCGATCCCGCCGTGGCCCGGCCCTTCAGCGTGCCCGTCGCCACGTTCGCAAGCTTGGCATTGGTCAGTGTCGCCGCCGCAACCTGGGCATCCACCAGTTGCGCCGCCACGATGTTGCCCGCGACCCGGCCCACGACCGAGTTCGTCGCCACCGCCAGGTCCGCCGGGTCCGCCGTTGCAGCCGTGGCGTTGGCCTTGATGGTGTTCGCTGCCATGTCGGCGGCCTGGCTGTTGTCCACCGCGTTGGCCGTGATGGTCAGCGCCGTGCCGCCTGCCGGCTTCGTCACCTCTCCGGTAAAGGCGCTGGTCCGGATCGACCCCGTCCCGCTGAACTCGATGCCCCCGGTGACGGTGATCGCCTCCGGATCGCCCGACCCGGCGGTGTCCCGGCCGATCAGGCTGTCGGAGGCAATATCCGCCAGCTTGGTGAACCCCACCGCATTCGCCGCAATCGTCGTGGCCCCGTCCGCGACCGAGGTCACATCGCCCGAATGGTTCGGGTGGACATAGGCGTTCGCCCCCGCGGCCACCCCGTCCAGCTTGGTCTTGTCCGCCGCCGACATGAAGCCTGCCGCCAAGGTCGTGGCGGCACTGTGCAGCGCACCGCCGGAACGGCTGCCATGCGCGGTGTCATCGAACCGCCCGGCGGGCAGAGTGCCTGCCGTCAGGTCCGCGGCCGATCCGCTCGTCGCAACCGCCGCCAGCCCCGTGATCGACGAGGCCGGCTGCGTCCCGGTGTGGTTCGCGCGGGACAAGAGGACCGCATCCGCCGCGTTCGCCGTCGCTCCGTTCGCCACGTTCAGGATCGTGCGCACCTGCGCCGCCGTCAGCGCCTCGGGGCTGCCCGTCCCGGCCGTCGCTCGCCCCAGAATGGTGCTTGTCGCAAGGTCCGCCAGCTTGCCAAGGCTGACTGCGCCGGCGTCAATGGTCCAGGTCGTCCCCGACCCCGAGACGGTGACATCGCCCTTGTCGCCGTCGCTGACACCACCGCCAGCCCCCCCGACCAGCCGGGTCGCCCCGGCGCTGCGCACCTTGACCTCGCCCGTCGTGGTGTTCAGCCACAGCGTCCCGTCCAGTGGAGCCAAGGGGTCCGCCGCCTGCCCGCCCAGATGCACCGCCTGGGGCAGGGTCACCTCGCCCGTCGCCGCATCGGCCTCCAGCGCCGTGAAGAAGGTCGATCCGTCGGCGCTGACCTTGACGCTGAAATCGTCCGACCCCGCCGTGCCCATCTCGGCCCGGCCAGCGAAGCCGGTCTGGAACAGCAGGCTTGCCGTGTCGCCCGCCACGGCCTTGTTCAGCTTCAGCTGATGGCCCGAACCCGCGTGGTTCAGCAGCGTCGCCGGGGATGAGACGGCCAGCCGGTTCGTCGCGTCGGGGGTGGCCGAAACACCCAGTCGCCCCACGGTGAACGGCCCGTCCGACAACGCGACCCAGGTCAGGCCGTTGAAGAAGGCCATCTGGCTTTCGGCCATCACATAGGCCTGCCAGCCGTTGAGGGGCTGCGTGAATTGCCACCCCGCCTCGGTGTAAAGCGCAATGCGCCCGGCCTGGCCGACCCAGGGGCCCGTCGCCCCGGCCGCCACGATATGGCGGTCACCAAGCGTCGGCAGCGCCGGAGGCGTGGTGAGCGTCCGGTTGATCACCGCAAGCTGAACCATCAGGTCCAGCTTCACCAGCGCCTCGTTGTGGGTGACATGTTTCTGCGCCTGCGCCGGAAGGATCAGGGGCAGCGACAGTATCGTCGTTTCATCGGGCATCAGAACCTCCGCGGGATCGCCTTGGCCGGGACCCTAGGGAAGCTTCCTTCACACCCGCTGATCAGACCGCGCGGTGCAGCCATTCCGCCCGCAACAGGCCAAGGGTGGGCGGATCGCCCACCCTACTCCGGGCTGCCCTCGACATGCCGCGATCCGCGACCATTCCGCGGCGGCGGGTGGGTCGGGGTCTCGTCTGCCCGCCCCTCTATCGCAGATTTCACAGAGACAAGTTTGCGCCACAGCGCACCGCGCGCGCCATCACGGCCGCCGCCCCTCAGCCGCAACCACCCGCCCCGCCCCCGCCCGCCAGGGCATCACCCCCCAAACGCCAGCCCCGTCGCGATGGACCACATCGTCAGCCCAACGCTCACCTCCAGCCAGACCCAGGCCGCGGGCCGGGCGAAGACCGGGGCCAGCAGCCGCGCTCCGAACCCCAGCGCGGCGAAGAAGCACAGGCTTGCGCAGGCCGCCGCCGTCCCGAACACCGCCTGATGCGGTGCATACTGGGCCGAGATCGATCCGATCAGCACCACCGCATCCAGATAGACATGCGGGTTGGCCCAGGTCAGGACAAGGCAGGTCGCCAGCACCTTGCCCAGCGGGGCCGACGCTGACTCCAACGGCAGCAGCGCCTCGCCGCCGCGCAGCGCCGCCCGGAACCGCAAACCCCCATAGACCGCCAGGAACCCCACCCCCAGCCAGCGCATCGCCTCTCCGAACCACGGCAGCGCCAGGCTCAGGGCGCCGAACCCCGCCACTCCTGCCGCAATCAAGACCGCGTCCGAGATCGCACAGACCGCCACGACCGCCCCGACATGCTCGCGTCGCAGGCCCTGCCGCAGGATGAAGGCGTTCTGTGCCCCGATCGCCAGGATCAGGCTCAACGCCACCAGGTAGCCGTTGACCGCCGCCTCAAGCATCGGCCAGCCCGCGCAAGGCCGTCATCGCGTCCTCCCGCCGCTCCCACTGCACGAAAAGATGGTCGTGGTGATATCCGGCGATCACGTTGCAACTGATCCCCACCCGCCCCAGCGCACCGGCAAAGGCCGCCGTAAGGCCCACTGCGGCCAGATCGCTGTGCACGGTCAGACTGACCCGCGCCCAGGGGTCCGAGACCATCCCCGCCGCCCGCATCTCGGCCAAGGGGGCGACGACGGTCATCCCCTCGGCTTCCAGGATCGCCGCGAAAGGCTGGATCGGCAGGGCTCCCCCGGTCCAGACCGCATAGCCGTAAGGCTCCGGGTGCAGCACCGGCTCCATCGTCGCAAGCAGCACCGCCAGATCCGTCTCGCCCATCGCCACCTCCCGCTTTGCCCTTGACCTACGGCCCGCACTCGGCAAACTCCAGTTAATCTTCCTCTCACCGATTAAGCGCAGCTAATGCTTGACCCCGCCCAGCTCGCCGCCCTGGCCGCCGTCCACCGTCGCGGAGCCTTCGACCTTGCTGCGGCAGAACTCCACGTCACCCCCTCGGCCATCAGCCAGCGGATCAAGGCGCTGGAGGAGGCGACGGGCACCCTGCTCATCCGCCGGGGCCAGCCCTGCACCGCCACCGATGCGGGCCTGCGGCTGATCCGGCACCATGACGAGGTCGCACTTCTTGAAAGCACCCTGGCCCAGGATCTGCCCGGCCTTGCCCCCGGCCTGGCCACGCTGCGCATTGCGGTCAATGCCGACAGCCTGGCCACCTGGGTCATCCCGGCGCTTGCGGCCACTGACGGCTTTCTCTTTGACCTGGTGATCGACGACCAGGACGTCAGCCAGGACTGGCTGCGGCGCGGAGAAGTCGTGGCCGCCCTCACGGCGCACCCGGGTCCGCTGCAAGGGTGCGACACGATTCCCCTGGGCGCGCTGCGCTACCGCGCCACCGCCTCGCCCGGCTACCGGACGCGCTGGTTTGCGCAAGGCGTCACGCCAGAGGCGCTGGCCCGTGCCCCCGCGCTGACGTTTTCGGACAAGGACCGGCTTCAGACCCGCTGGGCCAAGGCACGCGGCCTTGCCCGCCCGGCGCTGCCGACGCACCGCATGGCCTCATCCCAGGCTTTCGTCGACGCCTGCCTTGCGAGCCTGGCCTGGGGCATGAACCCCGAGTTGCTGATCGCCCCGCACCTCGCCTCGGGCGCGCTGGCCGAGCTGATCCCCGACACCCCGCTGGACGTCCCCCTGCACTGGCAGTTCACCCGCCTTGCCGCCCCTGCACTGGCCCCGGTGACACAGGCGGTCCGGCGCGTCGCACGGCAGACCCTGGTGCAATAGAAAACGGGGGCGGCCTGCGCCACCCCCGTTCCCTGGTCCCCGAAGGGAAAAGGCTTACGCCAGAGCCAGGTTCACAGCCGATTCACGGCCGTTGCGATCCTGCTCGATGTCATAGGTCACGGCCTGCCCATCGGGCAGCGAGCGGATGCCCGCACGCTCAAGCGCGGTCACGTGGACGAAAACGTCCTTGGAACCGCCCGCGGGAGCGATGAAGCCGAAGCCTTTGGTGGCGTTGAACCATTTCACGGTGCCATTGGCCATCGTGATGTCTCCTGTCATGTATGCCACCCGCAGCGTGCGGTGGCCTGGCCCAGTGTCGTCACGATCGATGCTGAAGGCCGAAGCAGACAGTAGAACGAAAGAGAAGAAGCTTTGCCCGCTTCACATGCACTCTTCCGGCGCAAAAAGCAAGAGGCCACAAAGAATTAAAGCTGAGCGGCCACGTCCTCGGGGACGTCAAAGTTGTGCATCACCGTCTGCACGTCGTCATCTTCCTCCAGAAGGTCGATCAACCGCATCAGCTTCTGCGCGGTGTCCAGATCGACCTCGGTCCGGGTCTGCGGCTTCCACACCAGCTTGGATTCCGTCGATTCTCCCAGCGCCTTTTCCAGCGCGTCGGACACCTCGGACAGGTTTTCCACCTGGCAATAGATCCAGTGGCCGTCCTCGTCCGATTCGACATCGTCCGCACCGGCGTCCAGCGCCGCCATCATCACGTCATCGGCCGAACCGACGGAAGCCGGATAGGAGATCTCGCCCACCCGGTCGAAACTGTGCGCGACCGACCCCGTGGTGCCCAGATTGCCGCCGCACTTGCTGAAATAGGACCGCACGTTCGACGCGGTGCGATTCAGGTTGTCGGTCATCGCCTCGACGATGATCGCGATGCCGTTGACGCCGTAGCCCTCATAGCGGATCTCGGTGTAATCCGCCCCGTCACCCAGCTGCGACTTCTTGATCGCGCGGTCGATCACGTCCTTGGGCATCGACATCGCCTTCGCGGCCTTCACCGCCAGCCGCAGGCGCGGGTTCATGTCGGGGTCGGGCATCCCCATCTTGGCCGCGACGGTGATTTCCTTCGACAGCTTGGAAAACATCTTCGAGCGCAGCTTGTCCTGCTTGCCCTTGCGGTGCTGGATGTTCGCCCATTTCGAATGGCCTGCCATTTGGCCCTACCTCGGTCCCGTTTCGGTGCTGGCGTCCTCTACACCGCCGCCCCGCGGAAGAGCAACCCCCGCGCCCCGGCGAGGAGAAGTCGAAGACGCGCGACGAGCCGCGCTTCAGTCGTCCGACAGGTCCGTCGGCGGGGGCGAGACGAAGACATGGTCGCGCCCCGTGGCATCGGTGATCACCACCTCCGCCATCGGGGGCGAGACACCCTCGGCCCCCAGCGCCTGGGTCAGGCCGGTGAACAGCTGGCGCAGGATGTTCGGGTTCTCGACCACATCGACCGCATAGCCGAAGCCCGGTCCGCACGCGTCCAGCCGCCCCGCCCCGCCAGCCTCGGCCCAGCGGGCCCGGCAGGTCGTGCCGTCCGACAGGGTCAGCACCAGGGTATCGGCCGACAGCCGCGCCGCCTGCGGCACCGGGTCCGCCTGCAGCCCGGCGCAACCGCCAAGGGCCAGAACCAGCAGCAGCTTGCGCATGTCAGTCTCCTTCATGGGCCGGATCAAAGCGGCCAGATCAGCGGGATCGGCGTGCGGACCACCGGCCTGGTGCTGATGTTCCGCGGCAGCCCCACCTTGGCAAGTTCACTGAACCGAGGTCCCCCCGGCCCGCCGACCCTCCCGCCGACCCTCATGTTGGTCTGATACCCCACCGAGGTGGCAAAGGCGAGCCTGGCCGAAACCATCACCGCGTTCCCAAGGGCTGGCATTCGACCGGAACCGACAGTCCGACCATCAGGCCGCCCCCCGCTTTGCCCGTTCGCGCGGCTGCACCAGCGCCACCCCCGCCAGCATCACCGTCAGTGCCACCCACACCGTGGCCGAGGGCCGCTCGCCCAACAGCACCATCGCCCACAGCATCCCTGCCGCCGTCACCAGATAGCTCGACTGCGCCGCAAAGACCGCCCCCGCCGTCGCCGCCAGCCAGACATAGCTTGCGTAAAGCAGCGCATGCAGCGCCGAGGACAGCGCCAGCGCCAGATCATCCCGTCCAATCGGCCAGGGCGAATAGCCCTGGTCCAGGATCAGCATGACCGGCGCGCACAGGATCAGGCCCATCAGGCTGGCTCCCAGCATCGCCTGCAAGGCATCCATCCCCAAAGTGCCGCGATGCGCCACGTAGGTCGCCTCCATCGCGTAGAACAGCGGTCCCACCAGCGCCACCGGCAGCCAGGCGACCAGCGCCGCATCCGGCAACGCCGCACCCGGCGCAGCCAGCAGCCCCACCCCCAGCAGCCCCATTGCCAACCCTACCAGCCGCAGGGCCGAGAACCGGTCCATCCCCAGCGCCAGGGCCATCGGGAAAGCCAGCATCGGGATCATCGCGATGATGATCGACATCACGCCCGAGGGCAGATGCGCGACCGAGGCATAGAAGGTCGCGTTCGGAACGATCGTGCCCAGAACCGCCACCACCACATAGAACCGCAGCGCGGGGGCCGTCAGTTGCATCCCCTTGCGCCGCACCAGCGCAATCGCGCCCAGCACGGCGACCATCACCACCTGCTGCCAGAAGATCAGGCCGAAGGGGCCATGCCCGGTTTCCGTGGCGATCTTTCCCAGGGGATGCGTCGAGCCCCAGCCAATGCCCAGCCACAGCAGCACGCCCGCGAAGAACCAGCGCCCCGGCGTCCCTCGGCCAGGCACTGGCGCAGCACCTGCGACTGCGCTCACGGCACCGACTCCTGCAGCTTGCCTCCAAGCCGGATCATCCGCACCCTGGTCGCAAGGCCCGTCCGGTCATCGGTCTCGACATAGACCCCCGACAGCGTCGCCACGCCATTCGCCGGCTCGAACCGACCCTTCGGCATCCCGGTCAGGAAGCGGCGCAGCGGTTCCAGCTTCTCCATCCCGATGACGCTGTCATAATCGCCGCACATGCCCGCGTCGGACTGGTAGGCCGTGCCCTTGCCCAGGATCATCGTGTCTGACGTCGGCACATGGGTATGTGTGCCCACCACAAGCGAGGCCATCCCGTCGCACCAGTGCCCCATGCCCATCTTCTCGGACGTGGCTTCGGCGTGGAAATCCACGATCGCCGCCTGCACCACTCCGCCCAGGGTGTGGCTCTTCAACACTGTCTCCAGGGCGCTGAACGGGTCGTCGAAGGGCCGCTTCATGAACACCTGGCCCAAAGCCTGCGTCACCAGCACCTTCCGCCCCTGCGTCGCCTCGAACACCCGGAACCCGCGCCCCGGCGCCACCTTCGAGAAATTCAGCGGCCGCACGATCCGCGGCTCCTGCTCGATGAAGCTCAGCATGTCCTTCTGGTCGAAGGCATGATCCCCCAGCGTCAGGCAATCCGCCCCGGCCGCCAGAAGCTCCTTCGCATGGTCGCCGGTCAACCCGGCCCCCTGGCTGGCGTTCTCGCCGTTGACCACGACGAAATCCAGGCCCCACGCGGCCCTAAGCCCCGCAAGCCGCTCGATCACCGCCGCCCGACCCGACCGGCCCACGACATCGCCCAGGAATAACAGTCTCATGCCACACCGATTAGGCGGGGGGCGGGGTTCCGGCAAGCGGAATGACACCGGCCCCCCCGGAAAAAGCGCCGCAGGTCCGACGGCAAAGCCCCGCACGGAACAACCGCCCAAGGCGGTGATCGTTCTGCGGAAATCCTCCGCAGGGCAAAGACCTTCCCCCGCCTCGTCTTGCGCTGGTCCAAGGCCCCTCCGGCAAAGCCTCCGGCAATAATCCGCGCGCCCCGTTCCCCTGCCCGGCTCTCCGCAGTATCTCTCTTGGCATGACCACGCTTCCCCCCGCCCTCGCTGACTGGTTTGCCACCAAGGGCTGGACCCTCCACCCCCACCAGCTGGACATGCTGGCCCGGGCCGCGGACCCCGCCACCCTCCTCATCGCGCCCACCGGGGGCGGCAAGACCCTCGCGGGGTTCCTGCCCACCCTCGCCGCGCTCGCCGAGCATCCGCGGCCGGGGCTGCACACGCTCTATGTCTCGCCGATCAAGGCGCTGGCGGTGGACATCGCGCGCAACCTGACGCTGCCGGTCGAACAGATGGGCCTGCCCATCCGCATCGAGACGCGCACCGGCGACACGCCGGTGAACCGCCGGCAGCGGCAGCGCGAACGCCCGCCGCAGCTGCTGCTGACCACGCCGGAGAGCCTGGCGCTGCTGCTCTGCCTGCCCGATGCACCGGGGTTGTTCGCGGGGCTGTCGGCCATCATCGTGGACGAGGCGCATGCGCTGGCGGGGACCAAGCGCGGCGACCAGTTGGCGCTGGGCATGGCGCGGCTCGCGCGGCTGGCACCCGCGGCGCGGCGGGTCGGGCTGTCGGCGACGGTCGCGCATCCGCAGGCGCTGCGGGCCTGGCTCTCGCCGACCGCGCGGGCCGAGGATGTGCGCCTGGTCGAGACGCGCGGCGGCGCGGCACCGGTCTTCGACCTGCAACTGCCGGAGGGCCACCTGCCCTGGGGCGGGCATATGGGGCTTGCCTCGGCGCCGGAAATCTACCGCCGGATCGAGGGCGCGCGCGTCACGATCGTCTTCGTCAACACCCGCGCGCAGGCGGAGCTGATCTTCGCCGCGCTGTGGCGGCTGAACGAGGCGGCGCTGCCGATCGCGATGCATCACGGCAGCCTCGAGATCGGGCTG
>Ga0208100_100849_pt1 | contig 10294 bp, 6 predicted proteins | sample SubbioR11_8A_Aug_FD_184817 | JGI IMG/M metagenome (GOLD analysis project Ga0208100, IMG submission 184817) | Serpentinite rock and fluid subsurface biosphere microbial communities from McLaughlin Reserve, California, USA - CR11_8A_Aug (SPAdes) | ecosystem: Environmental > Terrestrial > Deep... | reverse complement strand
CCTGCTGCATCCGATGCGCGGCGCGCGCGCCGATCAGCGCCGCCACGCCGGCGTTGTCGGGCAGCGACTGCGCCGCCTGCGCCGCGCGTTCGGCGCGCGCGAAGCGCCCTTCGAGCAGCGCGCGCACCGCCTCGCGCAAAGCGCGCTGGCTGCCGCCTTCGGCGCGCCGCTGGCGGTAGGCGCGCACGCGCTGCGGGAAGTCGCTGGCACGCTGCACCATGCGCGCCAGCCACCACACCGCAACCAACAGCAACGCCAGCAGCAGCAGCGCCAGGTTCAGCGACAGGTCGATGCGCGTCGGCGGCACGAGCAGCACGACGTTGCCGGGATTGAAGCGCGCAAGCACCGCCACCACCGAAGCGACGAGCACGATCAGCAGCGCCGATCCGAGGAACTTCATCGCGCTCCCCTGGCCGGCACCGTCAGCGGTTCGGCCGGCGCGCCGCGGGCAGCGCCGCCAGGCTCTCGAGCCGTGGCAGATCGACCGCCAGCGGCGCCGCGATCAACTCGCGCACCTGGGACTGGGCGGCGGCGACCGCCGCCTGGCGCGTGTCGAAGTAGCGCGCCAGCAGCGCCTGCGCCTCGCCCAGTTCGGCGCGGTACAGCGCGTCGTGGCGCGCCAGCGCCGCGTGGCGCGCGCCGAGCAGGCGCAGCGTCAGTTGCTGGCGCAGCAGTCGCTGCTGGCCGTCACTCAGGAGCAGCGCCTGCGGCGTGTCGACCTCGCGGATCCGCAGCAGATCGCCGAACTCGCGCTGCAGCCAGGCGCGCAGCGCGTCCCAGCGGCTCGGCGGTGCGGTCTCGGCCGCTGCCGGCGCGGCCGGCCGCACGAGCGCCGGCGGTGTCGCTTGGGCGAGCAGCGGCAGGGCGTCAACGCCCTGCACGATGCGGTCGAGCCGGATCGCGATCCCGGTCAGATCGACGCGTGGCGCGGCACGCAGGCGCTCGAGGTCGCGCGCCAGCGCGCGGCGCAGTTCGACCATCGGCGGCCGCTCGACGCGCGCCAGCTTGGCGTCGGCCAACTGCAGTGCCGACAACGCGCCCGCCGCGTTGCCGGCGAGCTGCAGTTCGTGCGCGGCGAGCGTGATCAGCCGCTCGACCTCGATCAGCGCCGACTCGTCGCGACCGCGCATCAGGTCGAGGTGGAGCTGCTCGAGCGCCTCGCGCTGCGCGCGCAGTTGCGCCAGCTCCGACTGCAGTCGCTCGAGCGCCTGCGCGCGCTCGCGCGCGCGCTGCTCGGAATGCTCGACAAGCGCCGACACCTGCCGCTGCACGGCGGCGATCTGCGCTTGCTGGCGATCGAAGTTGCTGCGCAGCGCCCACCAGCCGCCGGCGGCCAGCAGCGCCACGACGACGAACAGGAGCACGACGGCGATGCGCGTGCGCCGGCCGGGTCGCGGCACGGCGACGACGGTGCCTGCGGCCGGCGGCGGCGGCACGGGCGGCGGCGCGCTCATCGCAGCGGCGCCGCGGCGGCAACGGAACAAGGACGCGACATCGCGGCCGATTCTAATTGCCGTGTCAGTCCGGCGCGGTGGCCGGCCGCTACACCGCCGCCAGCAGCGCCTCGACATCACAGGCGACGCACAGCGACTCGGCGAAGCCGGCCGCCTGCGCCGCAGCGACGATGCGTGGATGCAGCGCCAGCACGCGACCGCGCAGCAGCCAGCGCAGCGCAGCGCCGCTGGCATCGGCGGCCGTGGCGGCCGCGCCCAGGGCCGCGGCCGCCTCGCTGCTCGTGAGCACCAGCGCCGGGGCCACGCCGGCGGCGCGCTGAGCGACCCAGCGCGCCTCGTCGGCGCTCCACGCGCGCGCGCGCCGCTCGTAGACCGCCAGCGCGCTGACCGCTGCGCCCGCCTGCTCGAAGCGAGCCTGCAGCCAGTCGCGTCCGTGCCCGGCGCGCAGCAGCAGCACGCGCCGCGGCAGGCCGGCGCCGGCCGCGCGCGTCTGCAGCACGCGCCAGAGCGCCTCGGAGCCGCTGCCGTCGGCGCAGTCGTCCGACTCTTGCGGCGCCACGACTTCGGGTTGCGCGTCACGGTCGAAGGTCAAGGTCGCCAGCGCCGCCGCGCGCGTGCCGGCGCCCACCGCAGCGATCGCGGTGGCCGCCGGCCAGCGCCGCGCGCCGAGCACGAGCGCGGTGGCGCGCACCGCCGCCGGGCTGACGAACAGCGCCAGGTCGAACTGCGCCAACCGCGCCAGCACGCGCTCGGCCTCACCGGCATCGGGCGGCGGACCGAAATCGAAGGCCGGCAGCCAGAGCGCATCGGCGCCGCGTGCGCCGAGCGCAGCGGTCAGTTCGCGGCCGGCTTGCGCCGGCCGGGTGACGACGAACGGGCGCCGGCCGGCAGTACGCGCTGCCACCGAGCCGCCGCGGGCGTCGCGCGGGCGACCGCGCTCGGCTGCGTTCATCGGTCGCGTCTTGCGGCTGCCAGGATGCGCGACGACCGGTCGAGCCGGGCTCGACGGCTGCCGCCGATCATGCCGCCAGAAGCCGCATGGCGCCTGCCGCTTGCAGGCTCGCGACCGCCCGCGCGGCGATCGCTTCCGCCTCGGTGGCGGCACCGTGCTCCTCGACCGCCACGTGCTCGCCGCTGCGATGGTTGCCGACGATCGCGCGCAGCCGCAGCCGGTCGCCTTCGAGCTCGGCGTAGGCGGCCAGCGGCACCTGGCAACTGCCGCCGAGGCCGCGCGAGACGGCGCGCTCGGCGGCGGTGGTGATGCGGGTGGCCGCGTGCTCCAGCGGTGCGGCGATCGCCGCCGCGGCCGCGCGAGCCGCCACCACCTCGACCCCGAGCGCGCCCTGCCCGGGCGCCGGCAGGAACTCCGAGGCCGGCAGGATCTGGCGGATGCGCTCGGCGAAGCCCAGCCGCTTCAGCCCGGCGGCGGCCATGATCAGCGCCTCGAAGTCGCCGCGATCGAGCTTGGCGAGCCGGGTGTTGACGTTGCCGCGCACCGGCAGCACCTGCAGCCGCGGATGGCGCGCGCGCAGCATCAGTTCGCGCCGCAGGCTGGCAGTGCCAACGCGCGCGCCCGGCGGCAGCTCGGCCAGACTCGAGTAGCGCGCCGACACGAAGCAGTCGCGCGGGTCCTCGCGCTCCATCACCGCCGCCAGCCGGAACTCGGCGCCGAGTTCCATCGGCACGTCCTTCAGCGAGTGCACCGCCAGGTGCGCGCGGCCGTCGAGCAGCGCCACCTCGAGTTCCTTGATGAACAGCCCCTTGCCGCCGACCGCCGACAGCGCGCGGTCGAGGATCTGGTCGCCGCGCGTGGTCATGCCGAGCAGCTCGACGCTGCGCCCCGGATGCAGCGCGCGCAGCCGCAGCCGCACATGTTCGGCCTGCCACAGCGCGAGCGGGCTTTCGCGGGTGGCGATGATGATCGGTTCGGTCATGGCGCCAAAGTGTACGGATCCGCCGCGCCCGGCAGCGCGCGCGGCGCGCCGGCGGCCGGCGCGCGCCTGTTATGTTCGCGCCGGGAAAGCCGAGCCCATGACCGCCGACGACACCGCCCTGCGCGCCGACATCCGCCTGCTGGGCCGCCTGCTGGGCGAGGTGCTCAAGACGTTCGAGGGCGCGCCCAGGTACGAGGCGATCGAGGAGATCCGCCAGACCGCGACCCGCTTCCGCCGCCAGGGCGATCCGGCCGACGCGCGCCGGCTCGACCGCCTGCTCAAGGCGCTGTCGCGCGACGCCACGATCAGCGTCGTGCGCGCCTTCAGCTACTTCCTGCACCTGGCCAACATCGCCGAGGACCAGAACCTGCTGCGCCAGCGGCGCCAGTTGCGCGCGGGCGGCGCGGCGGCGCCGGGCAGCCTGGCGTCGACCTTCGAACTGCTCGCCGGTCGCGGCATCGCGCCGGCGCAGGTGCGCCGGCTGCTGGCGCAGGCCTGCCTGATGCCGGTCCTGACCGCGCACCCGACCGAGGTGCGCCGCAAGAGCATCCTCGACCTCGAACGCGAGGTGGCGGCGCTGCTGCGGCCGGCCGACAGCGGCGAGCCGGGCGAAGAGCAGCCGCGCGAGGAGCGCCTGTTCGCGCTCGTCGCTACCCTGTGGCGAACGCGCATGCTGCGGCCGCAGAAACTCAGCGTGCACGACGAGATCGCCAACGCGCTGTCGTACTGGCGCACCACCTTTCTCGACCAGATGCCGTCGCTGTACGGCGAGCTCGAGCGCCGGGTCGGTGCGCCGCTGCTGCCGGCGCCGCCGGCGTTGCCGTTCCTGCGCCTGGGCAGTTGGATCGGCGGCGATCGCGATGGCCATCCGCAGGTCGACGCGACCACGATGCGCGCGGCGCTGGCGGCGCAGGCCGCCGTCGCCTTCGAGCACTACCTGGGCCAGGTGCACGCGCTCGGCGCCGAGCTGTCGATGTCGGCGCTGCTGGCGCCGCCCGGCGCCGCGCTGGCGGCGCTGGCCGACGCCGGCGGCGACCGTTCGCCGCAGCGCGCCGACGAGCCCTACCGGCGCGCACTGACCGGCGTCTACGCGCGCCTGGTCGCCACTGCGCACGAGCTGCGGCTCGATCTGCGCGCGCGCGCCGCCCTCACCGACGCCGCCCCCTATGCGCAGGCCGGCCAGTTCGCCGCCGATCTCGAGATCGTGATCGAAGCGCTCGAGCGCGACCACGGCGCCGCGATCGCCGCCCACCGCGCGCGGCCGCTGCGGCGCGCGGTGGCGATCTTCGGCTTCCACGGCGCCACCCTCGACCTGCGCCAGAGCTCGGACGTGCTCGAGGCGGTGGTCGCCGAGCTGCTGGCCACGGCCGAGGTGTGCGCCGACTACCGGGCGCTGGCCGAAGCGCAGCGCGTGCGGCTGCTGGCGCGCGAGCTGGCGCACGCGCGGCCGCTGTACTCGGCGCACCTCGCCTACAGCGAGCGCACGCGCAGCGAGCTGGCCGTGTTCGACGCCGCGCGCGAGCTGCGCGCGCGGTTCGGCGCGGCGGCGATCGACAAGCACATCGTGTCGCACACCGAGGCATTGAGCGATCTGCTGGAGGTGGCGCTGCTGCAGAAGGAGACCGGGCTGCTCACCGGCACCGAGGTGCGCCGCTGCGCGCTGATGATCGTGCCGCTGTTCGAGACCATCGAGGATCTGGCGCGCGCGCCCGAGATCATGCGCGAGCTGATCGCCGACCCCGGTCTGCGCCACCTGCTGGTGCAGCCGGGCGCCGGCGACGACGCGCGGCGCGGACTGCAGGAGGTGATGCTCGGCTACTCGGACAGCAACAAGGACGGCGGTTTCCTCGCCTCCAACTGGGCGCTGTACCAGACCACGCAGCGGCTGCGCGCGCTGTTCGACGAGCACGGCGTGCAGTTGCGCCTGTTCCACGGCCGCGGCGGCTCGGTCGGCCGCGGCGGCGGGCCCAGCTTCGAGGCGATCCTGGCGCAGCCGCCGGGCAGCGTTCGCGGCCAGATCCGCCTCACCGAGCAGGGCGAGATCATCCAGGCCAAGTACGCCGATCCGCAGGTCGGACGCCACCACCTCGAGCTGCTGGTCTCGGCGCTGCTGCAGGCGTCGCTGCTGGCCGAGCCGGCGCGCGGCGCGCACGCCGCGTTCGAGGAGGCGCTGGCCGAGATCGCCGGCCACGCGCACCGCGCCTACCGCGGCCTGGTCTACGAGACCGAAGGCTTCGCCGAGTTCTTCTTCGCCACGACGCCGATCGCCGAGATCATGGAGCTGAACATCGGCAGCCGGCCGGCGAGCCGCAAGGCGAGCGGCCGGATCGAGGACCTGCGCGCGATCCCGTGGGTGTTCAGTTGGGGCCAGTGCCGGCTGCTGCTGCCCGGCTGGTACGGCTTCGGCAGCGGCGTGCAGACCTATCTCGCCGGCGCCCGCTCGGCGGCGGCGCGGCGCCAGCGGCGGGCGCTGCTCAAGGAGATGGCGCAGCACTGGCCGTTTTTCCGCGCGCTCACCGGCAACATGGAGATGGTGCTCGCCAAGAGCGACCTGGCGGTCGCCGGCCGCTACGTGCAACTGGCGGCCGACCGCAAGCGCGCGCAGGCGATCTTCGCCACGATCGGCGCCGAGTGGCGGCTCACCGTGCGCCACTGGCTGGCGATCAGCGGCCAGCGCACACTGCTCGAATCGAACCCGCAACTGGCGCAGGCGATCAAGAACCGCATGCCCTACATCGACCCGCTCAACCACCTGCAGGTGGAACTGATCAAGCGCCACCGCGAACGCCGCGCGCACGGCGTCGACGAGCGCGTCCGCCGCGGCATCCACCTGACCATCAACGGCATCTCGGCGGGATTGAGGAATACGGGGTAGGCGAAAAGAGCAGAGTTGCTGTGGTCGCCGAGAATCGCAGCCTTGCTCCGCAGGCGAAGACAGGTCAATGAGATGTCTGCGCACGGGCCGCCGCTTTCCGTTCGGTTCTCTTCATTGACACGCGCACTTTGGCTATTTGCGCGCCTGGTCTCATCGGCAACCTCTATACAGGCACCCGTAGTGTCCGGTTAAGAGTCGAACAACATCAATTGGTTAGCGGGATCGGGCGGTTCTGGCGAAGAGCGATCTGGCTGCAAGGCGCATGAAACCTCGGTTTTCTCGAAGACTGAGACCGACAGGATCCGCAGGCAGGTATAGCGCGAAGAATCGAGATGAAGCTCCTTCTTGACGATGGCGATCAGCACATAGGTGGACACGGCGCACCAGATCTGCGTCTTCACCGCGTTCTCGCTGGTGCCCAGGAGTCGCTTGATGCGCAGGTGCTGCTTGATCCATTTGAGTTCGACCTGCCGGCGGCTCTTGTAGAGCGCAGCAATCGTCAACGCTGGCAGCGCCGTGTTATTGGTCAGGAAAAGCAGCGTCCTGCCCGACTCCGGATCCTTGAAGCGAATGCGCCGCAGAGGATCCGGATCGTTCTTGGCCGAGTAGAAGCCATTGAGCATGACGCGCTGATCGCAGATCACGCCGCCGTCGCGATCGGTTGGGCCCGAGCACACCCGCCGCGCATCCATGCCCGACTTGGCGCGGGTGACGAAGAAGGCGCCTGCCTGATGCATCGCATACAGGCGCTCGAAATCCAGGTAGCCCCGATCCATCACGTAGAAGGCCCCAGCCTCCACGGGCAGGATGCCCGGCACGTTCACGTCGTGCAGCTAGCCGTCGCTGATGTGGATGAACGCCGCAATCGCGCCACACAGGTCCAGCAGCGTGTGCAGCCTGATAGCGGCCTTGGTCGAGCGAAACGGCGCCCATTCGAACAGGCTCAGGCACAGGTCGATGGTGGCGGGCTCCAGCGCGTAGACGCTGGCGTCCAATTCCAACACCGAAGGCTCTTGGGCATACAGCGCTCTGGCGCGCGCGATCAGTCGCTGAGCCAGTGCATGGTAGATGCGCCAGTCGCGATCGTTCAAGGCGTCGGCCAGCGTCGAGCGCGCCGGCGGCGCCTTCAGCCCCATGTGGAACAGCTTGACTTGGTTGGCCGCCAGGCAGGCCTCGATGTCGCGCAGCGACTCGCCCCATGTGAGCTGGGCGCAGGCCATGACGCGAAACAAGTCGGCGCAGCCCAGCGTGCGAACGCCGGCATCTGCTCGGTGCCGATCGATGATTCGCCCGAAGGTCTTCCACGGCACGAACTCCATGACCTGCGCGAACAGCGTCTTGCCCACGTTCATGCGCGACCTCGGGTCGTCCAAACCCGCGAGCATCGCAAACCGGTGATTCGAAGTTCAAATCGTGGACACCCATGACTCGCCTGAAATCGGCGTCAGCACTGGCTTTGTGGCTTGCTGGCATCAAATAGACCGGAAACTACTGAGTCGACGCCACTGCTCAAGTACTGCGTCAACATTGTCAGCAACTGCTCCAGGTCAGCCGGTTTTGCGATGTAGTCCGTCGCGCCTGCCGCCAGGCACTTTTCTCGGTCACCGACCATCGCTTTGGCGGTCAGCGCGATGATTGGGAGCGAACGGTACTTTTCGATCTGTCGCATGATGCGCATCGTGTCATAGCCATCCAAACCAGGCATCATCACATCCATCAGCACGCAGTCGATGTCGGCCGTGCGCTTCAGCGTATCGATGCCGTTCTTGCCGTCGCCGGCATGAATGACGTGCATACCGTAGCGTTCGAGCGCGCTGGTCAGCGCGAAGACGTTGCGGATGTCGTCATCGACGAGAAGGAGCTTCTTTCCGGTCAGTCCGGCCGCGTCGGCCGACGGAAGGACTGCAAGGCCCGCAGGGGCGCCGGGACCTCGCGCGGATGCATCGTGCCAGCCCGCGGTTTCCTGCACGCATACCGAATTCTCGCGTGCGTCGCCAATGCGCTCATGCGACATGGGCAAGTAAAGCGTGAAAGTGCTGCCCCGCCCGACGTCGCTGACGACGCCGATTTCTCCTCCCAGCAGCCACGCCAGTTCGCGGCTGATGGACAGCCCCAGACCCGTGCCTCCGTACTCGCGGCTGGTCGTGCCGTCGACCTGCTGGAACGCCTCGAAGATGGCCCGCTGCTTGTTGGCCGGTATGCCGATGCCCGTGTCCGTCACCGACAGTGCCAGTACGAGATCTGCTTGGTCGAGCTGCGCGTGACCCGCGGTCCAGCCGCCAGCAGCAGCCGCGATGCGCAGCGTCACGCTGCCTCTCTCGGTGAACTTGATCGCGTTGGAAAGCAGGTTCTTCAGGATTTGCTGCAGCCGCTTGCCGTCGGTCTCGATTACCGCCGGCAGCTTCGGATCGACGAAGATGCCGAACTCCAGGCCTTTGTCGCGCGCGACCTGGCGGAAGGTGCGGTTGACATAGTCGCCCAGATCTGAAAGGCGCTCAGGCGCGACGTTCAGCGTCACCGTTCCGGATTCGATCTTCGCCAGGTCGAGAATGTCGTTGATAAGCGACAGCAGATCGGTGCCAGACGAGAGAATCGTCTGCGCGAATTCGACCTGCTTGGGCGTCAGGTTGCCGTCGGCGTTCTCGGTCAACAGCCGCGCGAGGATCAACAGGCTGTTCAGCGGCGTGCGCAGCTCGTGTGACATGTTGGCAAGGAACTCGGACTTGTAGCGCGAGCTGAGCGCAAGCTGTTCGGCCTTCTCCTCGAGCGCGGCCTTGGCCTGCTCGACCTCGCGGCTCTTCAGCTCGACCTGGCGCATCTGCTCGGAAAGCTGGCGCGCTTTCTCCTGCAACTGCTCGTTGGCGGCGCGCAGTTCCTCCTGCTTGCTCTTGAGCAGCGCCTCCGACTGCTGCAGATTGAGCGCCTGCTGCTCGAGCCGCTCGTTGGTCCGCTGCAGCGCCTGCTGCTGGCTCTGCAGCTCGGACGTCAACGACTGCGACTGCTGCAGTAGCGCCTCGGTGCGCATGGTGGCAGCGATCGTCTGCAGCACGACGCCGATGCTGTCGGTCAGCTGATCGAGGAAGGCCAGATGAGCGTCGCTGAACTCGCCAAGCGATGCCAGCTCGATTACCGCCTTCAGTTCACCTTCGAACAGCACCGGCAGGATCACAACATTGGCCGGCACACCGGTGCCCAGCGCGGAGCCGATCCGCAGGAAGGTGCCCGGCACCTTCTTCAGCAGAATGCGTCTGCGGTCGCGCGCGCACTCGCCGATCAACCCATCGCCAAGCGCTACCGTTTTCGGCAGGCGGCGGCCGTGCGGCTGCGCATAGCTGGCGAGCAGTTCCAGCGTGGCGTCCGCGCCCGCTTCGTTGGCGATGTAAAAGGCCGCCTGGTGCGCATTGATCAGCGGCGCCAGCTCGGACAGGATCAGCCGCGCCACGCCGACCAGTTCGCGATGGCCCTGAAGCATGCGCGTGAAACGCGCCAGATGCGTCTTCAGCCAGTCTTGTTCGGTGTTCTTGTGCGTCGTGTCGGCGAGGTTGCGGATCATCTCGTTGATGTTGTCTTTGAGCGCCGCCACTTCGCCCAGCGCCTCGACCATGATCGAACGCGTCAGATCGCCCTTGGTCACCGCGGTCGCGACCTCCGCGATCGCGCGCACCTGCGTAGTCAGATTGGCGGCGAGCTGATTAACGTTGTCGGTCAGATCGCGCCACAGTCCGGCCGCGCCCGGCACGCGCGCCTGGCCGCCGAGCTTGCCTTCAATGCCGACCTCGCGCGCGACGTTGGCCACCTGATCGCCGAAGGTCGCCAGCGTGTCAATCATGCCGTTGATGGTGTCGGCGAGCGCGGCGATCTCGCCTTTCGCCTCGAACACTACCTTGCGCTTGAGGTCGCCACGCGCGACCGCCGTCACCACCTGCACGATGCCGCGCACCTGGCTCGTCAGGTTGGCGGCCATCGAGTTGACGTTGTCGGTGAGGTCCTTCCATACACCGGCCACGCCCGGCACGCGCGCCTGCCCCCCC
>Ga0208100_100847_pt1 | contig 10321 bp, 10 predicted proteins | sample SubbioR11_8A_Aug_FD_184817 | JGI IMG/M metagenome (GOLD analysis project Ga0208100, IMG submission 184817) | Serpentinite rock and fluid subsurface biosphere microbial communities from McLaughlin Reserve, California, USA - CR11_8A_Aug (SPAdes) | ecosystem: Environmental > Terrestrial > Deep... | reverse complement strand
GAGCCGCTCGAGCGAGGTGGCGATGTCTTCGAGCGAACCCGGCTCGTTCACGTACACCGGCACGCGCAGCCGGCGCAGCGCCTCGATCAGCGCCGGCGAAAAGCCGCTGCCCCAGACGACGATCAGGTCCGGCGCCAGCGCCGCCACCGCCTCCAGGTCGACCGCGTGCGCGCTCGCCACGCGCGCGATACGCCGCGCCGCCGGCGGGTGATCGGCGTGTTCGCTGGTGCCGACCACTCGATCGCCGGCGCCGATCGCGAACAACTGCTCGGTGATGTGCGGCGCCAGCGCGACGATCCGCTGCGCCGGCCGCTCGAGCACGATGCGCTGGCCGCTGTCGTCGATGGCGCTGGCCGCGTTGGCGTCGGCGGTGCCCGCCGCCAGCGCGATCAGCGCCGCCAGCCGCAGCGCGCGGCGCGCGGCGGCGCGCAGCCTCATCGCCGCGGCGCCGGCGTCCGGCCGCCGGCCGATGCGCCAGTCGTTGGTTCGGCCGGCGGCTCGGTGACGAAGCCGATGCGCGTCAGTCCGGCTTCCTGCGCCGCTGCCATCACCTGCGCCAGCCGCTCGTAGCGGGTCGCCTTGTCGGCGTGCAGGTGCAACTCGGGCTGCGGGCGCGCACGCGCGGCTTCGGTGAGCCGCGGCAGCAGATCGACGTCGTCGATCGGCTGCTCGTTCCAGTGCAGGCGGCCGCCGGCATCGAGCGCGAGCCGGATCGTGGCGGCGGCGCCGCCGGCGGGCGCGGCGCGCACCTCGGGCAGATCGATCTTGATCGCCGAGGCGAGCAGCGGCGCGGTGATGATGAAGATCACCAGCAGCACCAGCATCACGTCGACCAGCGGCGTGACGTTGATCTCGGCCATCGGCTGCGACGGCGACGGCCCGCGCTCGAATCCGCCGAAGCTCATCGAGCGCCTCGCCTGCCGCGCACCGCTGCGGGCACGGCCGCCGGGCGCGCGGCGCGCCGCGCCGGCCGAGCGCGGCCGGCCACCGGCGTCATGCGCTGGCCGGCCGCGCGCCGACCGTGAAGTAGGCGTGCAGGTCGTGCGCGAAGCCGTCGAGTTGCGCCAGCACCAGCCGGTTGGTGCGCGCGAAGGCGTTGTAGGCGAGCACCGCCGGAATCGCCACCGCCAGACCGAAGGCGGTCATGATCAGCGCCTCGCCCACCGGCCCGGCCACCTTCTCGATCGAGATCGTGCCGGTGGCGGCGATACCGATCAGCGCCCGGTAGATGCCCCAGACGGTGCCGAACAGCCCGACGAAGGGCGCGGTGGCGCCGACCGAGGCGAGGAAGGTCAGCCCCGACTCCAGGCGCGCCGCCGCCTCGTTGATCCGCTGCCGCAGGGTGCGCGTCAGCCACTCGGAGCGGTTCATCTGCGCCGACAGCGTGTCGGCGCCGGCCGGGGTCTGGGCGGTGGCGGCGGCGCTGGCCGCCAGCGGCACGAAGATCTGCTCGCCGTCGACCGGCCTCAGGCGCGCGATCGCCTCGTCGATCGAGCGCGCCTGCCAGAACGACTCGAGCGCGCGCGCGGCAGCGCGCACGCGCCACCAGGCGAACGCCTTCCACAGGATCAGGAACCAACTGCCGACCGACATTGCCAGCAGCACGTAGGCGGTGAAACGGATCACCGCATCGGCCTGGGCCCAGAAGTGGCCGAGACCGAGCGCCTCGCCGCCCATCAGGGCAGGCTCCGCGGCACGCCGAGCACGTCGCTCATGTCGTACAGGCCACTTTCGCGCCCGAACAGGAAGCGCGCCGCGCGCAGGGCGCCGAGCGCATAACCGAGGCGGCTGGTCGAGCGGTGCACGATCTCGATCCGTTCGCCGCTGCCGGCGAACAGCGCCGTGTGGTCGCCGACGATGTCGCCGCCGCGCACGGCGGCGAAGCCGATCGCGCCCGCCGGGCGCTCACCGGGGTGGCCGTGGCGCTGGTAGACGGCGACTTCGTCGAGCCGGCGGCCGCGCGCGGCGGCGATCACCTCGCCCATCCGCAGCGCCGTGCCCGAGGGCGCGTCGACCTTGTGCCGGTGGTGCGCCTCGACGATCTCGACGTCGTAGTTGGCGTCGAGCAGGCGCGCGGCCAGTTGCAGCAGGCTGAAGACGGCGTTGACGCCGACGCTCATGTTGGGCGCGAACACGATCGCCGTCCGGCGTGCCGCGGCGGCGATCGCCGCGCGGCCGGCGGCGTCGAAGCCGGTGGTGCCGATCACCGCCTTGACGGCGTGCTCGGCACAGGCCGCCAGGTGCGCGGCTGTGGCCTGCGGTCGGGTGAAGTCGATCAGCACCTGGCAGCCGCGCACGGCGGCGAGATCCGAGCCGATCGCGATGCCGGTGCGGCGGCCGAGGAACTCGCCGGCGTCGCGGCCGATGTCCGTGCTGTCGGCGCGGTCGAGCGCGGCGCCCAGCGCGAGGTCCGGCGCGGCCAGCAGCGCCTCGATCAGCGTGCGGCCCATGCGCCCGGAGGCGCCGGCGATGGCGATCTTCTGGGTCATCATGGGACCGGTCAGGTCGTCGAGGCGGCGCGTCCCGGAGCCGCTATCGGCCTACCGGCGCAGACGAGCCGCGGCCGAGGATCTCGCGGTTGACCAGGTTCTCGGTCGGCATCTCGTCGGCCTGGAAGGTCTCGACGCGGCCGTTCTTGAAGTGCACGGTCAGGCGGCGCTTGGTGATCTCGCCGGTGCGGCCGCGCTCGAGGTAGTAGACGTAATCCCAGCGATCCGGATGGAAGATGCTGGTCAGCATCGGCGTGCCGAGCAGGAAGCGCACCTGCTCGCGCGTCATGCCGGCGCGCAAGGGCTCGACCATTTCGCGGGTGACGATATTGCCCTGCTGCACGTCCGGCCGGTAGGGCTTGAGCAGCGGCGGCACCCAGGTGCGCACCGACTCGCAGCCGGCGAGCAGGACGACGGCGCAGGCGGCGGCAGCGACGCAGGCGGCGCGCGCAAGCTGATGCAACGGGGGCGGCAGGCGCAGCATGGCTAGGGGGCGCAACCGTCGGCCGGGCGCGCGATCCATCGAAGGGGAGCGAGCGGCTATGATACCGAGCGCGCTTGCCAGCCACCGGCAAGCGACTGCGCCATGCCGCCGGCGCGTGGCCAGGCGTGCATCGGCCGGCCCGCGCGCCCGGGCGCGCCGACACCGGATTGCAGGACTGCGCATGCACTCGCCTCCAGGCTCGAGATCGAGCGAACTGAAAAGCAGCGGCCTGAAGGCGACTTTGCCGCGCCTGAAGATCCTCGAGGTCTTCCAGCGGGCCGCGCACGGCGAGAAGGTGCGCCATCTGAGCGCCGAGGACGTCTACAAGAAGCTGATCGCCGACCAGCTCGATGTCGGCCTGGCCACCGTCTATCGCGTGCTGCAGCAGTTCGAGCAGGCCGGGCTGCTGCGGCGCAATCACTTCGAGCAGGGGCGCGCCGTCTACGAACTGAACGAAGGCTCGCATCACGACCACCTCGTGTGCGTGAACTGCGGCCGCGTCGAGGAATTCGTCGATCAGGAGATCGAGCTGCGCCAGCGCAAGATCGCGCGCGCGCGCGGCTTCACGCTGCAGGACCACGCGCTCGCCCTGTACGGCGTGTGCAACAAGCCCGACTGCCAGCACCGCACCGCCGAGGAGTGAACCGGCGCCGTGCGGGTGGCCGCGCCGGCCGAGCCTGCGCGCTGCCTGCTGACCGCGACCGGGCCGCGCGCGTTCAGGCGGCGAGCATCTCGCGTGCGTGCTTGCGCGTGGTCTCAGTGATCTCGACCCCGCCCAGCATGCGCGCCAGCTCCTCGATCCGCGCCTTGCGTTCCAGGCGCTCGAGGCGCGAGACCGGCCGGCCATCGACCGTGGTCTTGCTCACCAGGTAGTGCTGGTCGCCGCGTGCCGCCACCTGCGGCAGATGGGTCACGCACAACACCTGGCGCTGCTGGCCGAGTTGCTTGAGCAGGCGGCCGACGGTCTCGGCCACCGCGCCGCCGATGCCGGCGTCGACCTCGTCGAAGATCAGGGTGGCCACCGGCGTGGCGGCGGCGGCGATCACGGCGACCGCCAGGCTCAGACGCGACAGCTCGCCGCCCGAGGCGACCCGCGCCAGCGGCCGCAGCGGGCTGCCGGCATGACCGGCGACCAGGAACTCGGCGCGCTCGGTGCCGCAGGCCGCCGGATCGCAGGCCGCGAGCTGCGCCTCGAAGCGGCCGCCGGCGAGCGACAGGTCCTGCATCGCACGCGTGACCTCGCGGCTCATCTGCGCGGCGGCACGCGCGCGCGCGCGCGACAGCTCGGCGGCCGCCTGCAGGTAGGCGCGCCGCGCGTCGTCTTCGTCGCGGCGCAGGCCGGACAGATCCGCCGCGGCGCCGAGCGCGGCCAGTCGGGTGCGCGTGTGCGCCAGCAGCGCCGGCAGTTCGCCGGGCGGGCACTTGAACTTGCGCGCCGCCGCGTGCAATGCGCCGAGGCGCGCTTCGATCTCGGCCAGGCGGCGGTCGTCGCTGTCGGTGCGCGCCAGGTAGGCGTTGAGTTCGTGCACGGCATCGTCGATCTGCGCGCGCGCCGATTCCAGCGCGCCCAGCACCGGCCGCAGGCGCTCGTCGAACCCGGCCAGTTGCGACAGGCGCGCCGCGACCGTATCGACGCGCGCCAGCGCCGCGTCGTCGGCCTGCGACAGTGCATCGACCGCGGCCTGCGCACCCTCGATCAGGCTGGCCGCGTGCGCCAGGCGCTTGTGTTCGGCCTGGACCGCCTGCCACTCGCCGGCGGCCGGCTCGATCTCGCCCAGTTCGTCGGCGATCCAGCGCAGCCGATCCTGCTCGACCTGGGCGCTGCCCTGCATCGCTTCGGCTTGCTCGCGCGCGCGCGCTGCCTGCTGCCAGCGGGCGAAGTGCTCGGCGACGGCATGTGCCTGTCCGTCCAGCCCGCCGTGCTCGTCGAGCAGCGCCAGTTGCGCCGCCGGTCGCAGCAGCGACTGGTGCGCGTGCTGGCCGTGCACGTCGACCAGCAACTCGCCCAGTTCGCGCAGTTGCGCCAGGGTGACCGGCGCGCCGTTGAGGTAGGCGCGGCTGCGGCCGCCGGCATCGACCGTGCGTCGCAGCAGCGCGCTGCCGGCGTCGTCGCCGGCCAGTTCGCGCTGCGCCAGCCAGTCGCGGGCGAGTTCGCCGACGCGGAACTCGGCGGCCACTTCGGCGCGCGCCGCGCCCTCGCGAACGACGTCGGCGTCGGCGCGCTCGCCGAGCGCCAGCAGCAGGGCGTCGATCAGGATCGACTTGCCGGCGCCGGTCTCGCCGGTGAGCACCGAGAAGCCGGCGGCGAGCTCGAGGTCGAGCGCATCGACGATGACGAAGTTGCGGATCGACAGCGACAGCAGCATCGCTCGTATCTCGGACTAACCGCGGCCGTGCTCGGCGCTCGGCATCACGTTCCAGTGCAGCTTCTGGCGCAGCGTCGCGAAGTAGTTGTAGCCGCGCGGGTGCAGCAGGGTCGCGTAGTCGGTGCTGCGCCGCGCGCGCACGATGTCGCCGGGCGCCAACTGCGAGAAGGTCTGCATGTCGAAGTGCGCCGAGGCGTCGCGCACGTCGGTGATCTCGATCTCGATCAGGACGCTGTCGGCGAGCGCGATCGGCCGGTTCGACAGGGTCTGCGGCGCCACCGGCACCAGCACCAGGCCGGCGAGCGACGGGTGCAGGATCGGCCCGCTCGCCGACAGCGCATAGGCGGTGGAGCCGGTCGGGGTGGCCAGGATCAGGCCGTCGGCGCGCTGGTTGTACATGGTCACGCCGTCGACGCGCACGGTGAACTCGACCATGCCGCCGGCCACGCCGCGCGACACCACCACGTCGTTGAGCGCGCGTGCGCGGTAGCGGCAGGTGCCGGCGCGCAGCACCTCGGCGTCGAGCAGCATCCGCTGATCGGCCTCGAAGGCGCCGGCGAGCATCTGCGGCAGCACCTGCGCCGCCTGGCCGAGGGCGATGTCGGTCATGAAGCCGAGGCGGCCGTGGTTGATGCCGATCAGCGGCACCCGGTGCGGCGCCAGTTCGCGCGCGATGCCGAGCATCGTGCCGTCGCCGCCGAGCACCACCGCGACGTCGGCCTCGGCGCCGATCTGCGCCAGCGAGCAGGCGGCGAACTGCTGCAGGCGCGCGCCCTCGCGGGTGGCGGCGTCCAGCATCAGCTCGAGGCCGGCGTGCTGGACCAGCGCGATGATCTCGAGCAGCGGTTTGCGGATGCCCTCCGCGCGCGGCTTGCCGAAGACCGCGACCTTGCTGAACGCTTGCGCCATGGCCGCGGAATCTAGCAAACGGCGTGCGGGTCGGCCGCCCCGGCGCGTGCGGCGGCGACGGCAACCGCCGCCGGCCATAAAATGACGTCATGCTGGACGAGCGGGCGCAACTGCTGCTGAAGGCGCTGATCGAGCGCTACATCGCCGAGGGCGAGCCGGTCGGCTCGCGCGCGCTGGCGCGCGTCTCCGGGCTGGAGCTGTCGGCGGCGACGATCCGCAACGTCATGGCCGACCTCGAGGAGATGGGCTTCATCGCCAGCCCGCACACCTCGGCCGGCCGGGTGCCGACGCCGCGCGGCTACCGCCTGTTCGTCGACACCCTGCTCACGGTGCAGCCGGTCGAGCGCCAGCAGGCGCAGATCATCGAGGGCCGCCTGCAGGTGGCCGAGCCGCAGCGCGCGCTGCAGGTGGCGGCGCAGATGCTGTCGCAGCTTTCGCACTTCGCCGGCGTCGTGCTGACGCCGCGGCGCAGCGCCACCTTCCGCCAAGTCGAGTTCCTGCGCCTGTCCGAGCGGCGCGTGCTGCTGATCATCGTCACGCCCGAAGGCAACGTGCAGAACCGGATCCTGCTGGCGCAGCACGACTACACGCCGGCGCAGCTCGTCGAGGCGGCCAACATCCTGAACGTGCACTTCGCCGGCACCAGTTTCGACGAGGCGCGCCGCCGTCTCGGCAGCGAACTGACCGAACTGCGCGCCGAGATCGCGCACCTGATGGAGGCGGCGGTCGAGGCCGGCAGCGAGGCGGCCGAGCAGTCCGATCAGGTGGTGGTCTCGGGCGAGCGCAACCTGCTCGGCGTAGCCGATCTGGCCGGCAATCTCGACCGGTTGCGGGCGCTGTTCGACCTGTTCGAGCACAAGACGCGGCTGATGCAACTGCTCGAGGTCAGCGGCCGCGCCCAGGGAGTGCAGATCTTCATCGGCGGCGAGTCGAGCCGGGTGCCGTTCGACGAACTGAGCCTGGTGGTGGCGCCCTACGAGGTCGATGGCACCCTGGTCGGCACGCTCGGCGTGATCGGCCCGACGCGGATGGCCTACGAGCGGGTGATTCCGATCGTCGACATCACCGCCCGGCTGCTGTCGAGCGCGCTGTCGCGCGAGTGAGCGCCGCCGCATTGCTACCCTTCGCGAGACTGCCGGCGCGCGCGATCGCGCGCCGCCGGCCCGATCCTGCCTTCCTGCGAGTGCGCTCTTGACCTTTCTTCCGGAACCTCCGTTCGCGCACGATCGGCGAGTGCGCAATGCGGTGCTGCTGGTCAATCTCGGCACGCCGCAGGCGCCGCGGCCCGGCGCCGTGCGTGCCTACCTGCGCCAGTTCCTCTCTGACCCGCGGGTGGTCGAGATCCCGCGCCTGCTGTGGTGGCCGATCCTGCACGGCATCGTGCTGACCCTGCGGCCGCGGCGGTCGGCCGCCAAGTACGCGACGATCTGGACCGAGCACGGTTCGCCGCTGGCGCACGGCTCGCGCCAGCAGGCGCTGCTGCTGCGCGGCTATCTCGGCAGCCGCGGCCTCGATCTCGAGGTGGCGCTGGCGATGCGCTACGGCGAGCCGTCGATCGCCCGCGTGCTCGACGAACTGCGCGCGCTCGGCGTCGAGCGGCTGCTGGTCCTGCCGCTGTATCCGCAGTATTCGGCCAGCACCACGGCCACCGTGTTCGACGCCGTGCACCGCCATCTGGCGCGCGTGCGCAACCTGCCCGAGGTGCGCTGGGTCAAGCACTTCCACGACCACCCGCGCTACATCGAGGCCCTGGCGCAGTCGATCCGCAGCCACTGGCAGCGGCATGGCCGGCCGCACGACGTCGGCGGCAAGCTGGTGATGAGCTTCCACGGCGTGCCGCGCCGCGCGCTCGACCTCGGCGATCCCTACCACTGCGAGTGCCTGAAGACCGGGCGGCTGCTGGCGCAGGCGCTCGATCTGCGCGCGCACGAGTTCGCGCTCGCCTTCCAGTCGCGCTTCGGCCGCGCCGAGTGGCTGCAGCCGTACACGGCGCCGCTGCTGGCGCAACTGGGCGCGGCGCGCACGCCGCGGGTCGATGTCGTCTGCCCGGGCTTCGTCGCCGACTGCCTGGAGACGCTGGAGGAGATCGCCGTCGAGGGCAAGGAGACGTTCCAGCACGCCGGCGGCGGCGAGTTCCATTACATCGCCTGCCTGAACGACGCGCCGGCGTTGATCCACGCGCTCGCCGACCTGGTGCAGAGCCACACGCAGGGCTGGCCGCTGGCGCGCGCCGAGCAGCCGCAGCGCGAGGCCGAGGCCGCGCAGTGCCGGCAGCGGGCGCTGGCGCGCGGTGCATCGCGCTGAGCAGGCGCGCCGCGGCGCCGTCACAGGTAGAGAAGCTGCTCGCGCTCGGCCGCGGTCGGGCCGAAACCCTTGGACTGGTAGAAGTCGAAGATCGCCTCGATGACCTCGTCGCTGCTTTCGACCAGCTTCATCAGCTCGAGGTCGGCGTCGTCGATCATGCCGTTGGCCACCAGCGTGCCGCGCAACCAGTCGAGCAGGCCGTTCCAGTAGTCGGCGCCGACCAGGACGATCGGAATGCGCCGCCCCTTGCCGGTCTGGATCAGGGTCAGCGCCTCGAACAACTCGTCCAGGGTGCCGAATCCGCCCGGCATCACGACGTAGGCCGACGCGTACTTGACGAAGGCCACCTTGCGCGCGAAGAAGTGGCGGAAGCGCAGCGTGATGTCCTGGTAGGCGTTGCCGTGCTGTTCGAGCGGCAGCTCGATGTTCAATCCGACGCTCGGGCTGCGGCCGGCGAAGGCGCCCTTGTTGGCGGCCTCCATCACGCCCGGGCCGCCGCCGCTGATCACGGCGAAGCCGGCGTCCGACAGCTTGCGCGCGATCTCCTCGGTCTGCCCGTAGACCGGCGAGCCGGGCCGGCTGCGTGCGCTGCCGAAGATCGACACTGCCGGCCGGATCTCGGCCAGTCTCTCGGTGGCCTCGACGAACTCCGAGATAATCCCCAGCAGGTGCCAGGACTCGCGCGCCTTCAGGGTGGTCGCCCGTTCCGGCATGGTGATGGCGCGCAGGCCCGGGATCTGTTTCTGGCGATCGCTCATGCTGGCTCCTTGGGTGGCCATTGGCGGCCGACGGCTGCGAAGTCGCTCAGCCTAACCGCAGTTTCGACCGCCGGCCGCGAGGCCGGCGCCGCGACGCAACCTTGCCCGGCGAACGAATGAAGACCCTGCTGCTGGTCGACGGCTCCAGCTACCTGTACCGCGCCTTCCACGCGATGCCCGACCTGCGCACCTCGCGCGGCGAACCGGTGGGGGCGCTGCGCGGCTACATCAACATGCTGCGCGCGCTGCGCGCGCAGGTGCCGTGCGACTACTGCGCCTGCGTGTTCGACGCGCCCGGCAAGACCTTCCGCGACGCGATCTATCCCGACTACAAGGCCCACCGTCCGGCGATGCCCGAGGAGCTGGCGCGCCAGATCCCGGCGATCCACGAGGCGGTGCGCGCGCTCGGCTGGCCGGTGCTGGTGGTCGAGGGCATCGAGGCCGACGACGTGATCGGCACCCTCGCCGAGCAGGCCAAGGCGCGGGGCATGAAGACGGTGGTCTCCACCGGCGACAAGGATCTCGCGCAACTGGTCGACGAGCAGGTGACGCTGGTCAACACGATGAGCGGCGAGACCCTCGACGCAGCCGGCGTGCAGGAGAAGTTCGGCGTGCCGCCGGCGCGCATCGTCGACTTCCTGGCCCTGGTCGGCGACAGCGTCGACAACGTCCCCGGGGTAGACAAGGTGGGTCCCAAGACCGCCGCCCGTCTGCTCGCCCAGTACGGCTCGCTCGAGGGCGTGATCGCCGCCGCCGGCGAGGTGAAGGGCGCGATCGGCGACAACCTGCGCCGCGCGCTCGACTGGCTGCCGACCGCGCGCGCGCTGGTCACGGTGCGGCGCGACGGCGATCTCGCGCAGCAGGTGCCGCAGTTCGATGCGCTGCGCGCGCAGCCGCCCGACGCCGAGCAGGTCAAGGCGCTCGCCGAACGCTACGAGTTCCGCGCGCTGCTCAAGGAACTGGGGGCGGCCGGCGTTGCCGCGCCGCCCGCGGCCGGCGCCGGCACGGCGG
>Ga0208100_100843_pt1 | contig 10346 bp, 2 predicted proteins | sample SubbioR11_8A_Aug_FD_184817 | JGI IMG/M metagenome (GOLD analysis project Ga0208100, IMG submission 184817) | Serpentinite rock and fluid subsurface biosphere microbial communities from McLaughlin Reserve, California, USA - CR11_8A_Aug (SPAdes) | ecosystem: Environmental > Terrestrial > Deep... | reverse complement strand
TCCTTAAGGTTATTATCCTGTACATAGTCGCTGTCTTCGTCAACTGCATACTCCTTGGCATAAAACTCCTCGGGGGATACGATTCTCATATTCTCCAGATCATAGATATCCGTGTCATGGTTGTAGAATAGTTCCTTCTGATCGCTGTCAGAGTAGGTTCTGTAGGAGTTCCATTCATTTTCTTCAAGGAGGAAATAGTCCTTAAGAAATAATCTATCCATTAATATAGTATCCAACCTTCCCGTATATAGGAAGTTTTGTCCTATGTTGGAATTATTAAGGTTTTGATTGTATATCTTGATAATATCCGCAGTCAGGGCTGACCCTGTACCCTGTGCTATGATCATGGCATCAGAGTTGACATTGATGGATTGCCTGTCAACCAATCTGCCGTTTTTGATTATCATGGTTCCGTCATGAAAGCCTATGTTTTTGAGGTTTCCTGTTTCAAAGGAGTCTGCGAACCAGTTAATTGCCTTTATTTTATCTGATATCATTGTTTCATATTGAGTTTTGATTACCATTTTTTCAATTCTGTCTTTGCCAAAATGATCCTTTAGTGCCATGTATATAGTTCTGCCCTTATAATGCTTTAAATTTTTATGGGGTATTCTCTGCCCACCCACGAATACAGGTATATCGCTGGAATAGGATAGACGCATACTGTCCTTGACCTTTTCCCATTTGTTGTTTCTTAATACCTCCACATCTTCCACCACGATGGCATCGGCTACTCTATCGGAGATCTCCAGCTTTCCTCTGTATAGGTCTGTGATGAGTATGGAATCTCCCTCTATCTCCATCCTGCTGATGACATCTGTATTGATTTCGTCAAAATAGAGCCTGACTCTGTCGCCTTCATACAGGGTTGACAGAGAAACATTTCTTCCTCTTTTCAATGCGACAGTGGCGGAGGAGGTGAAGTAACGCTCCTCCTTGCCCATGGGAGAACGCAGTACAAGCTGGTTTCTGTCTATGTTCTTTATGACACCGCTTCTGATTTTAGTGCCAGGCGGAATATATCCCGGGTTTTCTGTGGAATAGCTCTCTAAGTATTTGATTTGTCTGCCACTTAGTTCACCGTAAACCTCCATGCCAATCTTAAAAGCGTTCAGCTCTACAGGTATATTGTCTATTCGCAAATCGGCATTTGGCTGAATGGCAATGGTATGGACTGTTCCGTCATACTCCTCAATTTGTATTTGCCTGTCTGCCAGACCCTTTATAAAGCCTTCTATGTAGCCGTCACGATACGGGCCGTTGACATCGGCAAAGGAGGAAGTTGCTGCAAATATCATTGTTATGCACAAGAACAATAGTGTCATTTTTTTCATCAGGCTACCTCCTTCTTCCTATGACTCCGAATTTGCCCAGCCTGTCCGCAAGGGCTGTCAATGCCACACTATCCTGATTTCCACTGGCGATAGTTCTCCAGGCCTGTTCTTCTCCCTGATATCGGCTAAGCCCTATGGTTCTGAATCTCCTTAAATCTGTCAAGGCTAAGTTCACATCGAGGGTAATCTGAAAGGACGAACCCAGAAAATCCAGAGCGCTGTTTTCATTTCCTATATATAGGTCTGCACTTAGCTCATATTGGGTGGAAAGCGCTGTGTTTCCGGTGCCTATACTGTCGGTGGATGTCGGTGCTATGGTAAATCTCACGCCTGCATCGGTCTTGTTTCTGTTGTCCTTTATTTTAGTGCTGTAGAATACATTTGGGTTCATTCTTATTCTAAAGTCCCTGCCTATGATGGTGACATTTTTCGTATCTGCTCCGGCTATGATGCTTGCAGGTATACTGATCACTATATCTTGGCTGCCTGCGAGATCTCCCTTTGTCAAATCAAAGGTGAGCTCCTTGTTGGCATCTTTTGTTCCTATGGCTACAATGGCTCGAGTTCCTATCTTCTCCATTTTGGTATTCTCATTCAAGCTACCGTCATCATCAGGCGAACCTACTCTTCTGCCTGTTCTTACTAAATTGCTGATGATCGAAGGCGGGGAATTTCCAAAATTTCCTAGGGCTGTTACTATGAATCTGTAGTTGGTATTTGGTTTTAGGTCATGGAATACAAAAGAGGTCAGTTCTGTGGTTCCGATATATTCTCTGCTGGTACTGCTCCCTTCTAATGTGTATATCTCATACGCTTTTGCATCGGTCACACCCTGCCAGTGAATTTTTATATATCTGTCATAGACCAGCTCTGCGACTACATCTGTCGGAGCAGCAAGCTCCGGAAGTCCGTATTTCAAATCCTCGTATATATTGCTGGCACCTCCATCGGTATTTACTACTATGACACCTCTCGTATCAAGTTTTCCGGCAGGGGTTTTCACCGTAAGTGTTTCATCATCGATAAAGGTCACCGCACTGCCTGCTTTGCCACCCTCGAGGTCATGGGGCTGTCCTTCGATGTATACCACTTCTCCCTTAGGAGCAGCTCCATTGGCTAAAGGTTTTAGGGTTGATCCAAACATGACCCTCGCTCCTGCCATGAAGCTTGAGCCTTTTAGTTTGATAAGCTGATCTCCTTCTACGGATATGGAGGATATTCTGGCATTTTCATTTGGGTCTGCAGGATCCACCACAGCCAGTATTTTGGGTGTGCTCAAATAGGTAAAGGTTCCTTCCGGATTCGCCAGCTCACCGTCAGGGTTTTCTATTTTCACATTTACCTTTCTTGGCGGATGGCTTGGTGTTATTGCTATGATGGTCTTGTAATCCACCAGTGTCACATTTGTGGCTTGAACCTCTCCAAAAAATACCGTAGGTATTTCTCCGTCAATTTGTCTGAAGTCATTGCCTGTTATTACGACCCTTGTTCCTCCGCTGGACGGCCCTCTGTCAGGGGTCACCTTTTCTATGGTAGGGTTTGTTTCTCCCTTGATAAACTTGATATATACAGCTGTCGGCAACGCTAAGTCAGAGGATGCGGTACCTCCGTCCTCATTGATCACTATTACTCGGTGAAGCTGCCCCACTGCAGTTTCAGGCACAGCCGGCATTGTGAAGGTCAGCTTGCCAGGCAGGGAGTCATACTGTATTTTATCGGGTTCAATAGCGACTACGTTTGATATCTGTATCCTGGCTCTGTCCCTGAAATCCGAGCCTAAAACACTGATGATGTTTCCGCCCTTGTGGGTTACCTCCACCACCCTCACACCGCCTATCACGACAGGCATCCTGCCTTCCTTGGTGATATTGCTTATTCTTGGCATACTGTCAGGGTTTTTGTATTCAAACTCTGTCCTTGCCTGTCCTAAGTCAGGGTTGATGATTGTGACCGGCACCCTACCTATTGTGTAGTAGGCAGGAGTATAAAATGTCAACTGGGTTTGGCTGAACTGCTGGTTTATATGGTATGGGGCATAACCCCTCTCCACCATTAGCTTGCTGGTCTGAAGATCCACAGAAACCTGAACCATTTCAAAGGAATTGAATATATCACTGCCATTCAGCATGGCATCTAGTGTAAAATATTTAACTGTATTGTCATAACCCCTTATTGTTTTTGTATAGAGCTTTCCTCTATCCTCAAGGGTAAGCAGGAGTGTTTTTTGAGTGGCATTGTAGTCCACTGTCAGGTTGTCAAGCCTTACCCTTGCAGAGCCTCCTATAATCCTTCCGCCGTTTTCGTCCTCAGGCTTTATCTCTCTGTTGGACAGTAAGGGGTTCTTTGTGTCGCCAAATCTTATCAGCGCCATGTTTCTGATGTCATAGAGTGTATTTCCGTCTGCATCTGTAAGATTATTGTAGATTTCAAGCCTGCTCCGCTCAAAGCCCCTGCCGTTGATTTCGATTTTGTCATTTCCCTGCTTTCTTCCAACATTCGGTACGATGCTGGTCACAACAGGGTTTGTTGACTCGTAGGTGTATCTTACCCTGTTTGAGATGCCGAAGTCATTGTTGACCACATAGACATCCACCGTACCCCTTGCTCCCGCCGGGACTTCCACAAAGAAGAAGTTTTCTCTATATTCTATGATGTTAGCCAGCCTTCCCCCAAAATATATGCTTGGGAGTATAAGCTTGTCTGATTCTCTTTCAAGATCTTGAACCATGCCCTCACCAAGATAAGTCCACGAGCCGTCACCATTTATATCCTGAAAGGTTTCAGTCCCTTCATCAAAACGAGAATTGCCATTTTCATCCTTATAAGGCTCGTAAAATCTGAAGTCAGTTCCCCTTATCTGGATGATATTGCCCCCCGCCGCCGAGCCTCTGGCAGGCATCAGGGCTGTTATTGTGGGATGGCTGGTAGGTATGATGTAGGTAAAGCCATCAACCTTTGAAGCATTTCCGCCATCCGGGTTTACTACTACGACAGGTACGGTTTTTCTGCCTGTTTCCACTTCTTCAATAAGGTTGCCAGGATATCTCGGCACCCTAAAGACTATTCCTCGTCTGTCGGGGCTGATAACTACATCTATGGGAGATACCTCGACTCCGCCGATGAATACTCTGGTCTTTGTAGTGCCATTGTCCTCAAAGTCACTACCTCTTATTTCCGCCAGATAGCCGCCATCAACCGAGCCTTGGGTAGGGATGATCTGCTCAATAACCGGCCTTCTCCTTGGATTGCTAAAGTAGAAGAAGCCCTGCTGACCGGCTCTGGTATGACTTCTTGTGTCAGGGTTTATTACTGTCACATCATACCATTTGTCAAAATTTTCAAGCCTTGGCACTGTGAAAATAAGCTGGTTTCTATTAATTATTCTTACACGATTACCGGTGATGATGTTGCCTGTCACTCCATCTTCTGTGCTGTATTCTGTTGTATATGGAGTGGTAATATCGAGTATTTTGTCAGGATCTATGCCATCGCTTATGATTAATTGATCCGGATCATCAGAGCTGCTGCCGGCTCTATAAACAATGTTGTATTCCCTGCCGTCCTTGGTGGCTATGAAGGTGTCGGGCTCGGTCTGATGGGGTCTGGTGACAGCGTATTGATTGGCTGCGCCATCGGAGAGCACTATATCTCCTCTGGTGTCGACCTCTATGACATAGAACCTTCCGTTTTCCCTAAGTATTACGCTATGGGCGTATTCCGCCGCCATTACTCTGTTGTTTTCCTTGTATAAAAGCTTGTATTTCTCGATATTTTCGCCAACAGGGGCAGCATAGCCTCTTAATACTATGTTGTTTCCTACCCTGTTGTAGCTGTTGATTTCTCTGTTGTCAAGCAATATCCTTGTTCCTATCAGGCGATGGATGCCTATTCCTGTTGTTACAACCGTGGTAGGATCAGGTCTAAGAAAATTGTCGCCATTGACCACTACAAGTGTTCCGTTTCCTCCTCTGTTTGGTGAGAAGTTGTTTATGACAGGATCTTTATTAAAGGATCTCACATAGGTAAAGCCTATGACGGCTATTCCGCCATCCCTGTTCATTACCTGGAGCTGTGTGGTACCCTCCTGACCTCTCGGAGCCTTGAATTTCAGCAAATGCTTGTTTCCCTGCTGACTTATTTCTCGGGTTACTCCGACAACTTCCTGTCCATTGATAAATACTCTGGCCCCCTCTTGAAAATTGCTGCCCGTTACTACTATGTCCTGCCCGCCTTCTACTGTGACAATATTTGGTTCTACATTTTCAATAATCGGCGGATCTATGGTGGTGGTGAACTCCACAATATCGTTTTGCTGTCTGAAAAACCCTTCGGCATCTGAATTTCTTACCGGATTGATAACCCTTACAAAGGTTTTTCCCAATTGAAAGACCTTGGTTTCTTCCTTGGGCATTATGATGAGTATTGTATTTCCGATTTCATTGCCCACACTGCCATCTACCTCAAGCCCCGAGGAGTTTAGAACCTTGAGCTGGATGTTGGGGTTTGAGTCTGCTAAATTACTATTTTTGTTAAACCTCAAATCCCTGCCTATTTCGACTATGGGATAGCGGATCTCCTCTGTGCCGTCCTCCCTCGTATATTTGTGAACGAAAAAGTTGCTGCCGTTAATGGCAATCATCCTGTCCTCTGATAATTCAAAGACATTTGCCGCACTCATGGTAAAATGAATCTTTTCAGGGGTAACGCTGGTAATAGTGGGCGTCACCTTGCTGGCGATGTAGGTATAGGCATTCCTAAGCTCCGCCCTGTCCCTTATAACGACATTGTTGGGAAAGCCCTCGAGCTTTAGGGTCGTTTCGGTTTCTACTATAACATCTTTTATCGGATTTGTTTCGGCATCAGATACGCTCGGTGTGATGATGCTCACCTTGTCCATGTCCCTGGTAAAGGAATATTCAAACGGATCCTCAGGATTCGGGACTGTCTTTCTGGCAAATCTTGCTATGCCTCCTATGACTACCCTCATGGTTCTCTTGGCTGATGTGACGGTATAGCCTTTATAGGTTCCGACATTGATGCCCTGATGTTCTTCATCCCCATAGGTTATTTCCAAAACAGTGTCATCTGAATTGGCTAAGGTTCCGACTTTTCTGACGCTATCACGAGGAATAAACTCAGGAATGTTGAGTGTCCCAAAGTATGTGCCTACCAGCTCTGCCTTAGAGCCTGTATCAGGTCCTCTATTGGGATGGATGGAGAACACCTTTATCTTTTGCTCTGCGTCAATGATGGTGAATTTTTCATAGTTTGGTGCTGTCCCTAAAACAAGCTGCTTATTAATCTCATCATTTGGATTGGCTCCCGGGGGGATTCTGTTGGTCAGCACTACAAAATACTCCCCTTTTTCGATAACTCCAAGCTTGAAGTCAGGAACCTGAGTGGTTAGAACCTGTTTTCTCACTATTGTACCGTTAATGTTTTCATCTATATAGGTGATGTTGGAGGTGTTTCTTCCTTTGTTATCGTTGGTATAGACATCCGTCAAGTTTTTGACAAAAAATACATCGTAATTATCCAGCCCGTTTGTGGCTGTGAATGTGATGGTATCGCCGGGTTGTCCCCGATTTGGCGACATTACAAGATTGTCAACTGTGATGCTGTCAATCAGTCTGAACTGTCTTTGATAGGTGTTTTGTATTGTTACGGTAACATTTCTGGGTCTTGGCAGTGTGTTGTTATCAAAATCCACTTGTATTGTGTTTCTTTTTCTGAACACTATGTCCTGCAAACCCGCAACACCGTTAAGGCTGGGTATTGTAACTTGGGTATTGTTGTCAAAGGTTGCCGGAGGAATGATAATCTGACCCCCTCCACCCAATGAGTTTTCGTAATAGGCGGTATATTCTGTCGGGAAATCCCTCATCTTTTGGAGGAAGGAGCCTCTGATTGTCAATGAGTCGCTTCCAAGCCTTACACTTCTCTTGTCTACTCCGGAAATAGTGGGAAGCTCCTGTTGATCTATTGGTATGTAGACATTGCCCACGAGAATTGCATTGCCGACAATTCCTCCGTCTACCACGAATTCCTGAATGGATTCTAAGTTATGGGTTCTTCTTGTAAAGGCATTGTAGGCAGCTCCCGTTATGGTACCCGCATTGATGTCCTTTAGGTGATTGCCTACAATGGTAACTATTGTGTTTCTGACGGTATAGCCACCCTCTGCATAAATTTTAGTGACAACCACTTCGTTTATAAAGTAATTATCCGGATCATAGGCGTAGCTTCTGATGTCCTGCCATGGAACAATTCCAAACACCAAAGTAAATACTATCATAAATGCTATTGCTTTCCTTAATATATGTTGTATCATCATTGCACCGCCCTTTGTATTTTTGGTCAGAACATGCTTATTTTTCTATCACTACGAAAATTCCTTTGTTGCTTGTGAGTAGTTCTGCCCTCTGATCCACCAAATTGATAGTGGCTGACTCTTCATAAAAGCTTCTGGTTTCTTCATCATATCGGTATACTGTTAAGTTTTTAGATAGACCTTTTTGTAAAGGTATGGAAAGAAAGACGTTTTTAAATCTGAGATTTTCACCTGTCACCTGTAGGAATTCAGACCTGACCACTTTGTTTTTCAGTCTGTTCCTTAGGTTTTTAGCGACTTCAGGCTCTGTTCTTCCAAGCTTTAGGTTTACTTGTGCCCTTGTTTGCCCTTGTGCTAAAGCCAGCTCATACAGCGTTATATCCGCCCATTTGGATTTGGTTTCCATGATGCCTATTTTGTTTCTGCTGTCACCGTCAAAGCTGATGCCTCGAAGCAATACATCCGCCCCCATCAATTCGTCTAAGTCTATCTTGAGATATGCATCATTGTTATAGCCTGAGGATAACATCAGGATATCCTTGCTGACCTTGGTGTCACTGCGGATTTCTCCCTTGCTTATATTTCTTAGAACATAGCCATCTCCCGACAGGGCTTCACCCGCCTTGACTACGCCTAGAATGCCATGCAGGGTTCTCTTGTGATTGACGCCATTTTGTACGGTGATATCATATATTCCGGTCTTTAGCCTATGGCTTCCGCTGGGCAGGTACACCTCAAGCATATTCCTTGTTTTTGCACCCAGAGTGGCTTTTAAGTCATTGAAATATACACTGACTGTATCGGTGTAAAAGAAATCTCCATAAATAGTCAAGGGTATGTCGCTGTCGTAGTTTTCCGGAATGCTTCCGGTTGATATATTCTCCACAAAGGGTGTGGTAGTGGTCGTAAAGCTCCATAAAATAGCTTCATTGCCCATATTCTCACCTATGTCATCGTCATAGGCTACTGCTTGGGATGCTAAGGAAACCTCATAGGTGGTCTGCGACCTAAGTTCCTTGACGGGGATATATAGGGTTACTTGATCTAAATTTTTTACGAATATGTATTTGTTGAGAATTTGTTCTCTTGCACTATCTTCCATATCTATTATTTTATTTATAAAATCTATATCCAATAGATTTGCTGTCCCATTGCTAGGTCTTATCGTACTGCTTTTAAGATTTTCCAAACCATTGAAAATAAGAGTGCCGTCAGTGTCTTTAAATACAGCCCTTATAAAGTATTTGTCTGCAGTAAAGCTGTCAGCTATGGTATGCTTTAAGGCTTTTTCGTCAAACCATACCGAGGTATCCGCAGATTTAGGATATGCGCTATATAGCACTGGCCTGTTCGCATCATCTGGTGTTGAATTATTTTCATTTATATTGGCAAAACTATTGATTGGCATGATTGTAAATAAAAGTATGGCTATAATAAAGCAAAGCTTGCTTGTCATGTTAGTCATATGCTACACCCCTTTTTTGCTTATCATTAATGTATCGGCCATTATTTGCCTAATCTTAAGATTTTTTCTTTGGTTAATCTTCCCATAAAAAAATATCAGTGTCAAGAGAGTGTCATGGGGCACGATAATCGCATGAAAAAATATTGTGATTGGAATGAATAACCCATATACGCAGAAAACATTAGTGTCAAAGGGTTCACGAGGACGAGTTGTTGACATTAATTTTATACATATGATAGTATTGAATTATCTTGAAAACACAGGTGTTAACAACCCCTTCCCTTGAAATTAACAGAGGAATTATCTTGAAAACATAGGTGTCAACAGTTACGTCCCCTTGACATACGCCCTTGACACTTAGTAATAGGAGGATAAAAATGACAAACATAATGAATACGCTTCAGGAACGAGGATTTATAAAGCAGATCACACACCTTGAAGATCTCAGTGATTTACTCGGTAAAGAATCAGTAACTTTTTATACAGGTTATGATCCAACTGCCGATAGTCTTCATGTCGGTCACTTCCTGCAGGTTATGGCTATGGCGCATATGCAAAGGGCCGGACATAGACCCATAGTGCTTATTGGCGGAGGGACAACCATGGTTGGCGATCCATCCGGAAAAACCGATATGAGAAAGATGCTCACACAAGAAGAAATCAACAATAATGGAGAGAGGTTCAAAAACCAGCTTTCTAGATTCTTGGATTTTTCTGAAGGCAAGGCAATCATGGTAAATAATGCAGATTGGCTATTGAATTTAGAATATGTTCCCTTTCTTCGGGAAATAGGGCGACACTTTTCAGTCAATAGAATGCTTTCCGCAGAATGTTTTAAGAGTAGAATGGAAAAAGGCCTTTCTTTTTTGGAGTTCAATTATATGATCATGCAATCCTATGATTTCTTGGAGCTTTTCAGAAGATATGGCTGCAAGCTACAGCTTGGCGGCGACGATCAGTGGTCGAATATAATCAATGGCGCAGATCTGATTCGTCGTGTAGAAGGAGAGGCTGCCTTTGGCATGACCTTTACCCTCCTAACTACCAGTGAAGGCAAGAAAATGGGCAAAACCGAATCAGGTGCTCTTTGGCTAGACCCGGAGAAAACCTCCCCCCATGAATTCTACCAGTATTGGAGAAATGTCGATGATGCCGATGTGGAAAATTGTTTGGCACTGCTTACCTTCCTGCCCATGGAGGAGGTGCGTAGACTAGG
>Ga0208100_100842_pt1 | contig 10348 bp, 10 predicted proteins | sample SubbioR11_8A_Aug_FD_184817 | JGI IMG/M metagenome (GOLD analysis project Ga0208100, IMG submission 184817) | Serpentinite rock and fluid subsurface biosphere microbial communities from McLaughlin Reserve, California, USA - CR11_8A_Aug (SPAdes) | ecosystem: Environmental > Terrestrial > Deep... | reverse complement strand
CCACCGCTGACTGCAAATCTGTTCGCTTCATAGCCAGGCATAGTCGGATACCACATCCAATCTACGTTCTCGCCAAGCTTTTCTGTAGAGGAAGCTATTTCCCATTGACCGTTTAGGAACATGGCTGCTTTTCCCTCATAGAAAAGTGCTGCAGCCTGGTCATAGTTTGTATTTGTTGCACCTTCGGCAAACATTCCGGCTTTAACAAGCTGGTTTAGTGCTTCAGCAGCTTTTGTAAATGGCTCGTCTGACGCTTTAGCCTCTCCGGAATCTAGCTTCGTTATGCCGGCTGGATCAAAGCGAGTTGCAAGTACGTCATACATAGCTGTAGTAATCCATTTTTCCTTAGCAAAAATTGACATTGGTATAATATCGTTTTCATTAAACACCTTAATAGCTGTCAATAATTCATCGAAGGTTTCGGGAACTTTAACATTGTACTGCTCAAACAAGGCCTTGTTGTAATACCATAATACTAACTCGTTGCCGGCGTAAGGAAACGCATAGATGTTACCATCTTCATTGAAGATAATATTATCGGCAGTTGGGTATGCACGATCAAGGAAACCTGTTCTCTTGGCTACATCATTAAGTACCATGATATTGCCGGATTCCTTGAAGGTTTCGATTTGTGACAGCCCTACCTGGAAAATATCCGGTAAATTTCCGGTAGCGGCATAGGTTTGAAGCTTCATGCCATCATCCTGTGCCTGAATATCCAGTTCAAGCTTAACATTTGGGAAAGCGATTGCTAATTGCTCAACAGCATAATCAAAGGGAACCTTTGAATCGTCGTCAGAATACTGAGCATAAATTCTTAGAGTTATAATTTCATCTGAAGGAGCATCCGGTGCAGCTACTTCAGGCTCTGGTTGGGCACAACCGGAAAGCAAACCTACTATGAGCAGCATAACCATTGATAATACAGTAAACCTTTTCATTGATCTTCCCCCTATACAATTCTTCGGGATAGAAATGTTCTTCCCGTAAAAACAGTATATATTTTAAGTGTTGTAATGAAAATGTAATATCCAATATAAATTTGTACTTTTCGAAAAACCGAGTATAACTAAATTGAATGACGGGCAAAGCCCTTATTTAATCTACTGCTATTGATATTCGCTGGGAGATACGCCATAGTAAAGCTTAAAGCATTTGCTAAAATATCCTGCATCTCGATATCCCACCAGTTCTGATATGGCAGAGAGCTTATAAAATCCCTCCAAAATCATTTCTTTGGCATGTTCCATCCTGACCTTTGTCAAATATTCTGAAATAGTCATACCCATTTCATTTTTGAACATCCGTCTGAGATAGGTTTGGTTTATCAAAAGCTTTTTCGACAAATCGTTCATCCCAAATTCAGGGTTGTTGTAGTTGCTATCGATGAATTTCTTGGCATCCCATGCAATTTGACCGGATTTTGTGTCAAGGTGTGAAGCGAGATAGTCAAATACTATTCTGTAAGCGTCTTTAATAAAAATCCTTTGTTCTTCGTCAGTACCGGTATAAATAACGGAGCTAGGTCTGAAGGTTTGAGGGAGAACATCAGAGATGTTTTTTCTTGCCTTGACAATATAGGACAGCAATAGGCTGATAAGACCCATGTTTATCATTTTTCTGTATTCCGAGCTAAATCCCTTTAAATCAGCTTCTTGAAAGACAGAATCGATTACTGCCAGTGTCTTTTCTGCATTTTGATGATGCAAGTTTTTTAGTATTATTTCATTTATCTCTGCGGAATAAAATCCATAAGTCTTCTCCTCAAGGGTAATCATATCGTATTTTATGGCTTTGTTTCCACCTCGTTTAAAACGGTGACTAAGTGCATTTATAGATTCTAAATAAGAAGTTCTTATTCCCGGTAAACCTGTGTATATGCCGCCGATACCTATCGTCACATCTAATTGTAGTTTTTGTTTAATAAATTGTATGAAATGTTCTAAATCTTCATCTTCTAAGGATAGTTCCTTGTCTTCGTTTATACGGTTAATAAATACAACATGCCCCTCATAATCCGTAAAAAAGTATTTTGGGATGTCGCTTTCCATATAATTATCATATATATTCCCAATAACGCTCTTCCAGTTCATAGCCTTTTCAGACAAATGTATATTCTCAAAATTAGATTCAATCTCAATAGAAATAGCAAAAAAACTATTTTCGTTTGTCAAATGCAACCCGAGCTGTGTCAAGCTTTCGCTCATTTTTAAATCGATGGACTTAGCATAAATCAGATGTCTGAGCAGCTGCTCTCTTTTTAAATAGAGTTCATCTTCCTTCCAAGTTCTGCTTTCGAGGACTTTATTGATATTGTCTTGTAAATTCAAAAGGGTTAAAATTAATTCCTCTTTTTCAAAGGGTTTTACAATATAATCCACTACACCCAGTCTTAGAGCTTTTCTTGCATACTCAAATTCACTATTGCCGGTTATTAGCACAACAGCAATTTCCGGATTCAATTGCCGTAGATTTTCTGCAAGAGTCAAGCCGTCAAGGTAGGGCATCATAATATCGGACAGGACAATATCGGGCTTGTAGAGCAGGGCTTTTTCATAGGCCTCTTGCCCATTCCTCGCCTCACAGCATAATTCAAAGCCATAGACTTCCCAATCTATGGCTGTCCTTAAATATTCAAGAAAAATTGGCATATCATCTACAATCATAACTTTAATCATGTCGATCTTCCCTCGGCAATTTTATCATTATTTCAGTTCCTTTTCCCTCAAGACTTTTTATATGTATTCCATAAGCGTCACCGAAAAAAAGCTTTAATCTGTGATTAACATTTTTAAGACCAAAGCTGTCTACATTTTGAACTTGATGTGTAGAAAGTGTGTTTGATAACATTGCATTTATGCGGTCAATCTTTTCCGCAGCTATACCGGCTCCGTTATCCGTAATGATAATGGCGTACACATCGTCTTTTATTTCATCATAAATCCTCAAATGACCTGATGCGCAGCTATAGCTGAAGCCGTGCTCAATGGCATTTTCCACTATGGGTTGAAGGGACAATTTAGGTATGACCTTGCCTTCTATATGATTTGAAACATCAATTTGATAGTCAAACATTTCAGAATATCTCAACTTTTGAAGTTCCAGATAATCCACGGTAAGATTTATTTCGTCTTTCACTGAAATAACATCTGCTCCGCATGAAAGGGATTTTCTATAATAATCTGCAAGTCTTATCGTCACTTTTTGAGCCTTTCTATTTTGTCCAAGCTGAGAAAGTTTTAAGATGATGTCAAGCGAATTGTATAAGAAATGCGGTTTGATCTGCTGTTGGATTAAAGCCAGCTCATACTCCCTTTTTTTCTTTTCTTCTCGTTCAACGTCCTTGAGAAGTTTTTTAATTTGGGCGGACATGTGATTGAAGCTTTGAGCAAACAAACCGATCTCGTCATTAGTTTTCATTCTAAAATGAAAGTCAAAATTTCCTTTCGAAATTTCTTCAACGCCTTGTTTCAACTTCATGATTGGATTTGTAATCAGGTTATTGAGTACAGAAGTCATCGTAATTTCGAGTATAATAATAGTTAACAGCATTATTACAAGGAGCATTAAAATATTTGTCAAATCTCTTGTCAGCACATTTAAGTTAGCCTGACTGAGAAGTATCCAGTTCAATCGTTCAATGTGTGTCTTAGTAACAAGAACCCTGTTGTTTTCGAGGGTTATCAGTTTTGATTTTGGATATGGATCCATAAGAAAACGGTCAAGCTTAGGGGAGTTGGCGTTATTGACTTTTGAATAGAGCAATCGCCCATCATCTTTGTAAATAGAATAATCTACCAACTGTTCGCTGAAAAGATCAGTGAATGTTGTTTCATTAATATTGATAAATAAAAAGCCTATGGTTTCACCGGTGTTGATGTTCCAAACCTTCTTACCTAAAGTCAGCATCTTATGCTCCGGAGATTTCGTCAAAAAATCTCGTTGATTTAGTTCAAACCATACTCTATTGCCTGTTGTTCCTTGCAAATGTGTATACATTTCTGAAGCGAGGATGTGCGCTCTACCGTTTTGCAATTCAAAGTCCGAAAAATAAAGCCGCTGGGCTTTGTCTATAAAGCCTATAGAATCAATATTTCTATAGATCAATTTTGCATAGGACAACTCGTTTGAAATAAGGTTATACAATTTTATGTTATTGTTCAAAGTTCCTCTGAATTCTTCATTGTTCAGCAATCGATTGATACTGAGGGTTAAAAATGTAGCGCTGCTTTCTGCCTCTGATAATATGGCATCAATTCGATCGGATACAAGTATGTTGTTATCCTCCATACTGCCAATACTACGATTTACTATCGCACTCTCATAATAATTCGCCGAAATAAAGGCAAATAGGAGCATGGGTATGATAGCAAGCGGTAAATATAAATAAGTAATTTTTTTCTTAATAGAAAGATCATTAAACCTTAGGATAAATTTTTGTTTCACTTTAAACCTCTATTCTTTAGAATGTTGGATTCGAAAATTGTTATTTGCGGTAATGGTTTAAAATGATTATATCAATAAATAAATGCATATTCCATATTGATTTTTTCAGATAGTTATTATGATCAGAGTACGTCTAACTATTGAAATAAGCATAGAAAACTAGGGGGTTGCTTAATTTTAGACTTAATTTTAGGCAGTATTATATATTTAATAGATAAATTGAAGATTTAGGGTATAATGAGAAATAGGAAGGGAATTGGAAGGAAATTGGAAGGTGAAGCATATGAATGATAAAATACAGCTAGGAAGAGAAGAAATAATCTGTTTGCTTCAAGACTTGGGAGATAGATTATTGGAAAAAGGAGTATACGCTCAAATGTATATTTATGGCGGAGCTGTTATATGCGCTGAATATCAATTGAGAGAAACTACCTTCGATATAGACTGCATATATACGGACGATAATATAAGGCAACAAGCTGAGATTATAGCCAAGAAGAGGAATATACAACAAGATTGGTTAAATTATGCCGTGGCGGAAATTGTATTTGAGGATATGTATAGGCAGGATAAACCTATTAGGGAAGTTAGATTTGGAGCACTGACAATATCGATACCTACAGCTAGGCAATTATTGGCAATGAAATTATTCTCGGCTAGGTTGGGAATTTCGAACGATTTAGATGATGCCTATAAGCTTGCTGTATCTTTAGAAATAAAGACTCAATATCAACTGAGGAGCTTACTGCTGGAATATTTTAAGAAAGAATCAGTTATTAAGCGTAACAAGTACGAAAAAAATGTAATAGGTAGATTTATAAATACACTAGTAGAAAGGTTGAGTAAATTATGAAAATAGATTTTATAGATTTAGAAATAAAAGATTTACACAACGTGATTATAAATGTATTGCATAGAATAAAATACAACCAAGAGAAGTCTATTGAATGGATGTATAATGTTGACGTGAGTAATATAGATAAATATTCAAAAAATCAATTTAGAAACCTCTGTATAATGGCGACTTTTATACAAGTAGCTTTTAATAAAAAAAATGAAGATCCGCCAAAATGGGTACTAGACAGCAGGTTATGCATGAAGAGGGCATACAGAAATGAATATGTTGAGCCAATTGATATATTTGACGCATATCAAGCTGAATATAACCATAATGTATTTTATCCAAAATCATCCTTTGATGTTATATAGGTTTTTAAAATTGTGTACAATGTGTCAACGACCTCGTCATCATGACACTCAGAAAAATGTTTAAATGTTTATAATGATTGATTGTTGGGTAAAAAAAAATAAGGTTGTCAGATGGGGAGGTGAAATTTTGTATCCTTCAAAGGAATCAGAAAGGCATGTTTTGCTAATAGACAAAAACAGGAAAAAGCTTGAAGAAATGCTGGCAAGCAAAAACTTAGCCACTGATAAAGAACTGGTGGAGCTTAGCCAAGAGTTGGACAGGCTGATTGCAATCTGTTATGCAATGAAAAATGAAGAATAATAAAAATATCATGACTTCAGGGAAAACTTTTTAGACCTTGAAGCTTTTTTTTTGCAAAAACCTATAATTAGTGTATAATTTTGGTTAGAATATGTATTGCGGAAAGAGGAAATTGAATTGAGGTGCAGCGGTGATAAGACTAACAAGTGAACAGGAAAAGACCACCTATAAAATAGGATTTAAGCTTGGAACAATGCTACAACGGGGAGATGTTGTTTGCCTAACCGGAGATTTGGGGGCAGGAAAGACAACTATGGCAAAGGCTATTTCAGAAGCCTTAGGGGTAAAAGAGGATGTTACAAGTCCTACCTTTAGTATTATTCACGAGTATTTAGGCAGAATTCCCGTATATCATTTTGATGCTTACAGAATCAGAAAAATAGAAGAGCTGGAGGACTTGGGCTTTGAGGAATACTTCTATGGAGAAGGGGTCTGTATAGTGGAATGGGCTTCTGTTATTGAGGAAATCATACCTGAAAAAAGGCTGTGGATACATATAAGCAGTGCCGGAGAGGGCAGAATATTAGATTTTGAAGGCACTTCCTCTCATTTTATTGAAATAATTGAGGAGTTGAAGCTGATATGATCATTCTTGCACTAGATACATCATCAATTGTCGCCACAGTGGCAGTTATGGATGAAGACAAACTAATTGCTGAATATACCATCAATCATAAACGCACTCACTCTCAAAAAATAATGCCCATGATTGATACGATTTTAAAAGATTGTGAGATAAAACTTAAAGATGTGGATTATGTGGCTGTGGCTGAAGGGCCGGGTTCTTTTACAGGCTTGAGGATAGGGGTATCCACTGCTAAGGGGTTAGCACATGCCTTGAACATTCCTGCGATAGGAGTATCCACCCTAGACGCTTTGGCATTTAATATTCCCTTCTGCAATGGATTAATATGCCCTATCTTAGATGCCAGAAGGGGGCAGGTCTATACTGCCGTGTATAAATGGGATCAGGAAATATTATATAAAGTGGAAGAACCCATGGCAGTAACCATAGAAGAACTTATTGAAAAATTGGGATCAAGACCTGAAAAGGTTGTATTCTTTGGTGATGGAATTTTAAATAATATTGATAGATTGAGGGAAAAACTCGGGGAGAGGGTGGTCATTTCCCCACAAAGCATAAGAATGCCAAGGGCTGCTTCCATAGCTCAATTGGCACTTAGAAAAATACAAAGCAAAGAGATCGAGAGTTTTTATAAATTAGCTCCACAATATCTTAGAAAAGCTGAAGCTGAGCGTCAATATGAGGAAAAATTGAGGTGTGAGGATGATGGAGCTTGTTAAGCTAAGAAAGATGTTAGCCGAGGACTTGGAAGCTGTTATGGATATTGAATATAGCTGTTTTACAGTTCCATGGTCTAAGGAAGCTTTCTTGATGGAAATTGAGAAAAATATATTTGCAAGATACTTTGTTGTAGAGTTTGAAGGTAAAATAGTGGGGTACGGAGGTATGTGGATGATCATGGATGAAGCACATGTAACCAATATCGCTGTGATTCCTGATTTTAGAGGTAAAGGCTTTGGCAAGAAGCTGGTAGAAATATTGATTCATACAGCTAATGAGGAGGGAATCCAGAGATTGACGTTAGAAGTTCGAAAGTCCAATGAAGAAGCTCAGAATCTTTACAAAAAATATGGATTCAATATATGCGGCTGCCGTCCCAGATACTATCAAGACAACGATGAAGATGCCATGATTATGTGGAAAGAGTAGAAGCATTTTTTAGAGATGCTTTTTATTTAAATTCATACATTTCATAAAAAATTCGTAGTAATAAGGTGCAGGGTTTTAAGTAGTAAATTAAATAAGGGCTTTGCCCGTCATTTAATTTAGTTATAGTCAATCTAGATTTTAAACATTTGAAAGGGGTTGCGGCATGAGGGCGGGTGTAAAGAAAAAAATATTAATTAGCTCAATAGTTATTGTAATTTTAGGTTTTGTCGGGTTTGCAGCAGTAAGGGCAAACCAAGGAAGAATGCAGGCTGGACTGCTAGTGGAAACGGTAAAGATTGTAAAAGAGGATATAGAATCCCGAGTACTAACAACGGGTGAAGTTTTTGCAATCGATAAGATGAATGTAACTTCAGATGTATCGGGTAAGATATTGGAAATTCCTGTGAAGAAAGGGCAAAAAGTGTCTGCTGGAGATATTCTTGTGAAGCTTGATGAATCAGAGATAAACTACCAACTGCAACAGGCTGAAATTAAGCTAGGCATTGAAAAGGATGTTTTAGAACAGTTGACAAAAAATGACAAATTAGATCTGGAAATCGCATTCTATAATACGGAAATACAATATAATGAAGCAAGAAATAGCTATAATCAAATAAAAGAACTTTACGAAGCGGGAGCAGCCAGTAGAAATGATTTGAATTTATCCAAAAACAGGATGGATCAATTATATAATACATATGTATTGGCTAAGAAGAATCTTGAAAGTGCTGAAAATGCCTCGCAAATAACAATTCAAAAGAAACAGTTGGAGCTTTCACAGCTCAGTGTGAATAAACTTTTGCAAGAGAAAAATAAATATGCTATAAAAAGTCCAATGGACGGAATTGTGGTTGAGATAGCTATAGACGAAGGGGAAATGTTATCTCTGGGAATGCCAATGATGGTTATTATGGATACAAGCAAGCTCGAGATTGTAACTAATATTAGTGAATATGATGTTCGAAAAATTAGTATTGGAGATCCGGTGAAAATCACTGGTGATGCCATTGAAGGGCAAGAATATGAGGGAAGGGTCAAATATATAGCACCAACAGCTATCTCGCTATCCACTGGTCAGGGAAAAGAAACTGTTGTCGAAGTCAAGATAGAGGTAAATAGTCAAAATACTGCTTTAAAACCTGGTTTTTCAACAACTGTTGATATTTTAACCGAAACTAAAAAGAATACATTAGTAGTTCCATATGAAGCTTTATTTACCGCAAAGGACGGGCAAAAACTCATTTTTACTATGATAGATGGGCTGGCGAAAGCTCATGAAGTACGAACCGGTTTAGAAAGTGATTTGGTGGTAGAGGTTATAGGGGAGGATATTGCAGAAAATGATAGGGTGATCTTAAACCCCACGGAAAATCTAAAGGATGGGGATCCGGTCAAGGAGTTAATAGAAAATGATAAGAATTAATAATCTGAGCAAGTTGTATAAGACGGGTAGTATATCTGTTGTAGCCCTTTCTAATGTAAATATTGAGATAGGAGTTGGTGAATTTGTAGCTATCATGGGACCATCTGGATCGGGAAAGTCAACTCTTATGAATATTTTGGGATGTCTTGACCGCCCAACAGCAGGGTTGTATGAGTTGGCCGGAGAAAAGATAGAAACATTAAACGATGCCCAGCTGGCTGCCATCAGGAATAAAAAAATAGGTTTTGTATTTCAATCTTTCAATCTTTTAGCCAGAGTCAGTGCGCTTAAAAATGTGGAGTTGCCCATGATGTATGCAGGTGTTACTGCGAAGGAAAGGAAAGAAAGGGCAGTAGAAGCTCTGGCAAGGGTGGGTCTTTCTGACCGAGTGGATCACAAACCCAATGAACTATCGGGAGGAGAGAAACAGCGGGTAGCCATAGCCAGAGCCTTAGTAAACAAGCCTGCGATTATCTTAGCAGATGAGCCAACCGGAAATCTTGACTCTAGATCAGGAAGCGAAATTATGGCTATTTTTCAGATGCTTAACGATGAAGGTGCTACGATCATTATAGTTACCCATGAAGCAGAAATTGCTGCCCATACAAAAAGAATAGTTACGTTTAAAGACGGAAAAATGATGGAGGATATACAGACTGTTGTTTAGATATTGGTGCATAGGCGAACTGAAAATCATCCTTCTGGGGAATTGAGGTGACATCGTGAATCTTATAGAAAGTATAAAAGTAGCAATAAATGCCATATGGGTGAATAAAATGAGATCCTTGTTAACTATGTTGGGAATTATTATAGGGGTTTCTTCTGTGATTGCCGTTGTTGCCCTAGGACAAGGAAGTCAGGCTGTGATAGGACAGGAATTTGAACAGCTTGGAGTAAAACGGGTATTCATAGCAACTAATTGGAATGAGGATTTAACCAATAAAGATTATTTGAACCATGCCGATGTAGATGCTATTAGAAGGGCTTTTCAGAAAGAAATTAGTGCTTTGAGTCCGCAATCTCAAGTCAGTGGAAAAATAGTAATAAAGAGGGAAACCATAAACGTAAGCTTGATAGGAGTCAACGAAGAATATGACAGGATAGAAAAAATTAACTTAGTGCAGGGAAGATATTTAATTGATAGTGATATCAAGGCAAATAGAGAGGTGGCTGTTATAGACGAAGCTACTGCTATTAAAATTTTTGGGAGAAGAAATGTCTTGGGAGAAAAAAT
>Ga0208100_100839_pt1 | contig 10402 bp, 8 predicted proteins | sample SubbioR11_8A_Aug_FD_184817 | JGI IMG/M metagenome (GOLD analysis project Ga0208100, IMG submission 184817) | Serpentinite rock and fluid subsurface biosphere microbial communities from McLaughlin Reserve, California, USA - CR11_8A_Aug (SPAdes) | ecosystem: Environmental > Terrestrial > Deep... | reverse complement strand
AGGCCGCCGGGGCGGCGCAGTTGCGCGTGGTGGTGGTGCACCAGCCGGTGGCCGTGATCCGTGCCTCCGACCGGGTCAACCTGCTGCGCGGGCACACGGCCGCGCTGGAGCGCTGGGCGGCTGCGGGTGCCGACTTGGTGCTGGGCGGGCACATCCACCTGCCCTATGTGCTGGCGCTGCCCGCGCTGGCGCGGCCGCTGTGGGCGGTGCAGGCCGGCACGGCGGTGTCGGCGCGGGTGCGCGAAGGCCTGCCCAATTCGGTGAATCTGCTGCGTTGGGGTGCGCACGCCCCCCCGGGCTGCTGCCTGATCGAGCAGTGGGATTACGCCGCGGGGCAGCAGGCCTTTGTGCGCGCCTTGGTGACCGAGGTGCGGCCGGCGCGGGGTTGACGCGTCAGCACGCGCCGATCAGCAGCGCCCTGAAGTCGTTCACGTTGGTGCGCGTGGGGCCACTGTGCAGCGCGTCGCCCAAGGTGGCAAAAAAGCGGTGCGCGTCGTGGGCGTCGAGCATTTGTTGCGCCTCCAGCCCTAGTGAGTGCGCGCGTGCCAGCGTGTCGGGGCCGATCAGGGCCCCGGCAGCGCTACCGACGCCATCGATGCCGTCGGTGTCGGCCATGAGCGCATGAATGCCGGGCTGGCCGCTTGGTTGTCTGCTTGGCTGAGCGGCGCTTTGGTCACCGAGCTCAAGCGCGCACGCCAGCAGGCACTCGACGTTGCGCCCGCCTTGGCCGGGGGTGCTGCTGCGCAGCGTGACCGTGGTTTCACCACCCGAGAGCAGCACGCAAGGTGGCGCAAACGGCTGCTGGCGCTGCGCGATCTGGCGCGCCAGCGCCGCCAGCACCTTACCCACTTCGCGCGCCTCGCCTTGCAGCGCGTCGCTCAAGATGTGCGCCTCAAAGCCGGCGGCGCGCGCGGCGGCGGCAGCGGCTTCGAGCGCCATCTGCGGGGTAGCCAGCCAGCGCAGCTCGCTGCGCGCCAGCCGCGCATCGCCCGGTTTCAGGGTTTCGCCTTGGCCGCTGTGCAGCAGCGCCAGCGCGGCTGGGGGCAGCTGCAGCCGGTAGCGCTGCACGATGGCCAAGGCATCGGCGCAGGTGCTGGGGTCGGCCACGGTGGGGCCAGAGGCGATGTCGGCCGGGTCGTCGCCGGGCACGTCGGAGATCAGCAGCGTGAGCACGCGCGCCGGATAGCAGGCCGCTGCCAGACGCCCGCCCTGCAGCGCCGACAAATGCCGGCGCAAGCAGTTGATCTCGCCGATGCGGGCCCCGCTGGCCAGCAAGGCCCGCGCCAGCGCCTGCTGCTCGGCCAGCACCATGCCGGGCAGCGCCAGAGGCCACAGCGCCGAACCGCCGCCCGAGAGCAGGCAGAGCACGGTGTCGGCCGCGCTCAAGCCCTGCACGCTGGCCAGCACGCGCTCGGCGGCGCGCCAGCCAGCGGCGTCGGGCACCGGGTGCGCGGCGGCGACGATTTCGATGCGCGCGCACGGCACCTCGTGGCCGTAGCGCGTCACCACCAGGCCGCCGAGCGCCTGTGGGTCGCCGTCCCAATGGTCTTCGACCGCGCGCGCCATGGCCGCCGCGGCCTTGCCGGCGCCCACCACCCACAGACGGCCAGCGCCGATGTCGGCCGCGCGCGGCAGATGCGGTGGCAGGCACCGCGCCGGCTGGGCAGAGGCCACGGCCGCGGCAAAGAGCTGGCGCAGCAGGTCGGCGGGGGCGATGGGGGCGGCCTGCGATGGGACTGAGGCTGAGGCAGGAGCAGGTGTAAGTTCGGTTGCGGGTACGGGTGTAGGTGTGTGCGCCGAGACAAGCTCAGGCGACCGTGCGGCTGCGGGGTGTGGGCTGGGCGGCTTCATCGTCGCCACTTTAACCGCAAGCGCCCCAACGCCAGCGCCAACGCCAACGCCACCCCCCGGCCCCGTTTACACTTCCCGCACTGCGACTACGCCACACCACACATGCCACTGGAACTCCTCACCGGCTGGATCGGACTGCTGTTTGCCGGCCTGCTCGGGCTGCTGGTGGGCAGTTTTCTCAACGTCGTCATCCACCGGCTGCCCATCATGCTCGAGCGGCGCTGGGCCGCCGAGTGCGCCGAGCTGCATCCCAGCCCTGACGGGGCCGGGGCTGGGGCCGCCGCTCACCACAGCGCCCACACAGCCCACGCAGCCCACCCAACGCACGGCACCCCAAACCACGCACCCCCCGAAGCCCTGAACCTACTCACCCCACGCTCGCGCTGCCCGGCCTGCGGTGCCGGCATCGCCTGGTACCACAACCTGCCGCTGCTCAGCTACGCCCTGCTGCGCGGCCGCTGCAGCGCCTGCGCGGCCCCGATCGGGCTGCGCTACCCGCTGGTGGAGCTGCTCACCGGCATCGGCTTTGCCTGGGTGATGCACCTGCACGGCCCGGGCTGGCCGGCGCTGGCCTGGATGGGTTTTGTGGCTGCGGTGCTGGCGCTGGCCTTCATCGACTGGGACACCACCTTGCTGCCCGACGACATCACGCTGCCGCTGGTTTGGGCCGGGTTGATCGTGGCCGCGCTGGGCTGGAACACCATCGACCTCGGCACCGCCCTGTGGGGCGCGGTGGTGGGCTACGTGACGCTGTGGTCGATCTACTGGGCCTTCAAGCTGCTCACCGGCAAAGAGGGCATGGGCTATGGCGACTTCAAGCTGCTGGCCGCGCTCGGGGCCTGGCTGGGCTGGCAGGCGCTGCTGCCGGTGCTGCTGCTGGCCTCGGTGCTGGGCGCGGTTGTGGGCATCGCCATGAAGTACAGCAGCGGCTTGCGTGAGGGTGGCTACGTGCCCTTTGGGCCGTTCCTGGCCTTTGGCGGCCTGCTGGCGCTGGCGCTGGGGCCGGCCACGCTGCTGGGCTGGATCGGGCTCTAAACCGCACCGCCCACCATGCGCGCCCACCCCCAGCCCCCTTGGCGCATCGGCCTGACCGGCGGCATCGGCAGCGGCAAGAGCACGGTGGCGGCGATGCTGCAGGCGCTGGGCGCGCCGGTGCTCGACGCCGACGCGCTGGCGCGCGCCTGCACCGCCCCCGGTGGCGCCGCCATCGAGCCCATCCGCGCCGCCTTTGGCCCGCAATGCATCGGGCCCGACGGCGCGCTGGAGCGCGAGCAGATGCGGGCGCTGGTTTTTGCCCAGCCCACGGCGCGCCAACGGCTGGAGGCGATCGTGCACCCGCTGGTGCGCGACGCCATCGAGCAGGCCTGCGCGCAGCTGCAGGGCCGCAGCGACTGCGTGGTGCTCGACATCCCGCTGCTGGCCGAATCGGCGCATTGGGTGCAGCAAGTCGATGCGGTTTGGGTGGTGGACTGCAGCACGCAGACGCAGATCGAGCGCGTGCGCGCGCGCAACGGCTGGCCGCTGGCGCAAATACACGCCGTGCTCGACGCCCAAGCCAGCCGCGCGCAGCGGCTGGCGCTGGCCGACACGGTGCTCGACAACGACGCCGCCACCACCCTGCCCCAGCTGCAAGCGCAAGTGGCGGCCGCTTACGCCAGGCAGCGGCAACAATTCGGGCTATGATGGAGCGGTGATCCTCTACGAGTACCCGTTCAACGAACGCATCCGCACCTACCTGCGGCTCGAGCGCTTGGCCGAGCGCTTGGGCCAGTTGCTGCTGAGCACCAGCGCCCTCGATCACCACTTTGCGCTGCACACCCTGTTCGAGCTGCTCGAAATCGGGGCGCGCTCCGACTTGAAATCCGAAATCCTCAAAGACCTCGAGCGCCTCAAGCAGCAGTACCTGGGCTACCGCGGCAACCCGGCCATTTCCGAGGCCGCGCTGGAGCAGTTCATCGCCCGCCTAGAGGGCCGCTACGCTGCCTTGCAGGAATGCGGCAAGGTCGGGCAGTCGCTGGCCGACAACGAATGGTTGGCGGCGGTGCGCAGCCGCTTGGCCATCCCCGGCGGCAGCTTCGAGTTCGACTTGCCCGCCTACCACGACTGGCAACAGCGCAGCCCCGAGCAGCGCCAGCAAGAGTTGCAGCCGTGGGCGCAGACCCTCGAACCGTTGCTCGAACCGGTGCAGCTGCTGATGAACGTGCTGCGCAATTCGGCCCAAGCGCAAAAGGTGTGGGCCAGCCACGGCCAGTTTCAGCAAAACTTGACCCAAGGCAAAAGCTACCAGATGCTGCGGCTGTGGATCGCCCCTGAGCTGAACCTGGTGCCCGAGATCAGCGGCAACCGGATGCTATTTGCGGTGCGCCTGCTGCAGCGCGGCGCCGACGGCAAGCTGCACCTGGCCAGCGAGAGCGAGGCCGAGCTGGAGTTCACGCTCTGCGCTTAAGGGGCCAAGGGGAGCTGCAGCACCAGTCCCTGCAAGCCCTGCAACAGCGGCACCGAACCCGGCAGCAGCGGCGCCACCTGCACCGGCAGGCTCTGCCAAGCATAGGCTTGGCCTTCGTGCATGTGCAGGGTGCCGCTCCAGTCGCGCACCAAGCACACCTGCAGGCGCACCAAGGCGTGCGGGTAGTCCACCACGAAGTGGCGCCAAGGCTGCACGGCGCCGATCTGGAGTCCGATTTCTTCGTGCAGTTCGCGCCGCAGCGCCGCCTCTAGGCTCTCGCCGGCTTCGATCTTGCCGCCGGGGAACTCCCAGCAGCCGGCATAGGCTTTGCCCGGCGGGCGCGTGGTGAGCAAAACCCGCCCTTGGGCGTCGATCAGCACGCCCACCGCGACTTCGACTAGGCGCTGCGCGTGGCCCGGGGCGCGCGGCCGCTCGGCGTCCACCACCAGCGTCGGCGGCACGGGCGGCACGGGCGGCACGGACAGCGCGGGCAACTCTGGCAACAGCGGAGGCAGGCTCATGTATGGGGCCACAGGCTGGCTGGGGCTGGCTAGAGGTTGAGGCTAGGCCAGCGCCGAACCCGTTGCGGCGCTGCTCGGGTGGTTGCCGGCGTAATCGCGCGCAAACTGGTAGGCCACGCGGCCGTTGCGCGCGCCGCGCTCGAGCGCCCAGACCAGCGCCAGTGGGCGTGCGGCCTCGATCGCCGCCTCGGGCACGCCAAAGTGCCCCAGCCACTGGCGCACCACGCTCAGGTATTCGTCTTGGCTGAAGGGGTAAAAGCTGATCCACAGCCCGAAGCGCTCGGACAGCGAGATTTTCTCCTCGACCGCTTCGCCGGGGTGCAGTTCGCCGTCTTCGTCGCGGCGGTGGCTGAGGTTGTCGCGCAGGTACTCGGGCAGCAGATGGCGCCGGTTGCTGGTGGCGTAGATCAGCACGTTGGGGCTGCTGGCGGCCACGCTGCCATCCAAGATCGACTTGAGCGCCTTGTAGCCGCTCTCGCCGTCCTCGAAGCTCAGGTCGTCGCAAAAAATCAGGAAGCGCTCGCTGCGCTCGGCCACCAGCGCCACCAGGTCGGGCAAGTCGCCCAAGTCGGCCTTATCGACTTCGATCAGGCGCAAGCCTTGCGCCGCAAAGGCGTTTAGGCAGGCGCGGATGAGCGAGCTTTTGCCGGTGCCGCGCGCGCCGGTGAGCAGCACGTTGTTGGCCGGCAGCCCCTGCACGAAGTGCGCGGTGTTGCGCACCAAGCGCTCTTTTTGCGGCTCGATTTCTTGCAAATCGGACAGCGCCATGGCCCCGATGTGGCGCACCGGCTCGAGCAGGCCGTGGCCGCCGCGTTTGCGGTAGCGCCAGGCCACGGCGGCGCCCCAGTCGGGGGCGCTCAGCGGCTGCGGCAGCACGGCCTCGAGGCGCGCCAACAGCGCTTCGGCGCGCAGCAGCACGCGCTCAAAAGTTTCGTTCATGGGGGGCTTTGATCTGGGGGGCTAGGCGGGCGCATCAAAAGCGGATCAGGAGCGGATCAGGAGCGGTAATCGGCGTTGATGCGCACGTAGTCGAGGCTGAAGTCGCAGGTCCAGACGGTCTCGGTGGCCGCGCCCCGGCCCAAGCCGACGCGGATCGTGATCTCGCTTTGGCGCATGACGCGCGCGCCCTCGGCTTCGGTGTAGCCGGGGTGGCGGCCGCCGCGCGTGACCACGTGCACATCGTCGAGGTGCAACTCGATCCGGTTTTGCTCGAGGTCGGCGATGCCGGCGTAGCCCACCGCCGCGAGGATGCGGCCCAGATTGGGGTCGCTGGCGTAAAACGCGGTTTTGACCAGCGGCGAATGGGCGATGGCGTAGGCCACCTGCAGGCATTCCTCGGCGTGGCACCCGCCTTCGACGCGCACGGTGATGAACTTGGTCGCGCCCTCGCCGTCGCGCACAATGGCGTGCGCCAGCGTCTGCGCCAGTTCGGTCAGGGCCGCCTGCAGCGCCACGCCGTCTGGGCTGGCCAGGTCGGTGATGGGGGCGTGCCCGGCCTGCCCGGTGGCGATGAGGATGAAGGAATCGTTGGTCGAGGTGTCGCCGTCGATGGTGATGCGGTTGAACGAGGCGTCGGCCAAGCGCCGCGCCAGCTCGGGCAGCAGCGCGGGTGCGATGCAGGCGTCGGTGGCGACAAAGCCGAGCATGGTCGCCATGTTGGGCCGGATCATGCCGGCACCCTTGGACATGCCGCTCAAAGTCACGCGCTGGCCACCGAGCTGCAGCTGGCGGCTGGCGGCCTTGGCCACGGTGTCGGTGGTCATGATGCCTTCGGCGGCGCGCAGCCAGTGCGCGGGCTGGGCGTCGGCCAGCGCTGCCGGCAGGCCGGCGACGATGCGCTCGATCGGCAGCGGCTCCATGATCACGCCGGTAGAAAAGGGCAGCACCTGCTCGGGCGCCAGGCCCAGCAGCGCGGCCAGGGCGGTGCAGCTCTGGCGCGCGTGCGCCAGCCCGCTCTCGCCGGTGCCGGCGTTGGCGCAGCCGGTGTTGATGAGCAGCGCCCGCACCGCCGCGCCGGCCTCGAGGTGCTCGCGGCACACCTGCACCGGTGCGGCGCAGTAGCGGTTGCGCGTGAACACCCCGGCCACGGCGCTGCCGGGGTCGAGCAGCAGCACGCTCAGGTCTTTGCGGTTGGGCTTGCGCACCCCGGCTTCGGTCACGCCGAGGCGCACCCCAGGCACGGGCAGTAGGCTCTCGGCGGCAGGGGCGCTCCAGTTTACGGGCATGGTTGGTACTCCTTTGGGCCTTTTTAGCCGCTCAAGCTCTAGGCCGCTCAGGCCAGCTTGCCGTGGCAGTGCTTGTATTTTTTGCCGCTGCCGCAGGGGCAGGGGTCGTTGCGGCCCACGCGCGGCAGTGCGCCGGCCGGGGTGGCGCGACCACCGAGCAGGCCACGGTCGGCCACGGTTTCGGCCTCGCCGGTTTCGCTCGGGGCGGTGTAGGTGACGTTGCTGAAGCGCTCGGCGGCGGCTTCGAGCTCCTGCGCGGCGGCACTCACCTGCTCGGGCGTCTGCACCTTCACGTTCATGAGGATGCGCGTGACCTCGCCGCGCACTTGGTCGAGCATCAGCGAGAACAACTGGAACGCCTCGCGCTTGTACTCCTGCTTGGGCTGCTTTTGCGCGTAGCCGCGCAGGTGGATGCCTTTGCGCAGGTAGTCAAGGGCGCTTAAATGGTCGCGCCAGTGGCTGTCGAGGTTTTGCAGCAGCACCACGCGCTCGAAGGCGGCAAAGCTGCCCGGGCTGGCCAGCTGCACCTTGGCCTCGTAGTGGGCGTGCGCGGCTTGCAGCACCTTCTCCACCACATCGGCGTCGTCCATCTCGCTGGCCGCGTGCACCTCTTGCACCAGCGGCAAGTGCAAGCCCCATTCGTCGGCCAAGGTTTTTTCTAGGCCCGGCAAGTCCCACTGCTCTTCCACGCTCTGGGCCGGCACAAACTGGCGCACCACGTGCTCGAGCGCGCCGCTACGCAGGTTGCGGATCTGTGGCCCCACCTCTTGCGTGTCGATGAACTCGTTGCGCTGCTGATAGACCACGCGGCGCTGGTCGTTGGCCACATCGTCGTACTCGAGCAGCTGCTTGCGGATGTCGAAGTTGCGCGCTTCGACCTTGCGCTGCGCGTTCTCGATCGAGCGCGTCACCATGCGGTGCTCGATCGCCTCGCCCTCGGGCATGTTGAAGCGCTCCATGATGGCGCGCACCTTGTCGCCGGCAAAAATGCGCATCAGCGAGTCGTCGAGGCTGAGGTAGAAGCGGCTCGAACCCGGGTCGCCCTGGCGCCCGGCGCGGCCGCGCAGCTGGTTGTCGATGCGCCGGCTCTCGTGGCGCTCGGTGGCGATGATGCGCAAGCCCCCCAGCGCCACCACGCGCTCGTGGTCGAGCTGCCACTGGGCGCGCACGGCGGCGATCTTGCTCGCCTTGGCCGCTTCGTCGAGCGCCGGGTCGGCCTCGATGGCGGCGCACATTTTTTCTAGGTTGCCGCCGAGCACGATGTCGGTGCCGCGCCCGGCCATGTTGGTGGCGATGGTGATGGCGCCGGGCCGGCCGGCTTGGGCGATGATCTCGGCCTCGCGCTCGTGCTGTTTGGCGTTGAGCACCTCAAAGCGCAACTGGGCTTTTTTGAGCAGGTCGGCGATGATCTCGGAGTTTTCGATCGACGAGGTGCCCACCAGCACCGGCTGGCCGCGCTGGTGGCACTCGCCGATGTCGGCGATGGCGGCGGCGTATTTTTCGGGCGTGGTTTTATAGACGCGATCGAGCTCGTCTTTGCGCTGGCTGGGCCGGTTGGGCGGCACCACCACGGTTTCCAGACCGTAGATTTCTTGGAACTCGAAGGCCTCGGTGTCGGCGGTGCCGGTCATGCCCGAGAGCTTGGCGTAGAGCCTGAAGTAGTTCTGGAAGGTGATCGAGGCCAGGGTCTGGTTCTCGGGCTGGATGCGCACGCCCTCTTTGGCCTCCACCGCTTGGTGCAGGCCCTCGCTCCAGCGCCGCCCGACCATCAGGCGGCCGGTGAATTCATCGACGATGATGATCTCGCCGTTTTGCACCACGTACTGCTGGTCGCGGTGGTACAGGTGCTGCGCCTTGAGCGCCGTCACCAGGTGGTGCATGAGCGCGATGTTGGCCGGGTCGTAGAGCGACGCGCCCTCGGGCAGCAGGCCGGCTTGGGCCAGCAGCGCTTCGGCTTTTTCGTGCCCGCTTTCGGTCAGGTTGACGGTCTGGGCCTTTTCATCGACCAAAAAATCGCCCGGCTTGGTCACGCCCTCGCCGGTGCGCATGTCTTCTTCGCCCTCTTGGCGCTCGAGGTGCGGCACCAGCTTGTTGATGGCGATGTATTCGTCGGTGTGGTCTTCGGCTTGGCCGCTGATGATCAGCGGCGTGCGCGCCTCGTCGATCAGAATCGAATCGACCTCATCGACGATGGCGTAATACAGCCCGCGCTGCACCCGGTCGCGGGCCTCATAGACCATGTTGTCGCGCAGGTAGTCAAAGCCGTATTCGTTGTTGGTGCCGTAGGTGATGTCGGCGGCGTAGGCGGCCTGCTTTTGCTCGCGCGTGGTCTGCGAGCGGTTGACCCCGACCGAGAGCCCAAGCCAGTTGTAGATGCGGCCCATCCACTCGGCGTCGCGCCCAGCCAGGTAGTCGTTGACCGTGACCACGTGCACGCCTTGGCCGGCCAAGGCGTTGAGATAGACCGCCAGCGTCGAGGTCAGGGTTTTACCCTCACCGGTGCGCATTTCGGCGATCTTTCCGCTGTGCAGCGCCATGCCGCCTATCAGCTGCACGTCGAAGTGGCGCATTTTGAGCACGCGCTTGCTGGCCTCGCGCACGGTGGCAAAGGCCTCGGGCAGCAGCGCATCCAGCGTCTCGCCCTGCGCCAGCCGCTGTTTGAATTCGGCCGTCTTGGCTTGCACTTGGGCATCGCTCAGGCGCTCGAACTCGGTCTCGAGGGCGTTGATGCGGGCCACCGTCTTGCGGTGGGTTTTGAGCAGGCGCTCGTTGCGGTTGCCAAAGAGCTGGGTCAGGAATTGAAGAGGCATGGCAAAAAGCTGGTCTCGCGTCCGGCGGCGCAAGCGGTTCAATAAAGCGGCCGACCGGGCCGGGCTGGGTGCGCGCACGCCGTGCGTACGCACCAAGGGCGCATTTTAGCCCCCCGGCCAAGCCGGCCACAGCCCGCTGCTGCCGCCCTAGGCGCTGCGGCTCAGGCCTGGAAGGCCAATAGTGCGCGCGGGCGGTGGTTTGCGGGGGGGGGGGGGGGGGGGGGGGGGGGGGGGGGGGTGAAGTGCTGTGCGCGCACTTTGGGGGCCTGGGGCGGCTGCGGCAGCGCACGCGCCGCGCTGACCTGGTACACCGCCAAGGCCTCGCCCAGGCGCAACGCCTGCCCGTGCAGGCTCTCGGCGGCGGCGGCGCTTTCTTCGACCAAGGCGGCGTTTTGCTGCGTCGATTGGTCCAGCTGCGCCACCGCCTGCCCGATCTGCGCCACCCCTTCGGCTTGCTCGACGCTGGCGTTGTTGATCTCGTTGATGAGCACGGCCACGCGCTGCACCTGATCGACGATGTCTTGGATGCTCTGGCGCGCCTGCTCGACT
>Ga0208100_100836_pt1 | contig 10460 bp, 7 predicted proteins | sample SubbioR11_8A_Aug_FD_184817 | JGI IMG/M metagenome (GOLD analysis project Ga0208100, IMG submission 184817) | Serpentinite rock and fluid subsurface biosphere microbial communities from McLaughlin Reserve, California, USA - CR11_8A_Aug (SPAdes) | ecosystem: Environmental > Terrestrial > Deep... | reverse complement strand
CCCTCGCGCTGCGCGCTCGGGGCTTCGCCCTTGGGGCGGCCCGGTGGGCTCAGGCCGCGGCGGCGACGCGCACGCAGTCGCGCCCGGCGGCCTTGGCCTCGTAGAGCGCGGCGTCGGCGCGTCGCAGCACCTCGGCCAGCGCCGCCGGCCCCGGCCGCGCGATCGCGATGCCGATGCTCACCGTCAGCGGCAGTCCGCTCAGTCGCGGCGCGGTGTCGATCGCGGCCACCGCCGCGCGCACGCGCTCGGCGGCGGCCTGCGCCGCGGCCAGATCGGTGCCCGGCGCGAGCAGCATGAATTCCTCGCCGCCGAGGCGGCTGGCGCTCATCGCGCCGTGCACCTCGGCCGCGAGCACGCCGGCCACCGCGCGCAGCGCGTCGTCGCCGGCCGGATGGCCGACGCGGTCGTTGATCGCCTTGAAGCGATCGACGTCGACGATCATCACCGTGCAGGCGCCGCCGGCGTCGAGCAGTTGCGCCAGCCGCGCCAGAGCCGCGCGCCGATTCGGCAGGCCGGTGAGCTCGTCGGTCATCGCCAGCGCCCGCATCGTGCGGCTCGCGCGCCGCTGGCGCCAGGCGAGCGCGCCGAGTGCGGCGGCGAGCGCCGCCGCCAGCGCGATCGCCACCGCCTGCAGCCGGCCGATGCGCCGTTCGTGCTCGAGGGTCGCCTCGGCCGCCGCCTTCTCGCGCAGCAGCAGCGCGTTCTCCTGCTCGCGTGCGGCGGTGTCGAACTCGATCTTCAGGGTCAGGAAGCGCTGGTCGAGCTGGCGCGCGTGCAGGCGGTCGCTGGTCTCCTTGAGCCGCTGCTGCTGCTCGTAAGCGGCGCGCCAGTTGCCGAGATCGGCGTGCGCCAGCGCCAGCGCCGCGCGCGTGGCGACGACGTCGGCGAGCGCCTGCGCCTTGGCGAAGGCCTCGAGCGCCGCCTCCAGCGCGACGACGCTGTCGGCGATCCGTCCCTGACCGCGCAGGGCCACGCCGCGCGCCAGCGCCAGTTGCGCGCGCAGCCGCGCATCGGGCAGGCCGTCGGCCAGCCGCTGCGCGCGCAGCAGGCGCTCGAGCGACTCGCGCCACTGGCCGTGGGCGTTGTCGACCGCCGCCAGGCCGCGCTCGGCATAGGCCTCGCCGCGCGGGTAGCCGATCGCGCGGCTGATCTCGAGCGCCTGCTCGAACGCCTGGCGCGCCTGTTGCCAGCGGCCGAGGTTCTCGCGCGTTCGGCCCAGGTTGTAGAGCGTGACCACCGCCTCGCGCTGCAGGCCGGCGGCCAGTTGCGCGCGCGCTGCCAGCTCGAAGTGGTACTGGGCTTGCACGAAGTCGCCCATGCGGTTGTAGATCGTCGCGACACCGTTGACCGCGGTGCGTGCGTGCTCGGCGAACCCGCCGCGCTCGTACAGCGCCAGCGAGCGGCGCATGTCGGCCAGTCCGAGCGCGTACTCGCCCTGCACGCCGCGCAGCCAGCCGCGCAGGTACAGGGCGTTGGCCAGCATCTCGTCGTCGGCCGCCGCTTCCGCCGCCGACACCGCGCGCTCGTAGGCCGACAGCGCCTGCGCGTTGTCGCCGGCGGCCTCGTCGAGCTCGCCGGCACACAGCAGCACGCCGGCGCGCAGGCCGCTGCGCCGGGCCAGCGCCAGCCGCTCGCCGGCGCGCGCCAGCACTTCGCGCGCGCGCTCGAGATCGCGCTCGGCGTAGTAGTCGCACAGCGCCAGCAGGGCGCGGACCTCGAGATCGGCGTCCGGCCGCGCGGCGATCAGCGCCAGCGCCTCGTCGGCCAGCCGGCGCGCGTCCTGCGGGTTGCCGCGCCGGGCCGACTCCGCGCGCTGCACGAGTTCGAGCGCCGGGTGCGCTCCCGGCGCCTGCTTGTGCGCGTCAGCCAACGCGGGCATCGCCAGCGGCAGCAGCAGGGCGAGCAGCGCGACGCCGGTGCGCGAGACGGTCATGGCGGCGATTGTCCCGCGCCGGGTCGCTCGCGCCATCGTCGGAAAGGCCGGGCGCAACGGCGCTTTCTCGACCGCGTGCGGGTTTGCGCGCCGCCGGCCGCCGGGCGGCACCGGCGCGCCGACTCGTTGGACCTGCCGCGCGCCCTCAGACGCCGAGGTCCTCGGCGCCGAGGGTCTGCGCACTCACGGACGCTGCGCCGACCGCGCGACTGACTGCCGCCGACGCGGCACAGGCGCCTACATGCTGCGCCGGTACTGCCCGCCGACCTCGAACAGCGCGTTGGTGATCTGCCCGAGCGAGCAGCAGCGCACGGCGTCCATCAGCACCGCGAACACGTTGCGGTTGTCGATCACCGCCTGCTTGAGGCGTTCGAGCATCGCCGGCGCCTCGTGCCTGTGCCGCTCGTGGAACTCGCGCAGGCGCCGCAACTGGCTTCGCTTCTCGTCCTCGGTCGAGCGCGCCAGTTCGATCTGCACCGGCACCGGGTCGCCGTGCGGGTTGCGGAAGGTGTTGACGCCGATGATCGGGTACTCGCCGGTGTGCTTCTGGTGCTCGTAGTGCAGCGACTCTTCCTGGATCTTGCTGCGCTGGTAGCCGAGCTCCATCGCGCCGAGCACGCCGCCGCGTTCGCTCAGCGCCTCGAACTCGCGCAGGACCGCTGCCTCGACCAGATCGGTCAGTTCATCGACGATGAAGCTGCCCTGGTTCGGGTTCTCGTTCTTCGCCAGGCCCCACTCGCGGTTGATGATGAGCTGGATCGCCATCGCGCGCCGCGCGCTGTCCTCGGTCGGCGTGGTGATCGCCTCGTCGTAGGCGTTGGTGTGCAGACTGTTGGCGTTGTCGTAGGTGGCGATCAGCGCCTGCAGCGTGGTGCGGATGTCGTTGAACGCGATCTCCTGCGCGTGCAGCGAGCGGCCGCTGGTCTGGCAGTGGTACTTGAGCTTCTGCGAACGTTCATTGGCGCCGTACTTGTCGCGCATCGCCACCGCCCAGATCCGGCGCGCCACCCGGCCCATCACCGTGTACTCGGGGTCCATGCCGTTGCTGAAGAAAAACGACAGGTTCGGCGCGAAGTCGTCGATGTGCATGCCGCGCGCCAGATAGGCCTCGACGAAGGTGAAGCCGTTGGCGAGCGTGAACGCGAGCTGGCTCAGCGGGTTGGCGCCGGCCTCGGCGATGTGGTAGCCGGAGATCGACACCGAATAGAAGTTGCGCACGTGGTGGTGGACGAAGAACTCCTGGATGTCGCCCATCACCTTCAGGCTGAACTCGGTCGAGAAGATGCAGGTGTTCTGGCCCTGGTCTTCCTTGAGGATGTCGGCCTGCACCGTGCCGCGCACGTTCTCCAGCGTCCACTGGCTGATCTTGGCCGCTTCGTCGTCGGTCGGGTCGCGGCCGTTGTCGGCGCGGAAGCGGTCGAGGTTCTGGTCGATCGCGGTGTTCATGAACATCGCCAGGATCGTCGGCGCCGGGCCGTTGATCGTCATGCTGACGCTGGTGTTGGGCGCGGTCAGATCGAAGCCCGAGTACAGCGCCTTCATGTCGTCGAGGGTGGCGATCGACACGCCCGAATTGCCGACCTTGCCGTAGATGTCGGGCCGCAGATCGGGATCGTGGCCGTACAGCGTCACGCTGTCGAAGGCGGTCGACAGGCGCTTCGCCGGCATGCCTTCGGACAGCAGCTTGAAGCGCCGGTTGGTGCGGAACGGATCGCCCTCGCCGGCGAACATGCGGGTCGGGTCCTCGTTTTCGCGCTTGAAGGCGAACACGCCGGCCGTGTACGGAAAGCTGCCGGGCACGTTCTCCAGCAGCAGCCACTTGAGCAGCTCGCCGTGGTCCTCGTAGCGCGGCAGCGCCACCTTGCGGATCTTCGAGCCCGACAGCGAGGTGTGGGTGAGCGCGGTGCGCACTTCCTTGTCGCGGATCCGCACCACGTACTCGTCGCCGGCGTAGGCGCGCTGCATCGCCGGCCACATGTCGAGCAGCTTCTTGCTGCGCGCCTCCATCCTGCGGTCGCGGTCGGCGGCGAGCGCGGCGAGTTGCGCGAGCGGCTGCGCCTGCGGCGCAACGGCGCCCTCAGCCGGCGCGGCGCGCGCGCCACCCTCGGCGGCCGCTGCCGGCGCCGGCGGGCACGGCACTGCCTTGCCTTCCTCTGCGGCAGCGGCGGCCGAGGGGGCGAGGGCGAGGGCCAGCATGCGCCGCGCCTCGAGCAGTTGCTGCCGTTCGCGCGCCAGCCGCGTCTGTTCGAGCGCGCGCTTCCTGTAGCCGCGCACGGTCTCGGCGATCTCGGCCAGGTAGCGCACGCGCTGCGCCGGCACGATCGGCGTCTGCTGCGTGCTGTGGCGCGTGAACGCCAGCGGCAGGCGCGAGTCCTCGAGGTTCAGCCCGAGTTCCTTCAGGCGCGGCAGCAGCGAGTGGTACAGCGCAGTGACGCCGTCGTCGTTGAAGCGCGCCGCCATCGTGCCGAACACCGGCATCTCGTCGGGCCGCTTGTCGAACAGGCCGCGGTTGCGCTGCACCTGCTTGGAGACGTCGCGCAGCGCGTCGAGCGCGCCCTTGCGGTCGAACTTGTTGATCGCGACGAAGTCGGCGAAGTCGAGCATGTCGATCTTCTCGAGCTGGCTCGCCGCCCCGTACTCCGGCGTCATCACGTACAGCGTTGCGTCCACGTGCGGCACGATCGCGGCGTCGCCCTGGCCGATGCCCGAGGTCTCGACCAGGATCAGGTCGAAGCCGGCGCACTTGCAGGCGGCGATCGCGTCGGGCAGCGCCTGGCTGATCTCGCTGCCGGCCTCGCGCGTGGCGAGCGAGCGCATGTAGACCTTCGGCGCGTTCGCCCACGGGCCGATCGCGTTCATGCGGATGCGGTCGCCGAGCAGAGCGCCGCCGCTCTTGCGGCGCGACGGGTCGATGCTGATCGCGGCGATCGACAGGCGGTCGCCCTGATCGAGGCGGAAGCGGCGGATCAGCTCGTCGGTGAGCGAGCTCTTGCCGGCGCCGCCGGTGCCGGTGATGCCGAGCGCCGGCACCCGGGCGAGATCGGCGGCCTTGCGCATCTGCTCGACGAAGCCGGCCGCGGCGCCGCCGCCTTCCAGCGCGCTGATCGCGCGCGCCAGCGCGCGCCAGCGGCGCGCGAGGTCGGCGTCGCGCAGCGCCTCGATCGAGGTCGGACCGCTGGCGCTCAGGTCTTCGTCGCAGGCGGCGACGATCGAGCCGATCATCGCCTGCAGCCCCATCTTCTGGCCGTCCTCGGGCGAGAAGATGCGCGCCACACCGTAGTCGTGCAGGGCCTTGATCTCGGCCGGCACGATCACGCCGCCGCCGCCGCCGAACACCTTGATGGTCTCGCCGCCGCGGCTGCGCAGCAGGTCGATCATGTACTTGAAGAACTCGAGGTGTCCGCCCTGGTAGCTGCTGACCGCGATCGCCTGCACGTCCTCGTGCAGGGCGGCGCTGACGATCTCCTCGACCGAGCGGTTGTGGCCGAGGTGGATCACCTCGCAGCCCATCGCCTGCAGGATGCGCCGCATGATGTTGATGCTGGCGTCGTGGCCGTCGAACAGGCTGGTGGCGGTGACCAGGCGCACCTTGTGCCGCGGGCGATAGGAGGCCAGGCGCTTGAACTCGGACAGATCGGTCATCGCGCACTCCAGGCGCAGGCGCGGCCCGGGCGGGCCGCGCGCAGCGGCGACAGCGTGGCAGGGTGACTGAGCTTAGCGAGGTTGACGTGCGCGTCAACCTCGGCGCCGGCCGCCCCCGCCGGGCGCGGCCGCCTCAGCCCTGCTGCCAGGTCTCCTTGACGCAGCCGAGCAGCGCCCGCAGCAGCGGCTCCTCGCTGCGGCCGGCCAGGCACACGAACCACAGCGTCGTGCGCAGCTTCTCGCGCGGCCACAGCACGATCTCGCCCGCCTGCACGCGCGCGCGCGCCGCATCCTCGCGGATCAGGCACAGGCCGACGCCGGCGACCACGAGCTCGATCATCAGCGACTCCGAGTCGGCTTCGACCCGGCGCTCGGGCAGGCGCGTGCCGTGGCGCGCGAACAGTTCCTGCACCAGTTGCGTGTGCGTGCTGATCGGCGGCGTGCGCACCCACAGCAGGGCGCTCACGCCGTTCCAGTCGGCGTTGCGGATGCGATCGGCCCAGGCCGCCGGCCCGGCCACCCGGTAGACGATCTGCTTCAGCGGCAGGGCGTCGAACTCGGCGCCCGGCACCTCGCCGAAGTAGAAGCTCGCGTCCAGTTCGCGTTCGCGCACGCGCCGCAGCGCCGCGCCCGAGACCTCCTGGCGCAGCTCGAGCCGCAGGCGCGGATGGCGGCTGACCGCCAGCGCCAGCAGCTCGCCGATCCGGTTCGACTGCGCATCGCCGACCGAACCCACGCGCAGCGTCCCGGTCAGCTCGCCGTGCAGTTCGGCGGCGCAGCGGCGCAGGTCGTCGGCCGCCGCCAGCACCGCGCGCGCGCGCTCGAACAGCGCCGCGCCGGCGGCGGTGAGCTTCATGCCGGTGGCGCCGCGCTCGAACAGCGTCAGGTCGAGCATGCGTTCCAGCGCCTTGACGTGGGCGCTCAGCGCCGGCTGGCTCAGGTGCAGGCGTTCGGCCGCCCGCGTCAGGTGGCCCTCTTCGCCGACGGCTACGAAGCTGCGCAGCAGGAACAACTCCAGGGTCTTGCTCAGCGCACTCTCCGTTGCCGCCCCGGCGGGGCCTCGCTGCCGGCGGCGATGTTATGTCGGCGCCGGTCATCCGGATTCGTGATGGCGGTCATCTGCAAACGCGATTTTATTTTGCGCCGCGACCGGCGCACGATTCGTCTCAGGCAAGGGCGATGCGCAAGGCGACCGAGAGGCTCGTCCGCGCGAGGTGCGGACCTCCCGCCCGGGCCACGGAATTCCGCGCGTTCGCGCGCACCGGTTGTCTCCTCCGCGGCAGTCTCCAGACTCGCGCTCGCGAGTCCCCAAGCCGCGTTCCCGCGCCCGGGTCTTCACCGACCTGGGCGTTTTTTTTGGCGCCGCTAGACGCCGGCGGTCAGCCGCAATTCCGGCGCCGGCGCGCGCAGCACGGCGCCGGCATCGGCCTGCGGGTCGAGCCATTGCGCGTGCAGCGCGGCGCGCACGATGATCGGCATCCGGTCGTGCACCGGCGCCAGTTGCGCGCTGGCGGCGGCGGTCAGGATCGTGTAGGTCTCGATCGCCCCGGGATCCGGTTGCGACGGGTCACGCCAGCACTCCCACAGCCCGGCGAGCGCGAACAGCGCCTCGTCCTTGACCGTGATCCGCCACTTGGTCCTGTGTCCGGCCGGCCCCGACCATTCGTAGAACGCATTGACCGGCACCAGACAGCGGCGCTGGCGGTAGGCACGGCGAAAGGCGGGCGCGCTGGCGACCGTCTCGCAACGCGCGTTGATGCAGCGGGCGCCGAACTTCAGGTCCTTCGCCCAAGCCGGCACCAGGCCCCAGCGCGCCAGCACGCACTCGCGCGCGCCGGCGGGATCCAGGCGCACGATCGGCGCCGTCTGCGTCGGACGCAGATCGACGCTGGCGGTGAACGCCGGCACCGCGGGCACGGCAAAGCGGGCGCGGATCGCGGCCGGGTTGTCGGACAGGTCGTAGCGTCCGCACATCGCCGTTCAGGCTGCCAAGCGGTCCCGGGTGCGGCCGGCGAGCGCTGCGGCGCCCCCGTCGGGCGGCGCGCAGGCGCTCGCCGCCGCAGCGATCGCCTCGCGCAGGCTGCGCGAAGCGCGCACGGTCTGCTCGCTGATCACTCGCACCCGACCCCCATCGACCTGCATGCATCCGGCGCTGCTGCGCGCTTGGCGGCCGCCGAGCTCGACATCGACCGCGGCGACGACCGCTGGCGATGCGCGGTCGGCCGGTGGCGAGCGGCCGGCCGCCGACGTCGACGCCACGACCCGCGTAGAGCTTAGAGCAGCGCATGCAGCGCGCGTTGACCGGCTGCAGACGGCACGGGGTGACAGCGGCGCACCAAGCCCAGCCAGGCAGCGAACTGGCTTTTGCCTCGCCGGCTCGGCGAGCGGCCGATGAGGTCGAGCCCGAAGTGACGCCTCGCTCGCTGCGTTCTCCCGGCACCCCTGAGCGCGAGCGCTCGGCGTCGCGAATTTCACCTCGCCAACCGGTGGGCCGCGGTGTGGCATCCTTGCATCTCAGTTGCTCCACCGCGCTGCGCGCGACCCGCGACGCATGAAACCGGCGGTGTCGTTCCCGCGATAGCGGGAACCCAGCGTCATTGCTGCGTTGGATCCCCGCTTGCGCGGGGATGACACTCCGAGAGGTTTCATTTCAGTTGCTCCACCGCGCTGCGCGCGACCCGCGACGCATGAAACCGGCGGTGTCGTTCCCGCGATAGCGGGAACCCAGCGTCATTGCTGCGTTGGATCCCCGCTGCAGCCTGCCCCCGCGAAAGCGGGGGCGGGGATGACACTCCGGGAGGTTTCACTTCAGCCCCAAGGGTTTGCCATGTCTATGTCCGTCGAAGACCTCGCTGCCCAGGCGCTCAATCTCCCGCCGGAAGACCGAGCCAAGCTCGTCGAGCGCCTCATTGCCAGCTTTGAGCCCAAGTCACCCGCCCAAGCGGCGTGGCTCAAGTTAGCGAACAGCCGACGCGAAGATGTTCGTGCAGGTAAGGTCGTTATGGTCCCGGGAGAGGATGCGCTCGCGCGAGTTCGTGCGCGCCTCTCGTGACCTACTGGCTTCATCCGGATGCCGAGGTCGAGCTCGGTGAGGCTGCCGTCTACTACGCGGAGCATGCCAGCCTTGCCGTTGCCGAGGCATTCCTCGCAGAGTTTGAGCGAGTGCGCGATTTGCTGGTCGAGAACCCTCTGCGCGGGCCGCACGGTGAGTACGGTCTGCGCGTGTACCACTTCGACCGCTTTCCCTATACCGTCATCTACGAGCCTGCGCAATCCGGTCCGCAGATCTACGCGGTCGCTCATCAGCATCGCGAGCCAGGCTACTGGACTGAGCGCTTGTAGCTCTCCTCGCCGACCCTTCACGTTGCATCCTGTTCGCGTTTGACGATACGTGCGATCACCGATTAGCCCTCGCTGACGCTAGCCGCCGTGCGGTGCAGCCCGTAGTTATACGCCCCACGCGAAGAGGTCATGAGTATCTGTTTCACCTACGGTGCCGAAACCCAACCGCTCATAGAAGGCGCGCGCCCGAGGGTTGTTCTTGAGCACCCGTAGGTTGATCGGCAAGCCGCGCTCACGCGCTTCCTCCATTACCAGTAGCATCGACAGGCGACCAATCTGACGTCCCTGATACTCCGGCAGCACGAAGAGCTGATTCAGCTTCACACAACTGCCGGACTGCTCAAGCGCGATGACTCCGACATCAACGCCATCAGCGCATATGACCCGAAAATTCTGAGCCTCAAAGCGTTCGCCGTGCATTCGTCGTTGCGCTTCTTCGTCCCAACCCCAAAGGTCCTCTACGTACGGCCGAAATGCAGCCCTCTTTGCTTGGTACGCAAAGTCGTAATCAGCCGAAGACGCGTTACGAACTGTGACCTTCATGGTGCGTATAACGCTCACGTTGACCGGCCGCGGCGAGCGAAGCTCGCGCGGGTCGGCTCCACTGATAAGGGTTAGGCAAGGTCTGAATAGCGCGCGCCGTGGCGCGTGTTGTTCAGACCTTCCTTAGGTTTCCCTGCGACACTCGTGACAGAAGGTCTCATGGAACCGCTTGGTGTTGACGAACTTCTCGCAGATGCTTGGGTCGCGCTTCCAGTCCTCCGGCGTTGGCAACTCGCTTGCCTCAGACCACCGCAGCCGCCAAAGCGGGTGATGAATGCCTTGGCTCCAATTGAGCGCCAAGGTGCGAAGAATCTCTCCGCGCTTCAGCGGAACGTCGTACTTCGCGAGCCACCAGTCCGCAAACTCGCCCGAGCGAGCTATCTCTGGAACTCGATTCAGTGCCGACGGCGCAAGCGCGCCACCAGACCACTGTTGAACTTGCTCAAGTTGATAGGCTTCGACGATCGGTCTGCCAGCAAACAGGGAGTTCGTGGGATCGATGAATGCCTCACCATATGCGACGCCGGCTCGAACCCGAGTTTGGCCCTGAAGCATGGTCTCGAAGACTAGCCAAGCGACGGTGGCGAGTAGATCGCGCACAGCGTCGTCGGTGTCCTGCTTCGTGTAGAAGAGGAGTGTGTCCGAGAACCAAGCGACCCCGACGCGCTCATGTCGGTCCAGGTCGGACGTCGGTGGCACTTGGCCAGGGAATCCGTTCTTGTGAACTGAGTGGCTGAGTGACTGCCGAAACCAGGCCAGCGCCTGGTCGACGACGAAGTCCAGCGAGTTCTTCTCCACAAGACCGGAGAAGCCCAGGATGTCGCACACGGCGAGGAAGTAGTTCTGCCGCATGGCGGTGGGTACTTGGGAAACCTAACGAATGAAAGGGACTTCCCCGTCCCGAGGTGCCCGCTGCGAAGCGGAGTACGGCATCGAAGTGCCAAGATGGGAAGTGTTCGTTTCCATCAACCACCTGCGAGAGGGGAAGTCATGGCTATCG
>Ga0208100_100835_pt1 | contig 10472 bp, 8 predicted proteins | sample SubbioR11_8A_Aug_FD_184817 | JGI IMG/M metagenome (GOLD analysis project Ga0208100, IMG submission 184817) | Serpentinite rock and fluid subsurface biosphere microbial communities from McLaughlin Reserve, California, USA - CR11_8A_Aug (SPAdes) | ecosystem: Environmental > Terrestrial > Deep... | reverse complement strand
AATTTTTCTGGAATCATGCGCATTTTCGCCGATCGACCCCGCGCGTGTCGGTGCATGCTTGGATCCGACCTCGGCCGGCCCTCGGACCGCAGCCTGAAGAATATCGTTGGGACTTCCGTGGAGAGCCTGTCCATGACGCATCACCCGCTCGCCCCCGCCCGCCTGCGCCGGCGCTCGCTGCTGGCCGCCGGCATCGGCCTGGCCGGCTTTGGCAGCTCGGCGCTGGCCACCGGCCTGCCTGTCCTGCCGCAATGGCGCAGCACCGCCGAGCAGGTCGCCCAGGCCGGCGTGCCGCTGTCGGAGCTCGCCCCCAACGCCCCCGACAGCCATGTCGTGCAGCGCGGCGACACGCTGTGGGGCATCGCACGGCTGTTCCTGACCAACCCCTGGCGCTGGCCCGAGCTGTGGGGCATGAACCTCGAGCAGATCCGCAACCCGCACCTGATCTACCCGGGTCAGCGGCTGGTGCTGCTGCGCGCCGACGGCCGCGCGCGGCTGGTCCTCGCGCAGGCGCTGGGCGAGCCCCCGCTCGAGCGGCTGTCGCCACGCATCCGCGCCGAGCCCGCCGGCGACGGGGCGATCGCCGCGATCCCGCTGCACCTCATCACCCCGTTCCTCAACGAGGCGGTGGTCTTCGACGCCGACGAGCTGGCCGCGGCGCCGCGCGTGGTCGCCGCACCCGAGGGCCGCGTGATGATGTCGCGCGGCGACACCGCGTATGTGCTGGGCGACATCGCCGAGCTGCGCGACTGGCGCATCTTTCGCCAGGCGCGGCCGCTGCTCGACCCGACCACGCGGCAGGTGCTGGGCTTCGAGGCGCGCTTCGTCGGCACCGCCGAATACCTGCGCCCGGGCGGCCTGCAGGCCGCCAACGACGGCCGCACCGAGCTGGTTCCCGCGACTTTCCGCATCACCGGCGTGCGCCAGGAGGTCGGCATCGGCGACCGCCTCGCGCCGGTGGGCGAGCGCGAATTCCCCCGCTTCGCGCCGCATGCCCCGACCAGCCCGATCGAGGGCCGCATCGTCTCGATCTACGGCGACTCGCTGACCGCCGGCCAGCACCAGATCGTCGCGCTCAACCGCGGCCGCAGCGAGGGGCTGGCACGCGGCCATGTGCTGGCGCTCTGGCGCGAAGGCACGCGGGTGACCGACCGCACCGACCCGCGGCGCCCGCAGATCAAGCTGCCCGACGAGCGCCACGGGCTGCTGTTCGTCTTCCGCGTCTTCGAGCGGGTGTCGTACGCGCTGATCCTCAACGTGCTCGACCCGGTGCGCCCCGGCGACCGCTTCACGCAACCCTGAGCCGCCGGGCACCCCGGCGGCCCGCCGCGCATGACCGCCGTCGACGACGAACTCGCCGGCTGGCTGCGCCTGCTGCTGACGCCGGGGGTCGGACGCGACAGCGCCCGCCGCCTGCTGGCCGCGCTGGGGCCGCCGGCGGCGATCTTCGCCGCGCCAGCGGCGGCGCTGCGCAGCCTGGGCGGCGAAGCGCTGGCCGCGGCGCTGGCCAAGCCGCCGCCCGACTGGGCCGCGCAGTGCGCGGCTGCGGCCGCCTGGCTGGCCGCCGACGCGACGCGGCGCGTGCTCACGCTGGCCGACGCCCAGTACCCGGCGACGCTGCTGCACACCGCCGACCCGCCGCTGCTGCTGTACGCCCAGGGCCGCATCGAGCTGCTGGGCGCGCGCGACGCGCTGGCCATCGTCGGCAGCCGCAGCCCGACCGCGCAGGGGCGCGACAACGCGCGCGCCTTCGCTGCGCATCTCAGCCGCGCCGGCTGGTGCATCGTCTCGGGGCTGGCGCTGGGCATCGACGGCGCCGCGCACGAAGGCGCGCTCGAGGGCAGCGCCGAGGGCGGCGGTGGCACGCTGGCCGTGCTGGGCACCGGCATCGACCGCATCTACCCGGCCCGCCACGCCGCGCTGGCCCGGCGCATCGCCCAGGCCGGGCTGCTGCTCAGCGAATACCCGCTGGGCACGCCGCCGCTGCGGCCGAACTTCCCGCCGCGCAACCGCATCATCGCCGGGCTCACCCGCGGCACCCTGGTCGTCGAGGCCGCGCTGCAGTCGGGCTCGCTGATCACCGCACGCCAGGCCGCCGAGGCCGGCCGCGAGGTGTTCGCGATCCCCGGCTCGATCCACTCGCCGCAGTCGCGCGGCTGCCACGCGCTGATCAAACAGGGCGCCAAGCTGGTCGAGTGCGCCGACGACGTGCTGGCCGAGCTCGGCGCCGCGCCGCTGGCCCCGCCTGCGCCCGGCCCGGCCGGCGCGGGCGACGGCGGCCGGCGCGACCCGCTGCTCGACGCGCTGGGCTACGACCCGGCCTCGCTCGACGCGCTGGGCGCGCGCACCGGCTGGCCGGCGGCCGAACTCGCCGCGCGGCTGCTCGAACTCGAACTCGCCGGCCACGTCCAGCGCCTGCCCGGCGGCCTCTACCAGCGCCGCGAGCGGGCTTAGCCCGGAGCCGGCAGCCCGGCGCGGGGCTCGGGTATAGTGGCTGCATGTTCGACGTGCTGGTCTACCTCTACGAGAACTACTGGCGGCCCGAGGCCTGCCCGAGTCACGAGCAGCTCGCACGCAAGCTCACGGCAGTCGGCTTCGAGTCGGACGAGATCCAGGAGGCGCTGAGCTGGCTCGACGGGCTGGCGCAGTCCGCGCAGTCCTACGCCGGGCAGCAGGACGCACGCTCGCTGCGCGTCTACACCGCCGCCGAGCAGGAGCGCCTGGGCGCCGAGGCGATCGGCTTCGTCAGCTTCCTCGAGAGCGCCGGCGTGCTGCCGCCGACCATGCGCGAGATCGTCGTCGACCGCGCCGTGGCCTCGGGCAGCGGCCCGCTCGACCTCGAAGACCTCAAGGTCATCGTGCTGATGGTCTTCTGGAGCCTGGGCGAGGAGCCCGACGCGCTGATCCTCGACGAACTTCTCGTCGAAGCCGAAGACCGCGCAATCCACTGATCGCTCGGGCCGAAGCGGCTGCGCCGCTTGGCCCGGCCCGACTGCCGGATCCGGGTTCAGTTCAGCAGCCGCGCCGGGTCGACGTCGAGCTTGGCCAGCGCGCTGCGCGTGGCCCGCACGGTCAGCGACTCGTCCTGCGCCGGCTGCAGCAGGCCCGCCTGCAGGAACGCCGCCAGCGCCTGGCGCTGGAACAGCACGCAGCGCCCGCTCTGCGCGACGAACAGCGACAGCCGCCCGCGCAGACCGCGCCAGGCCAGTTGCACCGGCTCGACGCGGCCGCGGTAGTCGAGCATGAACCAGGAGCCGACCTGCAGCTCGAGCGCCCAGGCCAGCATCGCCGCGCCGGGCAGCGCGCCGCTGGCGGTCACGACCTCGAGTTCGCTGCTCTCGTAGCCGGAGAGGTCGAGCACCAGCGACTCGTCGATCTGCACGCCTGCGGCCTCGGGCAGCATCTCCTCGAGCCCCTCGAGGCGCTCCTTCAGCTCGTCGAGCCGGGCCTCGGGAATCGCCGCGGCCTTGGCCGTGAAGGCCGCGGCCAGCGCGTGGTTGAGCTCGGCGATGCGCTCGTCCTGCCGTGGCACGGTGTAGCCGGCGAAGCCCATGCCCTCGCGCAGCGTCCTGAGCAGCGGCGGCAGGCGGCGGATGACCTCGGCGCGCTCGTCGCGGGTGACCTTGGCGCCGGCCGACCAGATCAGGTCGGCCGCGGCGCGCTTCATCGTGCGCGTCGCCTCGCTCTGCGCGCCGCTCCTGAGCGCGGTCATCGCCAGCACGTCGGCCCAGACCTGGAACAGGAACTGGCGCACGCCCTCCTGCACCGGCACATGCTCGAGCATCTTGCGCAGCTCGATCGTGTACTGGATGGCCTTCTCCTCGCGCTGCTCGACCTGCTGGGCCAGCGACACGCCCTTGCGGCTGGCCTCGTGGGTGTGCTTGAAGTAGCGCTCGAGGAAGCGCTCGAACTCGGTCAGCACGGTCTGGAAGACCCGCCGTCCGGTGTCGGGGTAGGCCTCGACGACCTGCACGACGCGGCGGATCTCCTGCTCGAGGGCCTCGCCGCCGGCGCCGGCGGTGCTGCCGTCGAAGCCCATCACGCAGGCGCCCATGCGGTCGATCAGCCGCCGCGCGGGGTGGTCGACGGTGGCGAAGAAATCGGGCTCGCCGACGGCCACGCGCAGCACCGGCATCTGCAGGCGCGCGAACCAGACCCGCACCGACGAGGGCAGCCGCTCCTCGGTCAGGATGCTCTGGAACAGCAGCGCGACGATCTCGATCGTCGCGCGCTCGACCGGCGTGGCGGCGGCCTGCTTGAGGGCCTGCTTGTGGCGCTGCAGCGGCTCGAGCAACCCCGGCGTGGTGAGCAGCGCGCCCTGCACGGTGGCGGCCTCGAGGTGCTCGCGGATGTTGCGCTCGGCGGCTGCGAGCGCGTTGCCGAGGGCCGGCGACAAGGGCCGCGGCGGGGCCGGCTGAGGGCTGCGGCCGAGCGTGTCGGCGAAGCCGGGCAGGTGGCGGCTGACGAGCCGCGTCAGGCGCGCCAGCACGGCCTTGGCCTGCTCGCCGCCCTGGCCGCCGCCGTGCGGCAGCCCCGGGCTGCGCGTCATCAGGCGGGTCTCTTCGGCCGCCGCGCCGGCCCCGCGCGCGACCGCGGCGTCGGCCCGCCCGGGGCCGCCGGTGCCGGGGCCGCCCGCGGCGCCGCCGCCGAAGCCGCCGGCGGGCAGGCGCTGCACACCGGTGACCGAGGTGTAGCCGCTGTCGGTGCTGAGGGCCGACTCCTGCTGGCGCCGGATCATCGGCCGCAGATCGATCTCGGGCAGCACGCCGCGTGCGGCCAGCGCGCGGTTGACCTCGTGGTAGGCGGCGTGCACCAGCTCGGCAAAAGCCAGGTGCAGCGCAGACTGCAGCTCGCGCCAGCCCTCGAGCCGCAGGCCGGCGCGGCACCAGCCGTCGACGACGACGCGCGCCAGCACATGCGCGCGCAGGACGTCGTTGGCGTCGAGCTCCTCGCGGCGCTCGAGCGAGGCCATGCGCGCGCGCACGTCGGAGAACTCGGTCGCGGCGCGGTCCATCATGGCCAGCGCCAGCCGCGAGCTGAGGATCTCGCGCTCGATCGTGTCGTCGTCGACCAGGGTCAGGGCGGCGGCCCGACCCACCACCGGCGACTGCAGAGAGCGCGTGCCGCCGCCGTCGACCAGGACGTCGCGCAGCGCGCCGACCATCGCCTGATGCCAGCCAGCGGCGCTGCGGTGCAGCTCGGCGGCGAGCTCGCGGCGGCGAAAGACCACCGGCGTCTCGGCCGGGCGGTCGCGCAGCACATTGGCCGCCTCGACGATGCCGTTGACCAGCCCCGGCAGCGCCTTGACCAGGTGCTCGGTGTAGAGCCTGCGCGCCTGCGTGGCCAGGGTGGACGGGTCGAGGGTGGCCATCGGGCGGAGAGCAGCCGCGAATCGGCCGACTCTACACCATGGCCCCGGCGTTCGGGTCGTTGGGATCGGCCTCCTTGGCGTTCGGCCGCACGAGATCCTCGCGCCGCACGCCCAGCCACATCGCGATGCCCGAGGCGACGAAGATCGACGAGTAGATGCCGAACAGGATGCCGATGGTCAGTGCCAGCGAGAAATGGTGCAGCGTAGGCCCGCCGAAGATCAGCATCGACAGCACCATCATCTGCGTCGAGCCGTGGGTGATGAAGGTCCGGCTCCAGGTCGTCGAGATGGCGTGGTCGATGACCTCGGGCACGCTCAGCTTGCGCCGGCGGCGGAAGGTCTCGCGGATGCGGTCGAAGATGACCACCGATTCGTTGACCGAGTAGCCCAGCACGGCCAGGATCGCCGCCAGCACCGCCAGCGAGAACTCCCACTGGAAGAACGCGAAGAAGCCCAGGATGATGACCACGTCGTGCAGGTTGGCGACGATGCCGGCGACCGAGAACTTCCACTCGAAGCGGATCGCCAGATACGCCATGATGCCGACGATCGTGAAGACCAGCGCGATCGCGCCGTCGCGCGCCAGCTCGGCGCCGACGGCCGGGCCGACGAATTCGGTGCGCTGCAGGCGCAGCGGCTCGGCGCCGCCGACCATGCAGCTCGGCCGGCTGACCTGCTCGCCCTGCGGCGTCGTGTACTGCGTGACGCCGACGGCACCCTGCTCGGCGGTGCACAGCGCGGCGAAGGCCATGCGCGAGACCTCGGCCTGCTCGAGGTCGCCGCGGATCGGCATGCGGATCAGCACGTCGCGCGAGGTGCCGAACTGCTGGACCTGGACCTCGCCGAAGCCCATGCCCTCGATCGTCGCGCGCGTGCGCTCGATGTCGGCGGCCTGCGCATACTGCACCTCGAGCACCGTGCCGCCGGTGAACTCGATCGACAGGTTGAGCCCGCGCGTGGCCAGGAAGAATACCGCCAGCAGGAAGAAGACCAGCGACACGATGTTGAGCGCCAGCGCGTGGCGCATGAACGGGATGTCGCGGCGGATGCGGAAGAATTCCATGGCCCGTGTCCTTCAGTCGCCGCGCGCGGCCCTGGCCCCGGCGGCGGTGCCGGCGCCGGCCTCGGGTCGCCAGATGGTGCCGATCGACACGCTCTTGAGCTTCTTCTGGCGGCCATACCACAGGTTGACCAACCCGCGCGAGAACACCACCGCCGAGAACATCGAGGTCAGGATGCCGATGCAGTGCACGACCGCGAAGCCGCGCACCGGGCCCGAGCCGAAGGCCAGCAGCGCGACGCCGGCGATCAGCGTCGTGACGTTGGAGTCGAGGATGGTGCCCCAGGCCCGCTCGTAGCCGGTGGCGATCGCCGCCTGCGGCGCCGCACCGGCGCGCAGTTCCTCGCGGATTCGCTCGTTGATGAGCACGTTGGCGTCGATCGCCATGCCCAGCGTCAGCGCAATGGCCGCCATGCCCGGCAGCGTCAGCGTGGCCTGCAGCATCGACAGCACGGCCACCAGCAGCAGCACGTTGAACGACAGCGCCAGCGTGCTGACGATGCCGAAGAACCGGTAGTACGCCATCATGAAGACGGCGATCGCGACGAAGCCCCAGAGCACGCTGTTGAAGCCCTGCGCGATGTTCTCGGCGCCCAGGCTGGGGCCGATCGTGCGCTCCTCGATGATCTCCATCGGCGCGGCCAGCGCGCCAGCGCGCAGCAGCAGCGCGACGTCGGTCGCCTCCTGGGTGGTCATGCGGCCGGAGATCTGCACCCGGCCGCCGCCGATCTCGGTGCGGATGACCGGCGCGGTCACGACCTCGCCGCGGCCGCGCTCGAACAGGATGATCGCCATGCGGCGGCCGACGTTGGCCCGCGTGACGTCGCGGAAGACGCGCGCGCCCTTGGCGTCGAGCGTCAGGTGGACCGCCGGCTCCTGCGTCTGGCCGTCGAATCCGGGCCGGGCGTCGGTGAGGTTCTCGCCGGTCAGGATGGCCTCGCGCTTGACGATCAGCGGCACGCCGCCGCGCTCGACGAAGCGCTCGGAGCCGAACGGCACCGGGCCCTGGCCGGCCACGGCGGCGGCGGCCTCGGCGCTCTCGTCGACCAGCCGCACCTCCAGCGTCGCGGTGCGGCCGATGATGTCCTTGGCCTTGGCGGTGTCCTGCACGCCGGGCAACTGCACGACGATGCGGTCGGCGCCCTGCTGCTGCACGACCGGCTCGGCGACGCCGAGTTCGTTGACGCGGTTGTGCAGCGTCGCGATGTTCTGCTTGAGCGCCGACTCCTGGATCGCCAGCGCCGCGTCGGCGCGCAGCCGGCCGACCAGGCGCAGCGCGTCGGCCTCGCCGGCCTCGGTCCACTCCATCTCGGGCAGGCGCTGGCCCAGCAGGGCGCGCGCCGCAGTGCGCGTGGCGGCGTCGCGGAAGCGGACCTCGATGGTCTGCACGTCGCGGCTGACGCCGGCGTGGCGGATGTCGGCCTCGCGCAGCAGCGCGCGCGTGTCGCCGACGACCGACTCGGCACGTCGCGTCAGCGCCGCCTGCATGTCGACCTGCATCAGGAAGTGCACGCCGCCGCGCAGGTCGAGCCCGAGGTACATCGGCAGCGCGTGGATGCCAGCCAGCCAGCGCGGCGACTGACTCACGAGGTTGAGCGCGACGACGTAAGACGGATCCTGCGGGTCGGGGTTGAGGGCGCGCGCGATGACGTCGCGCGCGCGCATCTGCACGTCGGTGCTGGCAAATCGCGCGCGCACCGACTGGCCATCGAACTCGATCAGGTCAGCCCGGATGCCGGCGTCGCTCAGCGCGGCGGCGACGCGGGCCTCGACCGTGGCGTCGACGCGCACGGTCGCCTTGCCGCTCATGATCTGGACCGCCGGCGCCTCGCCGAAGAAATTGGGCAGCGTGTAGAGAAAGCCGATGACCAGCGCCACCGCCAGGATCGCGTACTTCCACCAGGGGTAGCGGTTCATGGCTCGAAGCCCTCAATCCAGCATGGACGTGGCGCGCACCGGCAGCCTCACTTGAGCGTGCCCTTGGGCAGGACCTGCGCGACGGCGCTGCGCTGGACCTGGACCTCGACGCCGTCGGCCACTTCGACGCCCAGGTAGTTGTCGCCGAGCTTGCTGATGCGGCCGGCGACGCCGCCGGCGGTGACGATCTCGTCGCCCTTGGCCAGCGCCTCGACCATCGCCTTGTGCTCCTTCTGGCGCTTGATCTGCGGCCGGATCATGATGAAGTACAGCACCACGAACATCAGCAGCAGCGGCAGCAGGCTCAGCAGGGTCGTGTCTAGCCCGCCGCCGCCGTTGGCGGCAGCAGGCGCGGTCTGGGCGTAGGCGGTGGCAATCAGCACGGCAGCATCCTCGGGCGATCAGGTGATGGCAAAAGCGCAGGATTCTAGAGGCCACGCCGTGACGTCTGGGCGACCCCTGCAAACGACACAGGCCCCTGCGGGGGCCTGTCGTCGTGATTCGGCCCCGGTGGGGCAGCCTGCCTGATCGCGGCCGCCGTCCTGAACGGCGGTTCGATCGGGGCGAGTGGGTTTGGTTGCGGGGGCAAGATTTGAACTTGCGACCTTTGGGTTATGAGCCCAACGAGCTACCAGGCTGCTCCACCCCGCGACTGAGCCCAGCAGTATACACCGAACCGCAGTCGGCGCCAGCAAATTTCTCAGCCGACGCGCTGGGTGCGCCGGCCCTGGGCGGACCGGACTCAGGTGGCGGACTCGGTGGCCTCGGTGACCGCCTGCGGCGCTGGCCGGTCGACCAGCTCGACGAAGGCCATCGGCGCGTTGTCGCCGAGGCGAAACCCCATCTTCAGGATTCGCGTATAGCCGCCCGGGCGGGCCTGGTAGCGCGGGCCGAGTTCGCCGAACAGCTTGGTCACGATGTCGCGGTCGCGCAGGCGCGAGAAGGCCAGCCGGCGGTTGGCCAGCGTGGGCTGCTTGCCCAGCGTGATCAGCGGCTCGACGACCCGGCGCAGCTCCTTGGCCTTGGGCAGCGTGGTCTTGATGGCCTCGTGGCGCAGCAGCGAAACGCACATGTTGCGCAGCATCGCCAGGCGATGCTCGCTGGTGCGGTTGAGTTTGCGCAGTCCGTTGCGGTGACGCATGGTGCTTTCCTTTACTTGTCGAACCTCGGCCGGATCAGGTACCGAGGGTTGCACTGCGGTGCCGGGCCCAGGCCGATGGCGCCGGGCCGGCTGCGCCGGGCCACCGGCACCGCCGCGCTGGACGGGCGGCCGACGGCCTCGGTGCGGGTGATCGAAATCAGCGCTTGTCGAGCCCCTGCGGCGGCCAGTTCTCGAGCCGCGAGCCCAGCGTCAAGCCGCGCGAGGCCAGGACTTCCTTGATCTCGTTGAGCGACTTGCGGCCGAGGTTGGGGGTCTTGAGCAGCTCGGTCTCGGTGCGCTGGATCAGGTCGCCGATGTAGTAGATGTTCTCGGCCTTGAGGCAGTTGGCCGAGCGCACGGTCAGCTCGAGCTCGTCGACCGGGCGCAGCAGGATCGGGTCGAAGCTGCTGGCCTGGCGCTGCGGCTGGCTGAACAGCCCGTCCTCGGCGCCGACGTCGATCTGGGCGAACACCGCGATCTGCTCGACCAGGATCCTGGCCGACGCGCGGATCGCCTCCTCGGGGCTGATTGCGCCATTGGTCTCGATCTCCATGACCAGCTTGTCGAGGTCGGTGCGCTGCTCGACGCGGGCGTTCTCGACCGCGTAGCTGACGCGCCGCACCGGCGAGAACGAGGCGTCGAGCACGATGCGGCCGATGGCCTTGGTCGGCTCGTCGCCGTGGCGGCGCAGGTTGCCCGGCACGTAGCCGCGGCCGCGCTCGACCTTGATCTGCATGTCGAGCTTGCCGCCGCTGGCCAGCTGGGCGATCAGGTGGTCGGGGTTGACGACCTCGACATCGTGCGGGCACTGGATGTCGGCGGCCGTGACCGGGCCGGCGCCTTCCTTGCGCAGGACCAGGGTGACCTCGTCACGGTTGTGCAGCCGGAACACCACGCCCTTGAGGTTGAGCATGATGTGCACGACGTCTTCCTGCACGCCGTCGACCGTCGAGTACTCGTGCAGCACGCCGGCGATCGTCACC
>Ga0208100_100832_pt1 | contig 10500 bp, 7 predicted proteins | sample SubbioR11_8A_Aug_FD_184817 | JGI IMG/M metagenome (GOLD analysis project Ga0208100, IMG submission 184817) | Serpentinite rock and fluid subsurface biosphere microbial communities from McLaughlin Reserve, California, USA - CR11_8A_Aug (SPAdes) | ecosystem: Environmental > Terrestrial > Deep... | reverse complement strand
ATTTTGGAGTCGCTCCCCGCGTGGGGGCGTGGATTGAAATTTGCAACAGATAACACAGCAACATTAGTTGCAACAAGTCGCTCCCCGCGTGGGGGCGTGGATTGAAATTTCAACATACATTCCAATTCTACCATCAGAACCAAGTCGCTCCCCGCGTAGGGGCGTGGATTGAAATATTGCAGCAATTATAGATTAACTCAAAAATATATAAGTCGCTCCCCGCGTGGGGGCGTGGATTGAAATGTCATTGTTCCCGTTACTTCGGAGTCGTTCGGATGTCGCTCCCCGCGTGGGGGCGTGGATTGAAATAATCCTTGTTTTACTGGATCTTCTATAATAACTTGTGTCGCTCCCCGCGTGGGGCGTGGATATATGTGTTTCGAATGAATTCGAAGCTACGGGATAACATGGATTCAAAATAGAAAAAATGGATTTGACATGTGCAAAGCAATGCATATTATGTTTCCCTATATGTTGGGAGTTGTTGACATTTTTTCTTTAAAAAAGCTCTCGTTTATCTAGGGTATTGTCTCAATTATTTTATCCAATGGCTTTGCATTTGGATGGAGTCATAAACTCCATCCAAATTGAGTTTTAGTTAATGGACAAAGTTCAACTTTCTTCAATTTCCATAAGACATACATTCCCTGGTAATCTGTTTTTGATTATCCCTATATAAACAACCAAACTGAAACACATTCTTCTCATTATTTGTTATAATGAAATAAAGAGAACGACTTTTTTTCTGGTATCAGTGGAGAATATTAATCTTTGGGTGTAATAGCTGGACAAACAATTAGTGTCAACAACTCATTCTCTTTGACACTGTGCTCTTGACACTAAAGAATCGTATCTGACTTGAATAAAAGCACAAAGTTTTCTAACAAGAAAAGAGGTAATATAATGAATCAAGTATTTCTCGAAAAGTATGCTGAACTTACAGTCAAAACAGGAATAAATATTCAAAAAGATCAAATTCTTGTTGTTAACTCGCCGATTGAATGCTCGGCGTTTACAAGAATCATAGCCGAAGTGGCTTATAAAGCAGGTGCAAGGGATGTTGTGATTAACTGGAATGATGAATTATTCTCTAAGATTAGATATCTGCATGCACCTGAAGAGGTTTTTGAGGAATTTCCTCAATGGCAAAGAGATTATTACTTATCCTATGTGAGGCGAGGAGCTGCTTTTTTAACTATTTCGGCTTCTGATCCAGAGCTTTTGAAGGATGCAGATCCTGAAAGAATTTCAAAGGCGCAGAAAACAAGGAACAATGCATTGACTGAATATAGAGAAAGGATTATGGGAAACAAAAATGCATGGTGTGTCGTGTCAATCCCAACTGCCTCTTGGGCAAAAAAAGTTTTTCCTGAGATTTCTGAAGATGAAGCTATGGAAAGGCTTTGGGAGATTATATTTAAAACTGTAAGAGCAGATCAAAAAGACCCTGTGGCTTCGTGGGAGCAACACAAAAGTAATCTTAAAAAGGGAATGGATTTTTTAAATGCAAGTAAATTCAAGCTTCTTCACTTTAAAAATTCATTGGGAACAGATTTGAGGGTTGAACTTCCTAAAGGTCATATTTGGCTTGGTGGATCAGAAGTTACTCCAGAAGGGGTAGAATTTATTGCGAATATGCCCACGGAAGAAGTTTTTACTTTGCCTGAAAAAACAGGAGTAAATGGAAAAGTCGTAAGCTCCATGCCTCTTAACTATAATGGACAATTGATTGAAGATTTTTCGTTGACCTTCAAGGAAGGTAAGATAGTAAATTTTGATGCAGTGAAAGGGTATGAAACCTTGAAAAAACTCATTGAAACCGATGAAGGTGCAGCTTACCTTGGTGAAGTAGCCTTGGTTCCTTATGATTCTCCTATATCAAAATTTGATATTTTGTTTTACAATACTCTTTTTGATGAGAACGCTTCCTGCCATTTAGCCATAGGCAAAGCATATCCTGTTTGTTTAGAAGATAGTGAAAATAAAAGCAAGGAAGAATTAATAAATATGGGAATGAACGATTCTTTAGTTCATGAGGATTTTATGATTGGCACTAGGGATCTTAATATAACAGGTATTACTGAGGAGGGTAAAGAAATAGTTGTATTTAGAGATGGGAATTTTGACTATTAATAGAGGCAGAGTAGAAGAGTTGTTCTCACATGAAATCTAAGGGTCAACAGCGGTGTAATAGCTGGACAGACAATCAGTGTTAACAACTCTGTTCTTTAAAAAAATTTCGTTTGTCCAAGGACTATGCAATTGGATAAACAGTGTCAACAACCCAGTCCCTTCGTCAGTCAAAAATAGATTTTTAAAAAGGACATGAAAGCATCCGCTCTCATATCCTTAATTATTACTTATAATTCTTAGATTTGTTTATCTTCGAAATGTTTTTAAATTTTTCGTTTTTCTTCTTAATATAATCCGACCGATTTTCCGAATAATCATCTTCTGTTTTCAACTTCAAATACGAATTCCACCGTTTTTTCGATAACGCACCATCTTTAATCGCAGTATATATGGCACAGTCAGGTTCTTTTGTATGCGTACAATCACGAAAACGACATTTCTCAAAGTAGGCTTCTACATCGCTAAAAGTCTTATCTAACCCGCTTTCAGCATCCCATATGCCTAGTTCACGCATACCAGGTGTATCAACGATCATACCGCCATTTGGCAATAGGATGAGTTCCCTTCTTGTCGTAGTATGTCTACCCTTATCATCATTCCTGATTTCCTGTGTTTCAAGCATTTCATGACCAGTCAACCAGTTGATGAGGGTCGATTTACCAACGCCAGAAGAGCCTAATAGCGCAACGGTCTTACCATGAGTAAAATAAGAGATAACATCTTCAAAGCCTTCTTTTGTTACAGCAGAAATGCCAAATATATCTACACCATTTCCCACAGAATCAACGGCTCTAAACTTACTGGATATATCATCACACAAATCTACCTTTGTGAGTACCACAACAGGTGTTGAACCACCTTCCCATACGAGCACTAAATATCGTTCCAATCTACGAAGATTAAAATCATTATTGACCGACATGCAAATAAACGTCGTATCTATGTTGGTTGCGACCAGCTGATCTTCAACAGACTTTCCGGCTGCCTTCCGAATAAAAGCACTTTTTCTTGAAAGCACATGATGAATTATGCCTTTCCCATTTTTACCTGAATCTCGATCTAGCATAACAAAGTCGCCAACTGCCGGATAGTCTCTATTATTCCGTATTTGAAACCTATATTTACCAGATATTTCAGCGAAAAATTCGCCTTTTTCAGTTACAACACGATAAATATCCTTAGATTGTGAGAGTATTCTGCCTAAATATAAACCGTCATATTCTGCGGCCTCTTTAGCAATCGCATCAGTCAGTCCATATTTTTTCATATCGTTATAGCACATTATTAGCATCTCCTTCATTGGAAGAATTTTGACTCATCCTTACCTTGCTGCCAATTTCATTAAGCGGGAAAGGGGGTCTTGCTAATGGTTGCAATGCTATTGACATCAATTTCACAGGGTTGTCATCTGCTGCGATTCGATTAGAACTCAAATGGTCACATCGATTACATTTATGAATAATCGCCCATTCACCATTTTTTTTAACCCAAACGCCAATCGGTTCCATAATCCCACTGCAATTTGCAGAACGATCTCCTGGCAAATCATCAACATGTAGACTGATTAAGCAATTTGGACAATGATTTCTATGATTGCTCCCAGCGCCTTCCGGTGCGACCATGCTTCCACAGTTTTTGCAGATAAAGTTTTCATAACATGCTTGTTTTTGATAATTATTTTTATCTCTAATTGAATACTTCAATGTACGCTCCTCCTAAAGTGTTTTAATACTTTATGGGAGGCTCATATATTATTATTTTATGCAAGCCTCCCGGATTGCCACATTCTCATGCATATTTTTAAACATAAATGAAACTCCTTTCTTTCAATATTTTTTTTGATTATAGCCATGATTCTTATAATAAACGTCCCCTGGACACCATCAATTCATACTTTCCAAATATTCATCATAGGTCATTTTTTTATCAATAATACTTCCATCGGATGTTATTTCAATAATTCTGTTAGCTATGGTTTCAATAAGCTGGTGGTCGTGTGAAGAAAATAAAATATTGCTTTTATAGTCCCTTAATCCGTTATTTAATGCTGTAATGGATTCAAGATCAAGATGGTTGGTAGGCTGATCGAGTATCAAAACATTGCCATTGCTCAACATCATTCTTGAAAGCATACACCTCACTCTTTCTCCCCCGGAAAGAACATTGGCCTGCTTTAATGCTTCCTCTCCGGAAAAAAGCATTCTGCCCAAGAAACCCCTCAAATAGCTTTCAGCCTTTTCCACAGAAAATTGACGCAGCCAATCAACTAAATTCAAGTCCACATCATTAAAAAACTCGGAATTATCCTTTGGAAAGTAGCCCTTGGTAATGGTTACACCCCAATTGTACTCACCGCTGTCTGCCTCCATCTCTCCTGTCAGTATTTTAAAGAGTGTAGTAGTAGCCAATTCATTGTTCCCAACAAAAGCGATTTTATCTCCCTTAGAAACCATGAAACTTATATTGTTTAATACTACCTCTCCATTTATGCTTTTTGTTAATCCTTCTACTGACAAAATATTGTTACCTACTTCCCTTTCAGGTTTAAAACCTACAAAAGGATATCTTCTGGTTGATGGCTGTATGTCATCTAATGTAATTTTTTCAAGAAGTTTTTTTCGGGAGGTGGCTTGTCTTGACTTAGAAGCATTAGCACTAAAACGTGCAATAAACTCTTGAAGATCCTTGATTTTTTCTTCCTTCTTCTTGTTTTGATCCTTCATCATGTGAAGAGCTAGTTGACTGGATTCATACCAGAAATCGTAGTTGCCCACATACAGCTTTATTTTGCCAAAGTCTACATCTGTCATATGGGTACAGACCTTGTTTAAGAAATGTCTGTCATGAGAAACAACTATAACAATACCTTCGAAATTGATTAAAAATTCTTCCACCCAATTGATAGACTTAATATCCAAATGGTTGGTAGGCTCATCCAGTAGTAATATACCTGGATTTCCAAAAAGAGCTTGAGCTAAAAGCACCTTTACCTTTTCGGCTCCATTGAGATCTCCAACCTTCTTATCATGAAGATCTGTTGTTATGCCAAGACCTTGAAGTAGGGATGATGCTTCTGATTCTGCTTCCCAACCATTCATTTCAGAAAATTCACCTTCAAGCTCTGAAGCTTTTATACCATCTTCGTCGGTAAAATCTGTTTTAGCATATAATAGTTCTTTTTCCTTTATAATCTCAGATAGCCTTGGATTTCCAAGTATCACTGTATCTAGAACCTGAAGCTCATCGAATTCGTAATGATCCTGTTTTAAAACAGACATACGCATACCAGGAGATATACTAACATTGCCTGTGCTTGACTCAACTTCTCCGGACAAAATTTTAAGAAATGTACTTTTTCCCGCACCGTTGGCACCGATCAGTCCATAGCAGTTGCCGGGTGTAAATTTCAAATTCACATCTTCAAAAAGCTTTCGTCCACCAAATTGCAAACTAACATTTGTTACTGTAATCAAATTAAATACCTACCTCTACTTAAAATTTACATACAAGCATCATTATAACATAAATATACAACCATTTCACCTAATTTAACAAGTAGATTTAGGTGAAATTTAAGTGAAAATTTTAAGTCTTGCAAGCATGTTTTTGTTCCCTTTAATCGATAATTTGAAATACGATAATTTAAAAATAGTGCTTTTTTAAGAAATTTGTTAGAATATATCATGATGGGTGAATGAAATACTTCAAATATATGTTTAGCGAAATCTTGAAACCAATATATGGAGAAAGGAAATAAAATGAACCTTCTTAGTATCGAAAATATAAGTAAAAGCTATAGTGAAAAGCAACTATTGGATAATATAAGCTTAGGAATTAACCAAGGGGATAAGATTGGGGTTATAGGAATAAACGGCACCGGCAAAAGCACCTTGCTAAAAATCATTTCAGGTATAGAGTACCCTGATGAGGGAAGGGTAATAAAAGGAAATACAATTACCATAGAATATCTATCTCAAAACCCAAACTTTCACGCTGAAGCTACAGTGCTAGAGCAGGTTTTCAGAGGAGAATCTCCCCTGATGAAACTCATAAGAGAATATGAAAAAGAAATACAAGACCCTAATTCTTCTGGCGAAGTGTTGATAAGGCTAAGTCAAGAGATGGATGCGATGAATGGCTGGAGCGTAGAAAGTGAAGCAAAGGGAATATTGACAAAACTTGGCATCACAGAGTTTAACCAAAAGGTGGGAACCTTATCGGGAGGTCAAAGAAAAAGAATTGCCTTAGCAGGAGCCTTGATCAATCCTTCAGACCTACTTGTTCTTGATGAGCCTACAAACCACCTTGACAATGAAGTCATCGATTGGTTAGAGGATTATCTAAACAAAAGGAAGGGTGCTCTTTTAATGATTACCCATGACAGATATTTTTTGGACAGAGTGGTAAATGAAATCATAGAATTGGATAAGGGTTGTTTGTATTTATACAAAGGAAATTACAGTAGTTTTTTAGAAAAGAAAATGGAAAGAGAAGAGCGAGAGGCTGGCAGTGAAAGAAAAAGACAAGGACTTCTAAGGAAGGAACTGTCATGGATTAGAAGGGGAGCGCAGGGCAGAAGTACAAAACAAAAGGCAAGGAAGGATCGCTTTGAGAGGTTAAAGGAAAGTGGAACAGACTTGTTAGAGGATAAAATGGATATCTCATTTGCGAGCAGCCGTCTGGGAAAAAAGGTTATTGAATTAGAACATATCAACAAGATCTTTGATTGTAATAAAGTGATTGATGATTTTAGTTATACCTTGCTGAGAAACGATAGAATAGGGATTATAGGATCAAATGGCAGTGGTAAGTCGACATTAATAAATATCATTGGTGGAAGGCTTCAACCTGATATGGGAACAGTGGATGTGGGCGAAACTGTAAAAGTAGGAATGTTTTCTCAAGAAACCTATCATATGCCTGACAATCTCAGGGGCATAGAATACATTAGAGAGGGAGCGGAGTATCTAACAACATCAGAGGGCGAAAAAATAAGCGCATCACAAATGATGGAGAGATTCTTATTTCCTCCCGCATTTCAATGGACACTCATTTCAAAACTTTCTGGGGGAGAGAAAAGAAGGCTGCACCTTTTAAGAGTGCTGATGGAATCCCCTAATGTGCTGCTATTAGACGAGCCTACCAATGATTTGGATATTGAAACCTTAACAATTTTAGAAGATTATATTGAAAATTTTCTCGGAGCTGTTATTGTGGTATCGCACGATCGATACTTTCTGGATAAAATTGCGGACAAGCTATTTGTATTTGGAAGGCAGGGAAAAATTGTTCAGCATACAGGTAACTACTCTGATTACAAAGAAGAAATAGATAATAAAGATGAGGATGCTCACATAAGAAAAGCCTTCAAAAACAAGGAGGATTCTAAAGAGCAGGAAAAGGAAAGAGCACTAAAATTTACATTTAAAGAACAAAGAGAATATGAAGAAATTGACCTCAACATTGCAAATATAGAAGTGGAAATTGAAGAGAAGGAAATAAAGCTTAGTGACCCTTCGACAGGGTATATAGACTTACAGAAGTTAATGGCTGAAAAAGAAGAACTGCAAAAACAGCTGGAAATGAAAATGGAGAGATGGATGTATCTAAATGAATTAGCAGAACAAATTGAGAGAATAAAATCAAAAGGCTAGGAGGAAAAACATGAAATTAGTTTCTTGGAATGTAAATGGTTTAAGAGCTATTTTAGGAAAAGGGTTTTTAGATTATTTTAGAGAGGTTGATGTAGATATATTCTGTATTCAGGAAATCAAATTACAGGAAGGTCAAGTAGAACTAGAGCTAGAAGGATATGAGAAATATTGGAGTTATGCGGTAAAAAAAGGTTATTCAGGTACGGCTGTGTTTACAAGAATAAAACCTTTGTCTGTTAAGTACGGATTGGGGATAGAGGAGCATGACCAAGAGGGAAGAGTATTAACCATAGAATTTGATGAGTATTATCTAGTAAATGTCTATACGCCTAATTCCAAAACCGATTTGGCTAGACTTGACTATAGGATGGTTTGGGAAGATGAATTCAGAAAATATTTAAAACAATTAGATGAAGTCAAGCCTGTTATTCTATGTGGAGATCTCAATGTGGCCCATAAGGAAATAGACTTGAAAAACCCTAAAACCAATCGAAAAAGTGCTGGCTTCACCGATGAGGAGAGAGCTAAGATGAGTGAACTGCTGGGTTCGGGATTTATAGATACCTTCAGATATTTGTACCCCGATAAAGTGGATGCATATACCTGGTGGTCCTATTTCGGAAAGGCAAGAGAGAAGAATGTGGGATGGAGAATAGATTATTTCATAGTATCAGAGAAACTAAGGGATAAAATAAAAGATTCTCAAATTCATCCTCATATAATGGGCAGTGATCATTGCCCTGTAATGTTAGAGTTGTAATCAACACATAGCAAATAAATTAGCAATGAAATAAGATTAAATTAATAAATTGATATTTAAACTTCACTATGTTATCATGAAAAAGTGAACAAAATATTTTAGCACTGGGAGAGCTGGGAAACAGGCCAGCTGAGAGAAAGACCCTGATATGTCTTTGATCCCCATCAACCTGATCTGGATAATGCCAGCGTAGGAAAGTGTAATAAGCAAGGTTTTTTAGTTGCTCAATCAAGCACAATCCTCCACGGGATTTGTGCTATTTTTTTTGCAAGAAAGGAGGTGTAGATATAAAGAAAACTATCTATTTTCAATAGTCTGGAGGGAAAATAATTGAAAAAAGTATTAACAATTGCTGGATCAGATAGTTGTGGTGGAGCAGGAATTCAAGCAGACTTAAAAACATTTTCAGCTCATGGAGTGTACGGTATGAGCGTCATAACAGCCGTAACTGCTCAAAATACACAAGGCGTTTTTGGCGTTTTAGACATTACACCTGAAATGATTGAAAGACAAATTGAAGCTGTGCTTGATGATATTTCTGTAGACGCCGTGAAACTTGGCATGGTAGCAAATTCAAAAACCATAAAGATTATCGCTCAGGCACTTGAGAAATATCAGATAAAAAACCTAGTAGTAGACCCTGTTATGGTATCAAAAAGCGGATATCATTTATTACAACCCGAGGCAAAGCACGCACTAGCGAAATACCTAATACCAATGGCCACGGTTGTAACACCTAATTTGTTTGAGGCTGAAGCAATTACTGGCATGAGAGTAGCAACCTTAGATCAAATGAAAAAGGCTGCAATACAAATTAATAAAATGGGAGCAAAGCACGTTTTAGTAAAGGGTGGACATTTGGAGGGAGATGCCATAGATGTTTTGTATGATGGAGATGACTTCCAATACTTTAACTCACCTAGAATCCATACACAAAATACCCATGGGACAGGTTGCACACTTTCTTCTGCCATAGCCTCAAACTTAGCTAATGAAATGAACATTAGTCTAGCAGTTGAAAAGGCTAAGGAGTACATAACGATTGCCATAGAGCAATCATTTTCGATAGGTAAAGGGGTGGGACCTACCCATCACTTTTATGAGCTGTATAGAAAAGCTGGTATTAACTAAAATTTTTAGGAGGTTAGTTATGGAATTGATAAAAGATTTTGATGAGATGCTTAAAAAGATTAAGAAAGATAAACCCCTTGTACATCATATAACAAATTATGTGACGACAAATGATTGTGCCAATTCAGTTTTAGCCATGGGAGGCTCTCCGGTCATGGCAGATGAGCTTGAAGAGGTGGAGGAAATGGTGTCATTGGCATCTTCGTTGGTGCTTAATATTGGAACCTTGAACAAGACTGTTATAAAATCCTTTATTGTAGCAGGGAAAAAGGCAAACAGCTTGGGAATCCCAGTGGTTTTAGATCCGGTGGGAGTGGGAGCCACAAAACTTAGAACCGATACAGTCAGACATATTTTGGAGGAAGTAAAAATTTCTGTACTGCGAGGCAACATGTCTGAAATAAAAAATATTTATGGAATAAAAGGGTTGACTAAGGGCGTTGATTCAACAGAAGATTCCAGAGAGGGAGGAATTGAGATAGCCCTTGGCTTGGCAAAAAGAATTAGTTGTATCGTTGTTATTACCGGTGTTGTAGACATCATATCTGATGGAGAAAAGATTTATCGTATAGAAAACGGACATGAAATGCTTTCAAAAGTAACAGGAACAGGCTGCATGACATCTTCTTTAATTGGACTGTGTTGTGGTACACATACCAATAATCTTTTAGCCGCTGTAATGGGAACAGCAGCAATGGGTATTTCTGGAGAATTGGCGTATGAGTCTACGCAAAAAACAGACCAAATAGGGACCTTTAGGATAAAGCTCATGGATGCAATCGGCAGCTTGACCATAGATGTATTTAAAGAAAGGATGAAGAT
>Ga0208100_100831_pt1 | contig 10503 bp, 11 predicted proteins | sample SubbioR11_8A_Aug_FD_184817 | JGI IMG/M metagenome (GOLD analysis project Ga0208100, IMG submission 184817) | Serpentinite rock and fluid subsurface biosphere microbial communities from McLaughlin Reserve, California, USA - CR11_8A_Aug (SPAdes) | ecosystem: Environmental > Terrestrial > Deep... | reverse complement strand
AAGAGGAAAAGGTGGATTTGGTCATACTGGCGTATAGTGAAGTAATAATATAACTGGACAAAGAATAGAATAGTGTTAACGAAGGAAAGGGGGAAAAGGATATGAAGTTAAGTAAACTTGGTGGAAAAGAAATCGTTAACCTCAACGATGGAGGGAGATTGGGAATGCTTGCGGAATCTGATCTTTTGATAGATGAAAGAAATGGTAAGATTAAAGCTTTATTGGTTCCGGATTTTAAAAATCAATTTTCGATTTTTCATGATAAAAACTACTTTGAAATTCCTTGGGAGTGTGTTAAAAAAATAGGAAATGACATGATTATTATAGAGATAGAAGAGGATGAGGCAGGAAAAAAGAAATTCTCTTTGTAATGTCTGTAAATAATGCAATATAGAATATAGAATTGTAAGGAGCTATTAAATAAGGGCTTTGCCCGTCATTTAACGGTTTCAGTGGGAGATTTAACTCCCACTGAAAAAATTAAGATGTCCCCCGCCGCCTATAGAGACGGAGGACATCTTAATTTAGTTATATTATTTGTATAGTAGCTTTTATATTGGTAAAGATAAATATGAATAATATAACAATTGGACAGTTCTATAATTTTGGCACTACCAGAATAAGTAGGAGAGTGAATATATGAAAATAAAAGTTAAACAAAAGAATAATCTACCATCTCCTGAAACGCAAACCAGTCCTGAAACATCTCCAGATTTAAAGACTGCACTCAAAATAAATTCAAAATTAAATAATATAAAAGATTTAGGTATCCACTCCATACCAGATATGCCAGGAAATGTCCATTATTTGACAATAATTGGGCATATCGAGGGACATAGTGTGTCACCACCTCAAAATAAATCTACCAAATATGAACATATTATTCCGCAATTAATTGCTGTAGAGGAAAATACTCAAACAGAAGGTATGTTGATTATTTTAAATACAGTTGGAGGTGATGTGGAAGCAGGTCTAGCTATCGCTGAATTGATTGCGAGTATGTCGAAGCCGACAGTTTCCTTAGTACTTGGTGGGGGACATAGCATAGGAGTTCCGTTGGCAACAGCGAGCAACTACTCCTTCATAGCACCTACAGCCACCATGACTATACATCCCATCAGAATGAACGGTTTAGTAATAGGAGTACCTCAAACATTTAAGTATTTTCAGAAAATGCAGGAAAGAATTATCCAGTTTATTACGAAACACTCAAAAGTAGAAAGAAATACGGTTTTAAAACTTATGAATGAAACTGATGAAATTGCGAATGATGTTGGAACGATTCTTATAGGAAGTGAAGCTGTAGATATTGGTCTTATAGATCAGGTTGGAGGATTAAAGGATTCAATGATCAAGTTAAAACAGTTAATAGAGATTAATATAAAGAAAACTTAGTTCAGATGGAGTTTTTATTCCACCTGAACTCTAGTTGCACTTATTTCGAAGCTTGGGGGCACTTATCTCCCACTTATAGAAGCGGGAGTATTAGTAACGCCGCTGAGATAAATTCTAAAGCTGGTGAGCCTGAAGTCCATATGAATTTACAATAGAAAAGTAAATAGCATTATGTTATAATCTACTATAAAGTCTTAATTTACCATTAATACTTTATAGTATGTTTTTTCTTATTAATATGAGGTGAATAATGTGGTTACTAAAAGGAAAAAAAGGGAAAATACCAATAGCCAAATGAAGGTTAATGGTGAGGTTATCTCATTGTTGATAATTTCTTTTGGTATTCTTATTTTAATTAGTTTACAAACACAATCTGCTGGGCACTTGGGGAATTTTATAAGAAGCATTTTATTTGGAATGCTGTCAAGCCCTGCGATAATACTACCTTATCTAATTATTGCATATGGTATCTTTCATATGATAGGCAAAACTACATTGGGAGGTATTAGATCTAAAATTTCAATGATTTTAATATACGTCTGTTATTTAGTGATATATACGTTGCCATTAAGAGAACAAATTACAGATCAACTTTTTTCTTTAAATGGTATTAAAAAATCTTTTCAATATGGAATAGATGGAGTTAGTGGTGGACTGATAGGCGATACTCTTAGTATCATAGGACTTAATTTCTTTGGACTTATAGGAAGTTATGTCATTTCAATAACATTGATGATTGTAGCCTTTGTTTTGCTAACTCAAATTTCAATCGTTAGAGTTCTTAAATATTTTAAACAAAGAGTCTGCGATACCATAGCTTTTTTACTAAGCAAGTTTAAAATTCAAAAAAAAACAAAATATTCTAACTTGGATATGGCTCAAGAGGTCGTTTTAAACCTAAACAATAGTTATGCAGAAGCAAGTGAATATACTACCAGTGAACAAACTAGTGAGAAAATTAGAACTCTTGATTTCAAAAGAGATCCCTTAGAAGGAAAGATTGTCAACTTGGAGGAAGCAGGAAAAAAATTAAGAAAACAGCAAGTGAATAATGAATCGGATAGTTCGCCTATAAATATACTGATTGGAAATTCACCATCTTTGAATGATTCATATCGTTTACCCACAGTAGATTTATTGGATGCAGTTATTGTATTGAACACTAAAAAGGATAAAAAAGAAGTAGTAAATAAGGCTAGAATATTAGAAGAAACATTAGGAAACTTCGGGGTAGAAGCAAAAGTTATACAAATTAGTCAAGGACCAACTATTACCCGTTATGAAATTCAGCCTAGCTCTGGGGTAAAGGTTAGTAGAATTGTAGCTCTAGCAGATGATATAGCTTTGAATTTAGCAGCAACTAATATTAGAATTGAAGCACCAATTCCGGGAAAAGCAGCTGTGGGTATTGAAATACCAAATGATAACATTTCAACCCTTAGTTTGAGGGAAGTGTTGCAAAGTGATCAGTTTATTAGTAGTGATTCAAAGTTGACCTTTGTACTTGGAAAAGATATTGCAGGCAATCCAATAACTGCAGATTTAGCGAAGATGCCACATTTGCTCATAGCAGGAGCTACAGGATCAGGAAAAAGTGTATGTGTAAATACTTTAATTTCCAGTATTTTATTTAAGGCAAGTCCAAAAGAAGTAAAGTTGCTTTTGATAGATCCTAAAGTTGTAGAATTAAGTAACTATAATGGAATTCCTCATCTCTTGATACCTGTAGTAACAGATCCTAAAAAAGCATCTTCAGCATTAAACTGGGCGGTTCAGGAGATGAGCAATAGATATAAGTTGTTTGCTTCTAAAAATGTAAGGGATATAAATAGCTATAATGAAAAAATACAAAAGGAAAATTTAGAAACTATTCCTAAAATAATTATTATAATTGATGAATTAGCCGATTTGATGATGGTGGCACCTGGTCAGGTTGAGGATGCTATTTGCAGATTAGCTCAGATGGCAAGAGCAGCAGGAATGCATCTTATCGTAGCCACTCAAAGGCCGTCGGTGGATGTCATAACAGGAGTGATAAAAGCGAATATTCCGTCTCGTATAGCTTTTGCAGTTTCATCTCAAATTGACTCTAGAACCATAATAGATATGGGAGGTGCAGAAAAGCTGTTAGGAAAAGGTGATATGCTTTTCTATCCAGTAGGAGCATCTAAGCCCAAGAGGGTTCAAGGAGCTTTCATTTCAGATGCGGATGTTGAAAAAATAATAAAGTACATTAAAGATCAATCTTCAGAGAACAACTATGAAAATGAAATTGTAGAAAGTCTTGAAAATAGCTATAAGGAATCCGAGAGTGTCGTGGATGAACTATTAGAACAAGCTATTGACCTGGTGGTACAGTCTGAACAAGCTTCTGTTTCAATGCTTCAAAGAAGATTTCGAATAGGATATAATAGAGCCGCAAGACTAATGGATGAAATGACAGAAAGAGGTATTGTAGGTGAGCATGAGGGTAGTAAACCAAGACAAGTGCTTTTGTCAAAAGAAGGTCTTGAAGAAAAGAAGAGTAGGATTTAAATCCTACTCTTCTAATAATTACCATGAATACTTTCGCTTGTACATAATCTTCTAGAAAAAACAAAAATGGCAGATAATAAATTGAGTAAGTTAGTTGAAAACGAGGGATAAAAGTGCATAATCTTATCAAAATAGAAGAAGGCTTGAAATTAGACAATAAAATATTTATTGATGTTAGATCACCTGCTGAATATGAGGAAGCCACCATACCAGGGGCGATTAATGTACCACTTTTAGAGGATCAAGAAAGGACCGCTGTTGGTACTGTATACAGAAATGAAAGCATTGAAAAAGCTAAACAATTAGGAATAAGCTTCGCTTCTCATAAACTTCCGGAAATATTTAAGCTTATTAACCAATTTCATACAGAAAATAGAATTGTTATAATCTTTTGCTGGAGAGGAGGAATGAGAAGTAAATCAGTTTGTTCTTTTCTTAACTCCCTTAATTTAAGTAGGGTTTATCAACTTGTAGGTGGATATAAAGCCTATAGAAAATTTGTTGTTGAATACCTTGAGAATAAACCTAAATTCTTTCGATTTTTAATGCTTCATGGCTTAACTGGCGTTGGAAAGACGCATATTCTCGAAGAATTAAAGCGAATGGGAGAATCTATACTAAACCTAGAAAATTTAGCAAATAACAGTGGATCTGTATTTGGTAACATTCTTTTTTGTGAAAAATCTCCTTCTCAAAAACAATTTGAGTCATATATATTTAATGAGCTATATCATGCTAAACGCAAAACCATATTTGTTGAAAGTGAGAGCAAAAGAATTGGCAATGTCCAAATACCAGAACCTCTATTTGAAAAAATGATGAATGGATATCATATATTAATCAAAACTGATATAGAGAATAGAATAAGGATTATAAAAAAAGATTATGTGAATTCAAATCAGGATGAAAAAATTATTGCTGCCATAGGACATCTGAGAAAAAAGGTGGGTCATCAATTGGTAGAAGAATTAATTTTAAAGATAAAAAATAAAGTTTATGATCCTGTGATTAGAACACTTATTGATATTTATTACGACCCGCTATATAAATACTCAATTAATAAATATGAAAAATACGATTTAACCGTAGATTATGATATAATTGCTGAGGTATTTCCTTTATTAATTGAATTTAGTAAATCTGTAGAAGAAGAGTCGAAAGGAGTTTTGGAATGAATCTGAATGTATTAATAGAATCCTTGGGGTGTGCTAAGAACCTTGTTGATTCTGAAACGATGATGGGGATTCTATCTCATAATAGCTTTAAGCTTACTTCAGCGAAGGAAGAAGCTGATGTAATCATAGTTAATACTTGTGGCTTCATAGAGTCTGCCAAACAAGAATCCATAGATACCATTCTTGAATTGGCTAAGTATAAGAAGAATGGAAAATGCAAGATTCTGGTGGTATCTGGCTGTTTGGCTGAAAGATATTCTGAGGAATTATTAAAAGAGCTTCCCGAAGTTGATGCTATCGTGGGAACGGGCAACTTTCCAGAAATAATTCAAGTAATTGAAGATGCAATAAATGGAAGTAGGATTGTGAGAGCTGGAAATATTGATGCAGAAATATCTGAAGACTTACCAAGGATTATAAGTACTCCAAACAATTCAGCTTATCTGAAAATTGCTGACGGTTGTGATAATTGTTGTACATATTGTATCATACCAAAGTTAAGAGGAAAGTATAGAAGCCGAAAGATAGAACACTTATTGCTAGAAGCAGAGCAAATGGCAGCAGCTGGTATAAGTGAATTAATAATCATAGCACAGGATACTACTAGCTATGGAATTGATATTTATCATGAATATAAACTATCTGAATTACTGCAAAGATTATGTACTATCGATGGACTCAAATGGATAAGATTACTCTATTGTTATCCAGAACAAATTACCGATGAATTAATTGCTGTTATAGCTCAAGAAGAAAAGATATGCAAATATCTAGATATCCCGATACAACACTGCAATGATATTATTTTGAAAAAAATGAACAGAAGAACGAACAAGGAAAATATCCTTGGTGTCATTCGAAAATTGAGAAGAAGCATACCAGATATACATTTGAGAACTTCTTTGATCGTGGGATTCCCTGGTGAAACAATTGAGCAGTTCAAAGAATTAGAAGAATTTGTTAAAGCCATAGAATTTGATAGACTGGGTGTCTTTCCATATTCCATGGAGGAGGACACAGCAGCGGCACTCTTTCTTAATCAGATTGCAGAACCTGAAAAACAGAAAAGACTAGAAGTTATTATGACTTTGCAACAAAAAATCTCATTAGAAAAAAACAAGAAGAAAATTGGATTTTTTTATGATATACTTATAGAAGAAAAAATTGAAGAAGGTGTATATCTTGGCAGAACCCAATATGATACTCTGGAAATTGATGGTGTTGTATATATTAATACTATCAAAATGATTGATATAGGAACCTTTGTGAAGGTGAGAATAGTTGATGCCTTAGAATATGATTTATTAGGAGAGATGGTAGATGAATCTAGCTAATAAGCTAACAATTGCCCGTATTTTCTTAGTTCCAATCTTTATGATAGCCCTTTTAAATAAGATTCCATATGGTATTTATATTGCTGCCACTATATTTACTATAGCAGCTATTACGGATACTCTTGATGGATACATAGCTCGAAGCAGAAATCAAATTACTAAGTTTGGAAAATTTATGGATCCGCTTGCTGATAAACTTCTAGTTACCGCAGCACTTGTTTCTCTTGTGCAAATGGGAAAATTGTCAGCTTGGATTGTTGTGATTATTATTTCGAGAGAGTATACAATTAGTATATTAAGAGCTGTTGCAGCCTCTGATGGGATTGTCATATCAGCAAGTGTATGGGGAAAGTTAAAAACCATAGCTCAAATAATAGCAATTATTTCTATAATGATTGATAATTATCCTTTTAGCATAATTAATTTTCCTTTCAGTACAATTGCATTATGGGTGGCAGTAGCACTAACAATTATTTCAGGAATTGACTATTTATATCTAAATAAAAATATTTTACGGTAATAAGGCAACCTTCTTGCTTTATTACTGTTTTTTTTACAGAAAGGAGTTGCGAAAATGAATTGTACGATCCTCAGTGTGGGGACTGAACTATTGATTGGTCAAATAACGAATACAAATTCAGTGTATCTATCCAAGCAATTAAATTTATTAGGTATTAATGTTTTATACCACTTTACAGTGGGTGACAATAAAACTAGACTAGGAGAAATTCTTAAATATTCTATAGAGAAAACTGATATTATTATAACCACTGGTGGGCTAGGTCCAACTCAGGATGATCTTACAAAGGAAACCATCTCAGCTATGATGGATAGATCGCTTATTAAACATGAATCTTCATATAAAAAACTACATGAAATTTTCAAAAAACTTAACAGATCGATGACTGACAATAACTTAAAACAAGTTTATTTGCCTGAAAATTCCATAGTTTTAGAAAATAATTGTGGTACTGCACCAGGTTTTATGATAGAAAATGATGGTAAAGTTATAATAAGCTTGCCGGGTCCTCCTAAAGAAATGATTAGTATGTTTGAAAGCGGTGTTAAAAAATATCTAGAATCAAAAACCTCGGCGATAATCTATTCAAAAATTCTTAGAATTTTTGGAATTGGTGAATCAGAATTAGAATCAATTCTATATGATTTAATAGATGGACAATCAAATCCAACCGTTGCCACTTACGCCAAAGAAGGAGAGGTTAGTTTAAGAATTACTTCTAAAGCTCAAAATGAAGAACAGGCTTTAGAAATAATTCTGCCTGTTATTGAAGAGATAAAAAAAAGAGTTGGTAAATATATTTATAGTTATGACAATGAAGAATTGCATGAAGCAGTCGCTAAAATTTTAAGTGAAAAGGGAATTTCCCTTTCTTTGGCGGAATCCTGTACTGGTGGATTATTAGCTTCAAAACTAACTGAAGTACCAGGAATTTCAGTTAACTTTGACCGTTGCATTGTAACATATAGTAATTTATCTAAAATTGAAGAATTAGGAGTCAAAAAGGAAACTTTGGACAATTTTGGTGCAGTAAGTGAAGAAACCGCTAAGGAAATGATATCAGGTCTAAAACGCAAGGTTAAAAGTGGATTGCATCTTGCAATAACAGGTATTGCCGGACCAGATGGAGGTTCTGATGAAAAACCTGTGGGATTGGTATACATTGCTTTGGAATATAAAGGTCTTTTAGTATGTCAGAAGTTTAATATATTAGGGGGTAGAGAACGTATTAGGAACAATTCTTGTTTGCAAGCACTAAATATGATCAGGAGAATTATAATAGAAAATTAATATGTGTTATTGACCCGATAAGATATTTGATATATAATCCAAGTAGAACGTTTGTTCGAATGATGAAAGGCAGGTGAAACCAGATTACATATCTGGGAGAGACATGAACGAAAAAAGAAAAGCATTAGAAATGGCCATGAGTCAAATAGAGAAGCAGTTTGGAAAAGGCTCTATTATGAAGTTAGGAGAAGATGCTTCAAGACTCAGCATAGAATCTATTTCAACCAGTGCACTAGATTTAGACATAGCAATAGGAATAGGTGGAGTTCCAAGAGGTAGAATTGTGGAAATATTCGGGCCTGAATCTTCAGGAAAGACAACGGTAACATTGCATATCATAGCTGAAGCACAAAAAAATGGTGGGATTGCAGCTTTTATTGATGCTGAACATGCACTAGATTCAATATATGCAAAAAGGTTGGGTGTAAATATTGATGAATTGCTTGTTTCACAGCCAGATACAGGAGAACAAGCATTGGAAATTTGCGAAGCACTAGTTAGAAGTGGAGCAGTAGATGTTATTGTCATTGATTCTGTGGCAGCTCTTGTCCCTAGAGCTGAAATAGAAGGAGAAATGGGAGATAGCCATGTGGGATTACAAGCTAGGTTAATGTCTCAAGCACTGAGAAAGCTAGCTGGAATTATAAATAAATCAAATACTACTGTTATATTTATCAATCAACTTAGAGAAAAGGTTGGAATCATGTTTGGTAATCCTGAAACCACCACAGGGGGTAGAGCATTAAAGTTTTATTCCTCTATAAGACTAGATGTAAGGAGAATTGAATCTATTAAACAAGGTGAAAATATAATAGGAAGCAGGACAAGAATAAAGGTTGTTAAAAACAAAATAGCTCCTCCTTTTAAACAAGCTGAGGTTGATATTATGCATGGGACAGGAATTTCTCGAGAAGGGTGTATTTTGGACTGTGCTGTTAGCTCTGATGTCATTAAAAAATCAGGTTCATGGTATAGCTATGGAGACCAAAAACTAGGTCAAGGTAGAGAAAATGCAAAGCAGTTTATTTTTGATAACCCTGAAATTAGTGAAGAAATCGAAAATAAAGTAAGAGCATTAAATAAGCTTCCTTTAATAAAAAAAGTAAATAAAGTTCCTGCAACAGTTGTTGAATAATAAAGCAAACGCAATTTTATTTCTAATAAACCTTGCATTTACAGAAAAATAGTGATAGACTTAAAAATGTGTGATAGTAAGTTCATTACACGAATAGATTTAACACAGTTAACAGCATCTCCTCTTTTAGGAAATATTGAAAACAGTTTAAATCTCAATAATTGAAAAGGAGGAATGTTGAAATGGCAGATAAAAATTTAGTTTGTAAAGATTGCAGTAAAGGCTTTTTATTCACAGAAAACGAGCAAGCTTTCTATAAGGAAAAAGGTTTTGATAACGAACCACAAAGATGTGCTGATTGCAGAAGAGCAAAGAAACAAGAAAAAAACAATAACAACAGAGGATTTAGAAGATAGTAAAATGATGATAGACCTTACTAATGTAAATTTAGTAGGGTTTTTTGTTTTGTGTTTGGTCAATAAAGACAAAGAAATAACCAGCAGTGTGCTGGCTATTTCTTTGTGACCTATGTATTAACACTCAATATTAATAATTTTCAATATGAATTTCGAAATGAGATTGTGGATGAATGCATGCAGGACAGCTTTCAGGTGCTAGGATTCCTTCATGGATATAACCGCAATTTCCACATTTCCATGTTGCTTTTTCACTCTTTTTAAATACCACTTCGTTAACAATATTGTCTGCTAATTTGAGATATCTATATTCATGTTTTTTCTCAACAGCGGCAATCATTTTAAAGGCTACCGCCACGTCAAGAAAACCTTCTTCTTCTGCGACTTTTGAAAATTCTGGATAGAGCTCACTCCATTCTTCATTTTCGCCATTAGCCGCTGCCTTTAAGTTATCTAGGGTAGTTCCCTGTGCTACAGGATATTTTGCATTAATCTCTATCATTGTAGGAAGGTCTTCTTGTAAACCTGCAAGAAGAAGCTTGTAAAATCTTTTTGCATGTTCCTTTTCATTATCTGCGGTTTCAAGAAAAATGTTTTTAATTTGTTTATAGCCTTCCTTATCAGCAATGGACGCATAAAATGTATACCGATTACGAGCTTGTGATTCTCCTGCAAAAGCCTTCAATAAATTTTCAGCAGTTTTTGTTCCAGTCAATGACTTCATAATGATACCTCCTAGTATTTAATGGTAGTGCCAAACCCA
>Ga0208100_100823_pt1 | contig 10566 bp, 7 predicted proteins | sample SubbioR11_8A_Aug_FD_184817 | JGI IMG/M metagenome (GOLD analysis project Ga0208100, IMG submission 184817) | Serpentinite rock and fluid subsurface biosphere microbial communities from McLaughlin Reserve, California, USA - CR11_8A_Aug (SPAdes) | ecosystem: Environmental > Terrestrial > Deep... | reverse complement strand
ACTTCGTAGGCCAGGTGGTGCGAGCCGTCAAAAGCTCGCCGCCCTGCCGGGGTGTTGGAGAGTGCTAACGCGGTGCGGACGATGGTCTGCGGGTGCGACTGGCGCACGTCGATGACGTTGATAATCCGTTCACCGTGGGCAAAGGTTCTCCCATCAGGGTGTATCTCGCCACCAGCAGAGCTGGAGTAGAGCACTTTGCCCGAGGGCTGGGTGTCGAAGCGGCTGAAGGTCAAGCCTTCAAAAAGACCGGCCTTCCAGAACTGGTAGCCGACATCCTTGGCCACGTACATGGCGCTGCCGTCACTACGCACCAGCACCACATAGGGCTCTTCCAGGCCGGGGATGAAGCTAGAAACATCCATCACCAGCGCCCCGGCATACTTTCCCTCGCTGGGCCGCGACACGTCAGGGCTGCGCTCCATGATCTCGAGCCCTTGGCGCAAGAAACCGCTACTGACCACATCCGACTCCCACACTAAGAGGTCGTACTCGGCGCCGATGGCGTAGTAGGTCGTTAGTTGGGCGCGCAAGACCCGCTCGACTTCGCTCCGCAGTTCGCCCCGCTCGAGCCTATGCAGCACCGCTAAGACGCCCGCCTCGATCCGCTCGCCATCCGCCTCTTTGGCCTGCTGCAAGCGCACGTACAGCTCGCCGATCCAGTGGTCGTACTTGCCCCCGTCGTAGCGGGCGCCGAAGTACTCCACGGCAAAGAGCGACTCGGCGGCCTGCCGACCGGTATCATCGATATAGTTCTGGACCTCGACCTCATACCCGGCCGCCCGCAGAATGCGGGCACAAGCGTCGCCCAGGACGATATTGCGCAGGTGGCCGACGTGTGCCTCCTTGTTGGGATTGACGCTGGTATGCTCGACGATCACCTTCTCGCCCTGCGGCGCTATCACTGGCCGGGTAGTAGCTATCGCTTCGACAAAGCTGCCCCGCTCGACATGTACATTGATATAGGGCCCCACCGCTTCGGCCCGCACGATGCCGGGCGGCAGCGCCAGGCGCGCCACGATCTGCTGTGCGATGGCTGAGGGGTTCTGGCGCAGTCGGCGGGCTAAGGCAAAGGCTAGCGGCGTGCCGTAATCGCCAGGCTTCCCTTCCGGCACCTCCTGAATCACAATCTCCGCATCCGCCACACCCAACTCGGCAACGGCGGCCTGCAAGGCGGTCTTAAGCTGTGCTTTGAGAGTAAGCATGGCGCTACGCTATCACGCCCCTTCATCACATACCCACCTCGGCTGCCTATACTGGGCTCGGAGGTCGCCAATCTTGTAAGCTAGCTCGCAGCATCGCTTGGTCGATCGCCTAAACTTGACATATGATGACTCAAGTTTATTGCCCCGAACGGAGGCAGTGAATGGACACCCAGCCCCCCCCTGAGACTTTCGACCAACCCATCCCGGTCTGCCCAGTACGCGGCTCGGTCTTGTATCCCACCATGGTGATGCCGATCGATGCCGGTCGGCCTATTTCGATCCGCGCCATCAATGCCGCCTTGGATCGCAACCGCGTGATTTTGATCGTCAGCCAACAGGACAAGGATGTCGAGGAGCCGAGTGCCAAGGACCTCTACAGCGTAGGGACCGCCTGCAACATCCTACGCATGAAGAAAAACCCCGACGGTAGCATCCAGATGCTGGTTCAGGCCTTTGCCCGCGTCACCGTCACCCGCTACCTCAGCGGTGACACCATCCAGGCAGAGGTTGAGCCGCTGGAAATTCCTAGCGGCGATCCCCTCGTGCTCGAGGCCTCCTTCCGCGAGTTGCGCGAGAAGTTCTCGAGCATGATCGAAGCGGGCCGTAACTTCCAGCCTGAGTTAGCTCAGTTCATCATGAATCTCGAGGATGCCGGGCAGTTGGCGGACTACATCGCCTATCACCTCGACTTCCGGCTTGAAGACAAGCAGGCGGTCTTGGAAGCCCCCACTGTGGCCGAACGGGTGCGCAAGGTGCTGGTCTTAATCGATACCGAGATCGAGCTGGCCGAAACGCAGCGCCGGGTGCAGCGCGAGGTCAAGGAGGAGATCGACCGCAATCAGCGCGAGTACTTCCTGCGCGAGCAGATCAAGGTATTGCAGCGGGAGCTGTCCGGCTCCGAAGAGGGGGACGACGAGATCGAGCTGTTCCGCACCAAGTTTGTTGAGGTGGGCCTACCGGACGAGGTGAAGAAAGAGGCCGAGCGCGAGCTGAACCGCCTCTCGCGGATGCACCCCGACTCCGCTGAGGCATCGGTCATCCGCACCTACCTAACCACCCTGACCGAGCTGCCCTGGAACGCCCGCAGCGAGGACTCGCTCGAGCTCTCTCGCGCGGCGGAGATCCTCGACGAGGACCACTACGGTCTGGACAAGATCAAAGACCGCGTCTTGGAGTTCTTAGCGGTGCGCATGCTCAAGGCCGAGCGCGCCAAGAAGGGCGACCTAGACAAGAACGAGGTCAACAAGGGGCCGATCTTGCTGTTTGTGGGGCCGCCCGGCGTCGGCAAGACCTCGATCGCCAAATCGATCGCCAAGGCCTTGGGGCGCCAGTACGCGCGCATCTCCCTGGGCGGCGCGCGCGACGAGTCGGATATTCGCGGCCACCGCCGCACCTACATCGGCTCGATGCCGGGGCGGATCATCCAGGGGATCAGACAGGCCGGCACCAAGAACCCGGTGTTTTTGCTCGACGAGGTCGATAAACTCGGCGTGTCGTACCAGGGCGACCCCTCGGCGGCCCTCTTGGAGGTGCTGGACCCGGCCCAGAACAGCACCTTTGTGGACCATTACCTGGGTGTCCCTTTCGACCTCTCGGAGGTGCTCTTCATCGCCACCGCCAACTACGCCCAGAACATCCCCGAGCCGCTGATGGATCGCATGGAGCTGCTGGAGTTCCCGAGCTACCTCGAGGCCGAGAAGTTAGAGATCGCCAAGCGCTACCTAGTCCCGCGCCAACTGCAAGAGAACGGCTTAACCTCGCGCCAGCTCGATATTTCTGACGCGGCGATCAGCAAAGTTATCAGCGGCTACACCCGCGAAGCCGGTGTGCGGCAGCTCGAGCGCACAATCGGCACGCTGGCACGCAAGGCAGCCCGGCGGATCGCGTCGGGCGAAGCCAAGCGGGTGCGGATCAGTGAGCGCAGCCTGGAGCCCCACCTGGGCCCTGAAAAGTACAGCTCCGAAGCCGAGGGGCAGGAGAACCTGATCGGGGTTGCCACCGGCATGTACTACACCCCGGTAGGGGGCGACATCTTGTTCGTGGAGACCTCGGTTACGCCCGGCAAGTTCGGCTTTGTGTTGACCGGGCAGCTCGGCGAGGTGATGAAGGAGTCGGCTCGAGCCGCCCTGACCTATGCCAAGATGAACGCCGAGCGCTTCGGCATCACCAAAGAGCTGCTCGAAGAGAGCGAGATCCACATCCACGTCCCCGCCGGAGCCACCCCCAAAGAGGGCCCCAGCGCCGGGGTAGCGCTGGCTACTTCGCTGATTAGCGCATTGACGCACCTGCCTGTTCGCAAGGATGTAGCCATGACCGGTGAGATTACTCTGCGCGGGCGGGTCTTGCCGATCGGCGGCCTGCGCGAGAAGGCGCTAGGGGCTAAGCGCGCAGGCATCAAGCACATCATCTATCCCGCCAAAAATACCCCCGACTTAAGCGATATCCCCGTTCATCTGCGCCGCACCCTAGCCTTCCACCCGGTCGATAGCCTCGACCAGGTGCTCGAGCAGGCGCTAGTGGGCGGCCTGAGCGCACTCGAAGCTAATACTAAGGGCGAAACCCCAAGCGAAAAGGCGCCAAAACGGCGCAAGCCCGAGGGTGTGCCGGCCCAGGCCTAAAGTACGGTTTTTGCTGTCGCTGCGATCACCGCCGACCTATAGCAGGTATCATCTGGTTTGATCCTGCGGGTGCTCGCAGGACTGCAAATCGTTCTCTATCCTGCGGTTTACTCGCAGGACACCTTTGCAGAGATGATACCTGCGCTAAGGCGACTCAGTATTTGTGAAAACCGCTGTAGTGGCGGTGATCAGCCTTAGCGCTGCCCACCCACGACCAAACAGGTTATCCTAAGGCGCTATGAGACCAAAAGCCTTAATCGCCGCCAACTGGAAGATGAACAAACTACCCAGCGAAGTCTCGGCCTGGGTCCGCGATCTCAAGGACGCCTTGACCGGCAAGGTGTTGAATGCCGACCTGGCAATCTGCGCGCCTTATCCGCACCTTCCCGCGCTGGTCGAGGCCGTTCGACGGACCGCCATTCGACCCGGCGCTCAAGATGTCAGCGCCCATAAGGCGGGCGCCTATACCGGCGAGGTCGCGGCTGCCATGCTCCAAGACGTGGGCGTGGAGCTCGTGATCATCGGTCACTCCGAGCGCCGTCAGTACCACCAGGAGAGTGACACCTTGATTAACGCCAAACTCCAGCGGCTGCAGGAGCATGGGCTAGTGCCGATCCTGTGTATCGGTGAGACCATCACCGAGCGCGAGGCCGGAATGACCGAGCAGATTGTGCTGGGGCAGCTCACAGCCTGCCTGCAAGGGATCAGCCTAAAGCTGGCTGCGGAGCTTATCATCGCCTACGAGCCGGTGTGGGCCATCGGCACCGGCAAGACCGCTACCGCTGAGGACGCGCAGGAGGTGTGCGGCGCTATCCGCACCACGCTGCTAAAGCTCTACCCGACCCTGGCTGAAGGGATCCGGATCCTCTACGGCGGCAGCATGAAGCCTGACAATGCCGCCGAACTGTTAAGCCAGCCCGACATCAACGGCGGCTTAGTGGGCGGGGCCAGCCTGGAGGTAGCCTCGTACCTGGGGATTGCGGAGGGGGCATGACCCCGCTTGCCACGCTGCTCGAGCGGCTCGCCGGCCTCGGTGCCGATGCTCTGCTGATCAGTGCGCCAGCTAATGTGCGCTACTTAAGCGGCTTCTCCAGCCCTGAAGACGGGCGCGTGCTGCTGAGTGCCGATGGCGCCCTGCTGCTGACTGATGGGCGCTACATCGCCCAGGCGAGCGAAGAGTCGCGCCTTGAGGTAGCTATTACCGAACTCGGCAAGCCCTGGCACCAAGACGTAGCCGAGCGCGTGCCGGGTAAGACGCTGGCGGTAGAGGCCGATCACCTCACCCAGCAGCTCTTTGAACAGCTCAAGGAGAAGCTTGACGGCAAGGTCGTGGCCACTAGCGGCTGGGTAGCCGAGCTGCGGCTGCTTAAGACCCCTGCTGAGCTCGCCCACCTGCGCGAAGCCGCGCGGATCACCGACGCAGCTTTCAGCCATATTCTGGGGGTCATCGAGCCGGGGCTCAGCGAGGTCGAGGTAGCGCTTAAGCTCGAAGCCTTTATGCGCCAGCACGGTGCCGATGGCAAAAGCTTCGAGATCATCGTAGCTAGCGGGCCGCGTAGCGCCATGCCGCACGGGGTGGCCTCGCAGAAGCGTCTGGCCGCTGGCGAGCTGGTCACCCTTGACTTCGGCGCTAAAGTCCAGGGCTACCATGCCGACATGACCCGCACCATGGCGCTAGGCGAAATCAGCAGCGAACTGCGCCGCCTGTATGACGCCGTACTGCGTGCGCAAGAGGCTGCCCTGGCGGCACTGGCCCCCGGCAAGGACGGCCAGGAGATCGACGCTCTGGCCCGCGGCATCCTAGCCGAAGCCGGTCTGGATGGCTATTTCAGCCACGGCTTAGGCCACGGCGTGGGCTTGCAGATTCACGAAGGCCCCAGGCTGTCCAAGACCATCTCCCAGGTACTTAAACCCGGCATGACGGTGACCGTAGAGCCGGGCATCTATATCCCCGGCTTGGTCGGGGTCAGAATTGAAGACCTGGCGGTGATTACCGAGACAGGCTATGAGCGGCTGTCGCATAGCGACAAGGCGCTGATGGTGCTGTAAGCGGCTGCGCGGTGGGTCTCATCACTCATTACCCATCACCCTTACAGCGTGCCCGCAGGCGGGAGCGTCAGCCTTAAGGTACCGGTGGCATCGTTAAAGATCAGAATTATCCGGTAGACCCCCTGCCCTTGCCGCAGCGTCTCATTAACAGTAATTCGCTGGCCGGCACCGAACTCGGCTCGGAATACCACCCGCTCAGGCCTACCGGCTTGCCCGGTTTGGAAGCTGGCTAGCTGTTCAAAAGAAGCCTCGATCATCACTGTCCCCCGGCTTAAGCTGCCTTCCACGCCAAAGGCAAACTGTTGGGCGGTGGTGGTACGCCGCGACAGCTCGGCGGTGTGGGTCTTTTTATAGACCAAGACGGGGGTATGGGGCGGCAAGCCCAGGTACCAACCGCCGAAGAACTCGCCGACCACGAAAAAGACAGCGGTTAGCAGCAGAATGAAACTCAGCAAGCCGCGCATAGCGAGAGTATACCAGTTAGCCGACTCTTGTGCTGAATTCCACCATAAGGGGTGTCTCACCTGGCGGTGATAGCATGGCACTTGACGAATGAGCAAGGGAGCCAAGGGGGTAATACAAAGGCCTCCTAGACCCACGCTGGTATCATGTTGGCTTGTCGGCCCTTGTAATTAGACGCCGAACCTGAACTTGCTGGCCTCAAGGTAGTCCTGCATATGCTCCGAAGCCAACCAGAAGCGTTGTAATTGCTCCGCTACCGCCCCGGTGGTGTTCGACCCGGCGAAGGGGTCTAGCACAATATCGCCAGGTTCTGTCAGGAGCTTGATGAAAAACTCCGGTAGGGCTGCCGGAAAACGCGCCGGATGTGGCTTTACACCAGCCTCGTTGCAGCGTTGCGTGTAAGTGTCGTTCGCGGCGTTGTTGCCGAACCTGAGCATGTCCATAGGGATGTCTAACAACTCTTCTTCGAGCACATTCGGCGGGATGGATCCTCCGGCGGCGATTTTGCTGAAGCTCGGTTTGATGTTGTGCCCTGACGGGCGCACACGCCTCTGCAGACCTTTCTGATGGAGGCGTTCCATGTCCTTGCTGTACGGGCGCAGCACGGTGCGGTTGTTAGCCTTTGGCCACTCTGTTTTGCCCAACCACCAGATGTACTCCACAGAGTCCCGAACGCGAATGCGCCGCACGGTGACCCACTCGGCAGGCATGGGCATTTTGGCGGGATTGAACCAAAAGCACTCCTGCGCAAGGTGAAAGCCTATCTCTTCAACCAGGGCAATCAGCACCTTGAAATGGTAGAGCGAACGCGTGGGGACACCCGGATTGTAGCTTCCGCCGATGTTCAAGACGAAACTGCCGTCGTCTTTCAGCACGCGGTAGATTTCTCGGGCAAACTGCAAAAGCCAGTGGAGGTAGTCGTCTTTTGAGACGTTGCCGTACTCCTTTTTGAAATGAAGGGCGTAAGGCGGTGAGGTGATGACGGCGTTGATCGAGCCCTCCGGAAGTTGATACAGCAAGTCGAGTGAATCGTGCCGGTAAGCGCTCCCATAGCTGGTGACATAGAACGGCTCGAGCCCTGGCAGCAGGCGCTTAGGGTTGCGCTCGTCGTTAAAGATGAGGGGCGCTTGTTGAGGGGCAACCTTGGTCAATGTCGTTCCTCGATGAGGCAAGATCAAGATATAGTGTGAAGGTGCAGAAGATGAAGACAACGTATCATATATCAGATGATATCAAAAATGGTTTACGATGTCAACCTATTTAGAGAAAAAGTTCATTCCCGAAGACTGGATTTCCCAAGCTGAGGCAGCTAGGGTTCGAAGGGTATCTCGCCAAGCGATCGCTAAACTCGTGCAAAGCGGCCGCCTCCGTAGTATCAAGGTCGGTGGTCACGTACTCGTCAATCGTGAAGACGCCGAGACGTTCAAGCCCGGTAAGCCCGGAAGGCCCAAGAAGGATGACTGAAGAGTACCAGGAGCTGGAGGCCACACTTCTCAAGCTCCCGCAAGAACTCCGTGAGCGACTTTTCAGGCGCCTCAGACAAGAGTTCTCGATCCATCCGCTGGAAGCACAGTGGAACACCACGGCGGAGGACATTCTAGAGGCCATCTCTCGTGGTAGCGACCTCACCCATCGCGGTGTCAGGGGGATGCTGGCCGAGGCTTCTTTCGCCAGTAACGTGATCGAAAAACTCAAAGGCTGGAAGGATGTCACGCCACCGGGCAATCACACCTTCGATTTCTTGCTGGAAGATGGTGTCGGGTCAGTTCGCATCCAGGTGAAGAACCAGCGCCTGGAAGGAGGCAAGCCGCTGGTTCGGAGGCAAAAGTACTTTAAGCCTGTCTACATCGTTGAAACACAGAAAACGCGGAGCGGCCAGGACAGTGGTGAAGAAAAGACACGGCCATATCGCTTCGGCGAGCTCGACCTCCTAGCCGTATGCCTCTACCCTTCGACGGGGCGGTGGGACACATTCCTCTATACCGTTGCTAACTGGCTTCTCCCACACGAGAGGAATAACGCCTGGATCGCAACGTTGCAGCCTATTCCCATGCCGCCGGAGCCCAACGATGTCTGGACAGACGGCCTTGAGACCGGCATCGCTTGGTTACGGTCGGGTGTTAGTAAGACTGTTATGCCAGATTAGGTGTTACGAAGCTAAAGGGAAGGGGTTAGCGAACATGCCTTGGGACACAGAGCTTAGTAACGAACAGAGAAGCGCCGCTTCTCATGTTGGTCGCCATGCAAGGTTGTTGGCAGGTCCTGGTACGGGGAAGACCCGGTGCTTGACAAAGCGCATCGTTTATTTGATTGAAGAACAAGGGGTAGACCCCTCTAGGATATTGGTACTCACCTTTACACGCGTTGCTAAGGCAGAAATAAGACAACGCGTTTTGGCAGAACTAGGTAATGAAGCGCAACTGCCTCACATTTCGACTCTAAGCTCCTTTGCGCTTCGGACAATTCTCTCTCATGGAGCTGGTGTTAGGCTTCCACAACCGATTCGTATAGCAGATGATTATGAAGAGCGTTGGATTATTGAAGAAGAACTGAAGCGCCTGCTTGGATTAAGCCGTATTACTGAAGCTCGCCAACTGATGAATCAACTTTCGGCTGATTGGGAGCAGCTAACGGCTGATGCCAATGATTGGGAGAACCGTTTTCCGAATCCGCAATTCCTTGGAGCGTGGCAAGAGCATCGGGAGATCTACGGCTACACACTGAGAGCGGAGCTGGTGTATCAACTGAAGAACGCCGTTCAGGAGGGCGCCATTGAGCTCGATCTCCCACCTCGACACATATTGGTTGACGAGTACCAAGACCTGAATGCCTGCGATCTCGCGACGATTCGCTACCTCTCGGAGGGAGGTGTTGAGCTTTACGCCGCTGGTGATGATGACCAAAGCATCTACGGCTTCCGTTATGCTTATCCGGACGGAATTCGTAGGTTTCCCGATGAATATGTTCCATCAAACGAACTGACTCTTACTGAATGTAGAAGGTGTGCTCCTCGCATACTTGACCTGGCCTTGTATGTGGCCCAGCAAGATCCGCGTCGAATTGACAAACCTCTTATGCCCGTAGTTAGCACTGGAGCGGGTGAGGTGAGGTTACTGCGATATGCGAACCAATCCGTGGAGGCACAGAGCATTGCGGCCTTATGTCAGCAACTTGTTAATGAGCAAGCGATACGTCCCGATGAAATTTTGATACTGGTTCGCACGGATCGCAACAGGGTTTTCTCAAATCCCATAAGAGAGGCGCTAACCGCTGCTGGGCTCCCTGTTGCCACGGTATCTGATCCTCTTGAACCACTAAATCGTGAAAACGGCCAAGGACGGCGATTTCTAGCCTTACTCCACCTATTCGATAATGATCAGGATGGTCTGGCATGGAGAACAATCCTGCGATTGCAACGAAACGGTATAGGCAACAGAGCTTTTGAAGACATCTATGATTTGGCAAGAAGGAGAGGATTACGGTTTTTTGACGCCCTTCAGCAGGTGTGTCTGGAACCTGCGCTGATCCCACGCGGAAACCTGGTACAACGTGCGGTTGACGAGGTAAGGCAAACTCTGAATTCCATCTCGTTAGGCAACTATCAAAGCGTAAAGGATTTTACGGAGGCTTTGGCGAATCAGGTCATTCCCGAAGCAGGGGAGCGAGCTGAGGTCATGGGGGTTTTAGAACGACTCTTTTCCCTGGGTGACTTTCAGAGCTTGAGCAGCCTTCTCAGGAGTTTGAGTACGTCACTAGATGATGTAGAGCAAGAGACAGAATCCGGAGCCATCAATATTATGACGATGCATCAGGCAAAAGGGTTGACTGCGAGTGCTGTGTTCGTCGTTGCGGCGGAGGATGTGTATATTCCTGGCAAAACAGTGGGATCGCGGATCGAGGATGAGCGCAGGCTACTTTATGTCTCCCTGACGAGGGCTAAGACTTACCTCTTTATTACCCACTGTCGGAACCGTGTAGGCGCGCAAACGCATACCGGGAGAAATTCGGGCAATCCCAGAAGGTTGCTAACGAGATTCTTACAAGGCGGTCCGATTCGCTCAATTGATGGAACGGGCTTTATGCTCGAAACGAATCAGCGGTAGTTAACCGGATTGTCGCATCAAGGAGCCATTGCATGAAACTCCTCCACACCGCCGACTGGCACGCCGGGCGCACCCTGCACGGCCAGAGCCGCACCCCAGAAATCCGCCAGGTGCTGCGCGAAATCGCCGAGC
>Ga0208100_100821_pt1 | contig 10582 bp, 8 predicted proteins | sample SubbioR11_8A_Aug_FD_184817 | JGI IMG/M metagenome (GOLD analysis project Ga0208100, IMG submission 184817) | Serpentinite rock and fluid subsurface biosphere microbial communities from McLaughlin Reserve, California, USA - CR11_8A_Aug (SPAdes) | ecosystem: Environmental > Terrestrial > Deep... | reverse complement strand
TCTGGACCAGATCATTAAGATAGATGAGTACAACATGCAGGCTACAGTACAGGCTGGGGTGGAACTACAAGTGTTGGAGGACGAATTAAGAAAAAGGGGGTACACAACAGGCCATTCTCCTCAATCCAAGCCAGTTGCCAAACTTGGAGGTCTGGTGGCAACAAGAAGTATTGGTCAGTTTTCAACATTGTACGGTGGAATCGAAGACATGGTTGTAGGTCTGGAATGCGTTTTCCCTGACGGACACATTTCAAGGATCAAAAATGTTTCCAGAAGAGCAGGGGGACCAGATATCCGACATATTGCAATTGGCAGCGAAGGTGCATTATGCTACATCACTGAGGTTACCTTAAAAATTTTCAAGTATTTTCCTGAAAACAACAAATTCTATGGGTATCTCCTAAAAGATATCGAGACAGGAATCAACATTTTAAGGGAAGTTATTGTAAATGGCTATCGTCCATCTGTTGCACGAGTTTATTCCGAGGAGGATGCCAGACAGAATTTTTACCATTTTCATAAGGATAAATGCGTTCTGATCTTCATGGCAGAAGGGAATAAAGGAATCGTTGATGCAACCTGCAAAAGCATTGAAGAGGCAGTTGAAAAGTTTAAGGATGGAATCCTTGAGCAAGTGGAGAGCTTGCTGATTGTAGATTGGTTCAATCATTTGAACTGGTCTCAAAAGGACATAGATGATGAATTTGAAGGCATGATTGATAATGATTGCCATGCTGGTTTCACTACTGAGATTTCTGCTGACTGGGAGACAATTCCAAAAATTTATCACAATGTCATGAATCGCATTAGAAGCGAGTATAAGCGTGCACATGATCTGACATTGCTTGGAGGGCACTCTTCACACAGCTACATCAATGGCACCAACATGTATTTCGTGTACAACTACAACATCAACTGTGCTCCAGAGGATGAAATGAGGATATACCATCATCCATTGCAGACCATCATCGTCAAAGAAACCCTGAAATTGGGAGGTTCAATGTGTCATCATCACGGAATAGGCAAATACAGAAATGAATGGACTGCTGAGGAACATGGGTCTGCATATTACATGCTAGAAAAGTTAAAGGAAGCGTTTGATCCAAATGGAATAATGAACTTTGGAACGATTTTTCCCCAAGAGGAAGGACTCAAATATCAGAAGTAAAAAAGGTGTATGATCAAAAAATAAATATTTAGGAGGTTAACATGAACAAAGCGAATTTTCAAAGGTATTTTCAATTTATTTTAATCGTTTTGGCCGCTGGTGCTATCTTTCCCGTTATTTATTTAAGAACAAATTACCAAGAGACAATTTTACAGGTTTTCAACATGACATTGCCACAACTAAACACCATATATTCAGTTTTGGGTATGGTTTTTGTAGTGGGATATTTTCCAAGTGGAGTTTTAAGTGACAAATTCTCCGCTAAAAAGCTGCTTGTGATTTCGTTATTTGGTACAGCAATGGGTGGATTTTGGTTTGCACAAGTGCCAAGTTATTCAAGTGTTGTAATCATTTATTGCATTTGGGGAGTTTTTTCCGTGTTTACATTCTGGAGCTCCCATATGAAGATTGTCAAGATGCTTGCAAGGTCTAATGAAGAAGGGAAGTTCTTCGGAATCCTAGATGGCGGTCGTGGTGTTGTAGAAGCGGTACTTGCAAGTGTTGCGGTTTTGATTTTCTCCAACATACTTGGAAACAGCTTGGAGCTTTTGGACAAACGCTCCGCAATAGTTGCAGTTATCTATATGTACTCAGCTGTTCTTTTAGCAGTATCAATCCTGATTGCAATCTTTGTAGAGGATGACAAGAAGCTCGCAGAAAAGGAAGGAAAAGCCGAAGTAGCTGCAGTAGAGAAATTCAAGCTTTCTGATATCACAAAGCTGTTTAAAAACAAATATGTTTTTCTCCATGGCGGTATCATTTTCATGGGATATGCAGTAACCTGGACAGTTTACTACTTAGGTGGATTCTTAGAAACAAACATTGGTGTTGACCCTGTCACTGTAAGCACAGTCATGGTGGTTGTACTTTGGATGAGACCTGTAGGCGGTGTTATCGGTGGATTCTTGGCGGATAAGATAGGTAAGACAGCAACCAACGGAGGAGCATTATTGGGAGCAAGCATCTGTCTTTTGGCGACAGCACTATTACCTGCATCCGCTGGACAAGGAGTGTTTTATGCAATAATCGTGTTATTGGGAATATTCTTATATGCGATTAGAGGAACCTACTGGTCCTTGCTGGGAGATGCGAAAATCGACGCATTGATTATGGGAACAGCTATTGGAGTCATCTCATTCATAGGATATCTTCCTGATATCATCCTGCCGCAATACAACAGCTTCCTTTGGAACACGTTCGGAGGCAACGGCGGCTATAATGCTTACTTCATTTCCAGTGCTGTAATAGGTTTAGTCGGCGTAGTATTGGTATTTGTATTTGGAAGACTGACAGAAAAAGAAAAAATGATAGAAAATAAATCTCAAGGAAGCAGTATGGAGACGTAGAAGACGACTATGAGAATAATTTGTTTGATAAAATTCATCCCTGATGTGGAAAATTTCATCTATGACTATGAAAAAAACGTGTTGGTTCGGGAAAATGTCAGAATGGTACTCAATCCGGATGATGCTAGTGCAGTGGCATATGCGTTAAAAATTAAGGATAAGAACCCTGAAACCTACATAGAAGTTGTTACAATGGCACCTCAAGGGGTAATGCTGCAGCTTGAAGACCTGTTGCGGCTGAATGTAGATAAGGCAACGTTGATTTCTGATAAGCTGTACATTGGAAGTGACAGCTATATCACAAGTATGATTCTGGGGAAGTATTTAAGCGGAATCAATTTCGATTGTATTTTGACAGGTACCCATGCTTTGGATGGAGACACCTCTCATGTGCCTGCTCAGATTGCTGAAATCCTTCATATTGCTCAGATGTCAAATATAGTGAAGATTGAAGAGCAATCCTTTGGTTGTGATAGTGCAGTCATTGAGGTAGATGCAGAAAAGGTCTTTGTGAAGTACAAGGTTGTGCTTCCAGCGATTTTGAGTCTTCAGAAGGAGAGTAAATACAAATTGCCGTTCATAAAGTACAAGGACATCGATCTTTACGTTAGGAATCGAATTGAAATCATTGATAATGAAGTGTTAGGATACGAGCAGCATGAGGTTGGCATCAGAGGTTCACTGACGCAGGTTTTCAGCACCTTCGCAAAGAAAATGGATAAGAAGGATAAGCTTGTGGTTAAGAACGATGAGGAAGGAATCAACACGGTATTTTCATTCTTAAAATCAAAGGGATATGTCTGATATGAAAAAGAGCTTGATATATTTAGAACCCAATAATTATCAAAACTCGGTAGACCTACTGGAGGTAGCACGTCAAATGTATGCCGATGATGCATATGAAACCTATGCAGTTTCATTCGCATCATGCTGCAGGGAGGCAGAAGGGCTGTTTGATTATCTTATAGAGGTTTTGGACCAACAAATCCAGAACTTTGATATTATAAATACTACTAATGTACTGGAGGAGCTTCAGCAAGTCTATCAATTTGACAGTATTCTCATACCTGCTACACATATAGGAAGGATGCTTGCTCCAAGAATGGCTATGCGGCTACATGTAGGGTTGGTTGCAGATGTTACTGCAATCAAGCATACGAATGGCGTACTTGAGATGGTACGTCCTGCCTTCAGTGGCAAGATCATGGCTGGCATCGTGAACAGAGGTCGTATTCCTGTGATGATGAGCATACGTCAGAATGTATTTACCTATCAATTAGGAGAAAGTAAGAACTCCTTAAGAATTGAATATCATCCAAAACCGGCAGAGAAAAGTAAAATTGAGCTATTGAGTATCAGTGAAAAGGAAAAAACCAATGATATCAGAGATAGTGAAGTATTGGTTTCAGGCGGTGGAGGTACCATGAGGTATTTCCGCCGGCTCAAGTTGCTGGCTGATGAGATGAATAGCCAGGTTTCGGCCAGCAGAAGAATTGTGGACAGCGGAATAGCCTCTCGCAGCATTCAGGTGGGTCAATCCGGGAAAACTGTAGCGCCAAGACTTTATATTGCACTGGGAATTTATGGATCACTTCAGCATATTGAAGGATTAAAGAATGTAGAAAGCATCATTTCAGTAAACACAAACAAACATGCCCCAATCTGCAGTCTATCAGATATAGTTGTGGAAGGGGATGCAGAGGAATTTATAGAAAAACTGGTGGATAAGATCAAGAGGGAGAAACGTATCTGTCATGAAAATGACGGTTAACTTAGGAAATCGCTAAAAAAGAGCAAGAAGAAATTGAGTACAAAACATACTATATGAGGGGGAAAGGTTATGAATATTACGGATTTCAAAATGGATTATTTTTCATTAAAGGGTAAGAATGCAATTGTTACTGGCGGCAATACAGGATTGGGGCAAGCCTTCTCTCTAGCATTAGCAAAAGGCGGAGCAAATATCTTCATGCCAAGCATTATGCCGGACGATCCCGAATTTAACAAATTAATAGAAGCAGAAGGCGTTAAAGCGGTTTATATGGAAGGCGATATTACAAAGCCGGGAGTTCCGAAGCAAATAGTTGACAAATGCGTAAAGACCCTAGGCTCTGTAGATATTCTGGTAAACTGTGCTGGTATATGCATTTGCGAACAGGTCTTAGACTTCAAAAGAAATCAGTGGGATCCGATGATTGCCGTTAATCTTACTGCTGCATTTGAGATGATCAATGAAGTTATACAATACATGATTCCGCAAAAGAGCGGTAAAATCATAAATATATGCTCAATGTTCTCATACCTCGGCGGACAGTGGTCACCGGCTTACAGTGCTTCAAAACACGGAATTGCAGGCTTGACAAAAGCGTATTGTGATGAATTGGCTCAATATAACATCCAGGCCAACGGTATCGCACCTGGGTATTTTAAAACCAAGGTTGCTGAAGCCTCAATGAATAACCCTGAAAGAAATAAATGGATTATTGACCATACACCAGAAGGGAGATGGGGAGATGTCCATGATTTGATGGGGGCAACGGTATTCCTCGCCAGCAAAGCATCACAGTTTGTGAATGGACATATTCTGGCGGTTGATGGGGGCTTCCTTACAAGATAATCAATAGAGATAAAGAAAATAGAAATAAAGAAAACTTAGTTCAGATGGAGTTTTTACTCCACCTGAACTCTAGTTGCACTTATTTCGAAGCTTGGCGGCACTTATCTTTCGCTTGTAGAAGCGGGAGTATTAGTAACGCCGCTGAGATAAATGATAAAAATAAAAAAACGGAAGGAGGTCAATATTCATGGAAATGACAAGAAAAAAATTGAAACCCATTGTATTTTTCCCATCATTTTCCTTGTTAATAATTGCAATACTCCTGAATTTTTTCGACTACGATTCTTTCTTGCGTTTAACAACAATAGCAAAAGATTTTATGACAGTACAGTGCGGTTGGATTTTCAGCTTAATGGGGGTAGCCTGTTTCCTTGTTATCATAGGGGCATATTTTTCCCCTCTTGGCAAAATAAAGATCGGAGGACCTCAGGCAAAACCATTGCTGAAAAAATCATCATGGTTCTCAATCACATTATGTACGACAATTGCTGCAGGCATCATGTTTTGGGGGACTGCCGAGCCAATATGGCACTTGGCGTATCCGCCGGCATCCCTTGGAATTGAGCCAATGTCCCCGGTTGCGGCGAAATTTGCCATGGAGACTTTGTTTCTTCACTGGACCTTCATACCTTATGCGATTTATGCAGTTCCAACCGTAGTCTTTGCTTTTGTCTATTACAATATGAAGAGATCCTTTAGTGTAGGTTCGCAGATATCTCCTATACTTGGCAATCGGGATCAAAGAAAAATTGATGCTGTTATTGATGCAGTGGTGCTTTTTACTGTGGCTGCCGGTATCTCTGCATCCTTCGGAACCGCTGTTATGAATATGGGAGGCGGGATGAACGCCCTATTTGGATTGCAAAATTCAAAAGCTTTATGGATTGTATTAACCATTTTTGGAACGGCGGCATTTGTTATTTCATCTGCGACTGGACTTTTTAAGGGGATTCGGATCCTATCTGATTTCAATGTTTATTTGTACTATTTTATTATTGCTGTCATTGTGTTGTTTGGTCCTGCTACATATGTATTCAGCTTCGGAACGGAAGCCTTCGGAGGCTTTGCAACGAATATTTTTGAAAAAGCACTATTTACAGGAACTGCGGCATCAGACACTTGGGCAACGGGGTGGACCACTTTCTATTGGTCGAATTGGATGGCATGGGCTCCTGTAGCAGCAGTTTTCTTAGGCAGGATCACCTATGGCTACACAATCAAAGAGGTGATCACTATGAACTTTGTCATTCCAAGCGTATTCAGCGGAATCTGGATGACTGTTTTGGGAGGGACAGCGGTGAATTTTCAAATGACTGGAAAGGTTGATATTCTGGCAATCATGCTTGATCAAGGATCGGCAGCGGCCGGATATGCAGTTTTGCAGCAATTGCCGTTTTCCAATCTTCTGATAGGAATATATCTGATTGCTGTATTTGTTTCGTTCATTACAGCAACAGACTCCACCACGAATGCTATGGCCAGTATCTCGACAACAGGAATTACCGATGGAACACAGGAAGCACCGGTTTATATTAAAATCGTTTGGGGAGCTGCAGTTGGATTCGTTTCACTAATTTTTATATCAACGTTGGGAATTGACGGTATCAAAATGCTTTCCTATTTAGGTGGGTTTCCTGCATTGTTCCTTGGAGTTTTGAGTGTTATTTCATTGGTATATATCATGGGGAAGCCTCATAAGTTTGATATATTTGAAAAAGAAAGAAATAAACCTCTTTGTAGGAGTACAGAAGATGAAGTTTAAATGACTAACACTACTCTTTTCCACAAGAGAATTTAATACTGCTTTTCAAACAATAAATCCTGTGATTGGAAACGATCACGGGATTTATTGTTTGATGCTGAGGGGATGTGGTTGTTTACACTAATTGTCTACCCAGCATTATAAACCAAAACGATTTTGCTATATTTTTGTAAAATTTAATAATTAAATTGATTTTAGTGCATAGTATATGTATAATTTAATTGTGGTTTTGAATAAAAATTGCAAAATGGAGATGATAAATATGATTTTAGAATTCAAGACTAAGAACTATAAGTCTTTTGTTGATGAGGCTGTATTTTCTATGACTGCTGCACCTAAACAAAAGGGGCTAGATTATAGCTTGCTTGCCAAAAAGACTAAAGGGAAAAGTGTTAAGGGCCTATGTTCTTCAGTTATATACGGACCGAATGCATCAGGCAAAACAAATATTATAGGTGCTATGGATACTTTTAGAGCTATTGTGCTTAGAGGTCATATTAGAAATTCAGAAGATCAATCTTCGCCGAATCAGGCTTCAAGCACATTAGAATTGATACCAAACAATACAGCGAAATGTTCTGAACCAGTATTATTTTCTATAGAGTTTATAGAAAATGATTTGTTGATTCATTATGAAGTAAGCTTGGATTTAGGATGTTTTTTAGATAACGAACATATAAGAAAAGTTTTGAGAGAAGAACTCCACGTAAATAATGAAAAGATATTTATAAGAGATGATAAGCTGTCTTTTGGTGATTTTAAGAATATAAATAAATCCTTGGCTGATAATATTTACAGAAATGAGGATAGCATCATCGAAATTTCAAAGAATAGTCTAAATGATGAAGAGCTGTTTTTGATGAATGGGTTTAAGCTTATAATAAGTCAGAGTTTTGTTAAGTTGATAACTAATTGGTTTGCTAATAAGTTTATGGTTGTTTATAGAGCAGATTCACTACAGCTCATCAAACGATTTGTAGACCCACAAAAACAGACTATTTACGTTGAAAAGACAACAAATAATGCAGCAAAGTTATTTGGAATCAATTCAAATGCACTTGGATACGTTGTTAGTGAAGATGAAGCCGATGCTAAGCTGTTCTCCATCTTTAAAAATATGAAGGATCAAAAAAATGCATTTGTAGCAGCAGAGGTATTTGAGTCTTATGGTACAATTCGTTTTGTAAACATGTTCCCTTTGGTAATAAGAGCAATTCTAACAGGCGGAACTTTAGTAGTAGATGAATTTGATGCATCTATTCATCCAATGGCGCTGATGAGTATTATTAATATATTCCATAATGATGAGATTAACGTTAACAATGCACAACTGATATTTAATACACACAATCCGATATTTTTAAACTCCAATATTTTTAGAAGAGATGAGATTAAGTTTGTAGAACGTGGTGATGACAATAATAACAGTGTGTTATACTCTTTGTCTGATTTTGGAACGACAGGTGAGAAGGGTGTCAGGAAGCACGAAGACTATATGAAAAATTATTTCATCAGCCAATATGGCGCGATTAAAGATATTGATTTTACACCAATCTTTGAGGGATTGATCTCGAAAGAAAGAGAGGTGTAGAAATGGCAAAATTAAAGCAAACGAAGAAGTACTATTTCAGTGTAGAGGGTGAGACTGAACAATGGTATCTAAAATGGCTTCAAAGTATTATAAACGAAACATCAGAATCTGAGTTCAAGGTTTCTTTTGATTGTCCTGTTCAGAAGAATCCTCTAAAACGTGCTAAAGCAATCGTCGTAACAGGAAAAACTGACATATATCATATTTCTGATTATGAAAGTGATGATGAAGTTCATATAAGAGAATTCAGAGAAACAATGGATAATATGAAATTAGCAAAAGATTTAGGCAAGCAGATAAACTATAAATTTGGGTATTCAAATCTGACTTTTGATTTGTGGATTGTATTACACAAGTCAAATTGCAATGGCTCACTACTTCATAGAAGATTGTATTTACAGCCAATTAACCGTGCATTTGGTGAAAATTTTGAAAACATGGCTGAGTGCAAACAGGAGAACAACTTTAAAAGAATCTTGGGTCAGTTGACTTTGCAAAATGTAAAAGATGCCGTTGATCGCTCAAAACAGATTATGAAAAGAAATGAAGAAAACGGCTATGCATTGCAAGAATATAAGGGGTACAGATATTACAGAGAAAATCCAGCATTAGCAGTATGGGATGTTATTGAAAGAGTCTTAAAAGATTGTGGATTGGTTTAGTTAAACCTTATGAAAGGCTGTTAAAGTAATAAAGCAACATATTCGTTTTGGAAAGACTACCCTTGCGGTTCTTGGCAGAACCACTAGCCAAACCCAGATGATGTTTTAAAGGATGTATCGTTATGTCAGTGGAAATACTGTTGAATGCAACTGTATTTTAGTTTTTGCTTGATACAGGCTGATGAAGCACATTTACTGCAAACAAAAAAATGGAGGATGCTCATGAAATTTCAAACAACAAGTCACCTAACACTGCTTATTATTGATATTAAGGTCATTATAGGTTATAATTTTTTTGGAAGCGAACATGAAAGAAGGTGAGTGGTTTGACATATTTGGCATTGTACAGAAGATGGCGTCCTAAGGTATTTGAAGATGTAATAGGGCAGGAACACATTACTAAAACCTTGAAAAATCAAATTAAGAACAACGGCATAGCCCATGCATATCTATTCTGTGGCACAAGAGGTACTGGAAAGACATCCACTGCAAAAATATTTGCCAAGGCAGTTAACTGCTTAAACCCCGAAAATTACAACCCTTGTAACAAATGTGAAATCTGCAAAGGTATTCAAAATGAAAGCATTATGGATGTGCTAGAGATAGACGCTGCTTCTAACAATGGAGTGGATAATATAAGAGAATTAAAGGAAAATGTCAAATATCCTCCAACCAAGGGAAGCTATAAGGTATATATTATAGATGAAGTTCATATGCTGTCAACCGGTGCCTTTAATGCACTCTTAAAAACACTAGAAGAGCCTCCTAGTTTTGTGGTGTTTATACTCGCAACAACAGAGTTTCACAAAATTCCAGCAACGATTCTTTCTAGGTGTCAGAGATTTGATTTCAAGAGAGTGAAGGAAAAAGATATCATTCACAGCCTTGATGCAATATGTCAACAACTAGAGGTTGAGGCTGAGGAAGAAGCATTGATGCTAATAGCCAGAAACGCTGATGGTTCTATGAGAGATGCAATAAGCATGTTGGATCAATGCATTTCATATAAATCTGATGGGATTACACATGAAGATGTGGTAAGTGTTATGGGAATCGTAACAGATGAATTTCTATATGTGATTGTTGATCATATTATAGAGGGAAATAGTAGAAATGCTATGGAATTGATTGAGGAAATGGTGCAATCAGGCAAAGACATTCATCAATTTATTAAGGGTCTGATTAATCATTATCGAGATTTGATGATGACAAAAGTAGCCGACCAGCAGGAAGGCGTGATCCATTTATCTAAAGAAAGTATCCAGCGGTTGAGGAATCAAGGTCTAAAAACAGATATTAACCATGTGATGCGAGCGATAAAGGTGCTGTCGGAAACAGATGCCGATGCCAAGTGGTCTTCTCAACCGAGAGTATTATTAGAGGTCGCAATCATCAAATTAATTCAACCTCTATATGACTATTCCATGGAAGGGTTG
>Ga0208100_100820_pt1 | contig 10598 bp, 8 predicted proteins | sample SubbioR11_8A_Aug_FD_184817 | JGI IMG/M metagenome (GOLD analysis project Ga0208100, IMG submission 184817) | Serpentinite rock and fluid subsurface biosphere microbial communities from McLaughlin Reserve, California, USA - CR11_8A_Aug (SPAdes) | ecosystem: Environmental > Terrestrial > Deep... | reverse complement strand
CGATCGCCCGTTGTAGCAGGTGTTGATAAAAATCGTCATCCAGGCCGCGCTGTAACATCTCGGTAGTCAGTTCGGTCAGGCTGCGTTGGAACGCCTCCCAACGCCTCAGCGACCGGTCGCGGCGCTGGCGTTCAGTAATGTCGCGCACTATTATTGCCAGCCGGTCTGGGGCGATCGGTTGCACCCGCGCCTCAAAGAACCCCTCGCCGGTTGGGCTCGGTAGCGTGTACTCGAATACTACCAGCCGCCGCTTGGATAGCGCCTGCCTAAGCGCTGCCTCAGTCTGAGCCGCCACCTCTGCCGACATCACCGCGACGAGACGCCGACCGAGAAATTGCTCCGGTGGCAGAAACAGCCCGTGCTTGCCAGCGCGATATTCCAGCACTACGCCTTGCGCGTCGAGCAGGAAGTAGAGGTCCGGCAGCGCTTCGAAGATAGCCGAGAGCTCCTGGGTGCGCTGCGCCAGCGCCTCGCCGGTGCGCCGTTGCTCGCTAATATCGCTGGCCATGATCAAGCGGGCCGGACGTCCGGCAAACAGCGTGGCGTGTGCGGTCACCTCCACATCGATCAGGCGGCCATCCTTAGTGCGGTGCTGCCACTGGCTGGGGGCAGCCCGCTCGGGCTCGAGCAGGCTGAGGTGAGCCAGCAGTGCCGGTTGATGCTCCGGCGGGTGGAGGTCGGTAATGGTCAAGGCTAAGAACTCGGTCTGGGCATAGCCGTAACGGGCCAGTGCTGAGCTGTTCACCGCCAAGATCCGCAGCGTCTTAGGGTCATAAAGCCACATCGCTTGCGGGTGGTGCTCGAACAGCCCGCGGTAGGTCTTTTCGGACTGGATCGCTGCCTGCTCGGCCTTGCGCTGCTGCTGTGAACTCACTAGCAGCAGCGGGTAGAGCATCAAGGCGCTAGCCAGCACGAACAGCCAACCCTTGGCGGTCTGGAGGTTGGTCAGTAGCAGCGGATCCTGAACCCAGCTCAGCAGCAGCTGGTCCATGAAGACAAACCACAGCCCGGCAAAAAGGATGTAGGCAGCAATGATACGCAGTATCTTCAAGGTGGCCGCATCATACCCGCTAGCCGTTAGGAGCGGCGTGACCCTTGCCCAACAGCGGTGGTAGCCCTTCGACCGCAGAAGCTCGCAGCGTAACGTCGGCCAAGTGGCTTAGCGGCGTCGCCTCGGGGTTGACCTCGATCAGGAAGGCGCCGCCGTCTTTGGCTAAGCGCGCTAGGCTAGCGGCAGGCTCGACCACCCCGGAAGTACCGACAACGAGCGCCACCTCGGCCTGGGCGAAGGCCGCTAGCGCCTCCTCCCATACCGCCTGCGGCAGCAGCTCGCCAAACCAGACCACGTTGGGCCGGGCGCGATGACCGCAGCGCGAACAGTAAGGTGGGATGGCAAAGCCCAGCGCCAGCGGGCCTAGGTGTTCGCAGCACTCGCAGCGGCTATGGGTGAGGTTGCCATGCAGCTCGAGCACCCTAGCCCCGGCGCGCTGCTGCAAGCCGTCGACGTTCTGGGTGACTAGACTGCACTCTGCTACCCGCGCCTGCAACTCGGCCAAGGCGTAGTGTGCCGGGTTGGGCTCAGCCTGGGCGGCCAGCTCGAAGCGCTGCCGATACCAGGTCCAGACTAGCTCGGGGTCGCGGCGGTAGGCCTCCGGGGTGGCCAGTGACTCCGGGCGCAACCCCTCGAAAAGCGTTCTCGTTTCACTCGGACGCCACAGACCGCCTTGGCCCCGAAAGGTCGGGATGCCCGAGGCGGCGCTGAGCCCTGCTCCGGCCAAGACCGCCACGCGGGAGGCCGCTAAGAGTGCCGCTTTAGCCTCGGTCAGTCCGCTCGGCATCGGCAGGCAAGGCAGTGGCGTCGGAATCGGACTTGAGCGGGCTAGCCAGCACCGCGCTCACCCGCCGCTCGTCGGATTCCTGAACGGTAAAGCGGTAGCCTTGGTAGTCGAGGTGCTCGCCGGGCGTGGGGATGTAGCCGAGCCGGCTGATCAAAAAGCCGGCCAGCGTGTCGTAGTCGGCCTCTAGGTCGAAGGTGATGCCGAGGTGCTCGCCGACCTCCTCCAGATGCGCCGAACCTTGGATACGGTAGCCGCCATCTTCTAGCTCGCCGATATCGGCCACCTCCTCCTCGTCGGTCTCGTCGTAGATCTCGCCGGTAATCTCCTCGAGGATATCCTCCAGCGTGACGATCCCCGCCATGCCGCCAAACTCGTCCACTACCACAGCTAAGTGGTTCTTACGGATGCGCATATCTTTGAGCAGGTTCAATATCGAGAGCGTCTCGGGGACGTACTGCGGCGCGGTCATCAGCTCGGACACCTGGGTAGTGGTTAAGAGCTCCGGTTTGGCTAGGTAGTCTAGCAAGTCGCGGGCATAGACGATGCCGCGCACGTTATCGATCGTCTCCCGGTAGACCGGCAGGCGGCTGTAGCCGTGCTCTTTAGCTAGCGCCCACAACTCGCTCAAGCTAGCGCTTTCTGGGATGGCCACCACCTCTACCCGCGGCGTCATCACTTCGCGCACCACGGTCTCTTCCAGGTCGATGACCCCTTTGATCATCTCCTGCTCCTGCGCCTCCAGCACACCCGACTCCTCGGCGCTGCGCAGCATCAGCCGCAGCTCGTTCTCGGTAATCAGCGGGCTGCTGGAGGGCTCGAGCCTAAACAGCCGCAGCAGCCCCGCCGCCAGGTAGGCAAAGAGTCGCCCCAGCGGATAGAAGACCACCGACAAGAGATAGACCGGCTTGATTACCAAGCGGGCCACGGTCACAGCGTTATGCACCGCAAACGACTTGGGGGTGATCTCGCCAAAGATCAGCACCAACAGCGTGGTGAAGCCGGTGGCATAGGCCACGGCGGCCGCTTCGGAGAAGCCGGCGGCCTGAGCCAGGTCGAGGGCGATCTGGGTGACTAGCGCCGCTGCGGCGATGTTGACCAGGTTGTTGCCGATCAGCAGGGTGGTAATGAAGCGGACACGGTCGCGCTCGAGCAGGGCAAAAGCGCCGCTTGGATCTTGGCCCTCTTCGCGGAGCTGGCGGATCTTCCACGCGCCCATGGCGGTCAGGGCGGTCTCGCTGCCCGACATGATCGCCGAAAGGATTAACAGCACCGCCAGCAGGGCTACTTCGGCACCGGAAACGCCATTCCCGCCGCCCGCCTGGGCATAGGCGAAGGCCAGGAGCAAGGCGGCTAAGATGGTTGGGATCATTAATTTGCGTCTAGGTCGATCGCCATTATCTGACATAGGCAAGGGGATTGTAGCACAGGCGTCGCCCCTACTCGCATACTTGCAGCAGATGAATGCTAGCATGCCGTGAATACGCCTGGAGGTGGTATGCCGACTTTTCATCACTTGATCGGCGGTAAGGCCGTCAGCAGTCCCAAGAGTTTCCGCTCGCTAAGCTCATGCAACCTGGCCGATGAGGTAGGGGTGTTTCCGGAGGCCAGCCAGGAGCAGGTGCGCCAGGCCTGCAAGGCAGCGCGCGAGGCCTTTAAGCGCTGGAGCAAGACGCCCGCGCCGATCCGGGGCGAAATCATCGGTTCGCTCGGCAAGGCGCTAGAGCGCGAAAAGGAGGCGCTGAGCCGACTCGTTACCCGCGAGATGGGCAAGACCCTCAAAGAGGCGCGGGGAGATGTGCAGGAAGCCATCGACACCTGCCACTTCTTTCAGTCGGAGGGGCGGCGCCTCTACGGTCAGACGGTGCCGAGCGAGATGCGTAACAAGGAGCTGTACACCTACCGCCGCCCGCGCGGCGTAGTGGGAATCATTACCGCCGGTAACTTCCCCGTGGCGGTGCCGAGCTGGAAGATCGTGCCGGCCCTGATCACCGGCAACACCATCGTCTGGAAGCCTTCGGAAGATGCGCCCGCGGCAGCTTTTGCCTTTGCTCAGTTACTGGCCGAAGCTGGGCTGCCGGACGGGGTCATCAACGTGGTGTTCGGCGGCGGCCAAGGGGCTGCCGGGCAGCACTTAGTCGAGATGATGGACGAAGGGCTGCTGGACAAATTTGCCTTTACCGGCTCGACGGCGGTAGGGCGCTTAATCGGTGAGGTAGCCGGGCGCAACCTGATTAACCCGACGCTCGAGCTAGGCGGCAAGAACCCCTTGGTGGTAATGCGCGATGCCGATCTCGATAACGCCGTGGCGGGCGCGGTGTGGGCCAGCTTCGGCACCGGGGGACAGCGCTGCACCAGCGCCGGTAACCTGATCATCGACGCGCCCATCTACGACACCTTTAAGGAGCGCTTGCTGGCTGCTACTCAGGAGATTGCCATCGGTGACCCCCTGCAGTATCCGGAGGTGCTCTACGGGCCGTTCATCAACCAGCGCTTTTTTGAGAGCTGGCTCAAGCACTACGATTGGGGCGCTGAGGATGGCGCGGCGCTGCTATACGGCAGAGGGCGGATCACGCCCGAGAACCAGCCGGCGGGCTTTTTAGGCGATCCCGAGGCGGCCTATTACGGCTGGCCGACCGTCTGGGAAGGGGTCGAGCCCGGCATGAAGCTTTTCCAGACCGAGATCTTCGGGCCGACCGTCAACCTGGTCAAGGTCGAAGGGATAGCAGAGGCCATCGACGTAGCCAACGCCGTGGCTTACGGCCTGAGTTCGGCCATCTACACCAACCACCGCGAGTGGGCGCACACCTTCAAGGAGAACATCCAGGCCGGGATGACCAGCATCAACAACGCCACCACCGGGGCCGAGGCGCACATGCCCTTTGGCGGCATCAAAGGCTCGGGCAACAGCACCCGCGAGAGCGGCATCTGGGTGATTGAAGGCTATACCTACTGGCACGCTGTGAATGACGATGTATCCGGCAGATTGCAGCTAGCGCAGATGGAGACCGAGTACGTGGCGCCCAAAGCGGCGGTGGAGGTGGCTGCGCTGTTTAAGGAGTGAGCCTGTCCAAGATGGGCTTTAGCGCCAATCCCGGTACGCGCTCGAAGTGTCGCGCATTCCCCGTCACGAGGGTCAAGCCATGATGGAGCGCCGTGGCGGCAATCTGCAGGTCGGCGGTAGGCCATTATCCTTTCTCGCAGGGCTGGCGTCCTGACGTACGCACATGCGCCAGGGCATGAGCGACCAACGCCTCGGAGTCTTCCCAGCCCCCCGCCAACCCAGCCAACCCAGCTTCAGGGCCGGCCGCCCGTAGCCGCATGAGCTGCTCAAGGTTATCGGTGCCGACAAGTGCGGCCACGGGCTTGCCACGGCGAGTAATCACCACCGTCTCCCCGTGTTCGACATCACGAACCCAGCTAGAGAGCTGCTTCTTCGCCTCTGCTATCGCTACTGTCTTGCTCATAGGCGCCTCCGAAAATCAGTAGTCAAGTAATCGAGTAGGACGGGCAAGCCACGTACCTGGCAACGCGCAAGTGGTGCCTCACCAGAAACTCTTCCAACATGGTCATGATAGTCTTTATAGTCTAAGTAACCCTAGTGGTCCGAGTCACCGCTCCTCAGAAAATCAGCTATTAGCCGTTAGCCGTTAGCGTAGGGGCGACCCCACGTACGCCTTCGCTCGGCGCTTCGCGGAAGGTCGCCCGTTTTCATCCTGGTACGCCTTCGCCCGGCCCCTTCACTTCGCAGGCTCAGTGCAAGCGCTGTGCTCAGGACTGATGGTGAACGGTAGTTGATCGGCAATGCTCCCGAACGAGTGGCCAGAATTCACGAAGTGCGTGCTTATCACTCATTACCAATTCCCATCACCAGCCTGGGCTACAATGGCTTTGGGAGTGTACTGATGCTGAACTTTACCGACAAAGCCAAGGAGCGTATCCTGCATTATCTCGACCTGCAACAGGGCCAGGGGGTCACGGCGCTCAGAGTGGCCGGGACCCAGGCCGACCCCAAGCTGTTCTTAGCCAAGGAGGGCGACCGCCAGGCCGACGACCTGAGCCAGGAGGTGGCCCATGAGGTGCGAAGCTTTACCCTGCTAGTCGATCCCCTAAGCGCCAAGGCGCTCAAGGGGGCGACGGTTGACTTTGTGGAGAACGTGATCTCCAGCGGCTTTCGGATCTTCTTCCCAAGCCCCACCTGGGACGACCCGCTAGCGCAGAAGGTGCAAGATGTGCTCGATAAGCAGATCAACCCTGGCGTGGCCAGCCACGGTGGCAAGGTCACGCTGCAGGGCGTCAAGGACGACGTGGCCTATATTCGCTTGGGCGGCGGCTGCCAGGGCTGCGGCATGGCCGATGTGACCTTGAAGCAGGGGATCGAAGTAATGATCAAGGAGGCGGTGCCGGAGATTAAGGATGTCATCGATATTACCGATCACGCCCTGGGCGAGAACCCGTACTACCAGGCCGCGCCTAGCGACGGCCACTCCCCGCTAAAGGATAGGGCATAAAAAAACGCGCTTTCCAGCGCGCTGATGGAAAATAGTTTAACCCGCTATGCGCTATTCGTCAAGGGGTTGCAGCCGACTTGCCACAAGCGCCCTCGCCGGGTCGGGTAATCGGCACAAACCGGCTCGCTAAAGAGCCGATCTCCCTTATGCGCATCGCCTATTTCACCGAGACCTTCCTGCCGAAGATCGACGGTGTAGTTACCCGCCTAAGCCGCACGCTCGAGCAGCTTGCTGAGCTGGGGCATGAGGCGATTATCTTCGCGCCGCTTCCAAGCCTTGCCCCGAGTTTGCGAGGGGCCGGGCGAGAGCGCTACCGCCCCTCTGAGTCGTATGCTGGCCACCGCGTGGTTAGGGTGCCGAGCGTCGCTTTCAAACCCTGGTATCCGGAGCTGATGCTGGGCCTGCCGCGCCCGCGCCTTGGGCGTGAGATCGACCGCTTCGTTCCGGATGTGGTGCATGTCGTTAATCCGGTAGTGCTGGGGCTGTGGGGGACGGCTATCGCTAAGCAACGCAACCTGCCCTTGCTAGCTAGCTACCACACCGACCTCCCGCAGTACACCGTGCATCTCAAGCTCTCCTTTTTAAACCCGCTCTCCAAGGCCTTCCTGCGCGATGTTCACAACCAGGCTCACGTTAACCTCTGCACCAGCTCTCCGATGGTTAACTCGGCGCGGGGCTTAGGGATCAAGCGGGTGCGGCTGTGGCCCAAGGCGGTCGATAGCGATAGCTACCACCCCGATAATGCCAGCGCCGCCATGCGCGCACGGCTCAGCGGCGGCGAGCCCGACAAGCCGCTGATGATCTATGCCGGGCGGCTATCACACGAGAAACGGCTGGACTGGCTCTATGCGCCGATTACCGGCATCCCCGGCGTTAGATTGGCGATAGTCGGCTCCGGGCCGGCGGAGCCATCCCTGCGTGAGCGCTTTCGCGGTACCCCGACGGTCTTTACCGGCTATTTGCGGGGGGCCGAGCTGATCGCTGCCTACGCCAGCGCCGATGTCTTTGCTTTTCCTTCGGACACCGAGACGCTGGGCTTGGTGGCCATGGAGGCGATGGCCTCGGGCGTGCCGGTCGTTGGCGCCCGGGCCGGGGGAGTCCCTGATATTATCCGCCATGGCGAGAACGGCCTAATGTTCACCCCGGGCGATCTCGGCGAGCTAACCCAGCAGCTCAAGGAGATGCTGTTTAACCCTGAGCTGCGCCAGCGCCTCGGACGCCAGGCCCGCCGCGACATGGCGGGGTTGAGTTGGCGCCAGAGCACCGAACAGCTCCTAGCCTACTACCGGTTGGCCCAACTGGTTCGGCGGCGCTACGACCCGTAGCCAGCCGTGATGCGGTAGCATGAGGCTATGATGGTGCGCGAGCTTAACGAGTCCGATCTGCCCCAACTGCTAGCGCTGCTAAGGCAGCTCGACCAGCATCCTGAGTACCGCACCATAGCCCCCGAGAGCCGTAGCCTCGACGAGTTGAGGCTCGAGCTCTTCGATAATCCCAGCTACGAGGCCAAGCCGCTGGTACTGGTACGCAACGGGGTAACTTGCGCCTACGCCAACCTTTGCAGCCATCATGGCGAAGCCTTTCTGGAGGGCCCGCTGCTGGCCGAGGGGGTCAGCCCGCATGAGGCTGAGCCGCTCTTGGCGGCCATCATCGAGCTAGCGCGCAGCAAGTACCACTACCTTGATGCGTTTGTGGGCGAAGCCAACTACCGCGCGCAAGAGGCGCTCAGGCTGGTCGGTTTTGAGCCGTTTAGGACTACCTACCTCTACGAACTCCCGCGCCAGCACCAGCTCCCGCTCACTCTCCATCCCGGTGTGCGGCTCGAGCTGGCTACCGAGATTGAGCTAGGTACCTACCGCGACCTCTACCGCGATACCAGCGATCACTGGGCCACCCGCCTGGCCTGGGACGATGAGGAGCTGCTGACACGCTTCGATGACCCTAATGTGCAGCTCATCCTGGCCTATCTGGGTTCGGAGCTGGTGGGGCACCTGGAGCTGGAGTTTGTGCCAGAAGAAGGACTGGCCGAAGTGGCCTATTTCGGTGTGCTGCCACAAGCACGTGGCCAGGGGGTAGGGCGGGCGCTCTTAACTCGCGGCCTGCGCGAAGCCTTTGCCGACCCCGCCGTGGAGCTAGTGATGGCCCGCGCCTACGACGATGAGCGGGCTGCCTGCCACGCCTTAGAGCGCCTGGGCTTCCGCCTCTCGCACGCCGTGACGGCGCTGACGCTCGAGCTGACTTAAGGGCTGAGGCGGTAGAGCCCGCCCCGGAGGTCTAAGACATACAGTTCGCCCGCCTCATCTTCGGCGAATGAGGCGATGACCAGCTCGGTATCGAGCAGCTCCTGCATCAGCCATAGCTCCGGCTCGACCTCCTTAAGCGCCCAGATCCGTCCCGAGGTGAAATCGCCAAAGATGTAGTGGCCTACCAGTGCGGGGAGGCTGGTACCGCGATAGACGTAGCCGCCGATCACCGCGCCGCCACCGCGCGGGTCGAGAATTAGGTGGGCATAGTAGGCCACCGGGTCCCGATAGTGGGTAGCAGTCTCGCAGGTAGCGACCACCAGCGCGCCGTCTTCCGGGAAGCGCGCACAGTCCGGACCTTCCTTGGCCGGCCAGCCGTAGTTGCCGCCGGCTTCGATCAGGTTGACCTCCTCCCAAGTTGACCAGCCCACGTCGGCCAGGAAGAGCGCCCCGGTGGCGCGGTCGAACGAGAAGCGCCAGGGGTTGCGAAAGCCGTAGGCAAATATCTCCGGGCGCGTCCCGGCCACGGCCACCAACGGGTTATCGGCAGGGATAGCGTAGGGCACGCCCTGATCGACATCAAGCCGGAGCAGTGAGCCGTGCCAGGTGGTGCGGTCTTGGGCGAGCGGTGGGTAGCGGCGCAGCAGCTCGTGGCTAACGATAGTATCGCCGATGCTGACATAGAGATAGCCGTCGGGGCCAAAAGCTAGCTGTCCGCCGTAGTGGAAGGGCTCGAGCGGCGCCAGCTCGAGCAAGATGACCTCAAAGGCGTCCGGGTCGGCCCAGGATCGGTCATCGGCGCGGTGCTCCGCCACCACCAGGTAGCCGGTATAACGCTGGGCGTAACTCACAAAAAAGCGCCCGTTCTCGGCAAAGTTAGGGTGGAAAGCCAGGCTGAATAGCCCCTGCTCACCGTGGAGACCCTGCATCCGGCTGCGCAGGTCGATAAACGGCTGCTCTTGCCAGGCGCCCCCGTCCCAGACCCGGACCAGCCCTTCCAGTTCGACCACGAAGAGGCGGCCTGAGCCGTCGCCGGCGTGGGTGGCATAGACCGGCAGGGTCGCTTCGGTAACGTGTTGCAGCGTTATCCCCAGGCCACCGGCATGAATCAGCCGGCTCTGGGCCATCGCGCTGCTAAGTAGCACCAGCAGTGTCAGTACCAACAGTCGCATGACCTCACTCTAGCGCAAGCCCTAGCCTAAGGCGTGGTAACATGCACTCCCGGAAGGTGTGAGTCATGGAGACCTGCTATATCTTTATTACCGGCGGCGTGGTCAGCAGCCTCGGCAAGGGGATCGCCACCTCGAGCATCGGGGCGCTCTTGCGGGCTCGCGGCTACCGCGTGACCGCCGTTAAGATCGATCCCTACATCAACGTCGATGCCGGCACCATGCGGCCCTATGAGCACGGCGAAGTGTTCGTCACCGCCGACGGAGCCGAGACCGACCTCGATATCGGCACTTACGAGCGCTTTTTGGGGATCGACCTGACTAGAGCCAACAACCTCACTACCGGCCAGGTCTACCAGACCGTTATCGACAAGGAGCGGCGCGGCGAGTACCTGTCCCAGACCGTCCAGGTCATTCCGCACGTGACCGATGAGATCAAGCGGCGCATCCGCGAGGCGGGCCAGCTAGCCAACGCCGAGATCGTCTTAGTCGAGGTCGGTGGCACGGTGGGCGACATCGAGTCGCTGCCCTTTCTGGAGGCCATCCGCCAGATGCGCTTCGATTGCCGTGACCGCACCCTCTATCTGCACGTCACCTTGCTGCCTTACCTGGGCACCAGCGAAGAGTACAAGACCAAACCGACCCAACACTCGGTCGCTACCCTGCGCGGGGTCGGCATCCAGCCCGACGGCATCATCCTGCGCTCTAAGAGCCCTGTCCCTGAAGAGGCCAGGCACAAGATCGCGCTGTTTGCCAACGTCGAGGCGCGCGATATTTTTAACTCCTATGATGCCGACTATGTCTACGCCGTGCCGGAGATCTTAGAGCAGCAGGGGATCG
>Ga0208100_100818_pt1 | contig 10632 bp, 8 predicted proteins | sample SubbioR11_8A_Aug_FD_184817 | JGI IMG/M metagenome (GOLD analysis project Ga0208100, IMG submission 184817) | Serpentinite rock and fluid subsurface biosphere microbial communities from McLaughlin Reserve, California, USA - CR11_8A_Aug (SPAdes) | ecosystem: Environmental > Terrestrial > Deep... | reverse complement strand
CGACGACCGAGGACGCGGCGCTGGCGGCCGCCTCGCGCGCGGCGCTCGACCGCGACATGGTGCGCGCGCAGCTCGCGCTGCTGCACCGGCAGGCGATCGCCGCCGAACTGATCGAGGACCCGTCCGGCCACCACACCTTCCGCGTCGGCCGGCTGGCGGCGCTGCTCGCCGCCGACATCGGCCTGGACGGCGACACCTGCTTCATGGTCGAGATGTCGGCGCGCCTGCACGACATCGGCAAGATCGGCATTCCGGTCGCCCTGTTTGCCCGGCGCGGCGCGATCAAGCCGGAGCAGCGTTCGCTGATCCGCGCGCACGCCAACATCGGCGCCGAACTGCTGTCGCAGAGCGGCTTGCCGCATATCCAGATGGCGATCGACGTCGCGCGACACCACCATGAACGTTGGGATGGGACCGGCTATCCGGACGGAATCGCGGGAGGCGCGATCCCGGAAGCTGCGCGAATCACGACACTCGCCGACGTCTTCGACGTCCTGACGCACGACCGGCCGTACCGGCCGGCCGGGTCGCGCCAGCAGGCGCTGGCCGAGATCGGCCGGCAGGCGGGCCGCCGCTTCGATCCGGCGCTGGTCGAGGCCTTCGTGGCCCTGGTCGAACGGCTGGCGACCGAGGTCGGGGACCTGGACGCGTTCCTCGCCGAGGAGGCGCAGGAGTCGTCGTTTCTGCGTTCGCGCGAGAAGATCGCGCGCGCACTCGATGCCGGCCTCGGCGCCGGCACGCCGCCGCCAGGCTAGCCGGCCGCGCCTCAACCGCTGCCGGCGGCGCGCGCGGCGAGCGCCGGATCGGCCGGCCCCAGGCGCACGACGCGATCGACCGTGCGCACGGTGTCGGGCCGGTGGCTGACGATCACCACCCCGAGACCGGCCTTGCGCAGCCGCTCGGTGATCGCCTGCTCGAGGTCCAGGTCGAGCTGGTCGAAGGCCTCGTCGAGGAACAGCACGTGCGGCTTGCGGTACAGCGCGCGCGCCAGCAGGATGCGCTGCTTCTGCCCGGCCGACATGGTGTGCGCGAGGCTGCCGACCATCGTGTTGTACTGCATCGGCATCGCCTCGATGTCGCGGTCGATCATCGCTGCGCGCGCGCAGGCGCGCACCCGCTCGCTGTCGTGGCGCGGATCGAAGAAGCTGATGTTGTCCTCGATCGTGCCGACGAACAACTGGTCGTCCTGCAGCACGACGCCGACCCGATTGCGGAACGCGGCGCGATCCCACTCGCGCAGGTCGCGCCCGCTCGCCAGCAACTCGCCCTCGCTGCGCTCGAGCAGGCCGACCAGCACCTTGACCAGGGTCGTCTTGCCGCAGCCCGAAGGGCCGACGATGGCCACCGTCTCGCCCGGCTGGATCGAGAAGTCGACGTTGCGGAACACGTAGCCCTCGGGACCGTAGGCGAAGCCGAGCCGGCGCGCTTCGATCCGCAACAGCGCCTGCGGCGGCTCGGGCGCACCGACCTGGGTCGGCTCGGGCTCGGCGAGCGCGATGTCGGCGATGCGCTCGGCGTGCAGGTCGAGCATGCGGAACTCGATCGCCTTGTCGACCAGGTTGTTGACGCGCGTCAGGAACAGCAGCTTGAAGGCGAGGAAGCCGAACAGCATGCCGACCGAGAACTGGCCGTCGAGCACGAGCAGCGCCGCCAGCCAGACCACGGCGACGTTTTCCAGGCCGAAGATCAGCCCGTGCACGGCGCGGTGCGCGATCACCAGGTTCTGGCCGGCGACCCCGGCGTTGGTGTGCTCTACCACCAGGTTCTGATAGGCGCTGCGCCGCTCGGCCTCGCGCAGGTTGAGCTTGATCGCCAGCATCCCGCGCAGGGTCTCGATGAAGTGGGTGTTGGCCTTGGCCTCGTGCACCAGCGCCTCGTCGGCGGCGCGTCGCTGCGGGCCGTAGAAGATCCAGCGCGCCAGGCCGTAGAGCGCGGCCGCGGCCGCCACGATCAGGGTCAGCGACACGCTGTACCAGAGCATCACGATCAGGGTCAGCGCCACCATCAGGCCGTCGACCAGCGTCTCCAGGAACGCCAGCGACAGCGTCCGCTGCACGGCGTCGACGCTGCGAAAGCGCGACACGACATCGCCGACGTGGCGCTTCTCGAACCAGGACAGCGGCAGCCGCAGCAGGTGCGCGAACAGGGCATCGAGCAGGCGCAGGTTGACCACCGTGCTCAGGTACACGCCGAGCCAGGCGCGCACGGCGCTGGTCGCCACCTGCATCAGCACCAGCAGCCCGAAGCCGATCGCCAGCACCGCCAGCAGGTCGCGGTCGCGGCCGACCACCACGCGGTCGATCACCAACTGGACGAAGAACGGCGCCGCGACCGCGAACACCTCGAGCACCAGCGACAGCAGCAGCACCTGGGTCAGCGTGCCCTTCAGGTCGCGCGCCACGCCGAGCAACTGCCAGGCGCTGATGCTGTTGCGCTCGTCGCGCCGGCGAAAGTCGGCGGTCGGCTGCAGCTCCAGCGCCACGCCGGTGTAGTGGCGCGAGGCCTCGTCGAGCTTGAGCACGCGCCGGCCGACCGCCGGGTCGTGGACGGTGATGCGGTTGCCGGCGACCTCGGTCAGGACCACGAAGTGGTTCATGTCCCAGTGCAGGATCGCCGGCAGGCGCAACTGGCCGAGCGCCGCCAGTTGCGCCTGCACGCCGCGAAACGACATCTGCAGTTCCTGCGCCACGGCGGCGATGTGCTTGAGGGTGACGCCGCGCATCGACGGCGACAGGCGCCGGCGCATCGCCGCCAGATCGGTGCGCAGGCCGTGATAGCCGGCGATCATCGCCACGCAGGCGATGCCGCACTCGGGCGCCTCCGACTGGACGATGATGGGAACGCGGCGGCCGAACACGATGCTCAGGGCCGGCTGCCCGTGTCGCGCCGGTGAGCGCGCAGCGGCCCGCCGGCGGTGCGCGTGGCCGCCGCGCCGGCGGTCGGCTGGGCCGGGTGCGCGCTCACGAGCGCAGCCGCTCGCGCAGTTCGAGCACCGGCGCGAAGATCCACTCGAACACCGTGCGCCGCTCCAGCAGCAGGTCGGCGTTGACCAGCATCCCGGGCCGCAGCACGAACTCCTGGCCGCCGGCATTGACCGATTGCTGCTCGAGTCGCACGTCGATCCGGTAGACCGGCTCGCGCACCGTCAGCGGGCCGAGTCGCTCGCCCGGCGACCAGACGGTGCGGCTGATCGACTCGACCCGGCCGCGGTAGTGGCCGAAGCGCTGGAACGGGAAGGCGTCGTAGCGCAGCACGACCTCGTGGCCCGGCTGCACGAAGCCGATCGCGCGCGTCGGCACCAGCAACTGCGCGTGCAGGCCGCTGCCGCGCGGCACGATGGTGGCGATCGGCGCCTCGGCGGCGAGCGAGTCGCCGCGCGCCGGCGCGATGTTGGTGACGGTGCCGGCGAACGGCGCGCGCAGTTGCGTCTCGCGCCGCGCCTGCTCCTGGACGATGCCCTGCTGGATCTCGCTCTTGGCGCGCGCCAGCCGGTCGGCGGCCTGCTGCGCGCGGGTCTCGATCGTCGGCAGTTCGGCGCGCGCCAGCGACAGCTCGCGCTCGCTCGCGGCGCGCTCGCGCGCCAGCGACTGCAGCCGGCCCTGCTGTTCGAGCAGGGCGTTGCGCAGTTCCGAGATCCGGCTCTCGGAGTAGAAGCCCGCCTTCTGCAGGTCGAGCGCGCGCTGCAGGTCGGCACGCGCGGCCGCCAGGCGCGTGGCCTGGGTCTTGAGTTCGGCGTCGAACTGGCGCAGTTCGTCGTCCAGTTTGGCGATGCGCATGCGGGTGGTCGCTGCCTGCTGCTCGGCCAGCCGCCGCTCCTGCTCGATCTCGCGCGCGAGCGAACTGATCCGTTGCTGCAGCTCGCGCTCGATCAGCTCGCCCGGGCTGGTGCCGGCGCTCAGCGTGCGCTCGAGCGACAGGCGCGCGATCAGCGCTCCCTCGGCGACTTCGTCGCCCTCGCGCACCGCCAGTTCGACCAGGATCCCGGGCTCGGCGGCGATCAGGCGCGCGGCACCGGCGTCGAGCGCGAGAAAGCCGTCGACCCGCTCGCGCCGGGTCGACTCGGCGAGGAACACGAACAGCACCAGCGCGACCGCGAACGCGCAGGCCAGCAGCGTGAACACCCACCAGGGCACCGGTCGCGCGATCGACACCTCGCCCAGCAGCTTGGTGCGTTGGGCGTCGATCGCTTCCTGGCGAAACAGCGGTCGCATGGGCGGCGATTATGGTCGAAGGTGCGCGGCTGCAGGCGCGGGCGTGGCGCCGGCGCCTCACGCGCTCGCGCATCGGCGTCGCAGCGGATCGATCAGGGACCGCGGCGGCCGCGCGCGATCGCCTGACGGCAGGCAGCCGGCGACGATCCGCATCAGCCGGCGCCGCTCGCGCTCGGGCGCGAACGCGCTCGCGCGGCGCGCGCAGTGGCGCGCGAGCCGGGCGAGGAAGGCGGGCTCGCGGGCGGCGCGCGCCAGCAGGTCGCGCGCGGCGCGTGCATCGTCGGGCGCGAACCAGCCCGGATAATCGGCGCCGAGCAGGCCGAGGTTGCCGTCGATGCGGCTGCCGGCCACCGGCGTGCCGGCGGTGACCGCCTCGATCACCGCCAGCGCGCCGCCCTCGATCGCCGACGGCTGCAGCAGCAGGTGTGCGCGCGCCACCAGCCGGCGCACGCGCGCGCGCGGCTGGTTGCCGAGCCAGACATAGCGCCGATCATCACGCGCGCGCCGCGCCGCCTGCCGGCCGAGAGCGGCGTCGAGCGCGCCACCGGCGTGGACCACGCGCAGCGGCAACTGCGGCGGCCAGGCATCGAGCAGGCGCCAGACCAGTTGCGGATTCTTCTCGTCGCGCAGGTGGCCGACCACCGCCACCGTGAAGCGCCGCGGCTTGGCCACCGGCGCGCGCAGCGGCGCCGACTGCAGCAGCACCTCGACCTTGGCGCGCCAGCGCGCCGGCACGCGGCGTGCACCCAGTTCGTTGAGCACGACCAGGCGCGTGGCCAGTCGCAGCGATCGCCGCGCCTGCGCGTCGTGAGCGAGGTCGCGGTACAGGTCGGTGCCGGTCAGGGCGACGATCAGCGGCCGGCGCGGATGTTCGGCGGCGAAGGCGGCGATCGACGGCGCCGAGCGACGCGCGTGCAGCGCGATCAGCACCTGCGGGGCCGGATCGCCGGCTTGCCAGGCGGTGGCGATTCGCACCCGGTAGTCGGGGCGCAGTTGGCGCGCCCAGCGCGCGGCGGTGTGCCAGTTGCCGTTGTTGGCGGCCGCCGCGTAGGGGGTGACGATCGTGACCTGCGGGGCACCGCGACGGCCTGCGCCGGGCCTTCGGGCCGCGACCCGTTGCCGCTCAGGTCGCTTCGCCCCGGGTCGGGATGATGACATTGAAGCCGCCGTCGACGAAAGTGATCTCGCCGGTGATGCCGCTGGCGTAGTCCGACAGCAGGAAGGCGGCGACGTTGCCGACCTCGTCGATCGTCACGTTGCGCCGCAGGGGCGCGTTCATCGCGTTGAAGGCGAGCATCTTGGTGAAGTCCTTGATGCCGCTGGCGGCCAGGGTGCGGATCGGTCCGGCCGAGATGCCGTTGACGCGGATGCCGCGCGGGCCGAGGTTGGAGGCGAGGTAACGCACGCTCGCCTCCAGCGAGGCCTTGGCCAGGCCCATCGTGTTGTAGTAGGGGACGACGCGCTCGGCGCCGAGGTAGGTGAGCGTGAGCAGCGCGCTGCGCCGGCCTTCGAGCAGCGGCAGCGCCGCCTTGGCGAGCGCCGGGAAGCTGTAGGCGGAGATCTCGTGCGCGACGCGAAAGCCCTCGCGCGACAGGCCGTCGAGCAGCTCGCCGGCGATCGCCTCGCGCGGCGCGAAGCCGATCGAGTGCACGAGGCCGTCGAGTCCGTCCCAGCGCCGGCGCAGGGCGGCGAAAGCGGCCTCGATCTGGGCGTCGTCGGCGACGTCGCACGGCAATACGAGCGTCGAGTCGAACTCGCGCGCGAACTCGCCGATCCGCTCCTTGAAGCGCTCGCCGACATAGGTGAAGGCCAGCTCGGCGCCCTCGCGCCAGCAGGCCTTGGCGATGCCGTAGGCGATCGAGCGGTCCGAGAGCAGACCGGTGATCAGGATGCGCTTGCCGGTGAGAAGGGCCATCTTTTTTTGTCGTTTGCGGTCGGGAAAGGTTCGGTGCGGCGAACGGCGCCGCGGCGCAGGTCGACGATCAGCGATGCGCGTGCGCTCAGCCCGGCGCCGGTCGCTGGGCTGCCGTCGCGGCGGCACGCGCCGCGGTCGAGGTGGTTGCACTGCGCTGCGGGCGCGTCGCCGCAGGTCTTGCGCTGGCCGGCGACGACGCGGCGCTGCGCGTGGCCGTGCGACCGCCAGATTGCGCGCGCGCCGGTGGCCGGGCCGCGGGCCGCGCCGGCGGTCGCACCACGGTCAGGGTCAGGCGCTGGCCGGCGAACAGCGACGCCGAGCGCAGGTTGTTCCAGGCGATGATCTCGTCGGGCTGCACGCGCCAGCGGCGCGCCACCGAGTGCAGCGTCTCGCCGCGCCGCACCCGGTGCGTGACCTGGCGCAGGTTGGGCGAATCGGGCACCAGTCGGAAGGCGGCCTCCAGGTGGACCGGCGCGATGTCCTCGGCGCTGTCGTCGCGCGGCACGAGGATCGTCGACCCGGGCGCCAGCCGGTAGCGCGGCGGAATGCGGTTGGCCTCGCGCAGCTTCGCCTCCGCGATGCCGGCGCGGCGCGCCACCTGCGCCAGGGTCTGGTCGCGCGGGATCGTGTAGGTGGTCCAGCTCGCCAGCGGCTGGCCGGTCGCCTCCCAGGCGGCGAGGTTGGCGTGGAAGGTGTCGGCGCGATGCGCGGGCAACAGCAGGGTCGCCTGCGCGGCGCCGGTCCCCGCGAAGGCGGGGATCACCGGCAGGTTGAACGAGGGGTTGAGGGCGCGGAATTCGTCGATCGGCATCTCGGCCAGGCGCGCGGCGGTGGCGACATCGATGTCGCGCTCCTTGCTGACGGCGACGAAGTAGGGCTCGTTGCGCAGCGCCGGCAGGGTGATGCCGAAGCGTGCCGGATCGCGGACGATGTTCTCGATCGCCTGCAGCTTGGGCACGTAGTGGCGCGTCTCGCGCGGCATGCGCAGGCTCGTGTAGTCGGTCGGCTTGCGGCTCGCGCGGTTGCGGGCGATCGAGCGGGCGACCGCGCCTTCGCCCCAGTTGTAGGCGGCGAGCGCCAGGTGCCAGTGACCGAACTCGGCGTACAGCTTCTGCAGGTAGTCGAGCGCGGCGCGCGTCGACTCGACGACGTCGCGCCGTTCGTCTTGCCACTGGTTCTGGCGCAGCGCGAAGATCTTGCCGGTCGACGGGATGAACTGCCACAACCCGGCGGCGCGCGCCGACGACACCGCCTGCGGCTGCATCGCGCTCTCGACGAACGGCAGCAGCGCCAGCTCGGTCGGCATGCCGCGCTTCTCGATCTCCTCGACGATGTGGAACAGGTACAGGCTGGCGCGCTGGGTCATGCGGTCGAAGTAGGCGGGTTGGCCCGCGTACCACGCGGTGCGGCTCGCCGCCAGCGGCGTCTCGAGATCGGCAATCGCGAAGCCGCGCCGGATGCGCTGCCAAAGGTCAATCTCGGAGGGCGCCTCGGCGGCGCTTGCCTGCGGCTGCGCGGTCGAAACCGCCTCGGCGGGTGCGGCGGCGTCGCCGGTCGCCTCGGCACCGGCCGGTGCCGGGGTGGTGGCCGCCTCCGGCGCACCAGCTTGCGGCGCCGTTGCGCTTGCCGGTTCGGCAGCCGGCGCGGGTGCAGCCGTCGCCGGTGCGGTGGCGAGGGCGATCAGTGCCGCCAGCGGATCGGTGCTCGCGGCCGCGGCCGGCGCCGGATGTGCGGCCGGCGCCGCCTGCACGAGCGGCGATGGGCTGCGGCTGGCCGCGGCATCGCCGCTCGGCAGCGTCGAGCAGCCGGCAGCTACCAGAGCGATCAACGCGGCGCAGACGACTCGGCTGCTCGGTCCGGGCATCGGCGAGGGCGATCGGCTCTGGCTTGGGTGCAAGGCGATGTCCGTTGCGGTCAGAGTCGGTGGGCGAATCGGCTGCGAACCTCGCGCGCCGCAGCGCGCGCCCGACCGCGACCTCGTGCGGTCGATCGGCGGTTCGCTTGCGGCCGTTCGGCGAGCGCGCGGAGTATAGAGGCGCGCTCGCGCTCCTCGGCGCGCACTCCGGCTAGGGCAAGGCGCCGATCAGGGCGCGCGGTAGACGTCCTTCCATGCGCGCAGGGCGGCGAAGGCGCTCAGGTCCGACCGTCCTGCGCCCGGCGAGCGGCGCTCGGCCGCCGCGCGCAACGCCGGCTCGGCCACGCGCAGGAAGGGATTGGTCGCGCGCTCCTGGTCCAGGGTCGAGGGCAGCGTCGGCAGCCCGCGTGCGCGCCGCGCCGTGCACTCGCGCAGGCGGCTGCGCAGGGCGGCATTGTCCGGGTCGGCGGCGAGCGCGAAGTGCAGGTTGGCGAGCGTGTATTCGTGCGCGCAGTACACGCGCGTGCCGCCCGGCAGCGCCGCCAGCCTGCGCAGCGAGGCGAGCATCTGCTCGGCCGTGCCCTCGAACAGGCGGCCGCAGCCGGCGGCGAACAGCGTGTCGCCGCAGAACAGCGCTTCGAGCTCGGGCGCGTGGTAGGCGACGTGGCCGGCGGTGTGGCCGGGCACGTCGATCACCTGCAGCGTCAGGTCGAGCACCTGCAGGCGGTCGCCGTCGCGCACCAGGCGGGCGCCGTCGGCGATCGCCTCGCGCGCCGGCGCGAACACGCGCGCGCCGCTGGCCGCAACCAGTTCGTCGATGCCGCCGGTGTGATCGCCGTGATGATGAGTGACTAGAATCGAGTCCAGTGCAAGACCGCGCGCGTCGAGCGCCGCCTGCGCCGCCGCCGCCGAGCCCGGATCGACGAGCGCCGCGCGCCGGCCGCGCGCAAGCAGCCAGATGTAGTTGTCGTCGAAGGCCGCAATCGGCTCGATCGTGACGCGGGCGGAGTCGGGCATGCGGTAGACGGTGCGGGTGGGGTGGCGCTGCCGGTTGGCGACGACTCCGGCCCGGGGCGACGCCAGGGTCTGGACAGCTCGGGCACAGGATCGCACGACGGCGGCACGGACGCAGCACAGGCGGCGAGGGCGACAGGCGAGATGGAAACCACCCCGATGTTCCCGGGGGCCGGTCCCGGCCCGGCGCCTGCGGCGCAGCCGATCGTGCGCCTGTCGGAGTTCCTGCGCACGCCGGCGGGTCGCTACGTGCTCGACTGGGAGCAGCGCCAACTCGACTGCACGGTGGTCGACATCTTCGGCTATCACGGTCTGCAACTGGGGCTGCCCGAGATCGATGCGCTGCGCGAGAACCGCATGCCGTTGCGCCTGTGCGCGTCGGACCGCCTCGACGGCGCGCGCCCGGTCGCGGTGCTGAGCCGCTTCGAGGAGCTGCCCTTCGCCAGCCAGTCGATCGACCTGCTGGTGATGCCGCACATTCTGGAGTTCGCCAGCGAGCCGCACCAGGTGCTGCGCGAGGTCGAGCGCGTGCTGGTGCCCGAGGGCCACGTGGTGATCACCGGCTTCAACCCCTTCAGTCTCTGGGGGCTGCGCCAGTTCCTGACCCGGCTCGGCCTGTCGCCCTATCTGCCGAGCGAAGGACAGTTCATCTCGCTGGCGCGGATCAAGGACTGGCTCAAGCTGCTGTCGTTCGAGACCGAGCGCGGCCGCTGCGGCTGCTACCTGCCGTGGGTCCGGTCCGAGCGCTGGCTGCAGCGCTGGCAGTTCATGGACAAGGCCGGCGACCGCTGGTGGCCGGTGCTCGGATCGGTCTATCTGCTGACCGCGGTCAAGCGCGTCCGCGGCATGCGTCTGGTGGGCGCCGTGCGCCGGACGCGAGCCGAGGCGTTGCGGCCGGTGCTGGTGCCGGCGGCCTCGCGCGTCGGCCGCCTGCAGGTCGAGGAGACGGCGGCGGCGATCAGCGCGCGCATCATCGCCGCCGAGGCCGCCAACGAGCACCAGGCACGGTGCGCCGACGGGCTGCCGGCCGCCGAGGCGGCGCAATGAGGGCCACCTCACGCGGCCTCGTGGCGCGGCGGTCGATCCGATGAGGCACGCCCGGCGCGTCAAGCTGGCGCCGCAGCCGGCCGCCGGCGCCGAGTCGCGGCCGCGCGCCGCGGCCGAGGAGACGGTCGAGATCTGGACCGACGGCGCCTGCAAGGGCAACCCGGGTCCGGGTGGCTGGGGCGCGTGGCTGCGCGCCGGCGCGCACGAGAAGGAGCTGTGCGGCGGCGCGCGGCTAACGACCAACAACCGCATGGAACTGACCGCGGTGATCGAGGCGCTGGCGGCACTGAAGCGGCGCTCGCGCGTGCTGCTGCACACCGACAGCCAGTACGTGCAGCTCGGCATCACGCAGTGGATCGCCAACTGGCAGCGGCGCGGCTGGCGCACCGCCGACAACAAGCCGGTGAAGAACGCCGACCTGTGGCGGCGGCTGGTCGAACTCGAGGCGCAGCACGACGTCGACTGGCGCTGGGTCAAGGGGCACGCCGGCGTCGACGGCAATGAACGCGCCGATGCGCTCGCCAACCGCGGCGTCGCGCTGGCGCTCGCGCGTGCGGCCGACGGCGGCTGAGACACGGTTGCGCGCGGGC
>Ga0208100_100816_pt1 | contig 10652 bp, 10 predicted proteins | sample SubbioR11_8A_Aug_FD_184817 | JGI IMG/M metagenome (GOLD analysis project Ga0208100, IMG submission 184817) | Serpentinite rock and fluid subsurface biosphere microbial communities from McLaughlin Reserve, California, USA - CR11_8A_Aug (SPAdes) | ecosystem: Environmental > Terrestrial > Deep... | reverse complement strand
CCGCCTTCGCCCGCCTGCGCGGCGGCTGAGCGGTGCGCGCGCTGCAGGTCTACGCCGGCGACCGCGCGCGGGCCTGGCTGCGCGAGCATGGCCTGCGCGCTGCCGACGTGCGGGTCATCCCGGCGGCGGCGGGCGGGCCCAAGGGGCTGGTCCTGATCCCGCTGGACCGCCGGCTGTTCGGCCACTGGCTGGCGGGCAGCGCGCAGCCGGTGCACCTGGTCGGCGCATCGATCGGCGCCTGGCGCATGGCCAGCGCCTGCCTGCCCGACGCCGACGCCGCGCTGGCGCGGCTGGCCGAGGACTACATCGGCCAGCGTCCCGCGCATGCGCCGGGTGCGATGCCGGCGCCGCGCGATGTCAGCGCGGCCTTCGCCGCCTGCCTCGGCGAGCACTTCGGCGGGCGCGAGGCGCAGGTGCTGGCCCATCCGCGCTACCGCCTGCATGTCCTCGCCAGCCGTGGCCGCGGTCTGCTCGACCGCGAGGGCCGCGCGCTGTCGCGCCTGACGACGCCGTTGGGCTACGCCGCGGCCTACGCGGCCAACCTGGCCAGCCGCCGCGCGCTGGGCGGCTGGCTCGAGCGCGTCGTGCTGTCCGACCCGCGCGCTGCGCTGCCGCTGCCGCTGCACGACTACCGCACGGCGGTCGCGCCGCTGCGCGCCGACAACCTGCAGCCGGGCCTGCTCGCGAGCTGCTCGGTCCCGTTCTGGCTCGAGGCCGTGCGCGACATCCCCGGCGCGCCGCGCGGCGCCTACTGGGACGGCGGCCTCACCGACTACCACCTGCGGCTGGACTACGCGGCGATGGCCGAGGGGCTGGTGCTGTACCCGCACTTCCAGCCGCAGCTCGTCGCCGGCTGGCTCGACAAGTCGCTGCGTCGGCGCCACCGCGCCGACGCCCGGCTCGCCAACGTCGTCGTGCTCGCGCCCGCTGCCGAGTGGGTCGCGACCCTGCCCAACGCCAAGCTGCCCGACCGCGGCGACTTCAGCGCCTACGGCGACGACGTCGCCGCCCGCAGCGCGGTGTGGCGGCGCGCGCTCGGCGAGAGCCAGCGGCTGGCCGACGAGTTCGCCGCGCTGGTCGACCGCCCCGGGCTCGACGCGCTGCCGCTGCCGTGACGGCCCACTACAATCGCAGCGCTTGCACCCTCCATGCAAGCCGGCACCACCCCCGGCAAGAGCGAGAAAGGCAGCACGGGTTATGACACCGCGAACTACGTTCACTCCGTCCGGAGTCTGAGCCGCCGCGGTCGACCTCGCCCCTTGCCGACCGATCGAGCGCGGCCCCGACCGCGCTTTTTGCTTGCTGGAGCTGCCCGATGATCTGCATACGACTGCCCGATGGTTCGAGCCGCCAGTTCCCCGCCCCGGTGACGGTGGCCGAGGTGGCCGCGGCGATCGGCCCGGGGCTGGCCAAGGCTGCGCTGGCCGGGCGCATCGGCGCCGGCGCCGACGCGCGGCTGGTCGACACCAGCCACCGCCTCGAGGCCGACACCGAACTGGCCATCGTCACCGAGAAGGACGCCGACGCGCTCGAGCTGATCCGCCATTCGACGGCGCACCTGCTGGCCTACGCAGTCAAGGAGCTGTACCCCGACGCCCAGGTCACGATCGGCCCGGTGATCGCCAACGGCTTCTACTACGACTTCGCGTACCAGCGCCCGTTCACCCCCGAGGACCTCGAGGCCATCGAGCAGCGCATGCGCGAGCTCGCCGCGAAGGACGAGCCGGTGCAGCGCCGCGTGCTGCCGCGCGACGACGCGGTCGCGCACTTCCAGGCCCAGGGCGAGCACTACAAGGCCGAGATCATCGCCAGCATCCCGCCCGGCGAGGCGGTCAGTCTCTACCGCGAGGGCGGCTTCGAGGACCTCTGCCGCGGCCCGCATGTGCCCAGCACCGGCAGGCTGCGCCACTTCAAGCTGATGAAGGTCGCCGGCGCGTACTGGCGCGGCGACCACCGCAACGAGATGCTGCAGCGCATCTACGGCACGGCCTGGGCCAGCAAGGACGACCTGCAGAAGTACCTGCACCTGCTGGCGGAGGCCGAGCGCCGCGACCACCGCCGGCTGGGCCGCGAGCTCGACCTCTTCCACCTCGACGAGCACGCGCCGGGGCTGGTCTTCTGGCACCCCAAGGGCTGGACGCTGTGGCAGCAGGTCGAGCAGTACATGCGCGCGGTCTACCGCGACCACGGCTACCTCGAGGTCAAGGGCCCGCAGATCCTCGAGAAGACGCTGTGGGAGAAGACCGGCCACTGGGACAAGTACCGCGAGCACATGTTCACGACCGAGTCGGAGAAGCGCGACTACGCGCTCAAGCCGATGAACTGCCCCGGCCACATCCTGATCTACAAGCAGGGCATCAAGAGCTACCGCGACCTGCCGCTGCGCTACGGCGAGTTCGGCGCCTGCCACCGCAACGAGCCCAGCGGCGGCCTGCACGGCATCATGCGTGTGCGCGGCTTCACGCAGGACGACGGCCACATCTTCTGCACCGAGGCCCACATCCTCGACGAGTGCGTGGCCTATACCGCGCTGCTGCAGAAGGTCTACCGGGACTTCGGCTTCGACGAGATCCTCTACAAGGTCGCGACGCGGCCGGCGCAGCGCATCGGCAGCGACGCGGTCTGGGACGCTGCCGAGCACGCGCTGATGCAGAGCCTGCGCGCCGCGGGCTGCGAGTTCGTCGTCGCCCCGGGCGACGGCGCGTTCTACGGCCCGAAGATCGAGTACACGCTCAAGGACGCCCTCGGCCGCGAATGGCAGTGCGGCACGATGCAGGTCGACTTCTCGATGGCCCAGCGGCTCGACGCCGAGTACGTCGCCGAGGACGGCAGCCGCCGCCACCCGGTGATGCTGCACCGCGCGATCGTCGGCAGCCTCGAGCGCTTCATCGGCATCCTGATCGAGCAGCATGGCGGCGCGCTGCCGGCCTGGCTCGCGCCGGTGCAGGCCGTGGTCTGCCCGATCGGCGAGAGTCATGGCGAATACGCCACGCAGGTGACGAAAGCGTTGCTAAAACAAGGAGTTAGGGCCGAGGCGGATTTGCGGGCCGACAAGATCACGTATAAAATCCGCGCGCATTCCCTGCAGAAGGTGCCGTACATCCTGGTCGTCGGCGACAAGGAAAAGGCAAGCGGCGCCGTTGCGGTGCGCGCCCGTGGCAATCGGGACCTCGGCGCGATGCCGCTGGACGACTTCCTCGCGAAGATCACCAGCGACATCGCCGCCAAGACCTGAAGCCGGGCGCGCGTTTCATTTATGTTTTCCGGCCGCGACTTGCCTGCGGCTGTGACGAGGTTGGAACCATCGCTACCTTCTTCGACCGTCGCACTCCCAACGACGTCCGCAAGCACCGGTTGAACCGGGAGATCATGGCGCCGCAGGTGCGGCTCAACGGCCCCGACAACGAGCCGCTGGGCGTCGTGCCGATCCAGGAGGCCCTGCGGCTGGCCGGCGAGCACGACGTCGACCTGGTCGAGATCGCCGCCCAGGCCGATCCGCCGGTCTGCCGGCTGATGGACTACGGCAAGTTCAAGTACCAGGAGCAGAAGAAGGCGGCCGAAGCCAAGTCCAAGCAGAAGGTCATCGAGATCAAGGAAGTCAAGTTCCGGCCCGGCACCGACGAAGGCGACTACCTCATCAAGATGCGCAACCTGCGCCGCTTCATCGCCGAGGACGGCGACAAGGGCAAGGTCACGCTCAGGTTCCGTGGGCGCGAGATCACCCACCAGGAGATCGGCATGCGGCTGCTCGAGCGCATCCGCGACGAACTCGCCGACGTGGCGGTGGTCGAGCACATGCCCAAGCTCGAGGGCCGGCAGATGATCATGGTGCTGGCGCCCAAGCGCAAGTAGGGCGCCGGCGCAGGGACAGAGATTTCGCCGCCGCGGTCGGTCACCGCGGCGGTCGAAGAGAAGCCGTTGCAGGCCGACAAGCACGCCGGGTTCCGGCGTCGCCTGCAAGGGTCAAACACAAGGAGCAGTCATGCCCAAGATGAAGACCAAGAAGAGCGCGGCCAAGCGGTTTCGCGTGCGCCCCGGCGGCACCGTCAAGCGCGGCCAGGCGTTCAAGCGCCACATCCTCACCAAGAAGAGCACGACGCGCAAGCGCCAGTTGCGCGGCAGTGCCAACGTGCACGAGCGCGACGTCGGCCACATCGCGGCGATGATGCCCTTCGCCGGCCTCTGAGCCGCGCGACGAAAGAAGGAGAACGACCATGCCTCGCGTCAAACGTGGTGTCACCGCCCGCGCCCGCCACAAGAAGGTCCTGGCCCTGGCCAAGGGTTACCGTGGCCGCCGCAAGAATGTCTTCCGCATCGCCAAGCAGGCGGTGATGAAGGCCGGCCAGTACGCCTACCGCGACCGCCGCACCCGCAAGCGCGTCTTCCGCGCGCTGTGGATCGCGCGCATCAACGCCGCCAGCCGTGAACTCGGCGTGACCTACAGCAAGTTCATGGCCGGCCTGAAGAAGGCCCAGATCGACATCGACCGCAAGATGCTGGCCGATCTCGCCGTCAAGGATCCGGCGGCCTTCGGCAGCATCGTCGAGAAGGTGAAGGCCCAGCTCGCCTGATGCATCCCGGGCCGGCGCGCGCCGCGCCGGCCGACGCGGCACGCGCCGCGGCGAGCCCGCAGGCCGTCACCTTCCGGTGGCGGCCTTTTTTTCCGCTCGATTGCCATATGAACGACCTCGATACCCTGGTGGCCGCGGCGCAGTCCGACTTCGCCGCTGCAGCGACGCCGGCCGAACTCGACAACGCCAAGGCGCGCTACCTCGGCAAGGCCGGGCTGCTGACCGAGCCGATGAAGGCCCTGGCTGCGCTCGCCCCCGAGGAGCGGCGCACGCGCGGCGCGGCGATCAACGCCGCCAAGCAGCGCGTCGAGGCCGCCCTGCAGGCACGCCGCCAGGCGCTGGCCGACGCCGAGCTCGACGCCCGACTGCAGGCCCAGGCGCTCGACGTGACGCTGCCCGGGCGCCGGCGCGGCAGCGGCGGGCTGCACCCGGTCAGCCGCACGATCGAGCGCATCGAGGCCATCTTCGGCTCGATGGGCTTCGACGTCGCCGACGGCCCCGAGATCGAGAACGACTGGTTCAACTTCACCGCGCTCAACACCCCGGCCGACCACCCGGCGCGTTCGATGCACGACACCTTCTACGTCGAGGGTGGCTACCTGCTGCGCACGCACACCAGCCCGATGCAGGTGCGCCACGCGCTGCAGCATGTCAAGCGCCACGCCGGCACTTCGCCGATGCCCGAGATCCGCGTCATCGCGCCGGGGCGCACCTACCGCGTCGACAGCGACGCGACCCACTCGCCGATGTTCCACCAGTGCGAGGGCCTGTGGATCGGCGAGAACGTCAGCTTCAAGGACCTCAAGGCGGTCTTCGCCGACTTCTTGCGCCGCTACTTCGAGACCGACACGCTGGCGATCCGCTTCCGGCCGAGCTTCTTCCCGTTCACCGAGCCCTCGGCCGAGGTCGACATCGCGTTCGCCTCGGGGCCGCTGCAGGGCCGCTGGCTCGAGGTCGCCGGCTCGGGGCAGGTCCACCCCAGCGTCGTGCGCAACTTCGGCCTCGACCCCGAGCGCCACATCGGCTTCGCCTTCGGCATGGGCCCGGACCGCCTGACGATGCTGCGCTACGGCGTCGGCGACTTGCGGCTGTTCTACGACAACGACCTGCGCTTCCTGGCCCAGTTCCGCTGAGCCGCCGGCCCGACGAACGAGACCCACCATGCAATTTCCCGAGTCCTGGCTGCGCGAGTTCTGCGACCCGCCGCTCGACACGCAGCAACTGGCCGACCTGCTGACCATGGCCGGCCTCGAGGTCGAGTCGCTGCGCCCGGTGGCGCCGCCGTTTGCGCGCGTCGTCGTCGGCGAGATCGTCGAGGCGGCGCCGCACCCCAACGCCGAGCGCCTGCGGGTCTGCCAGGTCGCCGCCGGCGAGCACACCGCCGGCGGCCTGCTGCAGGTGGTTTGCGGCGCGCCCAACGCGCGCGTCGGGCTCAAGGCACCGCTGGCGCTGGTCGGTGCGCGACTGCCGCCGGCCGCCGAGGGCGCGGCGCCGCTCGAGATCAAGGTCGGCCGGCTGCGCGGCGTCGACAGCCTGGGCATGCTGTGCTCGGCGCGCGAGCTCGGCCTGGCCGACGACCACGCTGGCCTGCTCGAGCTCGCCGCCGACGCGCCGCCCGGCGCCGAGCTGCGGCAGTGGCTGCGCCTCGACGACACGCTGTTCACGCTCAAGCTCACGCCCAACCTCGCGCATTGCCTGAGCGTGCACGGCATCGCGCGCGAGGTCGCGGCGCTGACCGGCGCGCCGCTGCGCACGCCGGCGATCGCCCCGGTGCCGCCGGCGCACGACGCCCGGCTGCCGGTCACGGTCGAGGCGCCCGGGTTGTGCGGGCGCTTCTCGGGGCGCATCGTGCGCGGCGTCGACACCACCGCGAAGACGCCGGCCTGGATGGTCGAGCGGCTCGCGCGCTGCGGCCAGCGCAGCGTCAGCGCGCTGGTCGACATCTCGAACTACGTGATGTTCGAGTACGGCCGGCCTTCACACATCTTCGACCTCGACAAGATCCACGAACGGCTGGTCGTGCGCTGGGGTCGCCCGGGCGAGACCCTGAAGCTGCTCAACGGCCAGCGCGTCGAGGTCGACGACCAGGTCGGCGTGATCGCCGACGCGCACGGCGTCGAGTCGCTGGCCGGCATCATGGGTGGCGAGGCGACCGCGGTCGGCGACGCCACCCGTAACGTCTATGTCGAGGCCGCATTCTGGTGGCCGCGGGCGGTCGCCGGCCGCTCGCGCCGCTACGGCTTTGCCACCGACGCTGGCCACCGCTTCGAGCGCGGCGTCGACCCCGCGCTGACCGTGGCGCACATCGAGCGCATCACGCGGCTGATCGTCGACATCTGCGGCGGCGCACCGGGGCCGATCGACGACCAGCTTGGCGACCTGCCGCCGGCGGTGCCGGTCACGCTGCGCGTCGCGCGCGCGAGCAAGGTCATCGGCATGCCGCTGACCCAGGCGATGTGCGCCGACGCCTTGCACCGCCTCGGCCTGCCCTTCGTCGAGGGCGAGGGCACGCTGACGGTGACGCCGCCGAGCTGGCGCTTCGACCTCGCGATCGAGGAGGACCTGATCGAGGAGGTGATCCGCGTCATCGGCTACGACCGCCTGCCGCTCACGCCCCCGGTCGCGCCGGTGACCGCCCATGTCCGGCCCGAGCGCCGGCGCAGCGCGCATCACCTGCGCCACCTGCTGGCTGCGCTCGACTACCAGGAGACGATCAGCTTCAGCTTCGTCGAGCCGCGCTGGGAAGACGAGCTGGCCGGCAACGCCGACCCCATCCGGCTGCTCAACCCGATCGCCGCGCCGCTGGCCGTGATGCGCTCGAGCCTGCTCGGCTCGCTGGTCCAGGTGCTGCGCCACAACCTTGCGCGCCGGCAGCCGCGGGTGCGCATCTTCGAGATCGGCCGCGTCTTCCTGAAGGACGCCGGCGTCGTCGACGGCGACACCAGCGTGGCCGGCGTTCGCCAGCCGCTGCGCGTGGCCGCGCTGGCCTGCGGCGCTGCCGACGAGCCGCAGTGGGGCCTGGGCGAGCGTGCCGTCGACTTCTACGACGTCAAGGGCGACCTCGAGGCCCTGTTCGCGCCACGCCAGCCGCGCTTCGTCGCGGCCGAGCACCCGGTGCTGCACCCGGGGCGCAGTGCGCGCATCGAGCTCGACGGCGTCGGCGTCGGCTGGCTCGGCGAGCTGCACCCGAAGTGGCAGCAAGGCTACGAGCTGCCGGCCCAGGCACCGCTGCTGTTCGAAGTCGAGCTCGACGCGCTGCTCGCGCGCGAGGTCCCGGTGCACCACCCGCTGCCGCGCCAGCAGCCGGTCTGGCGCGACCTCGCGCTGGTCGTGCCCGACGCCCTCACGCACGACGCGCTGATCGCCGCGATCGGCCCCGGCCACGGGCTGGTGCGCTCGGCGCGGCTGTTCGACGTCTACAAGCCGGCGCAGCCGCAGCCGGGCATCGGCGCGCACGAGCGCAGCCTCGCGGTGCACCTCGAACTGCTCGACCCCGAGACCACGCTGACCGAAGAACGCATCGAGGCCGAGGTCGAGCGCGTGCTGGCCGCGCTGGCGCGTGCCACCGGCGCGCGGCTGCGGGCCTGAAGCGCGCCGCCAGCGCACCACAGAGGAGGGCACCCGCGCATGCACCCCGAGCACCCCGACGACGAGACCGTGGCCAGCGCCGGCGCGCGCGTCATCCTGCCCTCGCTCGAGACGCCGACGCTGACCAAGGCCGAGCTCGCCGAACTGCTGTTCGAGCGCCTGGGCCTCAACAAGCGCGAGGCCAAGGACATGGTCGACGCCTTCTACGGCATCCTGCACCAGGCGCTGGTCGACGGTGGTGAGGTCAAGCTCACCGGCTTCGGCAACTTCCAGATCCGGCGCAAGGCGCCGCGCCCCGGGCGCAACCCGCGCACCGGCGAGGTGGTGCCGATCAACGCCCGCCATGTCGTGACCTTCCACGCCAGCCACAAGCTCAAGGCCATCGTGCAAGGCGAAGTCGCCGCGCCCGGTGACTTCGAGTAGAGTCTGGTCGACGCTGCTTCCCGACGCCCGTCGCCGCCCCGCCACCCGCGCCTGTCGTCATGGACGCCGGCCTGCCGCCGATCCCCGCCAAGCGCTACTTCACGATCGGTGAAGTCAGCGAACTGTGCGGCGTCAAGCCCTACGTGCTGCGCTACTGGGAGCAGGAGTTTGCCCAGCTGCGCCCGATGAAGCGCCGCGGCAACCGCCGCTACTACCAGCACCACGAGGTGCGGCTGGTGCGCCGCATCCGCGAGCTGCTCTACGAGCAGGGCTTCACGATCGTCGGTGCCCGCAACCGCCTCGCCGAGGCGGCCGGCCGGGCGCCGGAGCGCACCCCGGCCGAGCCGGCCGCGAGCCCCGCGGCGGGCCTGACCCCGCCCGCGGCCGCAGCAGCCGCAGCGGACGCGGCGGCTGCGGCCCTGTCGCCACCCGCCCGCGACGCCGGTCGGCCCGCGCTGCCGCTGCCGCTCGACGAGCTGCGCGCCGAGCTGGTCGCGATCCGCGAACTGCTCGGCGCCTGAGCATCGAGGCGAAGCCGGCGCCGCCCGCGGCGCAGGTATACTCATCAGCTTCGTCGGGGTGTAGCGCAGCCTGGTAGCGCACTTGCATGGGGTGCAAGGGGTCGCGAGTTCGAATCCCGCCACCCCGACCAACCATGCCCAGGCTCGAAGGCCCGGCGCCGCCAGGTGCCGGGCCTTCGAGCTTTCATGCGCCGCCGCAGCGGCCGGCGGTCGTGTGAGCCCGCCGCCGGGCAGCGGCGCCGTGGGGGCCATGCGGTGGGGCGCAGTGATGCATGTGCTGGTCGTCGGTGGTGGCGTGATCGGTTGCGCGGCGGCTTTCTTCCTGGTGCGCGACCACGGCGCCCGCGTCACCGTGTTCGAGCGCGACCCGTCGTACCGCATGGCGTCGAGCGCGCTGTCGGCGAGTTCGATCCGCCAGCAGTTCTCGACCGAGATCAACATCCGCCTGTCGCAGCACAGCCTCGACTTCTGCCGGCGCATCGGCGACGAACTCGCGCTCGGCGACGAGCGGCCCGACATCGGGCTGACCGAACGCGGCTACCTGTACCTTGCCATCGCGGCCGGCCGCGCCACGCTCGAGGCCAACCATGCCCTGCAGCGCCGCTGCGGCGTCGACGTCGCGCTGCTGTCGCCGGCGCAGCTGCAGGCACGCCTGCCCTGGCTGGCGACCGCCGACCTCGCCGCCGGCAGCCTGGGCCTCTCCGGCGAAGGCTGGTTCGACGGCTACAGCCTGCTGCAGGCCTTGCGGCGCAAGGCACGCGCGCTCGGCGCGTCGTACGTCGCGGCACAGGTGAGCGAGGTGGCGGCTGCGGCCGGGTCGGCGGTCGCGATCACCGCCGACGGCCGGCGCTTCGAGGGTGACGCCCTGCTGCTCGCGGCCGGGGCCTGGAGCGCGCCGCTGGCGCGGCAACTGCGCTTCGAGCTGCCGGTGCGCGCGCGCAAGCGCGACGTCTTCGCCTGCACCGCGCCGGTCGGATTGCCCGCTTGCCCGCTGGTGATCGACCCCAGCGGCGTGTGGTTTCGCCCCGAGGGTCGCGGCTTCATCACCGGCGCGCCGCCGCGCGCTGCCGACCTCGACGACCTGCCGCTCGAAGCCATCGACCATGGCCTGTTCGACGAGGTCATCTGGCCCACGCTCGCCGCGCGCGTGCCGGCCTTCGAGGCCTTGCGGGTGAGCGGCGCCTGGGCCGGCTACTACGAGTACAACACCTACGACCAGAACGGCCTGGTCGGGGCGCTGCCCGGCAGCGACAACGCCTTCGTCGCCTGCGGCTTCTCGGGCCATGGCCTGCAGCAGGCCCCCGCGGTCGGTCGCGGCATCGCCGAGCTGATCGCCGGCGGCGCCTACCGCACGCTCGACCTGGGGCCGCTCTCGCCTGCGCGCATCGCGCGCGGCGAGCCGCTGGTCGAGGCCAACGTCATCTGAGCCTGGATCCGGCAGTCGACCGCTTGGCCGCGCAGGCAAGCGCTTGGCCGCTCAGGCGAATCCGGCCGCGGCCGCGCTCACTTCTGGGTGAGCCGCCGGTGCGCCCCGCGGCTACCCGTCGGC
>Ga0208100_100815_pt1 | contig 10670 bp, 7 predicted proteins | sample SubbioR11_8A_Aug_FD_184817 | JGI IMG/M metagenome (GOLD analysis project Ga0208100, IMG submission 184817) | Serpentinite rock and fluid subsurface biosphere microbial communities from McLaughlin Reserve, California, USA - CR11_8A_Aug (SPAdes) | ecosystem: Environmental > Terrestrial > Deep... | reverse complement strand
CACGAGCGAGCCGGACTCGATTCGTGCCAGGTCGAGCACGTCGTTGATCAGCTCGAGCAGATGCCAGCCGGCGCTCTCGATGTGCGCCAGTTTCTGCTCGCGCTCCTGCGGGCTCAACGTGGCGCCGCCGAGGCGCAGGATCTGCGTGAAGCCGAGGATCGCGTTCAGCGGCGTGCGCAGGTCGTGGCTCATGCGCGACAGGAACTCGGTCTTGGCGCGGCTGGCGCGGCTGGCGAGCTCCAGGGCGCGGGTCAGATCGGCGGTGCGCTCGCTCACGCGCCGCTCCAGCTCGGCGTTCAGCCGCAGCAGCCGATCCTCGGCTTCGATCAGCGCCGTGATGTCGGCGAAGGTGGTGACGGTTGCGTACGGGCGGCTGCTTGCCTCACGCAGCAGCGGCTCGGCGTTGACCGACAGCCAGATGCGCCGGCCGTCGCGCTGCTCGACGCCGATCACGACGTTGCGCTGTGGCTGCCCGGTGCGCAGCGCCACCGCCGGCGGATGCCGGTCGGGACGCAGGGGTTGGCCGTCGCGCGTGACGGCGTGCCAGCGGGCATCGGTGGCGGCCAGCGCCTCGAGTGCCTCGCGCTCCAGGCCGAGGATGCGCAGCGCCGCGTCGTTGCACTGCAGGACCCGCAGGTTCGCGTCCTGCAGCAGCATGCCTTCGGCCATCGTCTCGATCAGCGAGCGCTGGCGCTGCTCGCTGTCCTGCAGCTTCTGCAGGCGCTCGGCGAGCGCGGCCGACATCCGCCGCAGCGCGGCCGCCATCGCGCCGGCCTCGTCGCGGCCAGCAACCGGCAGGGCGATGTCGAAGCGGCCGGCGCCGACCTGCTCGGCGGCGCGCGCCACGGTCGCCAGGCGCCGGGTCAGCACGCCGGCGAGCAACCACTGCAGAGCCAGCGACGCCGCCAGCCCGGCGGCGCCGATGGCCGCCAGACGCAGCAGCAGATCGCGCTCGCGCGCGGCACCGGCCGCAGTCAGGCCGAAGTAGAAGCGCCCGTAGTCCTGACCGGCGAGACGGATCGGTGCGCCGAAGTGATAGACGCCCTCGTAAGACGCCGGTCGCGGCGCGTGCGGATTGGAGCGCGCCGGCGGTTCTCGCGCCGGTGCGGCGCCGGAACGCGCGAGCCCGCGACCATCGGGCCCGTCGACCTGCAGATAGACGAGACCGCTGGCGCGCACGGTCTCGTCGGTGGACTGGCGCAGCGCCTCGAAGTCCTTGGTGACCACCAGCGGCGCCAGCGCCGCGCCGAGCAACTGTTCGGTGAGGACGGCGCTGCCGGCGACGTCGGCCTCGAGGGCGTTGCGGATCACGCGCTGCGCGACCAGCAGCAGCACCGCCAGCACGGTGAGCTGAACGACGATCGTGCCGATCAGCAGCTTGCTTCGCAGCGACATCGGATTGAGCTCGCTGGCCTGCGGCTCGCCCGTCGTCTTCGCGATCGAGCGCGACGGTGGCGACCGAACGCCGCAGCATAGCCAGGGTTGCCGCGATCGTCACGAGCGCATTGGACCGCCGGATCCGGCCAGTTCGGCCGATCGGCCCGGCGGCGGCGTGCGCCGCGGCCGGCCCGCGCGGCTGTGTTCAGCCGTTGCCGTCGCTGCGCCGCTGGTAGGTGACGAAGTCGTGTGCCGGAGGGCCGGTGCCGGCCTCGCGCGCGACCTCGCGCCAGTTCGCCGGATCGAGCGCGGGAAAGTGGCGGTCGCCGTCGAAGTCGGCGTCGATCTCGGTGACGATCGCGCGCGCGGCCAGCGGCAGCGCCTGCGCATAGAGCTCGGCGCCGCCGATCACGAACACTTCATCGCTGTCCGCGCACAGCGCCAGCGCCTGCGCCAGGCTGGGCGCGATCTCGGCGCCGGCGGCGACGTAGTGCGCGTTGCGCGTGACGACGACGTTGCGCCGGCCCGGCAGCGGCCGGCCGATCGACTCCCAGGTCTTGCGTCCCATGAGGATCGGGTGGCCCATTGTCGTGCGCTTGAAGTGCGCCAGTTCGCCCGCGATCCGCCACGGCAGGCGGCCGTCGCGCCCGATCACGCCGTTGCGCGCGCGCGCCACGATCAGCGTCACGCGCGGTTTCACCGCTGCCCCCTTCGCCCAGGCGGCGCTCATACCGCCACCGGCGCTCTGATGTGCGGGTGCGGGTCGTAGCCATCGAAGCGGAAGTCGTCGAATTCGTAGTCGAAGATCGACGGCGGCCGGCGCGCGATGACCAGGCGCGGATAGGGGCGCGGCGCGCGCGCGAGCTGCTCGCGCACCTGCTCGAAGTGGTTGGCATAGATGTGGCAGTCGCCGCCGACCCAGACGAAGTCGCCGACCTGCAGATCGCACTGCTGCGCCACCATGTGCGTGAGCAGGCTGTAGCTGGCGATGTTGAACGGCACGCCGAGGAAGATGTCGCAACTGCGCTGGTAGAGCTGGCAGCTCAGGCGGCCCTGGGCGACGTAGAACTGGAACAGCAGATGGCACGGCGGCAGCGCCATTTTCGCCAGCTCGCCGACGTTCCAGGCGCTGACGATCAGCCGGCGCGAATCGGGATCGCGCCTGATCTGCTCGACCACCTGCGCGATCTGGTCGATCTGGCCGCCGTCGGCGGTCGGCCACGAGCGCCACTGGACGCCGTACACCGGGCCGAGGTCGCCGGCGGCGTCGGCCCACTCGTCCCAGATCGTGACCTTGTTGTCGCGCAGGTAGCGGACGTTGGCGTCGCCGCGCAGGAACCACAGCAGTTCGTGGACGATCGAGCGCGTGTGCAGTTTCTTGCTGGTGACCAGCGGAAAGCCTGCGCCGAGGGCAAAGCGCATCTGGTAGCCGAACACGGACCGGGTGCCGGTGCCGGTGCGGTCGGTCTTGTCGACGCCATGCTCGAACACATGGCGCATGAAGTCCTCGTACTGACGCATGGCAGTCTTCGGGGCGGCGGCTGGCGCCGAGTATAAGGAGCGGCGCCGCGGTGCGGGCGCGTGTCGCGGCTCTCAGCCGGCGAACTGCAGCGCCGCCAGGCGCGCGTACAGCCCGCCCTGCGCGACCAGTCGCTCGTGGCTGCCGTCCTCGGTCAGGCGACCCTGGGCGAGCACCAGGATGCGGTCGGCGCGTTGCACGGTGGCCAGCCGGTGCGCGATCGCGATCGTCGTGCGGCCGCTCATCGCCCGCTCGAGCGCCGCCTGGACGATGCGCTCGCTCTCGGCGTCGAGCGCGCTGGTGGCCTCGTCGAGCAGCAGCAGCGGCGCGTCCTTGAGGATCGCGCGCGCGATCGCCACCCGCTGGCGCTGCCCGCCCGACAGCCGCAGGCCGCGGCTGCCGACCTCGGTCGCGTAGCCCTGCGGCAGACGCTGCGCGAACTCGTCGACGAAGGCCGCGCGCGCCGCCGCCAGCGCCTGCGCCTCGCTCGCTTCGGTGCGGCCGTAGCGGATGTTGTCGATCAGGGTGCCGGAGAAGATCGCCGGTTCCTGCGGCACGACGGCGATGCGCGCGCGCAACTCGGCCAGGCGCGCCGCGCGCAGGTCGACGCCGTCGATGCGGATCGCGCCGCCGTCGACGTCGTAGAAGCGCTGCAGCAGGTGGAACACGGTGGTCTTGCCGGCGCCCGAGGCGCCGACCAGCGCCACCGTCTGGCCGCGCTCGATCGTGAAGCTCAGCTCGCGCAGGACCTGCTGCGCCGGCCGCGCCGGATAGGCGAAGCGCACGGCGTCGAACTGCACGCCTACGCCGTGCGCGGCCGGCGGCAGCGGCTGTGGCTGCGCCGGCTCGGCGATCGGCGAGCGCGCATCGAGCAGTTCCATCAGCCGCTCGGTGGCGCCGGCGGCGCGCAGCAACTCGCCCCAGACCTCGGCCAGCACCGCGACGCTGGCGGCGATCAGCGCGATGTACAGCGCAGTCTGGCTGAGGGTGCCGGCGCTCATCCTCCCGTCGACCACCGCCTGCACGCCGCCGTACAGGCTCCACAGCAGGAACGCGAACACGCCGACGATCACGAAGGCGGTGAGCAGCGCGCGCGTGCGCGTGCGCCGCACCGCGGTCGCGAAGGCCCGCTCGCTGGCGTCGGCGAAGCGTGCGACTTCGGCGCGTTCCTGGACGAAGCTCTGCACCACCGGGATCGCCTCGAGCACCTCGCCGGCGATGCCGCTGGCGTCGGCGATCCGGTCCTGGCTGGCGCGCGACAGTCGGCGCACACGGCGGCCGATCGCGATCGCCGGCAGCACCACCAGGCCGACCACCAGCAGCACGCTGAGCACCAGGCGCGGCTGGGTCGCCAGCAGCAGCGCCAGGGCGCCGGCGCACAGCACCAGGCTGCGCAGTCCCATGCTGATGCTCGAGCCGACCGCGCCCTGGATCACGGTGGTGTCGGTGGTCAGCCGCGACAGCACCTCGCCGGTCTTCAGGGTCTCGAAGAACTGCGGGCTCTGCGCCAGCACGTGCGCATAGACGCTGCGGCGCAAGTCGGCGGTCACGCGCTCGCCGAGCCAGGTCACCATGTAGAAGCGCGCGGCGGTGAACACGCCGAGCGCGACCGCCGCCGCGAACAGCAGCAGGAAGCGCTCGCCGATCGCCTGCATGCGCAGATCGGGCGTCGCCGGCGCCGGCAGCAGCAGGCCGCCGTCGACCAGCACGCGGATCGCCGCCGGCAGCGCCAGCGTCGCGCCGGCGGCGCCGAGCATGAACAGCAGCGCAGCCGCGATCTGCGTGCGGTACGGCGCCACGAACGGCAACAGGCTGCGCAGCGGCCGCAGCCGGCGCGCAGGCCGCGCCGCTGCTGCCATCTCGGGGCCGGGCGTCGGTTTCATCGGCGGGTTCGATACGCAGTGGCGCTGGCGAGGGCGGCCGCCGCAGCGTAGCGGCGCCGGCGTGCCGGCGGCGAAGGCCGATCGCGGCGGCGCGCGGCTGCCTGCGCCGAGCGGGCTCGGCGCTACAGGCGGATCGGCTCCAGGTAGCCGGTCATCTCCAGGTAGCCGACGCCGGCGCGCCGGCCGCCGGCGAGCAGGGTGCTGGCGCCTTCCCAGTAGACGGCGCCGGTGCTGGCGCGCGAGTCGAGCTCCTGGTCGGCGAACAGCGGCCGGGTCTCGAACACGCGCGCGCCGACCGCGATCCGCTGCGCCACCGGCCAGCGCGCCTGGGTGCGCGGCGAGCGCCAGTGCTCGAGCGGCGTGAAGCGCACTTGCTCGGGCGCGAACACGCGCGCGCGCACGGCGCCGGCCTCGCGCAGCGAGGCGTAGGCGTAGACGGTGCCGCCGTCGCGGCGCCGGATCTCGAAGGCGGTGAGCGCGGCACCGTGGTCGAGATTCATGCCGATCCAGTCCCAGCCGGCAGCGTCGTCGTCGAGCACCGCGGTCGACCACTCGTGGTCGAGCCAGCCGACGCCGCGCGCCGCCAGCGCCCGGCCGTCGCGCTCGATGCGCGCCTCGAGGCGCAGTTGCGGCTGCGTGTAGTAGTGGCTCGCCTGCTCGGGCCGCGGACCCTTGCGCGAGAAACCTTCCTCGCCCTGCAGCAGCAGCGGCTGGGTCGGTGCGGCGCTGAAGCGCAGGTCGAAGCCGCGCGCCGGCGCCTCGCAATGGTAGGCGCCGTCAGCGGTGCGCCACAGCCGCCAGCGGTGCAGTTGCACGTCGGTGTCGTGCTCGGCGGCGTGCGCCAGCCCGAAGCCGGCGCGCGCCACGCGCTCGTCCTTGAGCAGGCTGCCGCGCGCCGGGTCGGCGATCGCCGCGTGCGCGATCAGCAACTGCTGCGCGGCGAAGCGGCTCGGGTTGGCCGGATCGATCGGCGTGCGCACGCGGAAGAACGTGATCTGGATGCCGAGCGGACCGGCGCCCGACTCGAGCGCCGCGGTCAGGTACCACCACTCGACCCGGTAGTCGGGGTGCGCACCGTGATCGCGCGGGAACACGAGCGGGCGCGGCCGCACCTGCGGATAGAAGTCGGCCTGCGCGCCGGCTGCCAGCGGCAGGGCGCCGATCGTCGCAAGCAGGCGGCGGCGATGCATGGCGCACCTCACCAGTCGTCGCGCACGGCGCGGATCGCCTCGACCGCTACGCTGCGGCGGCCGGCGACGAGCGCGGTGGCGGCGGCCGCCGCCAGCAGCGCCGCGCTGAGCACGGCGATCAGCGCCAGCGGCAGCCGCAGATCCATCGTCCAGTGAAACGACTGCGGATTGACCACGTCGACCAGCACCCAGGCCACCGCCAGTCCGGTCGCGCAGCCGAGGACGATCGCCAGCGCCGTCACCAGCAGCGCCTCGATCGCCAGCAGCGCCAGGATCTGGCCGCGTGTCGCGCCCAGGTGGCGCAGCATGCCGAACTCGCGCGTGCGGGCGATCGCCTGCGCCGAGAAGGTGGCGGCGATGCCGACCAGCCCGATCGCGATCGCCGCCAACTGCAGCACGTAGGTGACGGCGAAGCTGCGGTCGAAGATGCGCAGGCTCTCGGCGCGGATCGCGCCGACCTCGTAAAACTCGGCCGAGCGTGCCTCGAGTCGCGCCGCCAGTTCGGCGATCACCTGCGCCGGCTGCGCACCGGGCGTGAGCCACAGCGCCGCCTCGGTGCGCGTGTCGCCGCCGCCGGCCTCGCGCCAGGTGTCGGCATCGACGATGATCGCGCCGGTCTGGCGGGCGTAGTCGCGCCAGACGCCGGCCACCAGGAAGTCGCGGCTCGCGCCGGCCACCGGCAGTGCGATCGTGGCGCCGACGGCGGCACCGTACAGCTCGACGAACGCCTCCGACACCCAGACCGGCGGCGGCTGCCCGGCGCGCCAGGCCACGGCCCGGCCGGTGAGCGGCAGTTGCGCGCCGGCGTTGTCGTGGTCGACCGGGCGCACGATCAGCGTCACCGTGGCGCGCGCCGGATCGAGCATCAGCTTCAGGTTGCGCGTGAACTCGGCGCGCGCCACCTGCGGGTGGCTGCGCAGCAGCTGCTGGTCGTGCGCCGACAGGACGGCGCTGGTCGCGCCCAGGCTGCCGCCGGGGGCGGCGCCGGCGCGCACGTAGACATCGGCCGGCAGCACGCGGTCGAGCCACTGGTCGACCGAGGTGCGAAAGCTCGTCACCATGGTCGCCATCGCCACCATCAGCGCGAACGAGGCGACGATGCCGGCGGCGCCGATGGCGGCGAAGCGCGGAGTTGCCGCCAGCCTCGTGGCCGCCAGCCACCACGGCGCGCCGGCGCCGCGCCGGTCGATCGAGCGTGCCAGAGGTGCGGCCAGCCAAGGCGCCAGGCGCGGCTTGAGCAGGATCGCGGCCAACAGCAGCAGCGCGATCGCCACGTAGGCGGCGAGCGCGACACCGTGCACCGGCCCGAGCTGCGCCAGGGCCGCGGCCAGCGCCACCAGCAGCAGCACCGGCCACAGCCGCGGGCGCGGGTCGCCGCTGTCGACGCTGCCGCTCGCCTTCAGGGCCAGCGCCGGCGCCGCCGCCGCCGCCTCGCGCGCCGGCAGCCAGCCGCCGAGCGCGGCAGCGGCGATGCCCAGCGCCGCGAAGCCGGCGGCGATCGCCGGCTCGAACACCAGCGTCGGTGCGATGCCGGCGAAGAAGCCGCCGCCGAGATCGCCGCCGAGCGCTTCGAGCGCGACGAAGGCGATGGCGAGCGCTGCCAGCACGCCGAGCGCCGCACCGATCGCGCCGAGCGCCACCGCCTCGGTCAGCAGCAGCGCCTCGACCTCGCGCCGCCGCAGGCCGATCACGCGCAGGAAGGCCAACTGCGTCTGGCGTGCCTGCAGCGCCTGCGCCTGCAGCGAGTAGACGATGAAGGCGCCGGTGAACAGCGCCACCAGCGCCAGCACGTTGAGATTGACGCGGTAGGCGCGCGACAGGTTCGAGGCGCGCAGCGCCGCCGCCTCGGCACTTTGCACCGCGACCCCGGCCGGCAGCGCCAGGTCGCGCGCCAGGTCTTCCAGCCGCACCCCCGGCGCCAGTTGCAGGTCGATGCGGGTGATCAGTCCCAGTCGGTCGAGGCGCCACTGCGCAAAGCCGATGTCGATCGCCGCCACCGCGTGGCCGTCGCGCGCGCGCGGCAGGCGCCCGACTACGCGCAGGCGCTCGACCCGGTCCCCGGCCTGCACTTCCAGTTCATCGCCCGGCGCCAGCGCCAGCGCCTGCAGTGCCGCCGGCGACAGGTACAGGCCGTCGTCGAGCAGCGCGAAGCGGCGGTCGTCGGCGCGCGCAGCCGCGTCGGGTTCGCCGATCCAGGCCGGTGCCAGCGGCGCCGCGCGCAGCGCATCGACGCCGACCACCGCCAGCGTGCGACCGCGCAACCGTTCGGGCGCGACGATCGCCGCCTCGACCTCGAGCACCGGGCTGGCGGCGGCGATGCGCGGGTCGGCGGCGACGCGCGCGAACAGCGATTCGTCGAAGCCTTCGCGGCCGCCGACGATCGCGGCGTCGGCCTGTCCCGAAACCTGGCGCACCGCCGACGAGAACTCGGCCAGCGCCGAGGCGTTGATCAGGTGCACCGCGTAGCCGAGCGCCACCCCGACCGCGATCGCCAGCACCTGCACCGCGGCGCGCAGCGGCTGCGCGCGCGCCTGGCCGCCGACCAGGTGCGCGAGCAGCCAGGCCGCGCGCGCGGCGCGCGCCAGCGTGGCGGCTGCGGTAGCGGTCGGCGCCACGGCCGGTTCAGCGCGCCGGCGGCAGCGCGGCCGCGTGCAGCGCGCCGTGCTGCAGGCGCAGCACGCGGTCGGTGCTGGCGGCGGCGTGCATCGAGTGCGTGACCAGGATGCCGCAGGCGCCGGCGGCGCGGATCGTGTCCGCCAGCAGCGCGAGCACGGTGTCGGCGGTGTCCGGGTCGAGGTTGCCGGTCGGCTCGTCGGCGAGCACCAGCGCCGGCCGGTGCACGAGCGCACGCGCCAGCGCCACCCGCTGCAGTTCGCCGCCGGACAGCTCGCGCGGCGGCGACTCGGCGCGCGATGCCAGTCCGACCTGCGCCAGCAGCTCGCGCGCGCGGCCGCGGCGCTCGGCCTGCGCGACGCCGGCGAGCACCAGCGGCAGCTCGACGTTCTGTGCCACGCTCAGGTGCGGCAGGATGTGGAAGGCCTGGAACACGAAGCCGACGCGGCTGCGCCGCAGCCGGGTGCGCGCGTCCTCGTCGAGCGCGGCGATGTCGGTGCCGTAGATCTCGATGCGGCCGCGCTGCGGCAGGTCGAGTCCGGCCACCAGATTGAGCAGGGTCGACTTGCCGGCGCCGGACTCGCCGACCACCGCCACGTACTCGCCGGCGCCAAGTTCGAGCGCAAGATCGCGCAGGATCGGCCGGTCGCCGAAATCGCGGCCCAGGCCGCTGATGCGAAGCATCGGCCGATTGTACGAATCGCCCGTGCCGCGACCGCTACACTGCCGCGCTGCTGCCCTGGCGAAAACCCCGTAGCGATCCTGCGAGCGGCGATCCGATCCTCATGAACGAAGGCCCCGCCAGCCCGGCGCCGGTGACCCTGGCCGACGTGCAGCGCGCCGCGCAGCGCCTGGCGGGGCAGGTCGAGAACACGCCGTGCCTGCTGTCGCGCACGCTGTCGGAAGTGACCGGGGCGCAGGTGGTGCTGAAGTTCGAGAACCTGCAGTTCACCGCCAGCTTCAAGGAGCGCGGCGCGCTCAACCGGCTCGCCTCGCTCAGCGACGGCGAGCGGCGCCGCGGCGTGATCGCGGTCTCAGCCGGCAATCACGCGCAGGGGGTCGCGTATCACGCGCAGCGGCTCGGGGTGCCGGCGGTGATCGTCATGCCGCGCATCTCGCCGGCGGTCAAGATCGAGCGCACGCGCGGCTTCGGCGCCGAGGTCGTGCTCAGTGGCGAAGTGTTCGACGACACGCGCACCGAGGCGGCGCGCCTCGCCGCCGAGCGCGGCCTGACCATGGTGCACCCCTACGACGACCCGGAGGTGATCGCCGGCCAGGGCACGATCGCCGTCGAGATGCTGGCCGCGCATGCCGATCTGGAAGTGCTGTGCGTGGCCGTCGGCGGCGGCGGCCTGATCGCCGGCGTGGCCACGGCGGCGCGCGCGCTGGCGCCGGCAATCGAGATCGTCGGCGTGCAGACCGAGCACTTCCCGGCGATGTACGCGCTGTTCAAGGGCATCGAGATGCCGTCGGCCAACGCCACCCTGGCCGAGGGCATCGCGGTCAAGGAGCCGGGGCGGATCACGCGCGCGATCGTGCGCCGGCTGGTCGACGACATCGTGCTCGTCTCCGAAGGCGACATCGAGCACGCCATCCTGCTGCTGCTGGAGATCGAGAAGACCGTGGTCGAGGGCGCCGGCGCCGCCGGGCTGGCGGCGCTGATCCGCCATCGCGCACGCTTCGCCGGGCGCAAGGTCGGCGTGATCCTGTGCGGCGGCAACATCGATCCGATGGTGCTCGCCGACATCATCGAGCGCGGCATGGTGCGCGCCGGCCGCCTGGTGCGCATCCGCGTCGCCTGCCGCGACGTGCCGGGCGAACTGGCGCGCGCCGCCACCGTCGTCGGCGCGCAGGGCGCGAACATCGAGGAAGTGCAGCACCAGCGCGCGTTCACGACCCTGCCGGCGCAAAACGCGCAGCTCGAGATGGTGCTGCATACGCGCGGGCCACAGCACATCGAGCAGGTGCTGCGCGCGCTGCGCGAGGCCGGACTGCCGGCCGACGTCGATCGCTATTGAGGGCAGGCGCCGCACCGGCGCGAAGTGCGGCGCGGCCGGCGGCAACGACGACGGCCCGCCGCCTGGCGGG